>WNFV01006289.1_pt1 | contig 18318 bp, 15 predicted proteins | sample 5400101 | NCBI WGS metagenome assembly WNFV01 (sample SAMN13153361, study PRJNA577476) | soil metagenome | isolation source: 115 cm soil or saprolite under grassland replicate 1 | place: USA:California | collected 2016-06-15
GCAATCAGCGATCAGAAATCGTATGCGTGATTGGGTTGCCCTCAACATGACCCCCGGTATCGGTCCTCGCGCCGCTGCCAAGCTCCTGGAGCGTTTTGGATCTGCCCAAGCGGTCTATCGCGCCACTCGTGTCGAGCTGGAAAAGGTTCGCCTGCTGCCGGAGGCGGTCGACAGCATCATAGCTCGCGACAGGTACGAGAAAGCAGAAGCTGAGATTGAAAACGTCAGGAAACTTGGTGGCGATATTCTGATTCTCGACGACGGCGTTTACCCGGCGTTGTTAAGAGAGATTTACGATCCGCCGATAACGCTTTACGTGAAAGGCGCATGGTCTGAATGCCTCGAACAGCCCTGCGTAGCGATTGTAGGTTCGCGAAAGTGTTCGACCTATGGACAGAACGCCGCTTCGATGCTGGCGCGAGATTTAGCCCACCGCGGCGTGACCATCGTCTCGGGCTTCGCTCGTGGAATAGATGCGGCGGCGCATCGAGGCGCGATTGAAGGCCGCGGTCGCACGGTAGCCGTAATCGGCACCGGGATCGATGAAATTTACCCGCGCGATCATAAGAAACTTGCGGATGAAATTCTGGACGCCGGTGGCGCCATCGTGACGCAGTTTCCGCTAACGACTCCGCCCGTCTCAGAAAACTTTCCCTATCGTAATCGCATCATTAGCGGGCTCAGTCTTGGCGTTGTGGTAGTCGAGGCGGCGGAAAATTCAGGATCATTGATAACGGCGCGACTGGCAATCGAGCAGAACAGAGAAGTGTTTGCGGTACCGGGAAATATTACTTCGCGAAACTCGTTTGGGACTAACTACCTGATCAAAGGGGCTGGCGCAAAACTAATACAGCAATGGCAGGACGTTGCTGCAGAGTTGCCACCGCAAATCGCCGCGAATATTCTGCCGCCGCCACTCGGTGAAAAGAAGAAGGAGAGGTCGCTCGCGGACCAGCTGGCGTTGCTGCCGCAAGGACTGACAGGTTTTGAGCAATCGGTTTTTAAGTTGCTTTCAGCCGACGATCCGGCGCACATTGACGCACTCGTGGATCGCAGTAGGCTGACGATCTCGGATCTGACAGCCGCGCTGTTAACGCTGGAAATGCGCGATTTGATTAGGGCGTTGCCGGGAAAATGTTTCGTGCGAAAGATGTGAACGAAGAACTCTGTTATGGGAATTACCTTAGTAACCGAACCGATCTCAACGCAACAACTTCGCGAAGCTGGAGAACAATTATATGGCGACATGGTCAAAGCTGTCGTCGACGTCGAGAAGGCCATCATGGCGGTTGGCGCTGAACTGCATGCGGATGAAGAAGCATTCTTGCTCGAAGGAAGTTCACGTCAGGAAGACTTGTGGGGTATTAATTTGTACACGGATCGCGCAATGCCGGAGATGGTGGAGTTTGATTCCATGATCAATATTCGACCGAGACAGAACAATCGGTCTCGCGGTGTCGAAGACCTGGAAATAAGGGAACGAATAATTGGGATTGTTCGCAAGCTCATGGGATAGGAAAGAGACAGTGACGACTTATCATCAGGATCTTGCCGCTGGCCGCTGGTTCAGCTTGTCGCTCGCGAACCAACTTGGCAACGTCGGCAGCGAGTATGAGCGGGCGCTAAGTTGGAAGGAGCGCGGCGACAAAGCCCGCTTCGATCATGCATTCGCACGACTACTTGAACTTCTTGATCTCACCATTGCTGATCCTCGATGGAAGAATCATCGGCTAAAAGAGCTGACGCGGTTAAGGGAAGTAATATGCGATGAACTCTACAATGAAGTTCCCGAATTCATTCACCCATCTGACTTGAGAGAGTATTTCCTGTATTTTGGAATTCTGGCTCGAAGCGAACGAGATAAGGCCGCCCATGCAGTTGTTCTGTTGTGAAGTGATAGAAAATGGCAAAAAATTTAGTAATAGTTGAATCGCCGGCGAAGGCGAAGACGATAAACAAATATCTGGGAAAAGACTATCTGGTTAAGGCTTCGATAGGCCACATCAAAGATCTGCCGTCCAAGGGCTTGGGAGTTGATGTCGACGATGATTTCAAACCCAGCTACGAAGTAATTCCCGATTCCAAAAAGCGAAACAACAAGAAGATCGTTGCCGAGCTGAAGAAGGCCGCTAAAGAGGCCGAGGCGATTTATCTTGCGGCCGACCCTGATCGAGAAGGTGAAGCTATTTGCCAGCACCTGGCGGAAGAGATTGTGCCGAAACGTCCGGCAAAGCCGCACTTCCGCGTGATGTTTAATGAGATCACGAAACGCGCCGTAAACGAGGCTTTCGAACATCCGCGAAAAATTGATGAGAATCTGGTCAACTCGCAACAGGCCCGGCGCGTGCTGGATCGTCTGGTGGGTTACAAGGTTTCTCCGCTTCTTTGTCGCACGGTTGGCGGCAGGCTAAGCGCGGGACGAGTGCAGTCGGTGGCGCTACGGATGGTTGTTGAGCGTGAACGCGAGATCGAGCAATTCATCAAAACCGAGTACTGGACGATATCGGCCAACCTTCGGGCCCAACTTCCGCCAGCCTTTGATGCCCGGCTTTTCAAGGTTGAAGCCCAGACAGTCAAGACAGGCGGTTTTGATCAGGACACTAAAGCCAATGAGATCCTGATCGGTGACGAAACAAGAGCCGCGGCGATAGTCGCCGAAGCAAACCAGCAAACATTCGTCGTCAATGAGGTAACAAAGAAAGAGCGTAAGCGTAATCCAGTACCACCTTTTATTACCTCAAAACTGCAACAAGAGGCGGCGCGTAAATTGGGTTTTGCTGTGAAGCGCACCATGATGGTTGCGCAAAAGCTTTACGAGGGCGTGGAGCTTGGGGCTGAAGGTTCCGTCGGATTGATCACCTACATGCGAACGGATTCCACACGCGTTTCCGATGCCGCTTTGAACGAAGCGCGAGACTTCATTAGTGCCCAATATGGCGCCCCTTACCTGCCCGAAAAAGCAATTCACTATCGCTCGAAGAAGGATGCTCAGGATGCACACGAGGCGATTCGTCCTACCGAGGTCACACGCACACCGGATTCTCTAGCCAGCTATTTGAATAAGGATGAGCTAAGACTCTATCGCCTGATCTGGCAGCGTTTCGTTGCTTCGCAGATGACTCCCGCCGTCTTTGATCAGACCACAATCGATATTGGCGCCGGACGTTTCATCTTCCGCGCCACCGGGTCGGTACAGAAGTTTGACGGCTTCCTGAAGCTTTACCAGGAGGGTCGGGATGAAAAGACGGAAGAGGATGAAGAAGCCGAAACGAAGCTGCCGCCGGTAGAGAAGGGTGAGACGCTTGGTCTTAACAAAATCACGCCGGAACAGCATTTCACTGATCCACCGCCCCGCTTTACTGAAGCGACACTCGTCAAGGCCCTGGAAGAAAAGGGAATTGGACGGCCATCAACTTATGCTGCGATCATGACGACGATCCAGGCGCGCGAATACGTGGAAAAGCTCGAGGGCCGTTTCCATCCGACCGAGCTGGGGAAGACGGTGAACGATCTGCTGATCGAAGGCGGCTTTGACGATCTCTTTAATGAAACCTACACGGCGCGAATGGAGGAAGAGCTCGATTCGATTGAGGAAGGAAAACTCAAGTGGACCGATGCGCTACATGAGTTTTATGGAAAGTTTGCAAATGATCTCGATAAATTCAAGGTCTACGTTAAAGGTATCAAGGACAAAGACACACCCACCGAGGAAGTCTGTTTGAAATGCGGCACACCTGGGATGGTGCTGAAGTGGGGCCGCTTTGGCAAGTATCTCAAGTGCTTGAACTGTGAGGCGACGCGCGACGCGGAGCCGAAGGCTGCAGCTAATGGTGGTGAGAATGGCACAGCATCTGCGGTGGGCACCGAGGAAGCTGCCGAGCCGGAGATTTGTGAGCTCTGTGGGAAACAGATGCAGCTGAAGCGCGGACGCTTTGGACCATTTCTGGGCTGTACGGGCTATCCCGAATGCCGCAATATTCGCAAGATCGCGAAGAGCGGTTTGGCGGCGCCGGCCCCCGTCGCTCTGGACGAAAAATGTCCGGTCGACGGAGCTCAATTGGTGAGACGCGTCGGTCGGTACGGAGAATTTGTCTCCTGCTCAAACTATCCAAAGTGCAAATACATCAAGCAGGAATCGACGGGCGTTAAGTGCGCGCGGCCTGGTTGCGAAGGTGAACTGGTCGTTAAGAAGTCGAAGCGCGGCAAAGTCTTTTACGGTTGCGCTATGTATCCCGATTGCGATCGAGTTTATTGGGATAAACCGGTTGCGGAGGCTTGTCCAAACTGCAAGGCACCGTTTCTGCTTGAGAAAACTACGAAAAAGCAGGGCACATTTCGTCATTGTGCCAACGAGGAATGTGGTTATAGCTCCAATCAGCCTTCGGGTGGGAAGAGCAAGCGCGAGCAAGAGACCGAAAGAAAAGCGAAGCTCGCGTCGTAGTTTTTAGAAGTAATGCGTAATCACGCTTCTCTGTGTCCCTGCCAACACGGAGGTTGCAGAGAGAAGAGATGAGACCGGGCATCTTCATAGCTTGGGTCGTTCGTTATTATTCAAACTAGAATCTGTCAGGCCTGAAACTCAATTCTAAGAATCAGAGGAAAAGCAAGAATGTTAAGACGCAATGCGGCCGTTGTGCTGCTTTTCATTTTCCTGGTCTCGCCGAGCGCAACTTACGCGCAGCAAACTCCGGTAGCAACTCCGGCGTCAACACCAACGGCCGTCACGACACAGCAATCTACGACGCCGGCAAAAGATCCAAACGATCCCATCGAGCGCATAAAAGACGAAGGCATGAATCGTTCGCAGGTAATGCAGACGCTGAGTTATCTCAGCGACGTCATCGGCCCTCGTTTGACTGCGTCGCCCGGCATGAAGAGATCAAACGAGTGGACCCGTGACCAGCTTACGAAATGGGGATTGCAGAACACGCACCTCGAAGCGTGGGGACCTTTCGGGCGTGGCTGGTCGCTAAAACGATTCTCGGCGCAAGTTTCAGAGCCGTTGAGCATCCCGCTTATCGCTTACCCGAAGGCCTGGTCGCCCGGCATCACTGGCCCCCTTACCGCCGAGGTGGTTTACGTCGACGCGAAAGATGAAGCGGACCTGCAGCGGTTCAAAGGCAAACTCAAAGGCGCCATTGTCTTAACAAGCAAAATGCGAGAAGTGAAAGCGCGTTTCGAACCTATGGGAACACGGCGCGATGACAAAGATCTGCTAACGTTGGCCGATGCACCCGAGCCAACACAAGGAGGTGGTCGTCGGTTCACACCGGAGCAGCGCGCGGCGCAATTGTTCACCTGCCGGAAGAATCAGTTCTTCCACGACGAGAGTGCTGCAGCCTTAGTTGATGTAAGCCGCTTGGGCGATGGCGGCACCATCTTTGTTCAATCCGCCACGGTGCCACAGCCGTGTGTGGAAAATCCTTTCGGGCCAAACGCACCGCGCCAGATACAGGCCTACGACAAGACTGCGGTAAAAATCGTCCCACAGCTCGTGCTTGCTGTCGAACATTACAATCGCATCGCGCGAATGATCGAAGCGGGCGAAAAGGTAAAGATGACTGTGGACCTGGCGGTGGAATGGCAAGACGCCGATCCGATGGGTTACAACACAATCGCAGAGATTCCCGGCAGCGATCTGAAGGATGAAGTGGTCATGCTGGGCGGCCACATGGATTCGTGGCATGCCGGAACTGGCGCCACTGACAATGGCGCTGGAGTCGCTGTAGCGATGGAGGCGGTGCGGATTCTCCAGGCGCTGAATCTTAAGCCGCGCCGGACCATCCGAGTTGCGCTCTGGACTGGAGCAGAACAGGGCTTGCTGGGATCGAAAGCTTACGTGGCTGAACATTTCGGCAAAATTGAAATGCCCGCGGCTGCTCCAGGCGCGCGCGCAACACCGGCAGCGAGTCCCACGCCTGGTGTTCTCGTTACCAGGCCTGAGTACGAAAAGTTTAGTTCTTACTTCAACCTGGACAACGGCACTGGAAAGATTCGTGGTGTCTATCTACAGGGTAATGAATCTGTCCGGGCATTGTTTCGCCAGTGGCTCATGCCTCTCCGCGAGATGGGGGCGGCAACGCTTTCCGTTTCAAACACCGGCGGCACCGACCATCTTTCGTTCGACGCCATTGGCTTGCCGGGATTTCAGTTTATTCAGGATGAGATTGAATACGACAGCCGAACACATCATTCAAACCAGGACGTGTTTGATCGCATTCAGGCAGACGACATGAAGCAGGCGGCAACAATCATGGCTGCTTTTGTTTACAACGCCGCGATGCGGGACGAGAAGCTGCCACGCAAGACAATTGCGCGATGAGGCAGTAGACGATAGTTGCGCCTGAAAATAAAAAAAGGCGAGTCTCCAACGGCTCGCCTTTTTCATGGTTATGTGTCCAGTCACCAGCTAGCTCGAGGCCTCGAGCGGACGTTTGTAAGATGAACTCTGGCCCACTTCGTTAGCCTTCATCGATGCGCTCCTGGTCGAAAGATCGAGGCCAATCCAACCCTTAATCTTCTTTAACAACGCCGGTAACACTACTTGTTGCGCCGTAGTTGAGAGTTCCTCGACCAGGCGGTCACCCAGCGCTCCCGCTTCCCTGCTTAGTCGATCGTAGGCTGGCGTTTCCCGGAGGCGCTCAAGCACTGTGGGCCCTTCGTCTTTGCCGTTAGGCTTGGCAGCAGTGCTGGTGGGAGACGCCGTGCCGGCCGCTTCGCCAAGCACTGGTTGCGCTGCGTATGAATGAGCAGTCGCGTATTTAGGTGAAGACGCGCGGTAATCCTGGTCGTACTCGTCTCCTTTGATCGCTGCCGCGACTCCATAGCCCACAAAGAACCCGACGCCCGCTGCCCCCAACGTCCAGGCGAGCGGCTGTCGTTTGAAGTGTTCGCGCCAATCGAGCGCTTCCTTCACGTTTTCATATTGCTGGGCCACGCTTTCCTTAATTTCCGTCACGGTGTTTGTAATGGAATCTCGCGTTTCCTCCATTCGCCGCTGGAGGTCTTCCTTGGATGGCTCTTCGTCACCCGCTTCGCGCGCGCGCGCGAGTCCTAAAGTTCGTTCTTCAGCCATTGCTTGTCCTTTCTAAGCTCTGCGACCGTCTTATCCGGAACGAGCTTTTGTTTTGCTAAACGACTCTTCATTGCCAAGACGATTATCGCGCCAACGATGAGATAGAGTATACCGGCGGTTACAAACCCGATCGCGTACTTCGCCGGCTGGCTCAAGTCGGAATTGGCAAAGAGCGTAGAGATCCCAAAAGCCAGAGCAACATTTACGAGGGCAAAACCGATTGCCGCGATGATGCCACCCACGGCGATCGTGAGCCCGTCGCGCGCATATTCATTCGCCTCTTCCTTGAGTTCGACTCTGAGCAAACTCAACTTAGTATCAAAGAGTTGCATTACGTCGTCTCCCAGACGACTGAATAACGACGGTAGACTTTCGCTGTCTGGCTTCTGTATTACGGCAGGTGTTGCCGCATTTGCTGTCGCACTCCCAGCCGAGGCTGCCATGGCATTTATCTCCTTTCCGCGATTCGTGCTCAAAGGCTCTTAACGCCGGCCGCGAATTATCAAGCCAATTAGAAAACCAGCCGCTGCCGATATCAAAATGGCTTGTCCTGGATTCTGCCGTGCATAGTCTTTGGCTGTTTCAGTAATCTCCGATAAATCGGCGTTCTGCAGTTCCTTGATCTTGTCGCCGACAACGGTCATCTTGTCGCTAACGTAATCCTTGGCCTGGCTGGCAGCTTCCGAAATCTTAGTACTGTATTCTTGTGCTAAAGCGGTGGCCGTGCCGGTGCCTGTTCCAGTAGTGCCGGCCGCAGTGCCGGCCGCAAAGCGCTCGGTCGACGACGCAGGGGTTTCTGTCGGAGTGCTAGTTTCTGTCTGCCCACCTGTTTGCGAAGCTTCGGGGAAATCGGTTGAAGTTCTGTTCTGCGACATGATCATTATCTCCTTTGAAGTGACTATGAAGTGACTATCTGGAATTTCCGAAAACCTAATCGCGCGTACAAATAATCACTCAAGTGTTGAGCAAACTATGTGCCGAGTGGGCTCGCCTTGAGCGTCGAGCTGCATGTCTCAAAGTTACGCTGCAAAATTGCCGACCGAGGCAAAGACGAACTCACGTCGTAGATAAGCGACTTGTTGCGAAAGGGTACAAGTTGAGATCGCTCAGGTCGGGAACAATACAAAAAACAAAAAAGATAATGTGTCCTTGAGGAAGGCGACAAATCTGCGCATCAGCGAGCGAACCTGCTCTTGACAAGGCAGGCCGCCGATGGTAAGTAAGTACTTACTTTGGCCAGGTGCCAGTCAGGAAATCGCCCTTTTGAGTAAAGAAATCAGTATCGGGAAGGCCTCAACGGCAACCGCGGGTCAAGTAGCAACCGGAACCCGAATGAGCGCGGAAGACAGGCGGCTGCAGATACTTCGGGTGGCGGTCAGCCTTTTTTCGCAGAAGGGTTTTGGCGGCACCACCACCAAAGAAATTGCGCATGCGGCCGGCGTTTCCGAGGCCATGGTGTTCCGCCATTTCGCCACCAAGCAGGAGCTATACAGCGCCATCCTCGACCACAAAGCGTGCTCAGGCGATTCGATGAATCCAGAGCAGATGGTTGCCGAGGCGCTGAAGCAGAAGGACGACCACGCAGTATTTGAGCAGCTGGCTCTGGGTGCTCTTGATCATCACGAAGGCGATCCCGAGTTTCAACGACTGCTACTTCATTCGGCACTGGAAGGCCATGAACTGGCCGAGATGTTCTTCGAAAAATTTGTCCGCCGGGTCTACGAACTTTTGGCTGATTACATTGCCGAACGGCAACGTGACGGCGCGATCATCAGGATCGATCCATTGATCGTTGTTCGCTCCTTCATCGGCATGATTATTCACCATTCACTCAATAACAATCTTTGGGATCCCAATCGGCGCTTGCTGAACATTTCCAACGAGGAAGCAGCGAAGCACTTTACCGACATTCTCCTGAATGGAATTTCAACCAGAGACGAATCTACTCGCAGAAAGGGAAATGAAAGTAAGGGTTCGGAAAACGGTTTTCCGAGAAAGAAATAGATTCAATGTCATCTCCCAGAATACAAACTTTGCCTTTGCAGGTTTTGTCTCTTGCTGTTGCGCTGGCAGGCCTCTTGTTTCTGACAATTTCCTGCGGCGGCTCTAAGGCAAATGTCAGAACAGATGAGGCAAACACGTCCACGCAGCCTGCGATGGTACAGGTAACAACTGCCCCGGCTATCGTGCGGGAATTGCCCCGGTTTTTTGAGGCGACGGGAAGCTTGACCGGGGATGAGCAGACGGATGTTTCGTCTTCGACTGCGGGAAAAGTGGTTGCGGTCGCCGTAGAAATGGGTAGCTATGTTAAGCGCGGACAGACCATTGTTCGTCTCGACGACGTGGATTTGAAACTTCGTGTACAGCAGGCGCAGGCTCAGGTCGATCAAGCAAAGGCCTCGTTACGCCAGGCTGAAGAAAAGGTGGGAATTCGCCCGGGCCAGTCTTTCGATTTAAACAAGCTTCCGGAAGTTGCGAATGCTCGAGTGGCGTTGGAGCTCGCAGAGAAGAACCTGCGACGTTCTGAAAAGTTGATTGAGTCGGGAGACATCTCGCGGTCGATGTACGACCAGCAGAAGGCGCAGCGCGATCAATTGAAGGAACAGTATGAAGCCGCACTCTCGCTCGCGCGCCAGAACTTTGCTGCCGTGATGACGGCTCGGGCAAACGTCGCCAACGCGGAAAGCCAGCTTGATCTTGCCCGCCGAAATCTATCCTACGCAAACGTATATTCTCCGATCGATGGTTACGTTTCAGAACGCCCGTCGGATCTCGGCGAGTATGTCTCCACAACCACGAAAGTTGCGACAATCGTGCGCATCAATCCTTTGCGTGTACGTATCGATATTCCGGAACAGGCAATTCCAGCAGTTACGGTTGGTCAATCCGTTTCCGTAACTACCAGTGCGTGGCCCGACCGAAACTTCAGCGGTCGAATTGCGCGCATCTCGCCAAACGTTACCCCGACTTCGCGCACGCTGACAGTGGAGGCAGAAATCGAAAACGGCAGCGGCGCCTTGAAGCCGGGACAATTTGCCACCGTACGAATTCTCGAGTTACGAGCAGCGCCGGCGACGCTCGTTCCCGCACGCGCCGTGCGTACGGAAACCGGAGTCAGTCGCGTGTTTGTAATCAAGGATGGCCATGCCGAGGAGCGTTTGGTGCAGACGGGACAAACCGAAGGCGATTTGGTTGAGATCAAAAGCGGCGTTGCGGCCAACGAAAACGTGGCGACCAGCAATGTCGAACAGCTAAGCGATGGGATGGCAGTCAAACAATGACAGTCCAAAGTCCAATGTCGAAAGTCCAAAGTCAAGAACTGGAAGCGGACATTGGACGTTGGACGTTAGACATTGGACTTTTATTTAAACGATGCAAAAGTTAGCTGAAATCTGTGTCCGGCGTCCGGTGTTTGCGACGATGCTGATTCTGAGTCTGACGGTCGTCGGGCTATTCTCCTACAAATCGCTGGGCGTGGATCTTTTCCCCAAGATCGATCTGCCGACCATCACGGTCACGGTCGTTAACCCAGGCGCTTCTCCGCAGGAAATCGAGACAGAGATAACCGACAAGGTTGAAGGCGCTGTCAACACCATCAGCGGCATTGACGAACTGCGGTCGACGTCAGTTGAAGGCGTCTCCCAGGTTTTCATTACGTTCCTACTGGAAAAGAATCCAGATATCGCGGCGCAGGAAGTACGCAACAAGGTTGACCTGATCGTGAATGATCTTCCGGTCACCGCCGAGCAGCCTATAGTTCAGAAGCTGGATACCGACGCTGCGCCAGTCTTACGCATTGCGGTTTCAGCACCGCGCTCGCCGCGCGAAGTTACGGACGTAGCGGACAAGAAGATCAAACAACAGATTGAATCGATCAGTGGTGTTGGCGAGGTGACCATCATCGGTGGGCGCACCCGCGAGATTCAGATATGGGTCGATCCAGACAAGTTACGTGCTTTCAACGTGACAGTCGCGCAAGTGGCCGACGCTGTTCGCGCGCAGAACATGGAGCTCCCGGGAGGACGCGTAGATGAGGGAACGCGCGAGCTCACCGTCAGGACAATGGGACGCATTGTTCAGCCATCTGATTTCAATAACCTGGCGGTCGGCAACCGCGGCGATTATGCGGTCAAGCTCAGCGATGTTGGATACGCGGAAGACGGAGCTGAAGAGCCGCGGACGGAAGCACGACTCAATGGCCAGCCGGCGGTCACCTTGGTCGTCTCCAAACAGTCGGGACAAAACACGGTGGCGGTCGCCGACGCGGTCAAGGAACGACTGACGGAGATTCAAAAGAGTTTGCCGCCGGGTTATAAAACTGAGGTGGTGGGCGATCAATCGATCTTCATCAAGGCTTCAATCGAATCTATTCAGACACACCTTATCGAGGGCAGCGTGCTTGCGGCGATCGTCGTGTTTCTCTTTCTCTGGAGCTTCCGTTCCACTGTGATTGCGGCTCTTGCTATTCCCACTTCGTTAATAGCCACTTTTGGCTTGATGGCGGCAATGGGCTTCACGCTGAATCAGATCACGATGCTGGCGCTGACTTTAATGGTCGGTATTGTCATTGACGATGCGATAGTGGTGCTGGAAAACATTTTTCGTTTCATCGAAGAGAAGGGAATGCCTTCGTTCCAGGCAGCCATCGAAGGCACACGTGAGATTGGTATGGCCGTGACGGCCACAACCCTGTCGCTGCTGGCGGTTTTCCTGCCCGTAGGATTTATGGGCGGCATCGTCGGGCGGTTCATGTCGTCATTCGGTTTGACTTCTTCCTTCGCCATTGCCGTTTCCCTGCTTGTTTCTTTTACGCTAACGCCGATGCTTGCCGCGCGTCTCATCAAGCGCAGCAACGACGCTGAAGAGGGATCGTTTGAACGTCGCACCGAACCGGCTTACCACGGCTCGAAGGAATCGAGGTTTTACCGGCCCATCGATCGTACTTATACGCGAATGCTGAACTGGTCGATGGCCCATCGCTGGGTGGTTGTGGGCGCCTGCCTCGTCGTGATCATCAGTATCGTGCCGTTGTTCATGTTCGTTGGAAAAAACTTTCTGCCTGTTGACGACCAGTCGCAGTTTGAGATTAATGTGCGCGCGCCGGAAGGCTCCACGCTCGCAGCAACCTCTTCTTTGGCCGAGCGGATTTCCGCGGACATACGGAAACTGCCAGGCGCCACCGACACCCTGACGACAATCGGCGGCGGGGCGCAGGAGCAAGTAAATGTCGCGTCGATTTACGTCAAGCTGCAGCCACTCGAGGAGCGCAGCATATCGCAGAGTGATCTGATGGTGCGCGCTCGATCAGAAGTGTTGGCGAAGTATTTGAAAGAGTTTCCGGGGCAATTGCGAACGAGCGTGCAGCCGGTCGCAGCAATTTCCGGCGGCGGTTTCCGAAACGCCGACATTCAATATGTCATCGGCGGTCCCGACCTCGAGAAGCTGACGAAATATTCCGAAGCTTTTCTGGCGAAGATGAAGACTATTCCGGATGTTGTAGACGCCGACTCTTCGCTGGTTGCGGGAAAGCCGGAGTTGCGCGTGGTTATAGATCGAGCGCGCGCAGCGGACCTTGGAGTGCGCGTAGCCGATGTCGCGCAGGCTTTGAACACCCTGGTAGCCGGTCAAAAAGTTTCCACCTTCAATGCCGGCACCGATCAATACAACGTGCGCGTGCGCGCGACCGGACAATTTCGATCGAGCGTCGAGGGTCTCAAGCAGATGATCGTGTCCTCGTCAAAAATCGGCTGGGTGAGTCTCGACAATCTGGTGCGAGTAGAAGAGGGGACGGGTCCCTCGGCTATCGATCGCCTGAACCGCCAGCGCCAGCTAACGTTGCTAGCCAACGTAAAACCAGGTGGATCACAGGCGGCGGTAATTCAAAAGATGAACCAGTTTGCGACAGAAGTGGGCATCGACGCTGCTTACAAAACCGGTCTGGCTGGCCGTTCAAAAGAACTTGGCCGCGCCGGCTACTACTTCGTGCTCGCGTTCATCCTGTCGTTTGTATTCATGTACATGGTCCTGGCCGCGCAGTTTGAATCGTTCATTCACCCAATCACAATTTTGCTGACGTTGCCGCTGGCAATACCTTTCGGCATCCTCTCGTTGCTGATCACAGGACAGACGGTAAATATTTTCTCCGGACTGGGATTACTGCTGCTTTTCGGCGTCGTCAAGAAAAACGCAATTCTCCAAATAGATCATACGAACCAGTTACGCGCGCGTGGTATGGAGCGACTCGAAGCGATCATCCGTGCCAATCGCGATCGCTTGCGTCCGATTCTGATGACCACGATTGCACTGGTCGCCGGCATGTTGCCGCTCACCATTTCCAGCGGTCCGGGTTCCGGCACGAATCGCTCAATCGGTGTGCTGGTAGTTGGCGGGCAGTCGCTCTGCTTGTTGCTGACGTTGCTGGCTGTTCCCGTTTTTTATTCACTCTTCGACGATCTCGGCCGCAGTAGAGTTTGGGGAATCATCGGCTCGCAAGTGACCGAAGCATTTGCCTGGGCGCGACGCAAGACGGCAAGCGCGACGGCGTCATTGTTAGGTTTAGTTTCGAAAAACTAGATAAACAAGCGATAGGTTCTTTAAATTGATGTTGAATCAGAACAATGATTGAAGTTGAGACAAATCATGGTTTGCCGCTTTGCCGCCGCACAGTGCGGAAAGGCAAAGCCGCGGTTTTGCTCCTGGCGTTCTTGCTGTGCTCGCTAAACGGTATTGCGCAGACACCGACACCATCGCCTTCTCTGTCACCCCAAGAGTTGCAAGTGCCCCCGATCGCTCCTGAGTTTCATCCGGCTGAAAGACCCTTGCCGGAACTCGGTCGCGTTGGTGTCAACATGGATCGTCAGCGACCGCTTACGCTTCGCGACGCGCTGGCCCTGGCGCTGGAAAACAACAAGGACATCGAAGTTGCACGGCACAATGTGAAGATCGCTGAGTTTGATCTAACTGCTGCGCGTGGTGTTTACGATCCACGCCTCAGCTCATCTTCTTACTACGAACGCATCGATCTCGAGTTTTCTCAGCGGTGGATCGAATGGCACCACCACGCAAAGCGACTACACCGCAACTGCGCGACTCGAAGGTCTGACACCGAAACTCGGCGGCAACTACCATCTGGATTTTTCGTCAATCAAGTTGACGACCAACAATCAATTTGCGGCGCTCAATCCGCAGTATCCGACTGCGCTCACCTTCAGCTACATGCAGCCGCTTTTCCGTGGGCTAAAGTTTGACAACAACCGCCGCCAAATCGAGATTGCCAAAAAGAATTTGTCCTTAACCGATGCCCAGTTTCGGCAACGGGCAATCGAGACCATCACCAGCGTGCAGCGAGCGTACTGGGATCTTGTCTTTGCAGCCTCTTCAGCTCGTTGGAGGAAGTTTCCCGCTCCGAAAACAATTTGAAGGACTTGATCGCGGTGAATCGTCAGGCTGATCTCTGGAGCCTTTCGATTGTTCCCACGGATTCGGTGGACCTTGCGGCGCCGGATGTTTCTTTACCGGATGCTCTGAAAGCCGCGCTGGAAAACCGCCCCGAGTTGCAACAGTCGAATGTTGTGCGAGAGATCAATCAAATCGATCAGAAGTATTTTCGCGAGCAGACCAAACCGGCGATCGATCTGGTCGGTAGTTACGGCATGGTTGGTTTGGCGGGCGCATCCAGCGGCGCCGCCAATCCCATCACCGCATCGTCAAGCCAATTGCGCGACGCGGTGAATCGTCTGCTCATAAACGCAGGCTTCGACCGGCTACCCGATCCGCCGGCACAAACAATTTCGCCTTTTTTACTTGGCGGTTATGATCAGTCGCTGCAAAACCTACTGAGTAATCGATTCAATAACTTTCGGGTGGGGGTGCAAATTAATTTGCCCCTCAGGAACCGCACCGCGCAGGCGCAGCTGGGACGCTCACTCGTTGAAGGCCAGCGTATTGCCACGCAGCGCGAACAACTCGAGCAATCGGTTCAGGTTGACGTGAGGAATGCCTTGCAGGTGGTGCGCAGCGCGGAGGCGCGCTTGCGGTCCGCAGTTATTGCCCGGCAAGCAAGTGAGCAGCAGTATCAAAGCGAGCCCGACCTGCGGCAGCACCGCACACGAGAAGGCGGTGAGTATTTTGGGGCGAACTCACCGCCTTCACCTATGTAACGCAAACTGTCAGTTTGCGCGCGAGACTGCGATCGAGGTCGGCGCTATTTTGTGAGTGTTGCGCGCTCGCGCGTAAGATGAAAGTGCTCCGCTCTTGTTTTCAGATTTTGAGCTTCCCGGATTTCAAATCTCAAATTAGAGATCGTAAATCTCTATCCTACCTTTTCGAGGATTATGAGCCCGCCATAACAGGCACCGACGATGATAATCACTGCCATGATGTACCAGGCGATCAGTTTAGTCTTACACGCAGGACACCGAGTCCTGGCCCAGCCGGCCCGTCTCCCGCACTTTGGACACCTCATACTGTTATCCCCGCATTCGGTTTTTTTGAAACTCTTTAAGCGGAATGCTATTGGTGCAGGCGGTACTTTAGCATATCGAGCCAATCTCGGTTGGTTCTCAATTCAGCGTGCCCGTCAAATTGCGCATTAGAACCGGGAGCGGTGGCGACCCGTTGTTGGCACTCGGGCTCTCTACTGAAGTGTTCAGACAATGAATGTCAGCAGTGAGTTATTGTACGTGCTCTCTCAGCCACCGCTTCCCGGTTTCCTTAGAACGACCCACAACGGCCAATGGTCCGACAGCTTGATCGCTCGCCGGATTCCGTGCCTGGTTGGCTCAAGGCTTCGCAGCCATATCCAATCGAGTTTTAGATCGATTGGAATAAAGAGCACGCGTCGAGAAAATGTAGACTGATCATCAAAAGGAGTTTGAAAACTTGCCGCGCCGAAGAGCTCGAACGTTTGGCTGACAGCCTCACGTTCCCAGGTATTTAGGTCGCCGAGAATTATTGCCGGCATCTCTTTGCGGTAGCACGCCAGATCACTTAAGACAGCCTTTATCTGCTCGAGTTTGCAACCTATTGGAATGCGGGTCTCGGAATGCACGGAATAAACCCGCACGTCGGTCTGCCCTATTTTTACCGTCGCCCCCAGCGCCACTCGTCGTCTGCCACCAGGGCCTTCGTGAGGCAAGACGAGTCGGCGAACATCGGTGAGCGGATAAGCGCTCAAAATAACTACCCCGGTTTCTTCTTCCTTGTCGGTTGCCGGGCTGGGTGGTGCGGCCCAGGCGTAGTACATGCCTAACTCCTCGGCGAGCAAGGCAGCTGTATTTCGATTGCCGCTACGTTTCTTGTTTCGATCCACTTCTTGTAACCCAAGGATTGCGGCGCCACCAATTTCAGGATCCTCTTTCAGAAATCGCGCCAGCTTGCGCAGATCCTCTCCGCTACGCCAGCGAATGTTGTAAGACACAACCTTGATCTCCGGAGACGAGTGGCGCGGGCGAGCGGGCGCCCGGGCTTGGCCTATTTCAAGCAACTCTGGTTCACCATCGAAATGAAGACCCATTGATAGATCTACGACCCTCGTTGATCTGGAATATGAAGCAGGAAACGAGAAGATCGCAAACGCTGATGTTAGTAATATCAGGAGGGACTTTTGCATATTCAATGTCGAACTGGTTATCTAAAAATCCAATCGCAGTCCATCGAATGCTGCTATCGTTTGACCGGGCCAAAGCATTCGCGCTTCACCGGCAAGATCGATGCCATCCCACTCAGCATAGAGATGACTCAGAACCAACATTTGCGGTTCACTCTTTCTCGCCAGTCGCATGGCGTCGGACAATTCCAAGTGCGTCTCTACCGGCTTGTCTTTATGGAAAGAACATTCCATCAGCAGCGTAGTGGCGCCTTTCGCAAACTCGACCAGCCCTTCGGAGTAACCCGTGTCGGACGTATAGACGAGCACACTGCCATTTTTATCTGTCAGGCGGATGGCCAGGCTTTCTCTCGTATGTGGCGTCGAGAACGTTACGGCAGTGAGCCCAGGCAATAACTCAAACTCATTCCCCGGCAGCACCTCAATCAGCTCCACAGGAAAAGGCTGGTCGAGCAGGCGGTAATCATTGGCCTGATCGATGGCTTGCAGAATCTTTTCGAAACCGGCCGGGCCGCAGATACGCAGTGGTCCGAGGCGGCGCTGAGTTTGTGGAGCAGAACGTGTTCCAAAAAGAAGGGGCGCCAGTCCGCCCATGTGATCCAGGTGAAAGTGGCTAATCCAGATCGCGTCCAGATTAACCCAATCAAGTTCCTCGCCGGCCATGCGATGCGGCGCGTCAGCGCTGATGTCGAGGAGCGCCCGGCCGTTTTCACTTTCCAGCCAATAGCCGGAAGCACTCCGGCGAGGATGGGGAACTGAAGTGCCTGAACCGAGGACAACAAGTTTCATAGTCAGATTGTGTGGCGGCTATCAAGAATATTGTAGCCTTATCGGACTAATGATATATAACCCATCACGTTTCCGCGGCAGTTCTCCCACGGCTGGCGCCAATGCCCTCGCAGACCAACAGTTTGCGTTAACTTGCCACGCACTTGACCAAACGCGCGGCCTCAGTTAAACCTCAGGAGATCATGAACGAATCACAATTCGAGCTTGACGTGCTGGCGGTTTTCTCCCACCCCGACGATGCGGAACTTTCTGTTTCGGGCACGTTGCTCCGCATGAAGTCTCTCGGCTATCGCACCGGCGTGCTCGATATGACTCGAGGTGAGATGGGCACGCGCGGGACACCGGAAATGCGCGCGGAAGAATCAATTGCGGCCTCGCGCATCATGAACCTGGATTTGCGGTTGAACCTGGGCCAACCGGATGGGCACATCTGGTTGACTGAAGAAGCGCGCACGGCAGTGGTCCGCGTGCTTCGCTCGCATAAACCGAAGGTGTTACTGACAACACATTGGGACGATCCTCATCCGGATCATGCCCATACGTGCCGCATAGTGCGCGAAGCCGCACGGCTGGCAACGATGGCGCGCTACGATGGGGAAGCAAATCAAGAGCCGGTGAGAATGCCCGCCATCATGCACTCGCTTTTTTCGCGTCACGTAATACCGTCTTTTATTGTTGATGTTTCAGATTTTGTTGAGCAGAAGATGGCAGCAATCAGGGCGCACACGTCGCAGTTTTACTGGCCAGAATCAAACGAGCCCGAGACGAGAATCAGCGATCCTAGCTTTCTCGCGCAAATCGAATATCGCATGCGTTACTTTGGCTCGCTGATTGGCGTCAATGCCGG
>WNFV01004088.1_pt1 | contig 18311 bp, 11 predicted proteins | sample 5400101 | NCBI WGS metagenome assembly WNFV01 (sample SAMN13153361, study PRJNA577476) | soil metagenome | isolation source: 115 cm soil or saprolite under grassland replicate 1 | place: USA:California | collected 2016-06-15
CACAAGCGCCGCGGCGACGGCGAGGACTGCGAGACCCACTTAGTCGGGGCGGCCGGATCCGAACCGGCGACCTTCGCGTCCCAAACGCGATGCTCTACCAGGCTGAGCTACGCCCCGTTTGCCGCTGGTACGAGCGTACCGCATGGCAGTTCGCGCATACGAGCTCGCACTTCTTGATCTCCTCACGAACACGACGCGGACTGTTTCTGCGGACAAGCAGGCTCACCTCCGTGAGCTTCTCGGTTCCAGGGAGGTGATCCCAATGCATAGCGGCGGGGTGGAAGTAGCCACCACAGTCGGCGCACGGGGTAGAGCTCTTCAGTTGTTTGTGCCATTCGACCAAGCGCTGACTCCGCCGATGCGCCAATTCGATGAGGTGCTCCCGGTTCCGCGCGTGATATTCGCGGTCGTACTCCTTCCGGCACGACTTGCACCACAGCTGGTAGCCGTCCCGCTGGTTCCAACGATGGAACTCCGTGAATGGCTTCTCGATGCGGCAGTGCGTGCATTGCTTCATTGCCAATCTAGGCTACACGGCGTTGCCGACGGAGCCAACAGATCGGCCATGGCCCTTCGGGACACGCGACACAGGTAGCCTCGCTCGCCGTGAGCGACGTCGCCTACATCCCGGCCGAGAGCGTGACGAGGGAGCGTCGCCCGGCGATCGGTTACGCGATGGCCCTCGGCGCCGGGATGCTCTTCGCGCTCAACGGAACGGTCTCGAAGGTGATCCTCAAGTCGGGGCTGTCGTCGCTACGGCTGACAGAGGTGCGCTGCACCGGCGCGCTGATCGGCCTCGCCCTGATCCTGCTCGCGACCCGGCCGGAGAGCCTCAGGACCAACCGGCGCGAGCTCCTCTACCTCGGTGCGTTCGGCGTGTTCGGCGTCGCGCTCGTCCAGCTCTTCTACTTCCTCGCCATCCACCGCCTCGAAATCGGAGTCTCGCTGCTGATCCAGTACCTCGGCACGCTGCTCGTTGCGCTCTTCGCCCGCTTTGTGTTGAAGGAGCACGTGCGCCGGCGGCTCTGGGCCGCGCTGGCGCTCGCGCTGGGCGGGCTCACGCTCGTCGTCGACCTCTGGCGCGGCGTGTCGCTCGACGGGCTCGGCGTGTTTTTCTCGCTCTGCTCGGCGGTCACGTTCGCGGGCTACCTGCTCCTCGCCGAGCGCGCCGTCGGACATCGCGATCCGATCTCGCTGCTCTGCTACGGCTTCCTGTTCGCGACCGTCTTCTGGGCCGTCGTCCAGCCGTGGTGGAGCTTCCCCTTCGACGTCCCCGGCACAACCGTCTCGCTGCTCGGCAACCTCTCGCACCTGCACCTGCCGATCTGGGCACTGATGGCGTGGATGATCGTCCTGGGCACGATCGTGCCCTTCTTCCTGATCGTCGGCTCGATGCGCCACATCACGGCGACACGCGCGGGCATCCTGGCGATGGTCGAGCCGGTCGTGGCCAGCCTGGTCGCCTACGGCTGGCTGGACGAGACTCTCGGCACGTCGCAGCTCGTCGGGGGTGCGATCGTGCTCTGCGGAATCTTGCTCGCGCAGTCAGCCCGCTAGCCGTCTTCGATCAGCGTCCGCAGCTCGGCGAGCTTCGCGTGGCGCAGCTCCTCCCGCTCGCCGCCCTCGACGCGCGCGATCACCTCGCGGATGAGCGGTGCGAGCTCGACCGGGTTGAAGGGCTTCGTGACGTAGTCGAGGCCCCCGAGGTCGAGCCCTCTGGCACGGTCACGGAGCTCTGCACGCGCGGTCAGGAAGACGATCGGGATCGAGCGCGTGTCCGGGTCGTCGAGCAGCTCCTCGGCGACCCGCCAGCCGTCGAGCCCGGGCATCATCACGTCAAGCAGGATCACATCGGGCCGCTCGGTACGTGCGGCCTCGAGCCCGGACGGCCCGTCGGCCGCCTCCAGCACCGTCATCTCTTCCGCCTCGAGGTTGACGCGGCAGAGGAGCCGGATCGGCGCCTCGTCGTCGACGACCAGCACGCGCGGGGCTCCGTTCACGTCCTCTCCTCTCCTAGCTGCTGCGCCCGTCGGCGTCACGCGCCGGCAGCTCGACGACAAAGCTCGATCCGCGGCCCTCGGCCGACCGCACCGTGATCCGGCCGCCGAGCGCGCTGACCAGACCCTGCGCGATGAAGAGCCCGACCCCGGTGCCCCCGGTCTGGGCGTCGCCCACGCGGTAGAACTTCGAGAAGATCCGCTCCTGCTCCGCGTCCGGGATCCCGATCCCCTGGTCGACGACGCTGACCACGATCGTCTCCCCGCGCCTCGCCGCGCCGACCGTGACGCGGCCGCCGCCGGGCGAGAACCGCACCGCGTTCTCGATGAGGCTCGCGAGCACCTGGCGAAGCTTGTCCGGGTCGGTCCGCGCGGCAAGTGGAGACTCCGGCAACTCCGCGACGATCTCGTTCCCGTTGACGGCCTCCTCGCGGGCCCTGTCCACGACCTCCGAGACGAGCGCGCCGACGTCCACCGGCGCGATCTCCAACTGGAGGTCGCCGGCGTCGAGCCTCGCCACGCTCAGCAGCTTGTCCACGATCGTCGTCAGCCGCTCGGCCTCGGACTCGATGTACGTGAGGAAGGTGCGCCGCTCGTCCTCCTCGAACTTCACGTCCTCACGCAACAGTGTTGCCGCGAAACCGTAGATCGACGTCAGCGGGGCGCGCAGCTCGTGCGAAACGGTCGAGACGAAGTCGGAGCGCATCTGCTCGACCACCCGCTCGGCCGAGATGTCCCGGAACGCGAAGATGCGGCCGGCCGTCTCTCCCAGCGGGTCGCGCATCACGGCCTCGGTCAGCGACAGCCACACCTCCTGGTCGCCGCGGCGGATGGGAACGAGCCGGTCGCCGGCGGCGGCGCCGGTCTCCGAGCGCAGCTCGCGCTGGAGCACTGCGGGGACGGTCCGCCCGAGAGCTTCCTCCGACGGGACGCCGGTGATCCGCTCCGCGGCCGCGTTCCAGAGCACGATGCGCTCGTCGCGCTCGACCGCGACGATGCCGTCGGCGACGTTCGCCAGGATCGCAACACTGCGCTCGCGCTCCAGCTCGACCTGCTGGTAGAGCTCCGCCTTCGAGAAGGCAACCGACGCGCTCGCCGCAAGCGCGCCGAGCGCCTCGATCTCCTCCTCCTGCCAGGCGCGCGGCCGGCGGCCGTACACGGCAAGCACGCCGTGCAGATTCTCGTCGGCCCCGAACAGGGGCACGGCGAGATACGAGGCGTACCGGTCGCCGAGCATCGGCTCGCCCTCGAGCAGCGCCTGCTCTCTGCCCACGTCCTCGATCGCGACGGGGGCGCCGGAGTGGACGACTCCTCCGCCCGGCCGCGCGTCGGCCGGAACACGCGAGCCCTGCGCCTGCTGAGCGCCCGGCCCGACGGCGGCAGCCGTGACGAGCTCGTCGCCCTCGAGCAACCGGATCGACGACGCGTCCGCGCGCAATAGCACCGGCGCCTGCTCGACCACCTCGTCCAGCACGGCCGCCGGCTCCAGCTCGCCGGAGAAGAGACTGCCGGTCTGGGCGAGCTGCTGGGCGAGCAGCCGCGACCGCCGCTCGACGTCGAAGAGCTCGCTGCGCTCGAGCGCCGCCTTCGCGCGGGCGGCCAGCTGCCCGGCCAGGTCGAGATCATCGTCGGTGAACAGCCGCGGCGCGCGGAAGAGCACGAGGGCAAGGGCGTGCCGGTCGCTGCGAGGGGTAAGGATCGGGATCGCGAGCAGCGACGCAGCCTCGGTGGCCGCGCGAAATTCGTCGCCGAAGCGCTCGTCGGCGTCGAGCGTGGCGGAGACGATCGTCCGCCGATCCTGCGCAGCGAGGTCGAGCACCTCCGCCCCGGGCGGGAGACCTTCCGCGAACGCGGCACGCAGGTCGTCCGGCACTTCGTGCGCGCCCGCGAGCCTGTAGCCCTCGGCGTCTGAAAACAGCACGGCCGCGACATCGCCGGCGAACGCCTCCGCCGCAGCCTGGGCGACCGCATCGAGCGTCGCCGCCATCGAGACGGGCTCGCCCAGGAGGCTCGCCATCCGCGAGAAGCCGCTCTCCGCGCGGGCCAGACGCTCGCGCTCCTGGAAGCTCTCGGCGTTGCGGAGCGCGAGGGAGGCAATGGTGGCGAACGTGGCCAAGGCGTCCACGTCGGCCTCGGTGAACACCCGGGCCGGGTCGAGGCTGCCAACGCCGAGCACGCCGCGCGTCTTCCCGGACCAGGTCATTGGAGCGACGACCGCTCCGGCGAACCCGCCGTACGCCGGGTGCGGTACCGGTTCGTCGATGTGCTGGTAGTCGGCCTCGCGGACCGGCGTGCCCTCGGCGATCGCGCGCCCGGCGAGCCCACGCCCGGCGGGAAACTCGGAGCCGACGACGGCCGCGTCGAGCCCGTGCACGGCGGCGCAGCGGAGCCTGCCGCCGTCAGGCGTAAACAGGTAGCAGTCCGCAGCGTCGGCCTCGAGGAGTTGGGCGACCTGGTCGACGAGCACCTGGAGCACCGGCTGGACCTGGAGCTCTCCGGTCGCGACCTGGGCGGCGTTCAGGAGCGCGCGCTGCCGGTCGAGTGCCTCCTCGAGCGCAGAGGCCGAGCGGGCCCGCTCGAGAGCAAGGGCCGCCTCGGCTGCGAGCGTGCGCAGCGGGCCGAGCTCCTCCGTGGAGAAGGATCGCCGCTCGCGCGTGGTCGCGATCGCCAGCACGGCGATGACGCGCTCCCCGGAAACGAGGGGCACGAACGCAGCGCTCTTGGCCCCGACCGCACCCGCAACGGACTGGTTGATCAGCGGCGAGGTGCCCGTGTCGTAGACCGTCACAGGCGCGACGTCGAAGACGGCGCTCGCGACGCCCGAAGGCTCGCTGCGGAGGTCGAAGCGAAGGCCCTGCCAGAAGGCGAAGTCCTTTCCGTCGCGCCGGGCGAGCAGACCGCTCGCCTCGTTTCGCTCGTCGTCGACGAGCGCGAGCGCCGCGAACTCGACCGAGAAGAGGCCGGCGATCTCGTCGAGTAGGACGCGGGCGACCGACTCGGCGTCGTCCGCGTGAGCGAGGGCGGCGGAGATCGCCTCGATCGACCGTAGCTCCCGCTCGCGGAGCGAAGCCCGCTCCTCGGCCTGCTGCCGTCTTCCGGCACGTCGGCGCCAGAACGAAGGGGTGATCACCCAGCTCACGCCGAGGGATAGTGCAGCGAGCACGAGCTGCGGCACCCGGTTGGAGTGGACGTCCTGGCGTTCCCTCACTGGGCCCATGGATGATAGGTATGGCGGACCCCGGGCGCGAATGCGTTTCCCTTGTTGAAAAGATGGGCCGTATGGCCTATTGGCGAGAAGGCGGGCCAGAGCTAGCGTGGAGCTACTGGGCGATGCGAACCGCGGTGGCTGCGGCCATTGATTTCCGCGGTGAGCAATCAGGAAGGAAGGGCCCGCCGCGCCGACCCCCCGAGCGGCGGGCCTTTTCCGTTCTCAAGCCCTCCTGAGTTCGGTGGGTCACCGGGTGTCCCGGTAGCCGAGCTAGCATGAGCCTCCGTGGTCCGGCGGCTGCTTCTTGCTTCCCCCCGCGGGTATTGCGCCGGCGTCGAGCGGGCCGTGGAAACCGTCGAGCGGGCGCTCGAACTGCAGGGCTCGCCCGTGTACGTTCGCAGGCAGATTGTCCACAACGCGCACGTCGTACGCGACCTCGAGCGACGGGGAGCGATCTTCGTCGAGAGCGAGGAGGACGTTCCCGAGGGAGCCGCGCTCGTGCTCTCAGCGCACGGAGTGGCACCCGCGGTGCACGAGCGGGCCGCGCAAAGGGGCCTGCGGACCGTGGACGCGACCTGTCCGCTCGTAGCCAAGGTCCACGCCGAGGCCCGGCGATACGCAGCCGAGGGCTACACGATCCTCCTTATCGGGCACGAGGGGCACGAGGAGGTCGAGGGGACGCTCGGCGAGGCTCCGGAGGCAACCGTCCTCGTCCAGACCGTGGACGCCGCAGAGCGTGTCCGGATTCCGGATCCGGCCAGAGTCGCCTACGTCACCCAGACGACCCTCTCGGTCGACGAGACCGCCGAGATCGTCGCCACCCTGCGACGGCGCTTTCCGGAGATCGAAGGGCCGCAAGCCGGTGACATCTGCTACGCGACGACGAACCGGCAGCGCGCGGTGAAGGAGCTGGCGGTGGAGATCGACCTGCTGCTCGTGATCGGCTCGCAGAACAGCTCGAACTCGAAGCGCCTGGTCGAGACAGGCCGGGCTGCGGGGGTCGAGGCCCACCTCATCGAGGACGAGGCGGCGATCGACGAGCGCTGGCTCGAGGGTGCGGAGACCGTCGGCATCACCTCGGGCGCCTCGGCGCCGGAGCACCTCGTGCGGCGCGTGTGCGACTGGTTCCGCGCGCGCGGCGTCGAGGAGATCGTCTCCGCCGGGGCGGTCTTCGAGGATGTCTTCTTCCGGCTCCCGGTCGAGATCCGCCGCGCCCTTCCGGCCGCCTGAGCTAGACCTTTTCGATCTCCAGCGAGCCGCCGTCCGCCTCGATGCGCACCGCGAGCGTCTCCTGCTTGATCCAGTCGGCGTGCTCCGGCAGCAGGTCGGATTGGGAGGCGGGCACCGTGACCGCGATCCGGTCGGTGAGCTCCAGCCCTCGGTCCTTGCGCAGCGCGTTGAGCGCATGGATCAGATCGAGCACCCGCCCCTCCCGCTCGAGCTCAGGGTCGAGGTCGAGGTCCAGCCCGACCGAGAACCGGTCGGAATGCGCCCAGCCTCGCTCCTTCGCCCGCTCGACGATCAACTCGTCCGGCCCGAGCTCGTGGCCCGCCGCCCGGATGCGCCCCTCCCCCAGCTCCTCGAACTCGCCCACCTCCAACGCGGCTCGAACTGCCGACAGGTCGCGTCCGAGCCGCGGGCCGAGCACGCGCAGGTTGGGCTTGTAGCGGAAGCGGAGCGGAGCTGCGTCGAGCAGCTCGACCTCCTTCACGCGCAGCTCCTCGCGGATTTCGTCGAGGTGCGAGCGCGCCGCCTCCGAGCCGTGGATCGACGCACGGCGCAGCGGCTGCCGCAGCTTTACGCCCTCCTCGGCGCGCACCTGCCGCCCGAGCTCTACGAGCTCCCGCACCTCGGCAATCTCGGTCAGCAGGGTCGTGTCCGGCTCATGCACCTCCGGCCAGCCGGCCAGGTGCACGGAGTCGGGCGCACGCTCGCACGCGCCTGCGACGAGGTTCCGCCACAGCTCGTCGGCGAGGAACGGCATCAGCGGCGCGACCACCCGCAAGGACTGGACGAGCGCGTACCAGAGCGTGCGGAACGCCGCCTCGTCGTCGCCGTAGAAGCGGCGCCGCGACCGGCGGATGTACCAGTTCGACAGGTCTTCGACGAACGCATCGAACGCGGCTGTCACCGCCGGTGTCCAGTAGCGCTCGTACGCCGCGGTCGTGTCCGCTACGAGTTGATGCGTTCGAGATACGAGCCAGGCATCGAGCGGCTGACCCTCCGGCGGCCCACCGGTGAGATCGGCGTAGACAGGCCGGAAGTCTTCGATGTTCCCGTACGTGACGAGGAACGAGACCGAGTTCCACAACGTCAGCAGCCGGCGCTGCACCTCGCGCGCGGGGCCGTAGCCGAACTTGAGGTTCTGCGCGGGCGGCACTTCGCAGAACAGCCAGCGCATCACGTCCGCGCCCATCCGGTCGAACGCCTCGTCGGCGTCGATCGAGTTCCCCCAGGAGCGGTGCATCTCGCGGCCCGTCTCGTCGAGCAGCTTCTCGTAGGTAAGCACGCGCCGGTAGGGCGAGCGGCCGACCAGCGTCATCGACATGAAGAACTGGGAGTAGAACCAGAGGCGGATCTGCTCCCGCATCTCCGAGATCCAGTCGGCCGGGAACCACTGCTGCCAGTACGTGTCGTCGGGGAGGTCGGCTCCGGTCAGCCCCTCGGCCGCGCCCGTCGCGTAGCCGTGCTCGACCCAGGTCGGGTTTTCCCAGCCGAGCGTCGAGAGCGGCACGATGCCCGCGTCGAGCCACGCGTCGCCGACATCAGGGATCCGCTGCACCTCGACGCCGCACGACTCGCAGCTGATCGGCACCTCGTCGATCCAGGGCCGGTGCAGCTCCTGGAGCTGCTCGAGGCCCCGCACAGCACGCCGCTCGAGCTCGGCCCGCGAACCGACCACGTTCAGGTTCCCGCAGGCGCACTGGTAGAACGGCAGCGGGAGACCGAAGTAGCGCTTCCGCGAGATGTTCCAGTCGCCCATGTTCCGAAGCCAGTCGTCCATGCGCTTGCGGTACTGCGGCGGCGTCCACTCGACCTTGGCGTTCTCGTCCAGCAGCGCACCACGGATCCCGTCGACGCCGATGAACCAGTCGTCGACGACGCGAAAGACGAGCGGCGTCCGGCAACGCCAGCAGATCGGGTAGCGATGCGTGACGCGACCCGCCTCAACGAGGAGGCCCCGCTCGCGCAGCGCGGCGATGACCGGCTCCTCGGCCTCGTCGGTCGACAGCCCGGCGAACGGGTCGTACTCGGGGTAGAAGCGGCCGCTCTCGTCGATCGGCACCAGCACCGGCAGGTCGTGGACGCGCGACAGCTCGAAGTCGTCGGTGCCCGCACCGGGCGCGATGTGGACGATCCCCGTGCCCTCGTCGAGCACGACGTCGTCCCAGGGGATCAGGCGGTGGGCGATCCCCTGCTGAGGGGTCAGCTCGTCGAACGGCCCCGAGTACTCGAGGCCGACGAGCTCGTCCCCGCGCGCGATCCGCTCGTACTCGCCCCCGCTCTCGGCCAGGCGCCAACCGCCGTTCGAGAGGCCGTACTCGGCGTCAGGCTTCACGGCAGCGGCGACGTTGGCGGGCAGCGTCCACGGCGTCGTCGTCCAGACGACCAGCGCCTCGCCCTTGCGCTCCTTCAGCGGGAACCGCACGTGCAGGGATGGGTGGTCGAGCTCCTCGTAGTTCCCCTCGCCCGCCTGCTCGTGCTGGGAGAGCGACGTCCCGCAGCGCGGGCACCACTGTGTCGATCGGTGACCCAGGAACAACCAGCCGCGCCGGTGCACCTCCTTGAGGAAGCGCCAGATGTACTCGATGTTGGTGTCCGCGAAGGTGTAGTAGTCGTTGTCCCAGTCCATCCACATGCCGAGCCGGCGCGACTGCTCGGTGATCACCTCGGCGTACTTGGCCACGCGCTCGCGGCAGCGGGCGGCGAACTCGGCGAGACCGTACTCCTCGATCTCGCGCTTCGAGTTGAGCCCGAGCGACTTCTCGACCTCGACCTCCACCCAGAGCCCCTGGCAGTCGAAGCCGTTCTGGTAGCGGAGCTCGTGGCCACGCAGCGCTTGAAAACGCTGGAAGACGTCCTTCAACGTCCGTCCCCACGCGTGGTGCACCCCCATCGCGTTGTTGGCCGTGATCGGGCCGTCGACGAAGCTGAAGCGTGGGCCGCCGGCGTTCAGCTCCCGCAGACGCTCGAACGTGCGCTCGGCGTCCCACCGCGCCAGCACGACACGCTCGAGCGCCGGATGATCCGGGACAGCCGTTAGCGGCGCAAACATGCGTGCCATGGTTCGATTCTAGGAGGGTTTGGTGGAACGTTGCTCGTCGTCGGGGTGCGATGGGCGTTGTGATGCAAGGACGCAGGGGGTGTCATGAGGAAGGGCCTCCGGCCGGAGAAACTCCGGTTGGTGTAATCGAGCGAAGGAGGCCCTTGAATGGAGTATGTCGGAATCGATTGGGGGTATGGGCGGGCGGCGTGGTGCGCCCGTCTGCCCGGCGGCGATATCGTCGCCGAGGGGCTGGTGCCGGCGGACGCGGATGGGCTGCTGCGGCTTGTGCATCGGCTGGGCCCCGAGGTCAAGGGCTGCGTCGAGATGATGTCGGGCGCCGTCTGGGTGCGCGACCAGCTCGCCGCCTGCGGCTGGCAGATCGAGATCGCTGATGCCCGTAAGGCGAAGGCGCTCGCCCCGCTGGCCGCGAAGACCGACAAGGTCGACGCTCGTCTGCTCGCCGAGCTGGCGCGCCGCGACCTCGTGCCCGCGCTCTGGGTGCCGTCGCTGTCGGAGCGTGAGCTGCGCGAGCGGCTGCGCCGGCGGATGCACCTCGTCCGTCTTCGCACCTCGGCCAAGGGGCGGATCTTCGGCCTGCTGACACAGTGGGGTGTGCGGATCAAGCTGACTCGGCTGCGGCAGCCGGACGGGCTCGAGCTGCTCGAACGTCGCGGTGTGCCCGAGGTCTGGCGTCGCTCGGTCGCCGAGGCGCTCGGCGTGATCGATGAGCTCGATCGTCGCGTCGAGCCGCTCGACCGCGAGCTCGCCCCACTCGCCGACGCGGACCGCAGGGTCGCGCTGCTCGAGACGATCCCCGGCGTCGGCCAGCTGCTCGGACTCACCCCTACAGCCGAGATCGGCGACATCGCCCGCTTCGCCTCCGCGCGCAAGCTGGTCGGCTACTCCGGCCTCTCGCCACGCGTACGCCAGTCGGGCAAGTCGGAGCGCACCGGGGCGCTCTCGAAGAGCGGCCCCAAGACGCTGCGCTGGGCGGCGGTCGAGGCAGCCCAATCCGCCTGGCGTCAGTCCAACCCCTGGCACCGCCTCTACAGCGACGTCGCCTCCCGCCAAGGCTCCGGCCAGGCCAAGGCCGCCGTCGCCCGCAAAGTCCTGGTCGCCGCCTGGCACGTCCTCGCCCGCAACGAAACCTTCAAGCCCTGCCGCCCCCACGGCGGCACTGTCGCGGGCAAGCTCCATCGAGGCTCTGGCCACATGAAAGGCCCCGCAGGGAAATGAGACGCCGCGACAGCTCCGACCGACACGGTGTGCGAACACAAACGCCGAAAGAGAGATGAGCGAACACCGTCCAACACGAAAGGAAACGACCGCAACCAGCAACAACACCACTTGACACCCGGCCCTTCTTCAAAGAGAACCCCGATAGTTGTCCACTATCGGGGCGACTGAGGACGCAGCCGGCGTAGGCTTGCCGGAGCCGGCCAAGGAGCGGAGGTGGCGGCTTTGCCGCCGCCGGAGCGGGAGGCAGCGCGGCGCCCAGCGCGGCCCGGCGTCACAGACCACGTTTTGCCAAGCCCTCCCACAGACCGGCCGCGACCGCGTTCTGCTCGCGGAAGCGACGGGCCGCGTTGATCGCAGCGCCGAGGTTCAGGCCCTTGTCCTTCGCCTGCTTGATCAGCATCACGGTCTCGACCGCGTCCATGTCGTAGATGCGCTGTTTCTTCCCCTTCGTGGGGATCTGGGCCTTGTTCGTCCAGTAGTCGAGCTGCATCTTGGAGATCCCTGCGATCTGGCAGACCTGCCCCAGATAGAGCTCGACCTTGTCCAGATGCTCGGCGAGGTTTATGGGTTCCAGGAAATCAACGTGCCCGCTGAACGCCATATGGACATCCTTTTCCGACGACGTTGCGACCCCGCAGAACGTTTCTACCACGCTCGCTGACGCTTGTGAAGAGGGCTACTCGGTGGTCGGCTCGAGCTCTGGACCGTCACCGTTCTCGACGGCGGCGGCCTCCACGACCGGCGCGATGCTGGAGACGCGCTCCTTCCCCTTCAGCCGCACGACGATCACGCCTTGCGTGGCCCGGCCGAGACGCTTGATCTCGTCCACGGCCATCCGGATCACCGTTCCGCCGGTCGAGATCAGCATCAGCTGGTAGCCGTCGCGGACGATGCGCGCGCCGGCGAGCTTGCCCTTCGCGTCGGTGAGCTGGACGGTCTTGACGCCGAGCCCGCCGCGACCCTTCCGTGGGTACTCGCGCACCGGCGTCCGCTTGCCGTAACCCTGTTCGGTGACGACGAGCAGGTCGTCGTCGTCGCGGGCGGTCGCGATCTCGATCACCTCGTCACCCTTGCGCAAGCGCATGCCCTGGACGCCGGCGGTGGCGCGGCCCATCGGGCGCGCCTCCTGTTCGTTGAACCGGATCGCCTGGCCACTGCGCGAGACCATCAGGATGTCGTCGCCGCCGGTCGAGTGGCGCACACCGATCAACTCGTCCTTCTCGCGGAGGTTGATCGCGATGATCCCGTCGGCCTTCAGCGGCGTGTTGTACTCGGCGAGCTTCGTCTTCTTGACCATCCCGTTCTTCGTCGCGAAGACGAGGAACTCCGACTCCTCGTAGTTCCGCGTCTGCACGACGGCGCGGATCTGCTCGTCCTGCCGGAACGGCAGCAGGTTCACGACGGCGCGACCCTTCGACTGCCGTGAGCCGAGCGGAAGCTCGTGCACCTTCAGCCGGTAGACCTTCCCGACCGAGGTGAAGAAGAGCAGGTAATCGTGCGTAGAGGCGACGAAGAGATGTTCGATGTAGTCCTCGTCCTTCAGCTCCATCCCCATCACGCCCTTGCCGCCGCGCCGCTGCTCGCGATAGGTGGTCACCGGCAGGCGCTTGATGTAGCCGGAGCGCGTGATCGCGATCACCATGTCCTCCTCCGCGATCAGGTCCTCGAGGTCGAGCTCGCCCTCGGCGGCGACGATCTCAGTGCGCCGGTCGTCGTTCTTGCCGTAGAGCTGCTTGAGCTCGAGCAGCTCCTCCCGGATCAGCGCCATCACGCGGGCCTCGTCGCCGAGGATCGCGCGCAGCTCGGTGATGCGCTCGCGCAGATCGGCGTGCTCGGTCTCGACCCGCTTCCGCTCGAGCGCGGTCAGCGCGCGCAGGCGGAGGTCGAGGATCGCCTGCGCCTGGATCTCCGAGAGCTCGAACTTCTTCATCAGGCCCTCGCGCGCCACGTCCGTGTCCGCCGCGGCGCGGATCAGCTTGATCACGGCGTCGAGGTTGTCGAGCGCGATCAGGTAGCCCTCGAGGACGTGCGCGCGATCCTCGGCCTTCCGCAGCTCGTGCTTCGAGCGGCGGACGACGACCGTGCGCTGGAACTCGAGGTAGTGGCGGAGGAGCTCGAGCAGCGACAGCGTCTTCGGGACACCGTCGACGAGCGCAACCGCGTTGTAGCCGAACGTCGACTGGAGAGCCGTGTGCTTGAACAGCTTGTTCAGCACGACCTGCGGGATGGCGTCGCGCTTCAGCTCGATCACGATCCGCATCCCCGACTTGTCGGACGAGTCGCGCAGCCGCGAGATCTCGGACAGCACCCCGGACTTGACCAGGTCGGCCATCTTCGCGATCACGCCCTCGTCGCCGCCCTTCTTGACCCCGTACGGGAGCTCGCTGACGATGATCGCCGTCTTGCCGCCGCGCTGTTCCTCGGCGTGCGCGCGGGCGCGCATGACGACGCGGCCGCGGCCAGAGCGGTACGCCTCCTTGATCCCGTCCCGGCCGAGGATGATCGCTCCGGTCGGGAAGTCGGGGCCCTTGATGTGCTTGGAGAGCTTCTCTACGTTCGCGGCCGGGTCGTCGATCAACTCGACGAGCGCGTCCACCACTTCGCCGAGGTTGTGCGGCGGGATGTTCGTCGCCATGCCGACGGCGATCCCGGTCGAGCCGTTGACGAGCAGATTCGGGAAGCGCGACGGAAGCACCTGCGGCTCCCGCCGCGACTCGTCGTAGTTCGGCCCATAGTCGACCGTGTCGGCGTCGATGTCACGGAGGAGCTCACTCGCCATCCGTGCGAGCCGGCACTCGGTGTACCGCTGCGCGGCCGCCGGGTAGCCGTCGATGTTCCCGAAGTTCCCCTGGCCGTCGATCAGCGGGTAGCGCAGCGAGAACGGCTGGGCGAGCCGGACGAGCGTGTCGTAGATCGCCGCGTCGCCGTGGGGGTGGTAGTTGCCCATCACCTCGCCGACGACCCGGGCGCACTTCACCCGCGGCCGGCCCGGCTGGAGACCGAGCTCGGCCATCGCGTACAGGATCCGGCGGTGGACGGGCTTGAGGCCGTCGCGTACGTCGGGCAGCGCCCGCGCGACGATCGTGCTCATCGCGTAGTCGAGGAAGCTCGAGCGCATCTCCGCCTCGAGCTCGCGCGACTCGATCCGGCCGGCGCCGAGCGGCTCTACGACCTCAGACATGAATTCGGGTTAGACATCCAGAAATTTGACGTCCTTGGCGTTCTGCTCGATGAACAGGCGGCGCGGCTCGACCTGGTCGCCCATCAGCGTCGAGAAGACCAGGTCGGCGGTCGCAGCGTCCTCGATGTCGACGCGAACCAGGAGCCGCTTCGTCGGGTCCATCGTCGTCGCCGCGAGCTCCTCGGCGTCCATCTCGCCGAGGCCCTTGAACCGGCTGACCTGGATTCCCTCCTTGGCGAGGTCGATCGCGCTCGAGCGCAGGGTCTCGTACGTCTCCGCGGACGCCTGCTTCTTCCCGAGGACGACCGTGAACGGCGGGGTGCCGATCGTCTCCTGCAGCCGCGCGTAGCTCCTGCGCAGCCCGGCATAGACCGGGGAGCCGAGCAGCGCCGCGGGCACGACGACGTGCTCCGCGGAGCTCGTCTCGCGCTCGACCACCTTGACGCGCACCTCGTCGTCCTTCGTCTCGACCACCGAGACCTCGTGCCCGTTGGGCTCGATCTTGGCGAGCGCCTTCTTCACCGCGGCGACGTCAGCCGCGTCGGTCTCGACCAGGCGGTGCTCGATCACAAAGTTCGCCGCCGGCGAGCCGAAGTCGGTGCGGAGGCGAGTCGACCAGCCCTCGAAGTCGTGCAGCGCCCTGGAGAAGCGCCCGTACTTGGCCTCGGACAGCTTCTGCGGCTTGCCCGAGCGGTCGGAAACCTCCATGTTCTTGATCCGCTCGCGGACGAGCAGGTCCTCGAACTGCGACTCCTTCTCGACGTACTGCTCGCGACCGCCGATCCTCACCCGGTAGAGCGGCGGCACGGCGATGAAGACGTGGCCGCGCTCGACGAGCTCGGGCATCTGGCGGAAGAGGAAGGTGAGGATCAACGTGCGGATGTGCGAGCCATCGACGTCGGCGTCGGTCATGACGATGATCCGGTGGTAGCGGAGCTTGGCGATGTCGAACTCGTCGGCGATGCCGGTGCCGATCGCGGTCACCATCGCCTGGATCTCCACGTTCGAGAGCACCTTGTTGATCCGGTTCTTCTCAGCGTTGATCACCTTGCCGCGCAGCGGCAGGATCGCCTGGAAGAGGCGGTCGCGGGCGTCGACCGCCGATCCGCCGGCGGAGTTGCCCTCGACGAGGAAGAGCTCGGCCGACTCGGGGTCGCCGATCTCGCAGTCGGCGAGCTTGCCGGGCAGCGATGCGCCCTCGAGCGCCGACTTGCGGCGGGTGAGCTCGCGCGCCTTCCGCGCTGCCTGGCGAGCGCGCGAGGCGTCGATCGCCTTCTGGATGATCTGCTTCGCGTCCTGGGGGTTCTCCTCCATGAACTGGGACAGCTTCTGGCCGACGACCTGCTTGACGAGGCCCTCCATGCCCGGGTTGCCGAGCTTCGTCTTCGTCTGCCCCTCGAACTGGGGCTCCGCGAGCTTGACCGAGATGACGGCGGCCAGGCCCTCGCGGACGTCCTCGCCCTCGAGGTTGTCGTCCCTTTCTTTGAGCAGGCCGCGGTCGCGCGCGACCTTGTTCAGGGTCGCGGTGAGCGCGGAGCGGAAGCCGGACAGGTGCGAGCCGCCCTCGTGCGTGTTGATGTTGTTCGCGAACGAGAAGACCGAGTCGGCATACGAGTTGTTCCACTGCATCGCGACCTCGACGTAGCCCTGCTCGCTCTCGCCCTCGAAGTACGCGATGTGCTTGTGAGTGGGCTCCTTCGCCTTGTTGATGAACGCGACGAAGTCCCTGATCCCGCCGGCGTAGTGGAACTCCTCGCGCTTGTCTCCCTCGCGCTCGTCGACCAACGCGATCCGCAGCCCCTTTGTCAGGAACGCGGTCTCGCGCAGGCGCTGGAGCAGCGTCTCAGTGTCCCACTCGATCTCCTCGAAGACCTCCGGGTCGGGCTTGAAGCTGATCGTCGTGCCCGTGTCCTTCGTGGGGCCGATCGCCTTCATCTTGCCCGTCGGCTCGCCGCGGGCGAACTCCTGCTGCCACGTCTTGCCGTCGCGCTGCACCGTGGCCACGAGCCACTCCGAGAGCGCGTTCACGACCGAGACACCGACGCCGTGCAGGCCGCCCGAGACCTTGTAGCCGCCCTGCCCGAACTTCCCGCCCGCGTGGAGCTTCGTCAGGACGACCGTCAATGCCGGCAGCCCCTGCTCCTTCATCATGTCGACCGGGATCCCCGAGCCGTTGTCGGTGATCGTCATCGACTCGTCGGGGTGGATGATCACCTCGAGGTAGTCGCACCGGCCCGCGAGAGCCTCGTCGACGGAATTGGCGACGACCTCGTAAGCGAGATGGTGGAGGCCTCTGGTGCCGGTCGAACCGATGTACATCCCCGGCCGTTTCCGGACCGGGTCGAGCCCCTCCAGGACCGTGATGTCTTTTGCGCTGTAAGCTGCCTCTGCCAACCGTTCCTTCTCGCTAAAAAGCCCTGCAAATAGGCTATTTGCGGGCCAGGGACAGTCTATCAGAAAGGGAGGTCGGACGGGGGCTGCGACAGCCCCAGCGCGACCGCCCTCGCGACCCGTTTTCGCAACTCCTCGTCCTCGATTCCGGCGGTCAGCTCGGCAGCCCGTTGCAGGGCTTCTGCCCCCGGCTCGGGCACCTCGGTCCGGCGGCCGCGGGCCTCTGGGACGGCCGGTTCCGGCAGGTGCCCGACGGCGAATCGGAGCGCTTTCGGCGCACTTTTGCCGAGCTGCTCCCGCAGCCGCTCGGCAATCGTCGGCGCGAGTTGGGCGAGCTCGAACGCCCAGGCCGACGACGAGGTGTTGACGTGCAGCGTCCCATCCCGCGCGATCCGGGCGGGCCACGCGTTCGCGGCCACCATCTCGCCGACCGCCCCCGGCCAGGCCTCGAGCAGCTCCGGCATCCCGCCCTGCGTGCCGAACCTCGACAGCTCGCGCTTGATCTCTGCACCGAGCCGCTCCACTACTGCACCCTGCCCGGGGAGACGCGCAGAAGCTGTGTCGGCTCGCCGGGCAGCGCATCCGCCGTTGTCGCCGTGATCAGGGTCTGGCCGTGACCCTGCAACTGCTCGACCAACACCCGCCGGCGGTCGGGATCCAGCTCCGAGAGGACGTCGTCGAGGAGGAGCAGCGGCGGCTCCTCCCGGCGTTCCCCGAGCAGCGCCGCCTCGGCCAGGAGGAGCGCCAGAACCGTGGTGCGCTGCTCGCCCTGCGAGCCGAACGCCCGCAGGTCGCGGGCGCCGGCCACGATCGAAACGTCGTCCAGGTGAGGACCCAGGCCGGTCCAGCCGCGATCGAGATCGCGGTCCAGGCGGGCCTCGAGGGCGGCGAGACTCGGCGGCTCGCCCTCATACGCCAGCTGCGCCTCCTCCAGCCCGAGCTCGCCGGCCCGCTGGGCAAACGGGCCCGCCAGCAGCGCGAGCACTTCGAGCCGAGCCCCGACGAGCGCCGCCCCCAGCCCTGCGACCTGAGCCGTCCACGGAGTGATCGCCTCGCGGTCGCCACGCTTGAGAGCCGCGTTTCGCTGCGCCACCGCCGCCGCGTAGTCCGTTGGCAGCGCCGATCGAGACGGGAAGAAGCGACCGAGGACGCGGTCGAAGTAGGCGCGTCTCGCGGTCGGGCCGCCCTTGACGATCGCGAGGCGGTCGGGCGTGAAGACGAGGGTGGCGGTCTTGCCGCGTAGCTGCTCCGCCGCGCGCAGCCGGGCGCCGTTCACCTCGGCCTGCTTGCTCTCACCTGTGGACAACCTGACATCGATTCGTATCGGGGTCTGACCCCGTACGCCTTCGAGCCGGATGCGTGCCGATTGTTCGCCGAAGCGAATCACCTCGGCATCGGAGCGTGTCCGCGGGGAGAAGCCCTGCGTGCCCACGTGAAGCGACTCCAGCAGGTTCGTCTTACCCGCGCCGTTCGGGCCTACCGCGAGCACCAGGCCCGGCTCCAGCGTGAGCTCGAGACGCACGTATGAGCGGACGTTCGCCAGAAAGACCGACCCGACGATCAGCCGGCAAGCCTGATCGGCATGATCAGGTACCAGAAGTCATCGCCTGGGCCCTGGATCAGCCCGGGGCGGAGCGGATCGATCAGGCGCAGGCGGATCTCGTCGCCGACCGCCGACTCGATGCCGTCGCGAAGGAAGTCCGCGTTGAAGCCGATCTCCAGCGGCTCTCCCTCGAACCGGGCCGGCAGCGTCTCGCGAGCCTCGCCCACATCCTGCGTCTGCGTCCAGACCGTCAGCTCACCGTCGGCGAAGCGCAGCCGGAGCGGTGAGTTGCGATGCGCCATCACCGAGGTGCGGCGGACGACCTCGAGGAGTTCCTCCCGTGGCAGCGAGACCTCGTGCGTGAACTCCTTCGGGCGCAGCTCGTCGAACTTCGGAAACTGCCCCTCGATCCGGCGAGTCGTCAGCCAGGTCCCGTCGGCGCCGAAGATGACCTGGTTCTCCTGCACGCCGAGCTCGAGCGTCCC
>WNFV01007996.1_pt1 | contig 18305 bp, 21 predicted proteins | sample 5400101 | NCBI WGS metagenome assembly WNFV01 (sample SAMN13153361, study PRJNA577476) | soil metagenome | isolation source: 115 cm soil or saprolite under grassland replicate 1 | place: USA:California | collected 2016-06-15
GGCGAAAAGCACAACACCCCGATTTTATTCCACGGCGAAATGGTGGGGACAGGTCATCCTCCCGCGGTGGATGTGGCAATTGATCCAATCGAAGGTACGCCTGCTCGTTCGCTTGGACGCCCAAATACACTTGCTCTCGCTGCACTTGGAGAACGCTGGAGCCTATGGGATCCAGGACCTAGCCTTTACGTGGAGGAAATCGTGGTCGGTTCCGCGGCGCGCGAGGCGATTGATTTGAATCTCAGCCCAACCGAAAACCTGCACCGCATCGCGGAGGCGTCGAAATGCAGTGTGAGCGATTTGACCGTCTTTGTTTTGGATAAGCCTCGCCATGAAGGCTTGATCCGTGAATTGAATGAAGCAGATGCGCGCGTGAAGATCAACTCCGGTGGATTCATCGTCGGCGCAATGCTGGCGGCCATGCCCGGCACCGGCGTGGATGTGATGATGAGCATCGGGAGCGCCTCCGAATCCGTGCTGGCCGCGTGCGCGCTCAAGTCAGTGGATGGAGGGATGCAAATCCGCCGCGTGCCGCAGAGCGCCGAAGAAGAGTCACGCGTTCAAGCCGCGTTGGGGAAGCGTGCCGGTCAGATTCTGACCGAGGCAGATATCTGCAAATCTGAGGATGTTTTTCTCGCCGCGACAGGCATCACCGACGGCGATCTCTTGCACGGTGTGGAATTCCAACGTGATGGCGTAACGACTGAGAGCCTGGTCATGCGAGCGCGCTCCGGCACGATACGCTACGTCCGCGCAATTCACAGGCTGGACAAACTCATGCAGTTCAGCCAAATTGATTACACCGGGGACGGTTATAAAGATATGGTTGAGAACAATGGTTAGACTTGCCCTATCCATTCTCGCCGCCAATTTTGCCTGCCTCGAGGCTCATGCCCGCGACGCCATCAATGCCGGCGCGGATTGGCTGCACATTGATGTGATGGATGGTCACTTCGTCCCCAACATCACCTTTGGTCCTCTTATCGTTGATGCTTTGCGTCCCCTGAGCAAGGAGACCGGCGCGTTGCTCGATGTGCATTTGATGATCGAAGAACCCGATCGCTATCTTGCGGATTTCATCCATGCCGGGGCGGATATTGTCACGGTGCACGTTGAGGCTTGCACTCACTTACACAGAACCATGCAACGAATCAAAGAGCTCGGAGCAAAGGCCGGAGTCACACTGAACCCGGCCACTTCGCTCAACATGTTGGAGCAGATTCTGCCAGATGTGGACCTCGCGCTGATCATGTCTGTCAATCCTGGTTTCGGGGGACAAAAAGATATTCAGTCCGCAACGGCAAAAATCCGCTGCCTGCGCCAGATGTTGGATTCGATTGGTTCACATGCCCGGCTGGAAGTGGATGGCGGAATCAATGCAGGGAATGCGACTGAAGTAGTGCAAGCAGGTGCAGATGTGCTGGTGGCCGGGAGCGCCGTATTCGGCGGGAAGAGCTCAGTCGCAGAAAATGTGTCCGCTTTGCGAAACGCCATCAGATGTTAGGAGATGTAAGCCTGTCACCGGCCGAAGGCAGTATCGGCGACAATGGTTCTCCATACAGATAAGCATGGATTTGCCCTAAGGTCACAGATCAGATATAAAATATTGAGGAAAATGAGATTTTCAAATAACGGAGACTCGAATCTCATACCGAACGCGGTAAGCGTGTCGGGGGGGATCCGAGCCTTTTTACTGTTCACTCAATTTGATTAACCTCAATCGCATCGCGGCTAACACAACTTGTGCGCGGTTGGGCTGTTTCATTTTTTCCAAAATATTCTTTGCGTGACTGCGAATCGTCTCCTCGCTCACACTTAATTGGTTCGCGATCTGCCTGTATGTATTTGGGGTGGCCATCCATTCGAGCACTTCTATTTCACGCGGAGTGAGTGAAACCGATGGGACATAATGTGATAGTTTCTGCATACGGTTCAAAACTTTCTTCATTACATCGGGATCGAGATATGCCTCCCCATGCACGACCGCATGAATAGCACGCACCAGTTCTCCAGGCTCGATTTGCTTCAACACATAACCTTCAATACCTGCGGCAACAAGGTCGAAGACGCGATCATCCACTTCTGTCCCTGTCAGCATCATGATCTTAATCTGCGGATTTGATTTGCGCAATGCGAGCGCCATCTCCTGCCCATCCATTTCAGGCATGACGAGGTCAACCAGGGCGATATCTGGATTGAGTCGCTTCGCCGCCTCAAGGCCGACTCGTCCATTCTCCGCTTCGCCTACAACCTCCAAATCCGGTTCTAAACGAAGAACCATTGCCAGGCCCTTGCGGACTACCGCGTGATCGTCCACAATGAGGAGTCGAATGGGATCAGGCATGGTGTCCGTTGATTGGAAATTCGATCATAATCCGCGTGCCTGCATCAAGTTTACTGATGATTTCGCAATCTCCACCCATGGCCCGGGCGCGTTCTTGTATACCCTGCAGACCAAAATGCTCGCGGTTGAGACTGCGCGATAATGCAATGGATGGGTCAAAGCCGCGGCCTTCATCAGTAATGCTCAAATGAATTTGATCTTCGGTGATATTTAGACAGAGGCGCGCAGAACTTGCTCCCGAATGTCGCGCGGAATTTGCCAGCGCTTCCTGTGCCATGCGATAGACAGTCCGTCGCATCCCTGCAGGTAATGAATTGAAGTCACCGTTGTTATTGAAGACGATGCTGAATGAATGAGGGCGGCAACAACTGCCAACATAGTTCGTGAGATCAGCCATGAATAATTCGATTGTCAGCGCGGAGGGCCAGAGGTCAAAGATTGAGCGTCGTACTTCATCATGCGCACCACTCGCAAGTGATCGCAATTCGATAAGTTCCTTCTTAACTTCATCTGCTTGTAAAGGGAGCATATTGATACAGGCGTCGAGACTATAGACAATTCCAAATAAGGATTGAGCAACCGTATCGTGGATATCGCGGGGTGTGTTTTCCCGCTCCTGGCTGAGTCCATCTGATGTATCCACCATCAATAATCCCACGGGGTGTTCGCGCAGATAAAGCGGAAGGACGAACCATTCGTTTTGATGGAGCCAGTGATCGAGGTCCGCGTTTCGAACGAGGGTTTGATGATTTGTAGTGAAGATGTGACGATTGATCAGCGCTTTAAAAACCTCCCCATTTTCAGATTTCAAGGCAACTGGTTGCATGACTGGGAATGTCTCTTCGGCGGGATAGACGAGCCAGCCGCCGAGTTCTTCGCGCGCAGGGTCAACGAGCGCGACGACAGCTTTTGAGAAGCCGAGGCCGGTGGTCACCGCGCCGAGCACACGTTCTTGAACTGAAATGAGATCCGGCGCGGCTTGCAGGATCACTGTAAGGTCATGAATGATCTCAAGTTGGCGATGAGCCGTCTCAAGATTTTCATGTTTCTGTACGAGCTCGTCTCTTGCAATGGACAACTCCTCGCGCGCCTCGCTTATGTCTTTCAACAAAATGGAAGGATACGCAAACAAAATCGGGATTAACCAAATGCCCGCGAGTTGGGTCACCAGGACAACTTCATCAGGAGATTGCAAAGGTTGAAAGTAATTGCCAAGCAGGTAAAGCGGTGTATATATGGCGGAGACAATGAGAGCGCCCCGCAATTGAAAGAAAAATGCACCTGCCAACAATGGGCTGAGAGCATAGAGATAATATGGGCTGTGAGAACCACCGCTGACCGCGAGCATGCTCGCGGTAAAGAGTAGGTCCATGCTGAGAAGCGATGGATGGTCGATGACCAGTTTATTGAGCCGATGATTGGTAAGGTAGATAAAGAGGTTTACAACGAATGCAACGGCAAACACCAAAATGGGTGAAATGGATTGCCCAGACTGGCCATCTGCATTCAACGTCAGAAGCGCGGGAAGCAGAGACGCCCAACGATAAGCCACCAGAAAAGGAAGTGCACGGTTGGGATGGAAGAATGTCACTAGTCTTGCAAACATAAACGTCGTAAGATGATTATATCCGAATCACCCGCGCGGGGGAGGCAAATCCCCCTGCGTGCGGGATAGTCATCCAAGTACCAACTGATTATGATACGAGGCATCAAAGGAGGTTTCCTATGGATGTGATCAAGGAAGATCAGGTTCTCGATTGCTCGGGGATGTTGTGCCCCCTACCTGTTGTCAAAACGTCGAAGGCGATCAAGACAATGGAGATTGGGCAGGTCTTGAAGATGGTCTCTACAGACCCGGGCGCGCCGCCTGATATGGAAGCCTGGAGTAGACAAACGGGGAATGAATTACTCCGCTCAATGCAGGAAGATGGCAAGTTCATCTTCTTTATTCGCCGCACTAAATGATGTTCAATCTGCTTGACTGAAATCTGGAGGACAAAATGTCAAAGTCTGATCCGAATGCTCCCAAGCGACTAGCGCTTATCGCCAGCAAAGGAACTCTTGATTGGGCCTATCCCCCGTTCATTCTCGCTAGTGCGGCTGGCGCGATGGGTTGGGAGGTGGGCGTTTTCTTTACCTTTTTCGGGCTGACACTGCTCAAACCGAAGCTGACGACTGCCGTTACGCCGGTGGGTAACCCGGCCATGCCGATGAAAATGCCCTTTGGGCCTGAAGGATTCCAGAGCATAAACTGGCCCATCCCGCAAATGATCATGACCAATGTGCCCGGCTTCAATGCCCTAGCGACCAGCCTGATGAAGCAGACCTTCCATAATAAAGGGGTAGCCACCATTGAAGAATTGCGCCAGATGTGCGTGGAGATGGATGTGCGCATGATCGGCTGCCAGATGACCATGGATGTCTTCGGCTTCAAACGCGAGGACTTCATCAAGGAATGCGAGATTGGCGGTGCAGCGACTTTCCTTGAATACGCCGCGGATGCGGATGTGCAGTTGTTCATTTGATGAGGCGATGAAATGTCAATACTTTCACTTGCAACTGATAACACACAAAGCACGTCTGTCATGAAAGTCAAAGGTCGTGTCGATTCAGATAGCGCCCCCGAACTGGAAACCGCCCTCACAAAACTCTTGAATGATGGCAGAAACAAGATTGTTCTCAATTTGCAGAATGTGGATTTTCTTTCTTCAGCTGGCCTGCGAGCCATCGTTAAGGCATATCAGGGAGCGAAAAAATCTGGCGGGGATCTTCGCCTGGCATCAGTTTCGGAACCAATTGAAGTGATTTTGCGAACTGTCGGCATGATGCAGATGCTCAAGATGTATCCAACCGATCAGGAAGCAATGGCGAGTTTCTAAATATTGTCTGGGAGGGCACTTATGTGGAAGACGAACGAAGCTGATGTAAAAAAGATCCTGTATGTTCAAACGCATGGAAGCGCGACGCCAGAGCGTACCGCGACTCCTTTCTTTCTTGCCACCGCGGGCGCGGCGATGGATAACGAAGTGTGCATCTACTTCACCATGAACGGTCCGCAGTGTTTGGAGAGGGGCGCGCCTGAAACAATCGTCGTTCCAAGAAAGGGCGGCGGCGGGAAAGAACTGAAATATTTTATTGACCAGGCATTAGAGATGGGTGTGCGTTTGTTTGTCTGCCAGCCATCGCTGGATCTGCATGGCTACACTATGAGCGATATGATCGAAGGCGTTGAGATGATCGGCGGCGCAGCATTCAACGATATGGCTGTCCGCGCCGACGCGGTAATTTCGTTCTAAAGTCTTTAAACACAAAGGACACGAAGTATACAAAGGTTTAAATTTTTAAAGGCTCTTCCTTCGTATTTAATTGTTTTTTTCAGGAGGCCTCAGTGCCAACTACACTTGAAAACTGGAATCCGGGCAAAGCGGAAAATAGACATCCCGAAGCGACTTATGAAGAAAAGGAACGCCTCTTCCTCGAAGTCAAAAACGACATCCGCTATAGTGACTTCCTCTACGGATGTTACGAGTGTGGAATTTGCGTTTCGGCTTGCCCCTCGGCACGCTTCTATGATTTCAGTCCGCGCGTCATTGCGCAGGCTATTGCGCGCGAGGATGTCGAACGCGTCTACGATATTATCACCGAAGATATTTGGAATTGCGCACAATGCTTTTCTTGTGTACGCTGTCCACGTCAAAATAATCCTGGGGGATTGGTTACGATTCTGCGCGAAGTCTCCCTCAAAAACGGATTACAGGAATCAAAGGACGCATTGCAAGGCTACAGCCGCGTGATCTATAAAGTCATGCTCAAAGGCAATCAGGTCTCGCCTGATATGCTCCAGCCTGATTTCTTCCCCGATTGGGGTCCCTGGGTGAAGAACTTCAGCGAAAATATGCACGTCTGGCGCAAAGCCATTCCGATGGATTCGATTCGCGGACTCACGGATGTCGCCTGGCGCACGGATCGCAAGACCCTGCTCGAACTTTATACGATTTGGTTTGAGTCGGGCAACATGGATATCATCAAAGAACTGGACGAAAGTTTATATGACTTGTTAACTGAAGTCATGCAGGAAGAATTGGAAGAAGGATAGGATATGTCATTGCGAGGAGCGCGCTATGCGACGAAGCAATCCCCTTCAATGAAATGGAGATTGCTTCGTCGGGAAAAGCACCCTCCTCGCAATGACATAACAAATTATTGGTTTGATCCAAACTGAGAATGGAGACTCGCCATGACTGAAAACTTAACCACTGTTGAACAGATCCTTGAACGAAAATCACATCCCGTCGTCCGCGACGCATCCGCTGCGCCAACCGAAGATATGCACGATCGTCTATTAGAACTCGAAGCGAAGGGCGAGATTATTCTGCAAAGAATAAAAGGCGACTACGTTGAGTTCCCTACAAAATATGGGCGCATGAAGAAGATTCCCATCGAACACACCTGGCATCATAAATCATGTGGTCATTGCGGACATATCCCTGGCTACGCATCATCAATTCTCTGGCTTCATCGCCAATTCAATTTGGATTACCACGACCCCACCGACCAAACTTCCTGCACAGGCTGGAACTATTATGCCTCTGGCGCATCCAACGCGGTGGGACAAGCCGCGGTCATGTCACGTAACTTTGCTGCCGCCTATGAAACGGGATACTTCCCGATGATCCATTGCGGCACCAGTTTCGGGCATTACAAGGAAATTCGCGAGCAACTCGTCCATCACAAGGAACTGCGCGACGATGTCCGCCGTATACTTGACAAGATGGGTAAGCCACTTGTCATCCCCGAAGAGATCGTCCATTACAGCGAATGGGTCTACGCCATGCGCGATCGATTTGCGGAGCGCCAACTTGTGGATATGAGTCCTATCACCGCCACGGTGCATCCCGCCTGTCACTACTACAAGATCGTCGCTGAAGATGCGATCTATGATCCCGAAATCTACGGCGGTCAGCGCACTGCGGTTGTCACTGCTTTGCTCGAAAAACTTGGTATCAACGTGGCTGACTACTCCACCTGGTTTGATTGCTGTGGTTTTGGTTTCCGTCATGTGCTTGTGCAGCGCGACTTTACCCGTTCATACGCTGTGCTTCGAAAAATTGAAACGATGATTAATGAAGCCAACCCTGACCTGACCGTCACTCATGACACAGGTTGTGTGACCACGTTGGATAAGAGTCAATTTGCTGCAAAGGCACATGACCGAAAAGTGGGAGTCCCCGTATTATCTGACGCACAGGTCGCCGCGCTCGCCATGGGCGCTCATCCTTTCCGCGTCGTGCAGTTCCACTGGCATTCCACGGACTGGCGGCCCTTTCTGGAGAAACTTGGAATCAACTGGCAAAAATATTGGGATGAATTTCAGGGCGATCTGGATCAGATTCGCGCCGGCACAAAATCTGGAATCACCTGGCAGGACGCGGATCAACCGATCAATTTGACTGCATAATAAAAAATTCCGCTGGTTGAGTAGTTCCGAGTGAAGCGAGGAACATATCGAAACCAGCAATAACAAGTGAACATGAAATAAAAAGAATGTATGACATGTGTGGTCTCGATACGGGCTTCGCCCTACTCGACCACCAGAGATAACATCGGAGGAAACATGACATTTGGAAAAGTACTCATCATCGGCGGTGGACCCTCAGGGCTTGAGTCCGCGCGTTGCGTGGCGGAACTGGGCGGGGAAGCCATTCTCATCGAAAAACGCGAGCGACTCGGTGGCACGCCTGACCGCGAGAATTACGCCAAGCTGACTCATCACTGGCGTGACGCGTCCGAAGCAATGGCGGAAATGGCTGCTGCCGTCACGAGCAACCCAAACGTGGAAGTAAAGTATCAAGCCGAAGTGAAGTCAATGTCTGGGAGCGCTGGGGACTTCACGGTCGAGATCGAAGCGGGCGGCGTAGCCGAGTCCATCAATGTAGGCGCGGTTATCGTCGCAACTGGCTTCCAGCATTTCGATCCAGGTCGCGCAACGCAATACTACAACTACTATTCGTTTCCTGATGTCATCACGCTCACCGATCTCGAAAAGATGTTGCGAGAACATAACGTGGTGCGACCGTCGAACGGTGAAGCGCCGAAGAAAATTGCGTTCGTGCAATGCGTGGGGTCGCGTGATCGCCAAATTGGAAATGAATATTGTTCAAAAGTTTGCTGCGGTATTGCAAGCAAACAGGCGATTGAATTACGCCAACAAATTCCCGATTCAAAAGTTTTCATTTTTTACATTGACATGCGCATGTACGGTTATTGGGAAAATGAAATCTACTGGCCCGCGCAGGAAAAATATAAAGTCAATTATGTGAAGGGTGTGATCAGCGAAGTTCTGCCGAAAGGCAACCAGCTTCTTGTGCGCGGCGAAGACACAACGATGTCTCGCCCGATGGAAGTGACCATGGATATGATCGTGCTTTCGGTTGGTATGGAGCCAAGCGCTGGTACACGCGCTATCGCGCAACTGCTTGGCATTCAACAAAATAAATATGGCTTCATCGAAGCAGGCGGCATGTCAGGCTTGGATCCTGTCGCGACATCGAAAGAAGGAATTTTCGTCGCGGGCGCGGCATCTGGTCCTGCTGATCTCGATGATTCAATTTCGAGAGCGGGTCTCGCCGCAGCACGCGCGCTCGCATCGGTTCGCAAAGTGATGGCAATGGCATAACATGGCTTTACCTCAGAGACAGAGTCACATCGTAAAACAAAAGACGGGACCCGACGATCCCGTCCTTGAAGAGACGTTGCAGGAAGCGCTCAAGCAGGTTTCGCCTGAGGACGTGATCGCGATTGCGGATGAGCTTGCAGAACGACACGCCCGCCTCTTTCTTAACCTGAAAGTTGATTCTGTCCAATGGATATCATCCTTCGCTGACATCGCTTCCGCTGTGACACATACGAAGGCGAACGCAAGAACAATTACTAATTACTTCGCTCAAGGTGAAACGAAAATCTTTGACGAATTACTGAATGGTGACACACCGATCCCTGCACGTGTGGCGACATTTGTTGAGAAGTTGAATGCACTCGATACCAGACTTGCCCTTGAACTCGCCTCTGGACTTTTACACAACACATCCCCCAACGCTCACTGGCTATGGACGCGCTGGCTTTGGGACCCAACAACAGGCACGGGAATTCTCCCGCTTCTCGCAGGCAGCACGCATAACCTGCTTGCAGATAATCTCGCAGACGGATACGCCCGCGTGGGTTCAGTCTCTGCCATGAGTATAAAGTTTGGTGAAGGCACAGGCTTGTGGACCGATGAGTTGATGGCGAACGAGAAACGCGCGCAATTCGCCAATAGCGCTTTTCTGGCATGTGCCTATAGCGTTTATCTGTACGGCACAACCAGTTGGAGATTGAGTCGTGAGTTCAATAATTTGTTGCCATCCCTGCCCAACATGGCGAGAAAGTTGCTGGGATTGAAGAAGATAAAGGAAGAAAAAGATAATTCGTTGGTCGAGTAGCCTTGAACGTTTGTTGTGAAGGGCATATCGAGACCAACAAATAACAAAAGCACTTTTGGTTACCAGTGGTCTCGATATGGGCGACACGAGCACTCGCCCTACTCGACCACCGAGGTTGAAGTGACAAGGAGACCATAATTTATGGCTGGTCCGATTAAAGCAAAATATGTGGAAAAAGAACATGCCGTTGTAGACGGCGTGGACATTTCTGGTCACTGGAACCGCATGTTCGAACAGCGGACGATCTTCGAGTACACACCCGAACTGATTGAGAAGATTGCTTCATTTCCAGGGGCGGAATCTTTTGCGGATTGTTATCAATGCGCCAAGTGTGTACCAGTTTGCCCTGTGGATGTAGTCGGCAATTATGGTCCACGCAAACTTTATCGTTACGCCCAAACAGGCATTGACCTGACCGAAGCACCCGAGCTATGGCTTTGCACTACCTGCGCTAACTGCCTGCGTGTGTGTCCTAAAGAAGTCAACATGGTCAAGATCATGCCAGCCGCGCGCGAGAACGCGATTCTAGAAGGCAAGTTTGTCCCACCTGAATTACAGCAGGCATTTGAGAACACAGCAAAGAATGGCAATCCGCTCGGTCAACCCCAACGCAAACGCGATGCATGGATCCAGAACGCGGGCGTGCCTATTCCGATTATCAAGGATTTGGGTCGACCCGTCGATGTTCTCTGGTATGTAGGTTCCTATCCCTCTTATCATCCACGCGGCATTGACGCGGCATCCGCCGCAGCGCGCATCTTCACCGCTCTCGGCATTGACTTCGCCATCCTCGGCAAGGAAGAAAAAGACGACGCCGACTCACAGCGTTTGGCAGGTGAAAAGGGTCTCTTTGAAATGATGGCGGAACACAACATTGCCACCTTCAATAGTTACGAATGGAAAGAGATGGTCGTCACAGGTCCGCATGAACTCAACGCCTTCAAGAACGTGTATCCTAAATATGGCTTTGAGCGCTCTGTGCTTCACTACACTACTTTCCTTGCACGATATTTGGATCAACTCAAGCCATTGCTCAAGCATGAAGTCAACGTCAAAGTGACGTATCACGATCCATGCTATCTCGGTCGTCACAACGGCGAATACGAAGCCCCGCGCAAACTACTAGAGGCGATCCCTGGTGTGGAACTGGTTGAGATGACGCGCAACCGCGAAAACGGCTATTGCTGTGGAGGTGGCGGCGGTGGCATGTGGATGGACTCCTTTACTCAGAAGCATACCAAAATGCGCCTCTCGGAAAAGCGCGCGATGGAAGCCGCGTCCACAGGCGCGAACGTGCTGGCTGTGGCCTGTCCCTTTGAAGTCTCCCGCTTCGAAGACGCGGTCAAGTCCACGGGCAATGAGCATGTGACGGTGAATGATATTTTGGAGTTGTTGGACAAGTCCATGAGAGGTGAGTAATAAGTTTTATGTCATTGCGAGGAGGGCACTCTTCCCGACGAAGCAATCCCCTGGAGTTGGAGATTGCTTCGGGCTACCGCCCTCGCAATGACATCCAAGAGGAGATTTCTGAATGAACATCGTAGTCGCAATAAAACACATCCCCAGCATTGCCGATGACCTGCCCGTTAAAGGCAACAATGTGGACTTTGACTCGGTCGATTTCGTGCTGAACGAATTCGATGAGCAGTCCATTGAGCAGGCCGTGCTGGTAAAGGAAGCCGTCGGCGGGACGGTAACAGTTGTCGGCGTGGATTTGATTGGGGAACTTGATAACGTGCTCCACCTCGCGCTGGCAAAAGGCGCGGACAAGGCGGTCAAGATCACAGTTGATGAACCAGGCGCGGATTCTCACATGCAAGCCAAATGGTTGGCGGAAGCAATCAAGGGCATGTCACCCGATATTGTCTTCGCGGGTGTGCAGGCTTCCAATGACCTCGACGGTCAAATCGGACCGATGATTGCCGCGTATCTTGACATGCCCTACATCGGCGGAGTTAGTTCGGTGGAGGTTTCAGACCATACTGCTACTGTCAACAAGGAATTTGCGGGCGGCGTTGGTGCGAAATACTCTGTCAGTTTGCCGATGGTGGTTGGCGTGCAAGCCGCGTCCAAGCCACCTCGCTATGCTCCCATTAGCAAAGTGAGACAGGTCGCGCAGACCGCGACGATTGAGAAGATTAGTCCCTCCGCGGATGGCGTGGGCGCGGGGCTAACAATGAAGAAAATGGCCCCGCCTGTTATGACAGGTCACGCGGAGATGATTGAAGGCTCCTCAAAGGAAGTCGCCGCGAAGATTGTGGAATTGTTGAAGAGCAAGGGATTAGCATAGGAGACGTATATATGAGCAACGATGTATTTGTAATCACCGAACACATGGATGGAAAGTTTTCCGATGTATCGTTTGAAATAGTAGGGAAAGCCAAAGAGTTGGCGTCTGCTTTTGGTGGGCAGGCAGTTGCGGTCGCGTTGGGGAGCGGATTGTCAGCGAATGTATTCGCATCTGATTCAACAATCTATTTCGATGACGCGAATCTCGCGCAGTTTAATCCCGAAGCGTATGGAAAAGTGATCGAAGTACTGGTCAAAGAGAAATCCCCGCGCCTCGTCATGTTCGGCTGGACAGCCACAGGCATGGACCTCGCTGCATGGCTCTCGGCGCGAACGGGCAAACCTTGTGTCGCATACGCCAGAGACTTGTGCATCGAGAACAACACGCTCATCGTGAATAGTCAGGTCTATGGCGGCAAGATGATTGCAGACGTTGCACCTGAAGGTGACATGGCAATTGTCGCCGTATTGGCTGGCTCGTTCCCTGCAGAAGCAGGACAAGGTGCAACCTCGGCAAATCAGATCGCTTCGCCTGTTTCACTGGATGGATTGAAAACAAAATTCGTGGAAGCCATCAAACCCGCTGGCGGCGATGTGGACATCACCGCACAACAGAAACTTGTTTCCATAGGGCGTGGTATTGGGAGTAAGGATAACGTTGAACTGGCTGAGGAGTTAGCGAAGGCGCTTGGGGCAACGGTATCATCCTCTCGCCCCGTTGTGGATGCGGGCTGGCTGCCGCGCACACGTCAGGTTGGCAAGTCTGGTTTGAAGGTCAAGCCGAAGTTGTATCTCATGTTGGGGATCTCCGGGGCGCCTGAACATTTGGAAGGTATGAAATCTGCAGAGTTGATCATTGCGATCAATACCGATAAGAAGGCGCCCATCTTCAACGTGGCACAGTATGGCGCGACGGCGGATCTGTTCGAAGTCGCGGAGGCAATGTTGGAGTTGCTGTAAATTCTTAACCACAAAGGAACACAAAGGGTCACGAAGGAAAACCTTTAATAACCTTTGTGTCCCTTCGTGACACTTTGTGGTTAATTCTTTTGGGAGGGCACGTTGCTCACTACGATTGAAGAAATTGCCTTCATCTTTTTGGCTCTCATTTCGGCGGGGTTTACTATCCATGGAATAAAAACAATTGTCGACTCAGTTCGCAGAGGACGACCTGCGCCTGAGTTGAAGAATGTTCCCGCGAGTCTCATCAAGGCGGGAATTACTGTTTTATTTCAACGCACCATCTTTCGTGCGCGCAAAATCTTGAGTGCAATTCATCTCGGGCTTTTTTTTGGTCTTATCACTTATGCTTTTGTAAATCTCGTGGATGTTCTTGAAGGATTCATCCCAGGCTTCGAGTTGGTTCGCGGTGGTCGGTATCTGGCTTTCCCATTTCTAAGTTCGGGAATCATCAATATCTTCAATTTGATTGGGGATTTATTCAGCGGCGCGTTATTGATTAGCATGACAACATTTCTTGTGCGCCGTTTCCTCGTGAAAGACAAACGCCTTTCTTATCGAGGAAACGTTTTACTCAATCCAAAAGTAAAAGAAGGCGCGCTCAATCGCGATTCACTCATCGTCGGTGTCTTTGTCATCTTTCATGTTTCCGCGCGATTGCTTGGTCAAGCCTTGCGCCTCAACATCCTTCATCGGTCAGATAAATTCGGTCTCGTGTTCGACCCATTTATGCCAATCGCCAGTTCAATTGGTTTGGTGTTTCGCTCGATGTCACAACAGGAAATCTTGATTGGCATTCACATTGCATGGTGGGTGAGTTTGTTGTGGGTGATGTTTATTCTTCCCTACATCACTCGAAGCAAGCATACGCACTTCACCATTGGTCCCGTCAACCTTGGTCTTGCGAAGCAAAATCCACGCGGACAACTTGATCCCGCAATTCCTTTGAAGGTCATTGAAGGCAAAACTTACGAACCAGGCGCAAAGCATTTGCACGATCTCGCCTGGACTCGCATTCTTGATGCATACGCCTGCGTGCAGTGCAATCGCTGTCAGGATGTCTGTCCTGCGAATTTCTATGGACGCCCGCTCTCACCTTCGGCATTGGAGGTGAACAAGCGTTATCTCCTTAAAGATGCGACCTTCGGTTCACACCCAGACCGACTGCTGCTTCCGTTGACTGAAACGGTTATTTCTCCTGAAGCAGTGTGGTCTTGCACAACGTGTTATGCCTGTATCCGTGTGTGCCCTGTGGGCAATGAACCAATGGCGGACATCGTTGACATCCGCCGCCGTATCATTATTGATGGCGCAGAATTGGATAGCGGTGTGCAGAGTGCTTTGCAGTCTCTCGCAACAAACGGCAACTGGATGAGTAAAGGCAAACGTCTGCGTGGACGATGGGCAAAGGAGATGGATTTCCCCATCAAAAATGCTACGGAAGAGTCGGTGGAGAATCTCTGGTTTGTTGGCGACACGGCTTCCTTTGATGAGCGCGTGGTTCCCAATACGAAAATGGTCGCACGAATTTTCCAATACGCGGGCCTCGATTTTGGAATCCTGTATCAGAATGAATCCAATGCCGGCAATGATGTACGTCGTGTCGGTGAAGAAGGTCTCTTCGAGCAGCTGGTTGAACAGAACCTGCAAGCCTTAGGCAAAGCACAATTCAAGCAGATCGTCACAACTGACCCGCACTCATTCAACACACTCAAGAACGAGTATCCACAATTTGGTGGCAAATTTGACGTGAAGCATTACACAGTTGTGCTGGTGAAGTTGATCGAGGAAGGGAAGCTGACGATCAAGAATAAATTGTCCCATTACATGGTGACATTCCACGATCCCTGTTACCTCGGTCGTTACAATGGCGGATTCACTGCGCCACGCAAGTTATTAGAGCTGTTGACCACGTTCGAGAAAAATCCCAGTGACAAAACGCAATTGTTTATCGTTACCTGCCCGAAAGACATGATCATGTATTCGGACGCGGTCAAGACAACAGGCAGCGAAGGCAAGATTGAAGTCCGCGACTTGATCCAGTTGGTGGCGGAAGCCGTTGGGGTGGAAATGCCTCTGGAAGCCGAAGTAGTTGCCAGCGTGATATGACCCGCTGGTCGAGTAGGACGAAGTCCATATCGAGACCAAGATGTTCAAGTGTCCGTATTGCGAGTTTAGCGGTAAACGTTCGGAAGTCCATCATCACCTGGCTGATACTCATGGTGATACCCTGGGTAGGCGCATCGATGAGTTTACTGGTCATACTTATTTTGTTGTGACGTGTCCCGTTTGTGGTGATAGTTATGAGCAGGTCACAAAGAAGGCGCTTCGAGATCCGGGTTTTGTGCAGGAATATGAGTTTGAAATTCGGCTGGTCGTTTTTGATCTACTTCTGTACCACCTTCAAGGTGAACATGGTCTCGGTATGGCTGAGTAGCATCGCCTACTCGACCTGAACAAACTAGGAGAACAACATGGCAACAGTTCGTGGATGCAATATTCCTGAAGACCGCTTCTACTGGGTGGAAAAACACGTCTGGGCACGGCTTGAAGCAGACGATACGGTGACAATTGGAATCACCGATGTGGCGCAGAATTTGGCGAAAGGGATTGTCAACGCAACGCCGAAAGATGCTGGGCGCACAGTGCAAAAAGGCAAAAGCGCGGGGACGCTCGAAAGTGGCAAGTGGGTGGGACCTGTCACGTCGCCTGTGACGGGCGAGATTGTTGAAGTGAATGAAATGATGAAAGGCAAGCCGTCTTTGATCAACAGTGACCCATATGGCGAGGGGTGGTTCGTGCGTGTCAAGCCGAGTGATTGGGCTGGCGAAAGCGTGGCGCTGGTGACGGGCGATGCAGCTGTTGCAGCGTATCAGAAGTTTATGGAAGAGCAGAATATTTCATTTGAGTGATCAGAGATGACAGTCACCTAATCTGCCGATGATCTACTATGCATGTGACATCCCTGAAGATTTGTATTACGACATCGAGCGCGATGTGTGGATTCGCTTCGAAGGTGAAATTGCAGTTCTCGGCATGACTGATGTGGCTCAGACTCGTTGTGGAAAAGTCGCGGCGATCAGTTTTAGAGCCGTTGGGAAGAAAGTAACGCAAGGCAAAACATTGGCAACGATAGAAAGCGCCAAGTGGGTCGGTCCCTTCCCCGCTCCGTTTTCGTGTGAGATCGTTGAAACGAATGAGGAAGGTTTTGCCAAAGATATTTTGCTCGCAAATAAAGAGCCTTATACCACTGGCTGGCTGGTGAAGGTACGATCGACAGATTTGGAAAATGAACGTGGTCAGCTGGTGACAGGTGAAGAAGCGGCTGAGAGATATAAGGCGAGAATACAAGAATTGAAGATCAATTGTTTGAGGTGTATTGATTAACTAACCACCGTCATTGCGAGCGAGCGTTCTTAAGCGAGCGAAGCAATGACGATAATCTAACGAGGTGAATATGTCTAACCAAATGAATTCCTATGAAATCCCCGCAGATCGCGCATACGACCGCGAACATCACATGTGGGCGCAATTCGACTCCACAAGCGGAGATGTTTTTATTGGAATTGACGCGCTCGGACTTACGGCGCTTGGCGATTTGGCTTATGTCACATTGAAAGATGTTGGAAAATCGGTGAAGCGTGGCGAGTCAATCGGGACGCTCGAGGCCGCGAAAATGACAGGCGACTTGATCGCGCCCGTCAGTGGTGTGATTGTGGTCCGAAACGATGAAACGGTAAGCGATCCCTCGTTGGTTAATCAATCTCCTTATGTAGATGGCTGGATGGTCGTCCTCAAGCCCAGCGATTGGGATAATGAATCAGCGCGGTTGGTTTCAGGCGATGGTTTGCCCGCGTGGGTTGAATCTGAAATCAAGCGCTACCGCAATCAAGGATGGATTGACTAATGGATTGGCGTCTCATCACGGATGATGGTGTCTCAGCTTCCTTCGGTCTCGCGGCGGATGAAGCGCTTGCGCAACGCGTCGGGTTGAATGTATCCCAGCCTACACTGCGGTTATATACATACCATTCATATTGCGCGCTTGTCGGTCGTTTCCAGAACGTGGAAAATGAAATCCGGGTTGGATATTGCCGCGAGAATGGAATCACGATCAATCGTCGTCCAACTGGCGGCGGGGCAATCATCATGGGAGTGGATCAACTTGGTGTGGCGCTCACACTTCAGGGACGCGATGATGACTCGTATTCACGTGCGCGCGAAATGATGGGGGATTTCTCTGAAGGTCTTGTGCGCGGATTGAATCAACTAAGTGTAGAAGCGCGCTTCCGCCGGAAGAATGATATTGAAGTGAATGGCAGGAAACTCGTTGGGCTTGGCATTTATCGTGCGCCATCGGGCGGATTGTTATTCCAAAGTGCGGTGCGTGATCGCGACTGGATTTGTTTCCGCTTTCGATGTAAATCTTGCCGTGTCCGATTTCACGCTCGACGAGCGTGAAGAGATTGCGATACTGGAACAACAAAAATATCTCAGCGAAGATTGGGTGTATCAAACAACTGCTGTGCCTGACAGCAATGGCTCGGCAAAGGTCAAAACGCCGGCGGGGCTGATCGATGTGAGTGTGACTACCGCGGGCGCTACCATCAAAGCAGTTTTTATCGGCGGAGATTTTTTTGCGGCGGAAAATGCGGTTGCAGATTTGGAATCGTCGCTGCGATGGCATACAAGTCAACCCGAAAAAATTGCGGCGACAATTGAAAAAATCTTTCAAAGCAGAGGAAAGGAATTTAACGGAATCCAGCCCGAGATCATGATTGAAGCGGTAACGAAGGCAGTGGCACGCGCCCGCGTAGCGGAGAGTCAAACGCGCGCAGATCCATACGGCTGTTACGTTAATCCCGGAGGCGCGTATGCCTGAGTTGATCCAGGTGGCTGAATCAGCCCAGGTGACGACAGAGTGTCTTGAGATCCGCCGCGCAAATTTTGGGGATGCGATCACGTTCCATGCACCAGGATTGCGGCGATATAAAACCGATGAGTTCGATACACAAAACGCGATCGAGTTTGCTTCGATCAGTGTGACGGGGACCGCCTGTGCGTTGAGTTGCGAACATTGCAAGACGAATGTGCTGCATGGCATGGCTGACCTGCGCCGACACGACGGTTCGCTCTTTGATCTGTGTGCAGACCTCGCTTCAAAAGGCGCACGTGGCGTTTTGATCTCTGGCGGGAGCGACAAGCAGGGACGCGTGCCACTGTTGCCGCATATC
>WNFV01004090.1_pt1 | contig 18304 bp, 23 predicted proteins | sample 5400101 | NCBI WGS metagenome assembly WNFV01 (sample SAMN13153361, study PRJNA577476) | soil metagenome | isolation source: 115 cm soil or saprolite under grassland replicate 1 | place: USA:California | collected 2016-06-15
CGGCGTGAAGCAGGCTGGCGTCGTCCTCCGTTACATCGTGAAAGCCCGCGACCGCGGGGTCGGCGTCGTCTTCATCACCCACAACCCGCACCACGCGTACCCGGTCGGCGATCGGTTCATGCTCCTGAACCGCGGGCAGAGCATGGGCACCTTCACGAAGGCCGCGCTAGACCGAACACAACTGATCCAGATGATGGCCGGCGGCGAGGAGCTCAGCGAGCTCCAGCACGAGCTCACGAGCGCCGTCGGCGCCGAGGCGGCCGCCGCCGAGGTGGCCGAGGCCGCCGAGGCGACCGCCGAGGCCGCCGAAGCGACTGCCGAGACCCCAGAGGCTTGATGGCGACGACGATGCCGGCCGCAGTGCTCGCGGCCGTCGGGACGCTTGCGCTGGAGGAGCGGCCACTGCCGATGCTTCGACTCGCCGACGACGTGCTCCTCGACGTCGAGTGCTGCGGAATCTGCGGCACCGACCTGCACATCCTCGCCGATCCGCCGGGTCATCCGGCCAATGTCGGCGTCGTGCTCGGCCACGAGTTTGTCGGCACCGTGCGCGACGTCGGTCCCGGCGTGACGAGCCTTCGGCCGGGAGACCGGGTCGTAGTCGCCGCGAACGTCTCGTGCGGCCAGTGCACCTTCTGCCGCCGCGGGCTCGTGAACCACTGCGAGAGCTTCACGACGCACGGCATCTTCGTCGACGGCGGGCTCGCCACGAGCGTCGTGGTTTCGGCCACCACGTGCTTTCCGATCGCGCCGCATGTGCCCGCGCACATCGCGGCGCTCGCCGAGCCGCTCTCGACCGTCACGAACGGCGTCCGGCTCGCCGGCGTGTTCCCCGGCGAGACCGCCGTCGTGATCGGAGCCGGCCCCATCGGCCTGTTGTTCACCGCCCTGCTCGCCGCGTCAGGTGCGTCCGTCGTCGCGATCGAGCCGAACGAGGAGCGGCTGGCGCTCGCGAAGACGATGGGCGCCTCGGTCGGGATCGACCCACGCGAGGAAGACCCGGTGGCCGCAGTGCGCCGGGCGAGCGACGGCCTCGGCGCGGACTGCGTCGTCGACGCCGTCGGCTCGCAGCTCGCCGCCTCGCTCGACCTCGTGCGGAAGGCCGGCCGGGTCGTGCTGTTCGGGATGAACAGCCGCGCCCGGGCCGAGGTGGCGCAGAACCAGATCACGCGAGACGAGCTGAGCATCCTCGGCGCGTACGTCGGTCGCCCGGAGGACGTCTTCCCGACGGCCGTCAAGCTGTTAGAGCAGGGTCGCATCGACTTCGAGCCGCTCGTGACGAGCCGGATCCCGCTCGACGCGCTGCCGGAGGCGGTCGACGAGCTGCGCGGCGGGCGCGGCGTGAAGGTGGAGGTGGAGTTCTGATGAAGCTGACGGCCGCGCAGGCACTTGTCCGGTTCCTCGCGAGCCAGTACGTCGAGCGGGACGGGGTCGAGCACCGCTTCTTCGGGGGCTGCTTCGGGATCTTCGGCCACGGCAACGTCGCCGGGATCGGCGAGGCGCTGTACGAGAGCCCGGAGGACCTGACGTACTACCAGGCCCGCAACGAGCAGTCGATGGTGCACGCCGCCGCCGGCTACGCGCGGATGAAGAACCGCCTCGGCACGCTCGTCTGCACGACGTCGATCGGCCCGGGCGCGACGAACATGGTCACGGGAGCGGCGCTCGCCACGATCAACCGCCTGCCCGTGCTCCTGCTGCCGGGCGACGTCTTCGCCTCGCGCGCGCCGGACCCCGTCCTGCAGCAGCTCGAAACGCCGTGGGCGGGCGATCTCTCGGTCAACGACTGCTTCCGGCCGGTGTCGCGCTACTTCGACCGCATCTGGCGCCCGGAGCAGGTGATTCCGGCGGCGCTGCAGGCGATGCGTGTGCTCGTCAACCAGGCCGAGACGGGCGCAGTCACCCTGGCCTTCCCCCAGGACGTGCAAGCCGAGGCGTACGACTTCCCGGAAGAGTTCCTGCGCAAGCGAGTGTGGCACGTCCCGCGGCCGCTTCCCGACGAGGCGGCGCTCGCCGAGGCGGCCGCTCGGATTCGCGCGGCGCGGAGGCCACTGATCGTCGCCGGCGGCGGGGTGATCTACTCCGAGGCTATGGACGCGCTGCGGCGGCTGTGCGAGCTCACGGGCATTCCGGTCGGCGAGAGCCAAGCGGGCAAGGGCTCGCTGCCCTTCGATCACCCCTCGTCGCTCGGCGCGATCGGCGCGACCGGGACGCTCGCCGCGAACCGGCTCGCCGCCGAGGCCGACCTCGTGCTCGGAATCGGGACGCGCTGGTCGGACTTCACGACGGCGTCGAAGACCGCCTTCCGGAATCCCGAGGTCAGTTTCGTCAATGTGAATGTCGCCGACTTCGACGCGGCCAAGCACGCGGGCCTCCAGCTGGTGGGAGATGCACGCGCGACGCTCGGGCGGCTGGTGGCGCTGCTGGACGACTTCTCCGTGGGGCAGTCCTATCGCGAGGAGGCCGCCAGGCTCAACGAAGACTGGAATCGCGAGGTCGAGCGGCTCTACTCGCTCGGCCATGGCCCGCTGCCCGCCCAAAGCGAGATCATCGGCGCGGTCAACTCGTTCTCCGACCCGACCGACGTCGTCGTCTGCGCGGCCGGCTCGATGCCGGGCGACCTGCACAAGCTCTGGCGCACGCGCGACCCGAAGGGCTACCACGTCGAGTACGGCTACTCCTGCATGGGCTACGAGATCGCCGGCGGCCTCGGCGTCAAGATGGCCGCGCCGGATCGCGAGGTGTACGTGCTGGTCGGCGACGGGTCCTACCTGATGCTGTCGAGCGAGATCGTCACAGCCGTCCAGGAGGGCATCAAGCTCACGATCGTGCTCGTCGACAACCGGGGCTACAGCTCGATCGGCAGCCTCTCGCGCTCGCTCGGAACCGACGGGTTCGGCACGCTCTATCGCTACAGGAGCAACGGCTCGATCGGCGTCGACAGCAACCAGGATTCGCTGGAGCAGCTGCCGGTGGATCTGGCGGCGAACGCCGAATCGCTGGGAGCCCACGTCATCCGAACGAAGACCGTCGACGAGTTCCGCGCAGGGCTCGAGACTGCGAAAGAGGAGCCGGGCACGGTCGTGATCGCAGTCGAGGTCGACCGCTACGAGGGCGTCCCCGGCTACGAGAGCTGGTGGGACGTCCCGGTCGCCGCGGTGTCCGAGGTCGCGAGCGTCCAGGAGGCACGCGAGCGATACGAGGCCGCCAAGCAAGCCGAACGGAGCCACCTGTGATCGACGCGGTGGTCATGGGCAGAGTCGGCATCGACCTCTACCCGAATCAGATCTCCACCCCGCTCCGAGACGTTCGCACGTACACGCGCTTCGTCGGCGGCTTCGCGGGCAATCTCGCGACCGGTCTCGCCCGGCTCGGCGTCCGGACCGCGATCGTCTCGCGCGTCGGCGACGACGGCCACGGCGAGTTCGTGCGCGACTTCCTCGCCGCGGAAGGGGTCGACGTGCGCTTCCTACGCACCGATCCGGACTGGCCGACGCCACCAACGTTCTGCGAGGTCTGGCCCGAGGAGCATTGGTTCCCGATCACCTTCTATCGCAAGCCGACGTGCCCCGACTGGCAGCTCTCGCCGCATGACTTCGACCGCGACGCGGTGGCCGACGCGCGCCTGCTGTACGCCACGGGCACGGGCCTCGCGCAGTCGCCGAGCCGCGACACGACGCTAACCGCTCTCGAGGAGCATCGCGGCTTCACGATCTTCGACCTCGACTGGCGGCCGACCCTCTGGGAGCGCGCGGCGGACTACCCCCCGCTGGCGGCGGGGGCCGTCGCCGCCGCCGACCTCGTGATCGGCAACGAGGAGGAGGTCGCCGCTGCGCAGGTGAGCGATGTGCCGACCTTGATCCTCAAGCGGGGCGAGCGCGGCGCGACGGTGTACGAGAACGGCACCGAGACGGACGTGCCGGTCTTCCCGGTCGAGGTCGTCAACGGCCTCGGCGCCGGCGACGCGTTCGCGGCTGCCGTCGGCCATGGCCTGCTGAACGGCCTCTCGCTCGTCGAGTCGGTGCGGCGCGGTTCGGTTGCCGGCGCCCTCGTGGCGTCGCAGCTCGCTTGTTCTGAGGCCATGCCGCGCCTCGAGGATCTGGAATTAGCCGCGAAGAATGCTGCGCATTTTCCGCGGGAGGTTGCTCCTTGAGCAAACTCCTCCTTCGTGCCGACGAATGGACGGCGGTCACCCCGGAGTCTGCCGGTTGGCGGTATCTCTCGTTCCGTGTCGCGAGCGAAGGCTTCGATGCAAGCACCGGCGACGAAGAGATCGCGCTCGTGCCGCTGTCCGGGCGCTGCCGCGTCGAGGCCGACGGACAGACGTGGGAGATCGGCGATCGCGAAAGCGTCTTCGACGGCCTGCCATGGGCGCTTTACCTGCCTCGCGATACGGCCTATCGCGTCGAGCCGCTAGGCCCGCTCGAGCTCGCGATCTGCGGCGCGCGCTGCGAGCGACGGCGCGAGCCCGTGCTCGTCCGGCCGGATGACGTCGAGATCGAGGTGCGGGGCGCCGGCAACGCGACGCGGCAGATCAACCACATCCTCAAGCCCGAGTTCCCGGCGGAGCGCCTGCTCGTCGTCGAGGTGTTCACTCCGGCGGGCAACTGGTCGAGCTACCCGCCGCACAAGCACGACGAAGACCACCCGCCCGGCGAGGTCGTCCTGGAGGAGGTGTACTACTACCGCATGCAAATGCCCGAAGCGTTCGGCCTGCAGCGGCTGTACAGCCCGCAGCATGCCGTCGACCTGACCGAGACCGTCCGCGACGGAGACCTCCTGCTCGTGCCGTACGGCTATCACCCCTTCGTCGCCGCGCACGGATACGACGCGTACTACCTCAACGCGCTCGCAGGCGACCGCCGATCGATGGCGGCGTCCGACGATCCGGATCTTGGCTGGGTACGCGACACCTGGGAACAGATGTCCCCTGATCCCCGGGTACCGGTCGTCAGGTGAACGTCGCGAACGCGCCGGTCAGCTACGGCGTGTTCGAGCTCACCATCGGCAGCCCCGGCCTACCTGGCCCCGAGGAGCTCCTCGCCTCGATGGCGGAGTCCGGCTACGACGGCACCGAGCTCGGGCCGCCCGGGTTCCTCGGCACCGGTGACGAGCTTCGCGAGCGGCTCGAGCGGCACGGCCTGACGCTCGCGGGTGGCTGGATCCAGCTGCGGCTCAGCGAGCCTGAGCACTGGCACGACGACCTTGGCGCAATGGCCGCGACGCTCGACCTGTTCGCGGCCGCGGGAGCGAACGGCGTCCGTCCCGTGCTGGCCGACGGCGGCTCCCCGGTGCGGATGCGACGTCCGGGCCGCGCGATCCACGATCGCAGCGTCGGACTGGACGAGACGGGCTGGCGGCGGTTCGCCGGCGGCCTCTCGCGCGCCGCCGAGCTCTCGCGCGGCCGCGGGTTCGAGCCGGTCTTCCACCATCACGCCGGCACGTACGTCGAGGCGCCGTGGGAGATCGAGCGGCTGCTCGAGATCAGCGACGTGCCGCTCCTGCTCGACACGGGCCACCTGGCGATCGGCGGCGGGAATCCCGTCGAGGCGCTCCGCGACTGGCGGAGCCGCATCGGCCACCTCCACGTCAAGGACATCCGCACGAGCGTGCTCGAGAAGGTCGTCGCGGATCGCGCGGACATGGTGGAGGCATGGCGCCGCGGCGTCTTCTGCGAGCTCGGAGCCGGTGACGTGGACCTGGATGCGTTCTTTGTGGAGCTCGCGTCCGAGCCCTACAACGGCTGGCTCGTCATCGAGCAGGACCGGATCCTCGAGCCGGGCGAAAGAATCGACGAGGCTGGAGCCGCGCAGACGCGCAACCGGCGCTGGCTGGCCGACCACGCCGGCCTCTGAGGTCAAGCCCTAGCTACTCGCCGACGGGCTCGGCGCTCTCCGCGTCCTCGGCGACGCGCCCCTCGCGGCGGTCGACGAACTCGACCTGGAGCCGCTCGATCCGGGATCCCTCCAGCTCGAGCACCTCGAAGCGGACACCGTCGTGTACGACCTCGTCCCCCGGCTCCGGGGCGCGACCGAGCTGGCCGAACACGAAGCCAGCGATCGTGTGGTAATCCTCCTGAGGCAGCTCGGTGTGGAACTGCTCGTTGAAGTCGTCGATCGGGAAGGTCCCGTCGATGCGCACCGTGTCCTCGTCGACTTGCTCCACCGATTCGTCCGGAAGGTCGAACTCGTCTTCGATCTCACCGACGATCTCCTCGAGCAGATCCTCGAGCGTGACGATCCCCTCCATCGCGCCGTACTCGTCGATGACGATCGCCATGTGCTGGTTCGTGCGCCGAAACTCCGCGAGCAGCGCGGCGAGGTCCTTCGTCTCGGGGACCATGTACGCGGCCCGGAGGATGTCCTCGACCCGCACTGCGGCGATCCCCTTGTCGTGCATGGCCGAGATCAGGTCTCGCACGTGCAGGACGCCGACGATGTTGTCGAGTGAGTCCCGGTACACGGGGTACCGCGTGTACGGCGAGTCGAGCACCGCCTGCAGGCACTCCTCGGGCGGCAGGTCGATCGAGAGGGCGACGACCTCGGGACGGGGCACCATCACGTCGGCCGCTTCCTTGTCCGCGAAGTCGAAGATCTTGTAGAGCATCTCCTCCTCGGCCGCCTCGATGACGCCCTCGTCCTCGGCCGCCGCGACGATCATCCGGATGTCCTGCTCGGTGTGAGCGACGACCCCCGCTGGCGCGGGCTCGATTCCGAAGAGCCCGGTGACCGCGTTCGAAGACTTCTGGAGGAACCACACGATCGGATAGGTCGCCAGGAAGAACGCCTCCACCGGAAGCGCGACCCAGAGCGCCGTCGCCTCGTTCTTCGTGAGCGCGATCGCCTTCGGCACGAGCTCCCCGAGCGTGACGTGCAGGTACGTGACGATCAGGAAGGCGAGCACGAACGAAACGCCCGTCGCGAGCACCGGCTCGAGGAAGTGCTCGACCAAGGGCTCGCCAATGGCGCCGAGCGCGATCGAGAAGGCGGTGATCCCGAGCTGGACGGTCCCGATGAAACGTGCCGGGCTGTCCATGATCCGCAGCGCGATCCGCGCCCGCATGTTCCCTGCGCCGGCAAGCTCGTTCAGCCGCGATCGCCGCGCGGTGACGAGCGCATATTCCGCAGCGACGAAGAACGCGTTCCCCGCGACGATCACGAGGACGAGGACGATGCGGAGGAAGTCGGTCACGCCCCGTTCTCCGGGGCGCGGGTACTAGGTGGTATCTCGTCTTCCAAAGCTATTTCGCAGTATAGGAGACGTTGCCGACGGCCTGGATCCGCGCGGCGCGACGCTCCGCCACGAGCCGTTCGAGGTGCGAGAGCGTCTCCGCGACGGCGAACCGCCGCTGCTGCGGCGCGCTCGCATTGGGAAAGAGCACGTGCGAGAGCTCGAATCCGGTCCGGGGTTCGGCGTCGAGGGCGGATTCCGCGTCGTCCAACCGGTGCCGATGGTGCTCGATCAGCTCCTTAGCTCTCGCAGCCGGATCCTCCACGGGCTGGCCGTGCCCGGGATAGACGACCGTCGGCGCGAGCTCGATCAGACGGCGCAGCGTGTCGAGGTAGTCGCCGAGCGGATCGGGACGGCTCTCGGGGTAGAGCCCGACCGCGGGCGAGATCCTGTTGAGCAGGGTGTCACCCCCGACGAGCACGCCGTCGCGGAGGAGGCCGATGTGCCCGTCTGCGTGGCCCGGAAGCTCGACGACACGCCAGCCGCCGACGTCGCTGCCTTCGTAGAGGAGCTCGGGATGGCGAACGAAGCGGATGAAGGGCCGGAACGCGCGGCCCTGCTCGATCAGCTCGTCGGTCGACTCACGCGGCACCCCGTGCGCCGTGAACCACGCGGCGATCCGCTCCGGCCAGTCTTCCGACCCCCACACTCGCTCGCACTGCGCATAGTCGAGCGCCCCCTGGTGGACGCTCGCGCCGGTCGCCTCGGCCGCCGCCGCCGCCCCTCCGACGTGGTCCGGGTGCATGTGGCTGATCACGATCCGGTCGACCTCGGGCCACTCGTCGTTTCCGCCGATGCCCGTGTCGACGAGGATCCGGCCGTCGTCTCCCTCCAGGACGTAGCAGTGCACGTGCTTCGGCCCCGACGGCAGCGGGAGGGTAAGCCGCGAGATCCCGGAGACGAACGTATGTTCTACAATCTCGGTCATGGGCGTCGAGTATCGCGAAGAGCCCTGCCGCAGCGCATTGAATCGCGTCCGCGGGATGCCGTTCGACTGGTCGCTCAACCCTTACACAGGGTGCGCCCACCGCTGCACGTTCTGCTACGTGCGCGCGTTCGAGCGGCGCGCCGACCGGCCGTCGGACGAGCGGTACGGCCGCTCGATCCGGGTCAAGGTGAACGTCGCCGAGGTGCTCCGCGCGGAGCTGGCGCGGCCCTCGTGGAAGCGCGCGCCCGTCGCGATCGGCGCGGCGACGGATCCGTATCAGCCCTGCGAGGGCCGCTATCGCCTGACGCGATCCTGCCTCGAGGCGCTCTCGGACGCCCGCAACCCGTTCTCGCTGATCACGCGCGGCCCGATGATCGTCCGCGACATCGACGTGCTCGAGGCGGCCGCGGCCCGCGCCGACGTTTCGGTGACGTTCTCGATCCCGACCCTCGATCGGGAGGTCTGGCGGAAGACCGAGCCCGGCACCGCGCCCCCGGAGCAGCGGCTGCGGGCGGTTCGCAAGCTGCTCGACGCAGGAATCAAGGCGGGGGTCGGCATGGCGCCGATCCTGCCCGGTATCTCCGACCGCCCTGAGCAGCTCGAAGCGGTTGTGCGCGCCGCGCGCGAGTGCGGAGCAACCGGCGTGTGGACGAACGTCCTCTTCCTCCGTCCGGGAACGAGGGAGCATTTCCTCGAATGTGTGGCGCGCGACTTCCCGGAGCAGCTCGAGCTCTACGAGCGCCTCTATGCTCGCCGCGCCTACCTGCCCGCCGCGGAAGCCGATCCGGTGCGGAGTCAGGTCGCCGCGCTCAGGAAGCGGTACGGGATTGCCGATAGGAGAGCGATGCGGCTGTCCCCACCGCCGGAGCCCGAGCAGCTCGCACTCGCCGTCTGACGACGACCCCATAGAATCCCGCCAATGCCCGAAGAGATCACCTGCCTGATCGTGGACGACCACGAGGTCGTCCGAGAGGGACTTCGCCTCTCGCTTTCCCGCGCACCGCACGTCCGCGTCATCGGCGAGGCCTCTGACGGGATCAGCGCCGTCGAGCTGGCGATGCGGCGAAAGCCCGACGTCGTGATCATGGACGTCCGTATGCCCGGGATGGACGGCCTCGAGGCGACCAAGGAACTGATGAAGCGAATGCCCGACGGCAAGGTGCTCATCTTCACCGCGTACTCGGAGCGAAGCCTGCTCTCGCGCGGCCTCGAGTCGGGCGCGAAGGGGTACATCCTCAAGGAGGCGCCGCACGAGACCCTCGTGCGCGCCCTCGAGAAGGTTGCCGGCGGAGATACGTACGTCGACCCGGCGCTGATGCCCGCGTTCCTCGCCGGGAAGGACCGCGACGAGATGCTGACCGCGCGCGAGCGCGAGATCCTGCAGCTGCTCGCCGACGGAATGTCGAACGCCGACGTGGCCGGGAAGCTGTTCATCAGCCAGGAGACGGTCAAGAGCCACGTCCGCCACATCCTCACGAAGCTCGAGGCCGACACGCGAACGCACGCGGTCGCCATCGCGCTTCGTGACGCGATCATTGACTAGTTCGGACGACGACGCCGAGTTCGATCGCGCGGCGCTCGATCGGCTGATCACCGCGGAGCAGGACGAGCGGCGGCGGATCGCCCTCTTCCTCCACGACGGGCCCGTCCAGTCGCTCTCCGGCATCGCGTTGATGCTCGACGCGGCGCAGCATGCGATCGCGAGCGGAAACCTCGACCAGGCACAGGTCGTGATCCAGAGCGCGCTCGGGCGCACGCGCGACACCGTGCGCGAGCTGCGCGACCTTTCGTTCGCGCTCGAGCCGGTCGTCCTTCGCGACCAGGGGTTCGGCCCGGCGATCCGGGCGCTTGCCGAGCAGCTCGGCCTCTCGAACGAGGTTCAGATCGACCTCAACGTCGCGGCAGGCGAGGACGTCGGCGAGAACGCACAGGTCGCGCTCTACACGATCGTCCGCGAGCTGCTCGACCAGGCGCTGCGCCGGAGCTCCCGTCACATCGGCGTCGAGATCCATCCGACCGAGGACGGCGGCGTCGAGCTCCGGGTTCGCGACGACGGCCCGGGCGAGCGGCGGCGGCGGACCTTCGAGGCGATCGAGGAGCGGGTCGGGCCGCTGCACGGCTTGGTCGAGACCGAGTCCCGCCCGGAGGGCGGCAACGTCGTCCGCGTCGCGTTTCCCGCGCATACGGCGCGAAGATAGGCGAACTACTAGAGTCTCCTCAGTGGAAGAGAGCCAGCCCGGGTACCTCGTGTTCGTCTGGACTCCGTCCGGCTACGAGCTTCGCGAGCGATCTGGCGAGCCTCCCTCGCTCGGCGCGGAGGTCGAGGAGGACGGCCGGACGCTCGTCGTCACCAAGATCGGCGCGTCCCCCCTCCCCGGCAACAGCCGCCCGTGCGTCTATCTCGAGGGAGCGCCTCGCTAGCACGGGCCTAGCGTACGGCCGCTTCGGCCGCGCAGAGGCCGAGCACGAGCGCCGAGGCAAGCCCGCTCGCATAGCCGCCGGTCGAGATCCCGCCAACGTCGGCACCCGCCGCGAAGAGGCCGTCCAGCGGCGCTCCGTCCGCGCCGAGCACGCGTGCTTTCGGGTCGGCACGCAGACCGCCGATCGTGTGCGTGATCGAAGCCCTGATTCGGACCGCCTCGCGAGCGGACGACGGGACCGGGAATGGCAGCTCACGGGCAGGGATCACCGTGCCACCGGCTGCGCGCGCGAGCTCCACCTGTCGAGCGACATCGAGGTCGGCCAGGGACGTGTCGCCGAGGACATACCAGGCCGCTGCCCCCGGCCTGCGCGCGATCGACTGGACGACGCGCGTCTCCGACCAGTCGGCTCGATCGACGGGCACCTCGTTCCCGTCTAGGTCGAAGACGAGCGCCTGGTGCGCGTACAGCTGCGCGAGCGGCACGAAGTCGGCCGGGCCGAAGGTCGCATCGGGCATCGCACGCCCGTAGAACTCGTCCATCCCGTCCGAGCACATCGCACCGCGGGCGAGGCCGAGCCGAAGGCCCGCTCCGTCGCTCCATGGGTTGGCGCGTACCGGGAGCGGCGCGGCCGGCACGATCAGGCGCTCGACGAGCTCCGCACTTCCCTGGAAGCCGCCGGTCGCGAGGATCGCCGGGTCGTCACACGTGGAGCGAAGCCGGACCTCTCCGACCGCACGCGCGAGCGTCCGTGTCAAGCCTTGCGGATCGAAACGCACACCGACGGTGAGCGGATTACGCGTGTGCGCCTCGACGACCGGCGCCCCGAGCGCGCGGAGCCAAGCGAGCGCCTCGTCCAGCCGATCGAAGACGAGCCGCTGAAGCTCCGGATCGCCGCGCGGACACTGCCGCCGAAACTCCGGCCACTCGCGATAGCGCCAGATGACGCCGCTGGAGAGCGCCATCGAGCCGCCCGGACGGTCACCTTTCTCGAAGACGGTAGGCCGGGCACCGAGCTCGCGCGCCCGGGCGGCGGCACAGAGGCCCGCCATCCCGCCGCCGAGGATGTTCAAACGAGGGGGACCCCTGACCCCCTCCGACGAGCGACCCCTGACCCTCCGACGAGCGACCCCTGACCCTCAGACGAGCGAGAACGTGGGCTTGTGCTCGACGTACTCGATCCGGACGCCGTCGGGACCCCAGAGGAATGCGGCATAGGTGTTCGGCGCGTCGACGACGCTCTCGACCTCGATCCCCAAGGCCTTCGCCTCTTCCACGTGCTCGTCCGCGGAATCGACGAGCACCGCGATGTGGTTCAGCAGCGGGCGCTCCGGATTCCCCGGGTCGCCTTCGTGGAGCTCGACGAAAGCACCGCCGACCTCGACGCGCGCGACCCCGTCCGTCCCCGCCGCCGCAGGCGTGAAGCCGTAACGCCGATACTCGCTCGCGGTCTCACTCGGCCGGCGCGCGCGGAGCGCGACGTGATCCAGGTCGTACTCGACGTCGGTCGCATGCTCGACGAGGGTGATACGCACGCCCTCGCCGATGTCGAACACGTCACCGGTGCCTGCCGGCAGAGCACTGCGGGCCGCCCGGAGGTCGGAGACCCGAAGGCCCACGTGAGCAAAGGCGCCCGGCTCGCGCGGGGCTGCTTTCTCCAAACCTGGTGCGTCGAAGAACGTGAGCTTCCCGTGGCGTGCGTCGGCCCCGATCAGCGTGAACGCGTCCTGCCGGTCGATGACGTGGATGCCGAGGTAGCGGACAGCGAAGTCGACGATGCGATCGCGATCGGCAACCCAGAAGGCCACATGGTCGAGCGTCTTCGGCCTCACCGGACCAGGATAGCCACGAGCCCGCGGCCCAGGATCGCCGCGAGCCCGCGGGGCGACTCAGGCGATCTTCGCCGAGAAGAGCGGCTTACCGGTCGGCGCGTCGACTCCGCCCTTCCGCTCGAGCGTGACCGCGACGATCGAGCCCTTCGGCGCGCGTCGCTCGAGCCTCGCCACCGAGCCGTTCGGACCGCCCGGCAGCAAGCCCGCACGCTTTGGCGTCTTCTCGATCACCCAGATCTCGTACGTCTTTCCAGCCGGCGCCGCCGGCAGACGTGAGGCGACGAGGGCTGCCTGACCCGACCGCGTGACGACGAGCGTCCCCGACGCGCCCGAGAGCTGGATCAGCCGCGGTGCGGCGCTGCGTTCCTCGTCGAGCGAGCTCTTCAGCGAGCCGGCCCAGATGCCTACTCCGATCGCGGCGCACGCGGCGACGGCCGCGACCGCCACGCTGAGCGCGCCCGGCCTGAACAGCCGACGCGGTCGCAGCGGGACGACGTTCGGCCGCTCGGCGCGCGCCTGGTCGAGAATGCGCTCTCGCAGCTCGGCGGGCGGGTCGGCGGGCCCGCTTGCGAACGCGAGCGCCGTCACCGACTCACGGAAGGAGTCGACGTCCGCGCGGCACCGCTCGCACGCGGCGAGGTGCGCCTCGAATCGCCGCTCCTCGTCCGGATCGAGCCCGTCGAGCGCGTACGCAGGCGCGAGTGAATGAATGTCGTCTGCTGCTGCCATCTGGGCGGGGACCTAACGTCTCATGACGCTGGTTCGCCGGGGCCAGCGTACCGGTTCGACCTCAGCCTTCCGCCAGCGCCCGGCCTACTCCAGCGGAGGATTCTGGACGTTGTGCTCGGTGGCGTAGGCGTCCGTGAGCTGATTGACGACGTCCATACCCTCGCCGTACGCGTAGTTGATCCGGATGAAGGGCTCCCACTTGTCCGGCAGAGCGTCCTCCGGGAAGATCGCCTCCACCGGGCACTCGGGCTCGCACGCGCCGCAATCGATGCATTCCTCGGGGTCGATCACGAGGATTCGGTCGGCTTCGTGGATGCAGTCGACCGGGCAGACATCGACGCAGGACTTGTCTTTGATGTCGATGCAGGGCTCGGCGATGATGTAGGTCACGCGCCTACTCTACCGAGGCGAGCAGACCGTCGATCAGCTCACGGGCTCGCTCGACGAGGGCAGATTTGGCGACGACCTGGTCGAAGCCGGCGGTGTGCGCCGCACGCAATCCGGCCGTATCGGTGTGGTTGGTGAAGCCGAGGATCGGCACCTCGGGATACATGTCCGCGACCTCGTCGGGATCCACACGCGAGATGTCGGAGACGACGAGATCCGGCGGATCGATCCCGTCGACGGCGATGAAGTGGTGCTGGGGAAGACTGGCTTCGAGCTTGCCTCGAAAGTAGAGGTCGACCCCACACAGCAGGATCGTGGCCATCGGACCGCAGAGTAACGCGTCTGCGGCGCCGGTGCTAGCGTCGCGGCGTGACGCTGGACTCGCACTTCGAGCGCGGGCTCGAGCTGATCCGCGCCCGTCGCTACTTCGACGCGCACGAGGAGCTGGAGCTCGCCTGGCGGGCCGCGGAGCCGTCCGACCGTGACTTCTTCCAGGGACTGGTCCACGTCACAGTGGCCTGGTATCAGGCGGAACGCGGAAGGCGCATCGGCTGCGAGCGCCAGCTCGAGAAGGCTGCGCGGCGGCTCGCCCCCTACGCCCCCGCGCACCGGGCGGTCGACCTCGCGTCCGTGCTCGCGCAGGTCGAGGCGGCGCAGGCGATCGTGGCCGCGGGCTCGCTCGAGCTCCCGCGAGCGATTGTCTAGAGACTGTCGAGGCCGACGATCGCGAATGCCTTGTCGACCGCCGTGTAGAGCCACCACGTGTAGTGGAAGAACAGCAGCAGGCCAAGAGCCACGAGGGTCGTGCCGCCCACGATCCGCATCACACCGTAGTGGTCGCGCAACCAGCGAAAGGCAGTCATAGCGCGTGCGAAGGCGAGCCCGGCCAGCAGGAATCCAAGCCCGAGACCCGCCGAGTAGACAGCGAGCAGGAACGCCCCGCGCAGGGCCGTGTCCGCTTTCGATGCGAGCACCAGAACCGATCCGAGGACGACGCCGATGCAAGGGGCAGCACAGACCGCGAAGGCGCCCCCCAGAAGGGCACTCGACCCTCGGCGGCGTGCGCCCTGGGCGAGGCCGGGCGCGAGCGCGCGCTCGGGCCAGGGAAGCAGCCCGACGAACCCGAGGCCGATCACGACGAGGACGAATCCCGCGACCTCGTTCTGGAGCCGCGTATCGTCGATCGCGCCGCCGATCGCAGCCGCCGCCGTCCCGAGCAAGACGAAGACGACGGTGAAACCGGCGATGAAAGGCAGCGTCGCCCAGGTGACCCGTCGCCACATGCCCGGCTCGCCGAGCCGGTCCGCCTCGAGGGCCGAGATCGCCGAGAGGTAGCCCGGAACGAGCGGGAGCACACACGGGAACACGATCGAGACGAGCCCGGCCAGGAAGGCGGCGGGAACCTGCTCAAGCATCGAACCGCTTCAGCTCGGCGTCGAGCCGCCGCTCGAGCTCGGGGTCGAGCGACGCGCTCTCAGGAACGGGCGCGGTGCCGCGCGTCCGGCTCCACTGCCAGGCCGCGAGCGCGAGGGCCGCGCCGCCCACGAGAGCGCCGCCGATCGGCAGGAGCCAGGCGAGCAGGTCGAACCCTTCCTTGGACGGCTCGGCGAGGACTCGCTTGCCGAACAGCGCGACGAGCTGGTCCTTGATCTCGCTCTTGGTGTCGCCTGCGGCGATCCGAGCGCGGATGAAAGCCTTCATCTGCTGGGCGATCGGGGCGTTCGACAGCTCGAGCGTCGTCCGGCAGGTCGGGCAGACGATCTCCGCCTCCAGCTCGCCCTGCGTCGGATGCTCCTCGCTCGCAAGCGCGGGAGTCGCGAGCGCGAGCGCCGCCAGAACGGCAAGCACGACCCTCATGCCGCAGCCTTTCGAATGCCCCCGTCGAGCTCGGCCTTGGAGAGCCCACCGGAGACGTGGTCGACGACGCGGCCCCGCCTGTCGACGAAGAACGTCTCGGGATACCCGGTGACGCCGTAGGCCCGCAGCAGCGTCGTCCCCTTGTCCCTCACGTTCCGGTACGTGACGCGATGGCGCCGGATGAACGCGCGAGCCTGCGACGGGAAGTCCTCTGCGCCGGCGTCTACGCCCACGACGACGACCCCCCGCGCACGCCAGCTCCGCCAGGCACCCTCGAGCAACGGCGCCTCCTCCTTGCACGGCAAGCACCACGAGGCCCAGAAGTTGACGACCACTGCCTTGCCGCGAAGCGACGAGAAGCGAAGCTCCCCGGCGCGATCGAGCCGCGACAGGGTGAAGTCCGGCGCGCGGGCGATCGTTCCCGCCTCCACACGCTCGGCGATGCCCCCGTCGGAGTGAACGAGATGCCAGCCGAGGAGCGCGAAGAGTGCCGCAACCCCCACAATCGCGAGCGACTGCGCGCCGAGCTTCAACCGCGCCGGCATCAGTCCGAGACGATGAAGACCGTCGTCCCGATCTCCACGTGGTCGAACAGCCACTCGGCCTCCGGAATCCGCATCCGGATACAGCCGTGCGATGCGGAATAGCCGATCGACGCCGAGTCCGGCGTGCCGTGAATGCCCACGCCCGGCGCCGAGAGCCCCATCCACCGGGTACCCAGCGGGTTCCCAGGGCCGGGCGGAACGGGGTCGAGACCGCGCGCCCACCCCGAGCTCGGCGGATACCACCAGGGGTTGCGCCATTTGACGATCACCTGGAAGCGGCCGAGGGGAGTCGGGTACGCCGACTGTCCCGTGGCGACTCCGAACGTCCGCCATGCCTTCATGCCGCGGTAAAGCCCGAGCCGCTTCGAGTCGCGATGGATCACGATCACGGCCCCGAAGCCCTGCCGCGTCACCTCTGCCGGCGGGCGTTTCACCGTCAGCACGAGCGCGCGCCGCCGATTCTCGCGCAGCGCCTTGACGATATGCGCCACCGAGGTCAATCGGTCGAGCCGACGCCCGGGGACGTCTTTCGTGATGAAGGGCCGCTTGTGACGGAGAACGAGGCGCGCATCGACGGGCTTGCGGTCGAAGGTGGATGCCAGCTCGGCGACGAAGCGGCGGACCTCTTCCCCTCGGACAGCGACGACCAGCTCGATCCGCTCGCCCGGAGGCGCCTTCAGCGCACGCTTGATGGCGCCGGTCACGTAGGCGGTCGCCCCGAGCTCGTCGGGCGTCGCGCGGATCTTCTTCGTGCCGGCCCGAAGCGTCAGCGCCTGCATGAACCGGGCCTCCACGAGCTGGACGGCGTCCCCGGGTGCGAGTCCGCCGACGTCGACTCCTCCCACACGCACCCCGTAAGGGAGCGTCGCCGGCGTCAGCGGGGGTGTCGTGGTCGTCGTCGTGACCGTCGTCTCGGTGGGCGCTGTCGTGGTCGCCTCGGTGGTTGTCGTGCCCGTCGTTGTGGTCGGCACGGTCTCGGCGACGACGGCTGCCGTAAACGCGCCAGCGAGCGCGAAGCCGGCGACGAACAGCACTGCAAGCGATAGGCGCTTCAAACGGCCGCCAGTGTAGCCCCGAGCATCTTCGGGTCGTTCGAGACGATCGCGTCGACGCCGAGGGCGTCGAGGTGGCGAATCAGCACCGGATCGTCGACGGTCCACACGAGCACAGGGAACCCCGCCGCGTGACAGCGCTCGACCGTCGCCGGCGAGACGACCGCATGGTGCAGCGAGGCGAGCGTCGCGCAGGCGTTGGCGAGCATTCCCACGATCCGCCTCGGCAGCACGCCGCGGAGCGCCGCGGCACCGACCACAGTCAGCGGTCCGAGCGCGCGGCGCCGAGACACGCCGACCCGGTCCTCGGGGTAGGAAAGCGCGCGCGGCAGCTCCGGCGCGACCTCGGCGAAACGGCGGAGGGTGGCAGGCCAAAACGCCGACACGTAGGCGCGGTCGGCGACGCCGTGCCGGAGGATCGCCTCGGCGATCGCATCCTCGTCGCCCTTGACCTTCACGTCGACGTGCACACCGACATCCGCCTTCGCGAGCGCGGCGAGCGCCTCGTCGAAGGTCGCAGGCTGTTCGCGGAGCTCGCGCACAGAGTGGCCGAGGACGAGCCTGCCGTCGAGCGTGACGACATCGAGCTCGACGACGTCGACGCCGGCGTCGACGGCTGCTTGAAGCCCGGGCAGCGTGTTCTCCGGCGCCACCGCAGCCGCGCCGCGGTGCCCGATCCGTAGGCAACGCCCGTCTCCGCGCAGGACCAGCACCGGGGGAGTATGGCGTTGAGCAGGGTGTCTTCGCCGTAGACTTCGGCCGTGCGCCAGCGGACGAGGACATCCGACCCGCCCGACGAGGTGCCCGTCCTCGACCCGAAGGTCGTCGCGCGCAACTATCGGATGGCTCGCCTCAAGCGTCGGCACCGCCTCGAGCGGACGATGCGGTCGCGCCACGCCGGCGTTCGGTTCTGGGCGATCATCGCGCTGCTGCTCGCCCTCAGCGTCTACTTCGGCGTCATCGTGTGGAACCAGGTCGAGCACGTCTTCGGCCTGTAAGGGCCTGTCCGGAAACTCGAGTGCGTCTGGGACGCATCCGCGCCGTGCCATGGGCCGCAGCCAGCCGGAGCGCTCGAGCGCTCCGGCTTGTGCGTACTCGAGTTTCCGGACAGGCCCTAATCCAAGGGCGCGCGAAAGGCGACGCCGAGCGCCGGGTTTACTCCCTGGAGAACGCGCTACTGGAGAGCAGCACGACGAACACGCGTCAGAGGGCTCCACGAGGCCTGCTCCCACGCATCTCCGCCGCACATCGGGCAAATCGGCAGCGCCGAGTGCACGATCACTCCGTAGCCACACTCCGCACAGTGGAACTCGCCCTTGGCCGG
>WNFV01014086.1_pt1 | contig 18293 bp, 17 predicted proteins | sample 5400101 | NCBI WGS metagenome assembly WNFV01 (sample SAMN13153361, study PRJNA577476) | soil metagenome | isolation source: 115 cm soil or saprolite under grassland replicate 1 | place: USA:California | collected 2016-06-15
GATCGTCTGGCCCCGGTCTACTTCCGGGCCGTGCTCGCCGTCGTCGTCGTGGACGTTCTGGCCGCGCTTGCCATTTTCGCCGTGCTCGACGTTTTGACCGTGCTCGACATGCTGGCTGGGCTGGCCTTCCTGGCGGTGCTGGACGACGCGAGACTGCGAATGGCTGGTCACTCGGCGACTCCTGGACCCGGCTCGGCATTGCGCCGGGCTCTCCAAGCAGCGTACCCGAGGCCAGCCGCCGCCGGAGGCCATTTTCGGCGCGTCTCGTGCGCCGCCCAGGTCGCTGCCGAGCGCCACTGACTCTGCGCGTGACGCTTTGGCCATTTTTGTGACACACAAATGACGCTTCGTGTGACGCTTTTCGCCCCGCCCGTGACGGTTCGCGTGACGGTGCCCTGGCTAGACTGGCCGCAGCACCCATGCCCCAACCACCGCTGACCATCACGCTCGCCCGCTACGACGAGGACGTCGCGGTCGACCTCGAGGTGACCTTCCTCGCCGAGGACGACCCGCGCCCACCCGAGCACCTCTTCGGCACCGATGCGGCCCCAGCACCCGCCACCGCCGCTGCTAGCGCCCGCGCTACAAGCGCCAGTGCTGACGGCGCTAGCGCAGCGCTGGCCGTGATCCGCGCAGCCGCCGCGGCGTTGGGCGCGCGCGTGCTGGGCGATGGCGGCGCGGTGCACGTGCTGGGTGGCGTGCCGCTGCGCGCCGTGGTCGGAGTGGGCAAGCGCGCCGAGATCACCCTGGACACCCTGCGTCGCGCCGCGGCGCAGGCCATCGGCTGCGCGACCGACCTGCACCGTGCGTCGCTGGCGATCAGTCTCCCCGCCGACGTTCTATCGTCGGTCGCCACCGACGTCGCGGTGCAGGTCGTGGCCGAGGGCGCGCTGCTGGCGGCGCATGCGCGCACGGCGCGCAGCACGCTTACGCCCAAACCCGACGCCGCCCGGCCGCCAACGCGCTGCGTCCTGCGCCTCGCCACACCCGAGACTGGCCCACCCAGCGCCGCCGCATCAGCCCGCGCCGGCCCCGCGCCAGCGGCACGCCCTGACGGCCCCGCGCCACCGTCGGCACCCACCGGTCCCGCGCCACCGCCGACATGCCCGCCAACCGGCTGTCGCCCGTGGAGTTGGCCGAACGCGCCGCACAGGCCGTCCAGCCACTTGGCGTGGCGGCCGAGGTCCTGGTCAGTGCGGATCTCGAGCGCCTCGGGGCGGGCCTGCTGCTCGCCGTCGGGGCCGGCTCGGCACGCCCGCCGGCGCTCGGCGTGCTGCGCTACCGGCCACCCACGGCCGCGCACCACGTCGCGGTCGTGGGCAAGGGCATCACCTTCGACGCCGGCGGGATCAACGTCAAGCCGGCCAAGGGCATGGGCGACATGATCCACGACAAGGCTGGGGCCGCGGCGGCCGCGGGCATCATCCTGGGCGCGGCGCAGTTGCGGCTGCCCATCGCCGTGACCGCGCTTCTGGCGTGCGCCGAGAACCTGCCCTCGGGTGCCGCCTATCGACCCGGCGACGTGCTGCTTGGAATGGACGGTGCGACCGTCGAGGTCGTCGACACCGACGCCGAAGGGCGCCTGGTGCTCGCCGACGCGCTGACGTACGCGGTGCGCTTGTCCGAGCCGCGGCCGGTGGACGTGATCGTCGATCTGGCGACGCTGACCGGCTCGATCGTCTCGGCGTTGGGCAACGAGGCGGCTGGTCTATTCGCCAACCATGAAGGTCTCGCGGCGAGCATGCTCGCGGCGGCGGAGGCGGCGGGCGAGCCGCTGTGGCGCATGCCCATCCTGGCTGGCCATCGGGCGCAGCTGAAAAGCGAACGCGCCGACCGCAAGCAGTGCGGTGAGCGCGGGGGCGACTGTGCCATCGCCGCGGCCTTTCTGGAGATGTACGTCGACAGGCGGCCATGGCTGCACCTGGATATCGCTGGCGTGGCGTACAACGAAGGCAGTCCCGAGTGGCCCCCGTACCACCCCAAGAGCGGCGCCTCGGGCGCGGGCGTGCGCACCGTGTTGCAGTTCCTGGAGGCGCTGTGCGCGGCCACCCCCGCCGCCGCGGCCGCCGCGGCAGGCCCGTGAGCTGGCCCGCGTGACGCTGCGATCACCCTGGCCGCGCTCGGCGCGCTGCAGTACGTACGGTTTGAATCTCTTGACCCGGGCGATGGGGCCAGTTAATGTGCGCCGTCCTGTTGATCCGGGCCGCCAAGCGGCTGGGGTCGCCGCGGACGCGGAACGCGCCGGTTTGGCGTGTCCATCCCATCTGGAGCACACGGCCAAACGATGTCTTCTTCGCGTCCCCTGCGCCCGCGCGGCCTCTGGCGCACGCTGCCTGCCCTGTGGCTGGCAGCGGGCACTACCGCTGCGACCGCGACCTCGATCGCCCCCGCCTTCGCCGAGCAAGGACAACCGCATAGCGCGTCCTCGCGCAGCCAGCGCGCGCTGGCCGACGACTTCAGCGTCGATCAGGTGCTGGTCGCACCGCGCACCGAGGGGCCAGGCGCAGGTCAGCTGACGCAGGCTGGCCCGGCCTCCACGGCCTCCACGGCCGCCACGACCACCACGGACTCCACGGCCGCCACGGACTCGACGGCCGACATCACGGCGCCAGCGGCCAGCGCGGCGGCGACGACCGATGCGGCATCGACCAGCCCGGCAGCGCCGACAACCAACGCGGCAGGACCCAGCGCGCCGTCGCCAGCAGCCGCCGAGGCCGAGGCGGACCAGCAGATGGCCTCGCTCGGACCAGCCATGCGCAGGCTGCATCCGCTGTTCGCGCCGGTCTGGCCGAGCATGGGTGAGATCACGACCTACTTCGGCGAGGTGGGACCGTACGCACCGCGCGGCCATGCCGGACTGGACATCGCCGCCGACACCGGCACGCCGATCCTGGCCGCCGACGAGGGCGAAGTGCTCAAGGCGTACTGGAACGAGGACGGCTACGGTGGGCTGATCGTCATCGAGCATCCGTCGGGCTACGAGACGTGGTACGCCCACCTGAGCCGACTTGGCGTCGAGAAGGGCGAGCACGTCAGCCGCGGCGAGACCATCGGTCGCATGGGCTCGACGGGCTACAGCACCGGGTCACACCTGCACTTCGAGGTGCGCCAGGAAGGCGAGCTGCGCGACCCCCTCAAGTTCCTGGCCGAATCCGCGCTCGAGCGCGCCAACTAGGAGCCAGGGCGCGATACTTCCGCGCGGTGCAAGCCTCGCCGCGCTCGATAATCCACATCCGCCTGCTGCAGCCCGAGCAGGACGCCCCGCGCCTCCAGGGGCTCAACGAGCGGGTACACGACCCGTACCTGCCAGAGCATGCCCACCTCGTGGAGCAGATGCACGAGCGGGCACGCCATGCGCACGAACGCGGGTCTTCGGCCTGGCGCCCGCTGCCCGACCACGACCGGGCCGTGGCCGACGCGGCGCACGAGGCGTTCTGGGTTGCGCTCGCTGCTGACAGCGTCGAGCACGCCGTAGGCACGCTGGGGCTGCGTCGCGTCGGCGATGCGGCCACCGCGGTCGTCGATACCGCTGAATCCAGCGGCATGCCCGACGTGCCGCGCTGGGTCCAAAGCGGAAGCGTAGGCGAGCTGAGGCGCATGCGCGTGGCGCCCGAGTGGCGGCGCCGCGGCGTGGCCTCGGCGCTCCTCGCCACCGCGCTCGACTACTCAGCCAGCCACGGACTGGAAAAGCTGGTACTCAACACGACCGCGGCCCAGATCCCCGCCCTGGCGCTGTACCAGAAACACGGTTTTGTCCAGCTCACGCGCACATATGTAGGCGTTTACGAGCTGGTCTGGCTGAGCCGAGACGTACACGAGGCGCAGGGCACCGCCCCAGGCTGAATCGGCAATGCCCTGGGTAATCTCTCCGATCGCGTACCCGACCGAGTCAGCCCGCGGCAGCGCAGACGGTCAAGGATGACGGCCGACTCTGGCAGTTTCCTACTACGCGTGGGAAAACCGTGGGCTCCGCGTGTGGTCGAACCGCTGCGCAAGTGGGATGCTGGGGCCATGAACGGTAAAACGATCCAAGAGCGCCACTGCCCACGCTGTGGCATTCGCCGCACGGTGCGCGTGGGGCGGTCGACCCTTTCCTTTTGCTTCAACTGCCGCTGGCAATGGCGCGCGGGACCTGGTGCATGACCGAGTTCGACCCGCCGGCGGGAAGTGTCAGACCAGGCCGTGGCCGGCGGCCCATACGGCCGCTTGGGCTCTGGTGCTCAGGCCGAGCTTGTCGAAGATGCGGCTGACGTGCGAATCGACGGTGCGCTCGGAAATGATCAGTTGCTCGGCGATCTGGCGGTTCGTGAGGCCTTGCGCGATGAGCGCGACGACGTCGCGTTCGCGCGCGGACAACGGACGCGACGGCGCGGCATCCGCCTCGAGCGTTGCATCGGATAGCGCAAACGCGACGGCAGTCTCGAGCGGCAATGCCTGACCATCGGCCCGCCAGCGGGCGCCGCTCAGTTCGCCGACGACGCGCCGCACCGCGACCAGGCCGCGCTCGCGCAGCCGCCGCTCCGCGGGCGACAGGCTCCGTCCGATCCGTGCCTGGAGTGCCTCCAGCGCACCGAACAGTCGCGCCGCCCGCGCCGCGCTGCCCTGCGCGGCCGCAACGCTCGCCAGCAGCTCGAAACAGTCGGCAATACCCGGCATGAAGCCAAGCTCGGAGAACGTCGCCAGCGCGTCGCGGCCAAGCTGCTCAGCCCGCGGATAGTCGCTCTGCTCGTACGCCGTCGTGCCCAGACGCATCAGGGTCCGCCCGGTGCGGCGCCGGTCGCCACTGGCCACAAAGAGCGGCAGACATCGCTCGAGCAGCTCTGTCGCCCGCGCATGCTGACCGTGGTCACGCGCGATATACGACTGATTGAGCAGCACGAGGCCAACGCCATAGTTGTCGTCGAGGTCGCGCATCAGCTGTAGGGCCTGCCCATACCACCGCTCGGCTGACGCGTAGCGTTTGCGACCAGCGTCCGTGTTGCCCAGGTTCACCAGGCACGCGGCGGCCAGCGGCAAATCGCCAATCTCGTGCGCCAGCGACAATGCCTCAGCCTCGAGGGCGGAGGCGCGGTCGAAGTCGTAGCGATAGCTGGCCAACGAGCCAGCCGCTTTCAACGCACGAGCGCGCACGGCCAATGACACGTCAGTTCTCTGCGCCGCAGCGTCGAGCCAGAACTGGCCCTCGGCCAGGTGGCCGCGGATGTACCAGAACTCCCACAGCGCATCGCTCAAGCGGACCTGCGCTTCGGGTCGATGCTCGGCCGCCCAGCGCAGCGCAGCACGGATGTTATCGTGCTCGGCTTCGAGCCGATCGAGCCAATCGGGCAGCTCCGCGGTCCGCAAACCAGGCTGGGCCCGCTCGGCGAGTGCCACGAACCAGTCCAGGTGACGCTCGCGCAGGGCGACCTCTTCGTCGGCCTCTCGCGCCTTCTCAGCCGCGTATTGGCGCAGGGTTTCCAGCAGTCGATAGCGCATTTCGGCCTTCCAGGGCGTGACCTGCACGAGCGACCGGTGCACCAGCTGCTCGAGCAATTGGAGTACGCCAGGTTGGTCGCCGCATACGAATTCCGCCGCGTCCAATGTCCAGCCGGCCGCGAACACGGACAGACCACGAAACAAGAGTCGCTCGGCATCGGACAGCAACGCGTAGCTCCAGTCCACCGTGGCGCGCAGGGTCTGTTGGCGCGGCAGCAGCGTGCGCGGCCCGGCGACCAGGAGACCGAACCGATCGTCGAGGCGGGCTGCGATCTGCGCCGGCGTCAGCGTCCGGATGCGCGCAGCGGCCAGCTCGATCGCCAGCGGAATGCCGTCCAGGCGCTCGCACACCTCGGTCACGGCGGCAACGTTGTCCGAAGCCACTTCGAAGTCCGGCAGCGCCGCGCGAGCGCGCTCCGCGAACAGCTGCACCGCTTCGGAGTCGAGCGCCAGTGACGGCACACGCCAGATCACCTCGCCAGGTACATTCAGCATTTCACGACTGGTCGCCAGGATGCGCACGCCGGGACACCGGCGCAGCACCTGGTCGGCCAGCTGGGCGCAATCCGCCACGAGGTGCTCGCAGTTGTCGAGCACCAGCAGCGTGTGGCGCTCGCTCAGATACTCCAGCAGCGACTCGAGCGTGCCGCGATCGGCTGAGCTGAGCACGCCGAGAGCGGTTGCCAGGGCCGTTGGTATGAGCGCGGGGTCGGTGAGCGCGGCCAGCTCGACGAGCCACACGCCGTGCTCGAGCTCCGACTCCACGCTGGCTGCCACCATCAGCGCCAGGCGGGTCTTGCCGGCGCCACCCGCACCCGTCAGCGTGACCAGTCGGGCCGAGCTCAAGCGCTCACGAAGCTGGGCACGCTCACGCTCACGGCCGATGAAACTGGTGAGCTGCGTGGGCAGGTTGTGCACGCGGCCCACCAAGCGTAGCGCGGCTCAGGTACTGCGCGGCGCAACGCATGATGACGATCCGCACGAACACGCGCCTTGAAATCCATGATTGGTCGCATCTGGAGTGAGCGCGCATATCCGGATTGGCTGGAGCGAACCTGCGCGTCTGCTCATTCATCATGGTCGTCCGAATCTGTCGGAGTTTGACGGGTCAGAACAGCGCCGGTAGTCTGTCGCAATGCCCGACGCGGGTCGCGCCGTCGCCGGCCACGTGGTCGGCCGTGACTCATGCTCGATCCCGCCCGACTGACCCCGCACACTAGCCCCCACGCGCGGTGGCACGGGCGTGCGCAGGTCCGGCTCCAGCGCGGCTTCTGGGGCACCCGTCAAGATGTCGTACGCAGCGCGAGTCTCGCCCACGGCTACCGCATGCTCGACGAGTGGGGCAATCTGGATGACCTGCGTCTCGCCGCCGGCACCATCGCTGGTTCGTACAAGGGCCCGGTGTTCATGGACTCCGACGTGTACAAGTGGCTGGAGGCGGTGGCCTACTACGCGGACGGCCTCGCGCCGGACGTGAAGGGCATGGCGGACGAGGTCATCGGCCTGGTCCAGCAAGCGCAGGCCGCCGACGGCTATCTGGACTCCTACTACCAGGTCGCCGAGCCGACCAAGCGCTGGGTCGAAATCCCAACCGGCCACGAGCTGTATTGCGCCGGACACCTGATCCAGGCGGCCGTGGCGTGGCAGCGCTGTGCCGGCGATAGCCGACTGCTCGACGTGGCGCGGCGCGTGGTGGACCACGTCATGACAATCTTCGGACCAAGCCTGCGGCCAGGTACGCCCGGCCACCCGGAGATCGAGCTGGCCCTGGTCGAGCTGTACCGCGCGACGGACGATCGGCGCTACCTCGACCTGGCCCAATTCTTTGTAGATCACCGCGGCAATGGCCTCCTCGGACCGAATCCGCGCTTCGGCGGCTCGGCCTACTACCAGGACCGCGTCCCCGTGCGCGACTCGACCGAGCTCGAAGGCCACGCGGTGCGCGCGCTGTACCTCACCACGGGCGTCGCCGACCTGTTTGTCGAGACTGGCGAAGCGGCGCTGTTCGTTGCGCTAGAGCGTCAATGGCGCGACCTGGTCGAGCGCAAGCTGTACATCACGGGCGGGATCGGCGCTCGGCACCAGGGCGAGGCATTCGGCCAGCCGTACGAGCTACCCAACGATCGGGCCTACGCCGAGACGTGCGCGGCGATCGCCAGCATCACCTGGAGCTGGCGGATGCTGCTCATCACCGGCCACGGCCAGTACGCCGACCTGATCGAGCGCACCCTGTTCAACGGCTTCCTGAGCGGCATGTCGCTCGACGGCGAGCGCTACTTCTACGTCAATCCCCTGGCCAGTCCGGGCCTGCCGGAAGTGCTCGGGCGTGGCGGCCACGAGCGGCGCGAGTGGTATTTCGTGGCCTGCTGCCCACCCAACGTCATGCGCTTGATCGGCTCGCTTGGCCAGTACGTTGCCACTTCGGACGCTAGCGGCGTGCAGTTGCACCAATACATGTCGGGCACCGTCACTGCCGATCGCATCGCCCTGCAGGTGCAGACTGATTACCCATGGGACTCGCGCATCATGATCACGGTTGCCCAGACGGATGGGCCATGCTCGCTGCGCTTGCGCATTCCAGCGTGGTGCAAGACGCCGACCATCAACGGCACGGCGGTCACCACCTCCGAAGGGTATGCGTCGGTCGAACGGACGTGGCAGCCAGGCGACCGCATCGAGCTAGACCTGCCGATGCCGCCGCGGCTCACGCGCGCCCACTCGCGCATGGAATCGACGACCGCCAGTGTGGCCATCGAGCGCGGCCCACTCGTGTACTGCCTGGAGCAGTGCGATCACTCCGCCAACATCCAGGATGTCTCAATCGACCCGTCAGGGCAGATTCAAACGGAGTGGCGGCCAGACCTGCTCGGCGGTGTGGTGACGGTGACTGCCAGCGGTCACGCCCGACAACCGCCCAGCGGCCTATATGAGCCGTTCGATGCGCCAAGGCCGGCCGCGAAACCAGTGAGCTTGACCGCCGTGCCGTACTTCGCCTGGGCGAACCGCGCGCCGGGCGCCATGCGCGTGTGGATTCCGCTCAGCGCGGCGGACCAGCCTTGATCCGTCCGCGCATCGCATCCACCGGCCACGCGCCCTGCCAGTTCCAGCCGAATGGCCACGGACTCACGTCTTCGAGCCACCACGTGGCGCCGGCAGCCGCGATGGCCGCGACGCGCACGCGCTCGGCCATGGCATCCTGAGCCGTCGTATGGCCACTGATAACCACGTCGAACGGGGCCTCGCTGGACCGCTGCGCGGCGATGAGTTCGGCGATCGCGCGCGTCTGGTCTGCGGTGATGTACTCGCCAAAGCCGCCGCCGGTGACCATCGGCAGCACGCCATCCCAACGCGCTGCCCGACGGAACGGCCGCCTCTTCGGCCACGTGCCAGCCACCCAGATCGGCGGCCGCGGCGACTGAAACGGCTTCGGCAACAGCGGGGTAGACCTGACCTCGGGATTGCCCGGCCCAGCGTCACCCCGGAAGCGATAGAAGCGACCTTCGTGCAGCGTCGGCTCGCCGGTCCACAGCTGAGCGATCAGCTCGAGCGCTTCGTCGAGCATCGCCGCGCGCGTGGCCGGCGCCGGCTCATCGCCCAGGTATTCGTATTCCCAAGGTCCGGCGCCGCTGCCGACACCCACGATCAATCGACCATTGCACAGGTGATCCAGTGTCACCACTTCACGGGCGAATTTGACCGGCCGGCGACGCGGCAGCGGTGTCACCATGGCACCCAGCTTGATCCGCTGCGTTGCGAGGCCGATCGCGGCCTGACGTACGTCGAGCTGCATACGGACGATGGCCTGGTCGGCGTGGGCGAAGTGCGCATGCTCAACCACACCGATGCGCTGATTGGCTATTTTGCCGAAGCGGCGCCCAATCACATTCTGGGCAGCGATCCATTCAACATCGAAGATCTGGTCGCGCGCATGTTCCGCAATGACTACGCGCGCGCCGGCGAGATCGCCATGTCCGCGATCAGCACGGTCGAGATGGCGTGCTGGGACATCGTCGGCAAAGCGCTCAATCAGCCGGTGTACAAGCTTCTGGGCGGCGCCGTCCGAGATCACATCAAGGCGTATGCCAATGGCTGGTACACCGTCGAACGGACGCCGGCCGAATTCCACGCCGCCGCCAAGCGCGTCCTGGCGCGAGGCTATCGTGCCCTCAAGTTGGACCCATTCGGCGCCGGCTTCTACGAGCTCGACCGAGCCGAGACACAACGTTCCATCGAGCTGGTCGAAGCCGTCCGCGACGGTGTCGGTCCGGACGTCGACATCCTGGTCGAGATGCACGGCCGGTTCAATCCAGCGACTGCAATTGACATCGCGCGCCAGTTGGAGCCGTTCCATCCAGGGTGGGTCGAAGAACCCGTTCCTCCGGAGAATCTCGCCGCGCTGAAGAAGGCCGCCGAACACATCCGCATTCCCGTCGCGACGGGTGAACGCATCCACACTCGCCATGAATATCGAGAACTGTTCGAACTCCAAACAGCGGATGTCATTCAGCCGGACATCACCCACTTCGGCGGCATCCTGGAAACGAAGAAACTCGCCGCCTGGGCCGATGCATACTACGTCCTGGTCGCGCCGCACAACGTTGGCGGCGCGGTGTCGACCGCGGCCAATCTGCACCTCGCCGCATGTACCACGAATTTCAAAATCCAGGAGCACTTCAACGATTTCGCGGAGGACTTTGTCAAAGCCGCGGCGCCCGGTAATCCGGAAGTCGTCGACGGTTATTTCGCACTGCCCTCCGGACCGGGTCTGGGGGTGACGCTCAATCACGACCTGATCGCGGCCAATCCGCGTCGCCAGATTTTCTTCAATCTGTTCGCGGAGAACTGGCACCGCCGCCAGGCAGAACGCGCATGACGTTCCGCGGCGTTTTTCCCATCGCGCCGACGCCCTTTGACGACCACGAAGCAGTCGACCTGGAGGGTCAAAAACGCGTCCTCGACTTCATGATTGATGCCGGCGTGGATGGCATCTGCATCCTGGCCAATTACTCCGAGCAGTTCTCGTTGACCGATGCCGAGCGCGAGCAGTTGACCGCGTTGTGCCTGGAGCACGTGCGCGGGCGGGTGCCGGTCATCGTCACCACCAGTCACTTCAGTCGCAAGATCGCCGTGGAGCGGAGCCGCCGCGCGCAAGCGGCAGGCGCGGCGATGGTCATGCTCATGCCGCCGTATCACGGCGCCACGATTCGACCGGATGAGCCTGACGTCGTCGATTTCTTCCGCGGAGTTGCGGACGCCATCGACATTCCGATCATGATCCAGGACGCACCGGTCAGCGGCATCACGCTGAGCGCTGCCCTGCTCGCCCGTCTCGCCTGTGAGATCCCACAGGTGCAGTACGTCAAAGTGGAGGTGCCCAGCGCGGCAGCCAAGCTGCGCAGCCTGATTGCTCTAGCCGGTGATGCCCTGCCTGGGCCATTCGACGGCGAAGAGTCGACCACGTTGTTGCCCGATCTGGATGCCGGAGCCACGGGCACCATGCCGAGTGCGGTGCAGCCCGACCTGCTGGGCACGATCGTCCGCACCTACCAGGCGGGCGACCGCGCCAAAGCGATCGGCCTGTACGAGCGATCACTTCCGCTCATCCACTACGAGAACCGCCAATGCGGCCTGCGCGCCACCAAGGTCCTCATGCACGAGGGCGGCATCATCGCCAGCGCGCAAACCCGCGCGCCAATGCCACCACTGCATCCGCAGACGCGTGCGGGTCTGATCGAGCTCGCTCGGCGGCTCGACCCGCTCGTGCTGCGCTGGACCCGCTGAGCCGCCTCATGGGGCAGCGCGGGCTGCCGATGCTCAACAACCTGTCGAACCTGGCCCCAAACACGAGTCATCCTCGCCGCCTGAGGCTTCAGGGCAGAATCGTCACCTTGCGGTGTTGGGTGCCGAAGGCTTGGGCGGCAGCGAGGTCATCGAACCAGATGTCGAAGATCAGCCCGCGCACGCCTGAGCCGGTGTCCTCGACCGTGAAGGTCACGTCCTCGAAGCCCTCGATCAGCAGCCGCGTGCCGATCGGAAACAGTCGCCAATCGGCGGCGACGGTGCCCCAATGCGTGCTCGTACCGGACGCGGTCATCGTGCCGACAGCGCCGCCGTCGGCCCCGTTCGCGTAGCCGGTTACGATCGCGTCCACCTCGACGGCGGCGCCCCCATGGGTCGTGACTGCCTCGTGCGCCAAAGCCGCGGCGGGCACGATGGACGCAGCCACAGCCAACAGGGCAGCCAGGAGTTGGCTCCTGATCAAACTAGAGGCCAGGATGCCGGTCCTCGTCGGGGGTGTCAAATTCCGCCGGCCGGTCAGCACCTACTGGCCCGACTTCGGAGATCACGCCGCGCCGCTTCAAGAAGTTGCGTACTTCGATCGCGATCGCCCGCAGCAGGCCAGCTTCGCGGCTATCCAGGTGAGTTCGGTACAGCATCACCCGCAGCGCGCGCATGACGTTCGGCCGCGAGCGCACCGTCAGGAAGTCGATCGCGTCGAGGGCACGTTCCAGATCAGCAAACAGATCGTCGAGCAAGCTCGACGAGGCCGCCGCGGAGGCCTTGCGCGGTGGCCGTGGGGTTTGCTGCTCGCCGCCGGCGGCTTGAAACAGCTGGTACAGGAACAACAAGGCGGCCTGGGCCAGGTTGAGTGACGGATAGCCCGGGTTAGTCGGAATCGTGGTCACGAAGTGGCAGCGATCGAGCATCTCGTTGCTCAGTCCGCGATCCTCGCGGCCGAACACCACCGCGACCCGTTCCCCGGCCTGGGCCGCGTCGGTCAGTCGACCAACTGCTGACGGCAGACTCAGCATGTTGCGTTTGACGCGCTGGTGTTTGCCCGTCAGCGCGACGACCACGTGTGCATCAGCCAGTGCCTCGTCGAGTGAGGTGAAGACGCGCGTGGACGAGAAAATGTGCTGCGTGTAATGCGCGACGCCAATGATCTGCCACTCACGAAAAACGGCTGGATTGACCAGACGCAAGGTCAGGAAGCCCGTGTTGGCCATGACCCGGATGACCCCGCCGATGTTCACTTCGTCGGTCGGCTCGACCAACACCACGGCGATGTTGTCGAACCAGTCAGGCGGACGCCACGATTCGTCTTCGGCCAGGAAGGCAAGCGCCTCGTCGCGCCGCGTGACCGGGTCCTGAGGCGTGCGCCGCATGAACCGTGAGGGCAGATGCTCCATGCCGCTCACCTGCCAGGCCCGCCTGCCGGGCGCAAATCGTTCCCACATTGCCAGGCCAGCCGCCCAGGCGAAGATCGATCGTCCATTGCGGAGGGCGAGTTGAAGTGGCGTGCGTCGCTAGGTTTGGACAAGCGAGGCTGATTGAAACACGTGGCGCGGCGGGCTACCCTGCGCTGCAGCGATGGTCTATCCACGCGCTTGTCCCAGCTGCGGCCGGGACGAGCCGTCGCCTGAGCAGCTCTACAGCACGCGCGCCGCCATCGATGGTGGCACTCCGTCGCCGTGGCGCCCCGAGCAGCCGGGCAGGATCCTAGATTTGCGCTGCGGCGCGTGCTGGGCGCTGTTTCGGTGGGACTATTTCGGCTCGCGGCTGCTCGAGATGATCCGCGAGGGCGACCCCGAAGGTCTGTCCGACGCGCTGCGCACCGACAATAACTAGGCGACTGGTACGCGACTCGCGGCCCATTTGAGCACGTCGCGCCGACTCACGATGCCGACCAGGTGGCCGCGATTGTCGACGACTGGCACGCGCCGAATGCGCTGCTGGGTGAGCTGCTCGGCCACCTGCTCCAGGCGGGCCGACGCGGTCACCGTGACTGCCGGCGAGGTCATCACAGCCCCGACCGTCTCGCCCCGCTTGCCGATCAGGTCGGCTTCGCTGACCACGCCAACGACGCGTCCGCCATCGCACACCGGCAGGCCCGAAATGTCGTGGAACGTCAGCAGCCGCGCCGCCTCGTCGATGCTGTCGTTGGGCGTGACGGCGACCACGTCGGTGATCATCACGTCACGCGCCGTGGCTGAGGCACCGTGCAGGGCTTCGGCGCCGCCAAAGCTCGCGCGGTGCGCGGGTTTGGCGCTCACACTGGACAGCCCGTCGGCCGGCGCCTGTTCGCGACGATCGAATAGCTCGCCTGGCTCGTCCTCGAAGAAGGCGCCCACCGCGCCGTCGTGGATCTCGAAGGTCAGGACGCGCCCCGTCTCGAGCCGCAGAGACCCGCGCACGGTCGACGCCATCTCGACAGCGCGTACTTCCGAGGTCCCGGCGGGCAGCACCAGGACCACCTCGCCGCCGCGCACGGAAAGCGCGAGGCCTTCCTCGTCACCAGTGTCGCTGTCGCCACCTTCCCCTAGGAACGCTGCCTGGATGTTGACGCGCCGCATCGATCGCATCCTCCTGGGCGTGATTATCGTCGAGGCCATGCCGCCGCATCGAGCCGCTCGCAGACGCGGCTGCCGCGGGTGATCCGTCCTCCGCTGCGCAGTCTACGCCATCTGCCGCTGGCGCCGGCCATCCTGGCCGCATGTGTGCTCGTCGAAGCGATCGTGCTGCCCGTTGGCATCGACGACCTCGACGAGGGTTACTTCGTGCAGCAGGCCGTGCGCGTGCTGCACGGCCAGGTGCCGTACCGCGACTTCGACTCGCTGTACACGCCCGGCCTGGCCTACGTCCACGCCGGACTATTCGCCGTACTCGGCGGCCCGTTTCTGCTCGGACCGCGTGCACTGAGCCTGGTCGCGCGGGCCGGGGTGGTCGCACTGCTGTACGTGCTGGCACGGCCAGTGGTCAAACATCCCGCCTGGGCAGCGCTGCCAGGCGCGTTCCTGCTCGTCGGGTTCGACCCCGCGCCCGACCGCTGGGAGCCGCATCCTGGCTGGCCCAGCACGTTCTTCGCCCTGGCTGCCGTATGGCTCATGGCCGGTAACCACCCCGCCGCGGCCGGCGCGGCGGCCGCCCTGACGTACCTTTTCAAGCAAAACGCCGGCGCCTTCATCTTTGCGGCCCTTCTGGTGCAGACGCTGCCACACTGGCGCAGCATGGCCACGGTCATGACTGGTTTCGCTGTCGTGACAGCGTTGTGGCTCGTGCCATTGCTCGTGGCCATCGGCGGCCAGGTCACGCTGCTGGCATCGTTCGTCGGCTCGATCAACCAGGCCGGCCTGTACGCGCCCCCGGAGCCGACGATCGTGATTCCGATTCTGTGCCTACTCGGCGGAGTCGCAACGTGGCGCGCGACACGTGAACCCAGGCTGCGCTGGTACGTGCTCGCCGGCGCGGGCCTGTTCTTGACCCAGTACCCGCGCAGCGACTCACTCCATCTGGCCTGGTCGGCGCCACTGCTGCTGGTGGTGGGCACCGTCGCACTCCAGCGCGTGCGGCCGCTGGCGGCCGGCGTGCTCGTCGCGTGGGCTACGTTTCTGTGCGTGCCCATCCTGCAGTACCGCGTGGACCAGGTAGCACAGGCGACAGTTGCAATCCAGGGCATACCGGGCGCCAACGCGCTGCGCGTACCGGCTCAGACGTGGTCCGACCTGCTCAACACCATCGCCGAGATCCAGCACCGCACCGCCCCAAGTGAGCCCATCCTGGTCTATCCCAGCTCACCCCTGCTCTATGCGCTCAGCGCCCGGCCGAATCCGACCCGCTTCGATCACCTGAATCCAGGCGCGGCGACGCCAGTTCAGCTCCAGCAAGCCATCGAACAACTTCGGGCGGCCGACGTCCGCCTGATCGTCGTCAGCGACTACTGGCGCCACGCCTGGGGACCACCGGGCGGCAACGCCAGCCTCGAGGAATGGCTGTTCGGTCGATTTCAGGAAGTTGCGCGATTTGGACCGTATCGTGTCCTCACGCGCTTGGAAGCGAGCCTATAATCGGCTCGATAGCACGGATGTTCGCCTGATGCGCGTTCTCGGCATTGATCCCGGTCTCGTGCGCACAGGGTGGGCCGTCGTCGAACCGTTGAACCGCGGCGTGACGGTCCTCGGCCATGGTGTGATCAGCCCACCTACGACCGACGCCTTACCTGCACGACTGGCGCACGGCGCCCAGCACCTGCGAACGGTGCTGGACGAGTACTGTCCAGGGCTGGTCACGCTCGAAGAGGTGTTTACGGCGCCACGCCATCCGCGCAGCGCGCTGCTCATGGCCCACATGCGCGGCGTGATCTGCCTCGTACTCGAGGAAGCCGGCGTGCCGATCGTGCCGTTGACCGCGACGACGGTCAAACAGCGCCTCACCGGCGGCGGCCACGCCTCCAAGGACCAGGTCCAGCGCATGGTCCTGCGTCTCACCGATCTGCGGCCAAACGATCGACTGAAGCTCGACGAAACCGACGCGCTCGCCCTCGCCCTGGCGGGTTTGCACCAGACAACGCGTCCGCTGATCGCGTTGAGCCGCCATGTATAGCTACCTGCGCGGTACCTACAAGGGACCCGCGCCGGAGGGCGATGGCGCCATCCTGCTCGAAGCCGGCGGCGTCGGCTACGAGGTCCTGCTGCCGCCGATCGTCGAGAGCGAAGTCGTGACCACGCGCACGATCGACGAGCCACTGCTGCTCTACGTCAGCGCGCAAGCCGGGCGCGACCAGCCGTGGCCTGTCCTGTTCGGCTTCCTGCAGCCCGAGCAGAAGGCGTTCTGGGAACTGCTCAAGAGCGTGCCCCGTGTGGGCGGCAAAGGCGCCGCTCGGGCCATGATCGTCCCGATCGAGCAGATCGCCAGTGCCATCCAGCACGGCAATCGCGCGTTCCTCGATGGCCTGCCCGGTGTCACGGTCGACGGCGCGGACAAGATGATCGCCAGTCTGCGCAAGAAGGTGGGTCCGTTCGTCGAGGCCGTCGAGGCCGCGCCAGCGCGCCGCGGGCCGGTGGACGATGTACGCGACGACGCCATTACGTTGCTCACGCAGATGGGCCTCAAACGCTTCGATGCCACCCGCGCGGTGAACAGTATTCTCGCTTCGGGCGAGGACATCACGAGTGTGCAGGACATTGTGACCGAATACCTGCGCCTGCATCGGGAAGGGCGAAGCAGGTAGGTGGAGCGGATCATCACGGCTAACGCGGGCGATGACGAGGAAGAGCGCGTCCTGACAACGCTGCGGCCGCGCAGCCTGGCCGACTTCATCGGTCAGGACCTGCAGCGCCAGCGGCTGGATATTGCGTTCCAGGCCGCGCGCCAGCGTCGCGAGCCACTCGATCACCTGCTGCTCAGCGGCCCGCCAGGCCTCCCGGCCATGGAGGACTTCAAGGTCGACTTCGTCCTCGACAAAGGGCCATACGCACGCGCTATTCCGCTCGTCGTCAAGCCGTTCACGCTGGTCGGTGCGACCACGCGCAAGGGGCTGCTCCCGCCACCGCTGCGCGATCGATTCGGTTTGAACTTCGAGCTCGACTTCTACACTGACGCCGATCTGACCCTGATCGTCCGTCGCTCGGCGGGCTTGCTCAACGTACGTATGCAGGTCGAGGCGGCCGAAGAAGTCGCGCGCCGCTCACGCGGCACGCCGCGCATCGCCAATCGCTTACTGCGCCGAGTGCGCGACTATGCCCAGGTCCACGGCGTGGACGACGTCGGGGCGGCCGTGGTCAACAAGGCGCTCGAACTCGAAGGCGTCGACGAGCTTGGCCTGGACGACCTCGACCGACGATATCTACGCACGTTGGTGGTGCAGTACGAAGGCCGCCCAACAGGGGTCACCGCGCTGGCCGCGAGCATGCAGCAAGAAGTCGACACGCTCGAGGAGGTGGTGGAGCCGTTCCTGCTTCACCAGGGCTTCCTGCTGCGGACGCCGAATGGCCGCCTGGCCAGCGCCAAGGCCTACAGCCACTTGCGCATCCAGCGACCCAGGCGCAATCGCGCGCCGCAACAGCCACTGCTGCTCGACAGCGATTCGTTGTCATCCTGAGCGTAGCGAAGGTCCGCTTGCCCGCGCGTCTGTTCACGCACAGCAAGCGGATTCTTCGGCTTCGCCTCAGAATGACAACGAAGGCTACTTGCCAGCGCCGATCTTGAAGATCTTGGTGCCGCAGACGGGACAGGCGCCCTCAGTCGCCGGTCGCCCATTCTTCATGGTGATCTGCTTCGCGTTCTTGATCTCGCGCTGGGCCTTGCACTTCATGCAGTAACCAGTAGCCACGGTTGGACTCCGATGGAATCAGTAGTCGGCCCGAGATACCACTACTAGCGGACGAGAAGGGGGCCGCTTCGTGGAGCATAGGCCTTCAATCTCAGGGCTGCAACTGCAAAACCCCCGATTTCTCGATTGAGACGACCTATTTTGGGTCGTCCAGCGCTGGTTTGGGCCACTCGTCAGGTACATTCGAGTCCATGGCTATGGAACGCACCCTGGTCATCGTCAAACCTGATGGCGTCCAGCGCGGTCTGATCGGGTCCATTCTGGGCCGCCTCGAAGCGCGCGGACTGCGCGTCGTTGGCTTGAAGTTTCTTTCAGTGCCGCCCTCGCTCGCTGAGCGGCACTACGCCGAGCACGAGGGCAAGCCCTTCTACGCTGGCTTGCTGGCCCACATCACCGGCGGGCCGGTCGCCGTCGCGTGCTTCGAAGGCAACAACGCCGTGCAGTTGGTGCGCAATACCATTGGCGCCACCAACCCGCTCTCGGCAGGCCCAGGCACCATTCGCGGTGACTACGCCATCGACATCGGCCGCAACCTGATTCACGCGAGCGACGCGCCCGCCACCGCCGAGCGCGAGCTAGCCCTGTGGTTCCAGCAAGGCGAGCTGGTCAGCTACACGCGCGACTTCGATCGCTGGATCTTTGAGGGGTGAGGGGTGAGGGGTGAGGGGTGAGGGGTGAGGGGTGAGGGGTGAGCGCGACTGGCCTCCCC
>WNFV01006435.1_pt1 | contig 18283 bp, 19 predicted proteins | sample 5400101 | NCBI WGS metagenome assembly WNFV01 (sample SAMN13153361, study PRJNA577476) | soil metagenome | isolation source: 115 cm soil or saprolite under grassland replicate 1 | place: USA:California | collected 2016-06-15
CAACAATTGTTTCATATCATAAACTAGATTTCACAATACACCTTGACTGCTGCGATGTTGAAGCTCCAACTCGCACAGGTGCAACCGCAAAGCCACGCCCCGATCTTCAATCATCAGAGGTATCATGCTCAAGAAAACCCCCTTTCATTCCTGCACGGCGCCATTGATGCAGGCCGATCAGTGGCGACGCTGGGCAGGGTACACGGTTGCCAGCGCGTACGAGATGACGCATGAGCGTGAGTATATGGCCCTGCGCAATGCTTGCGTCCTGATCGACGCCTCGCCGCTGTGCAAGTATCAGATCACGGGTGAGGACGGGCTACGCTACCTTAATCGTCTGGTGCCTCGTGACGTGAGTAAATGCCCGATCGGTGGCATGCTCTATACACCCTGGTGCAACTCAGATGGCAAAGTCATCGACGACGGCACGATCGCGCATCTGGACGAGCGTAGCTATCGCCTCACCTCTGCTGAGCCCAACCTGCGCTGGCTGGAAGACAACGCTATCGGCATGCAGGTGCAGATCGAGGATGTCTCCGAACAGATTGCGGTGTTGGCGCTGCAAGGCCCCCAGTCGCGCCAGTTGCTGATGACGCTCACCGATGCGCCGCTTGCCGACCTGAAATATTACCGCTACGTCAACACAGTGATTGCGGATACGCCGGTCATGATCTCGCGCACCGGCTATACAGGCGACCTGGGCTATGAGCTGTGGTTGAATGCCGACCGCGCCAGCGCCGAGCGTGTGTGGGATGTACTGAACGCGGCCGGACGCGCCTTTGCGCTGCAACCGGCGGGTATCTGGGCGTTGGATGTCGCACGCATCGAGGCCGGGCTGATCATGCTCGATGTGGATTACACGCCCGCCAACAAAGCCATGATCGACGCCCAGACTTCCTCGCCACTCGAACTGGGATTGGAGTGGACGGTGAACTGGAACAAAGGCAACTTCGTCGGGCGCACGGCCTTGCTGGCCGAAAAGCAGCGCGGCTCGTCGATCAGGCTGGTGGGATTGGAGATCGACCACGCCGAGTTCGAGCGCCAGCATCATGCCCTCGGCCTGCCGGTCCCCTATCCCTTCCTGGCCTGGCGTGCGGTGATCCCGTTGCTCGCCGGTGGCGAACAAGTCGGCTACGCCACGAGCGGTGTCTGGTCGCCGACGCTGAAGAAATACATCGCCCTGGGGCACCTCCGACCCCACTACGCCGCGCCTGGCAGCGTGGTCACGATCGACCTGGATGTCGATCGCTTCCGCCGGCCCTTCAAGGCCAAGGTGACTAAGTTGCCCTTTTTCAATCCGCCGCGAAAGAAAGACACCCTATGAACAACCATCGCTACGATGCCATCGTCATCGGTGGCGGCCACAACGGCCTGGTCAATGCCGCCTATCTCGCCAAAGCGGGCAAGCAGGTGCTGGTGTTGGAGCGGCGCCACACGGTGGGCGGAGCCACGATCACGGAAGAGATCTACCCTGGCTTCAAATACCTGATCGCCTCGTACCTGATCAGCCTGTTGCGCCCCGAAGTCATCCAGGAGCTGGATCTGGCACGGCACGGGCTGGAGCTCATGCCGCTGGAAAGCACCTACGTGCCGCTGCTCGACGGCAATTACCTGGCCGACTGGCCAGATCATGACGCTACGAAGCACGAGATCGCCCGCCATTCCAGGCGCGACGCCGAAGCCTACGACGAATATTCCCGCACCATGCGCCGCCTCGCGCTGGCCGTGCGTCCCCTGCTCAGCATGATCCCGCCCGACCCGACGTCGCTCTCGCCCAAAGATCTGGCGACCATGGCGAAGGTCGGCGGGGTGCTCAGCCAGCTGCGCAAGGACGACTTCTATCTGCTGACGCGCCTGATGACGATGAGCGCGGCTGATTTTCTGGACGAGTGGTTCGAGTCCGCGCCGCTCAAGGGCACCAAATCGACCAGCGGCATCATCGGCACGTTCATGGGGCCGCGCTCGCCAGGCACTGGCTATGTGCTGCTGCACCACTACCTTGGCGAGGTGGATGGCGTGTTTCGGGCCTGGGGATTTGCGCGCGGCGGCACGGGCGCACTGAGCCAGGCGATCGCCAGCGCCGCACGCGAGGCGGGAGTCGAGATCAAAGTCAACGCGCCCGTCGCGCAGGTCATCGTCAAGAACGGTGCGGCGGCGGGTGTGGCGCTCGAGAATGGCGACGAGTACGTTGCGGATGTGGTCGTCTCGAACGCCGATGCGAAACGCACCTTCTTGAAGCTGGTCGAGACTCGCCACTTGCCTGATGAGTTTATCCACGATGTGCAACGTTTTCGCATCAGCAGCCCGGTCTGCAAGGTGAATCTGGCGCTGGATGGCTTGCCCGAATTCACCTCGTTACCCAAGGGCAAAGCGGCGTTGTTGCGCGGCTCAATCGAAATCGCGCCGAGCGTGGACTATCTGGAGCGCGCCTACGACGACGCCAAGTATGGCGGCTGGTCGCGCAAGCCATTTATGGATGCGCTGATTCCTTCGCTGATCGATCCTGGCATGGCGCCGCCCGGCAAACATGTCATGTCCCTGTTTGTGCAGTACGCGTCGTCCGAGCTGGAGGGCGGCTGGAACGAGGAGAAGAAGGCGCAGTTCCTGGATGTGGTGATCGACACACTGGCCGAGTACGCGCCCAACCTGAGGGATATCATCATCCATAAACATATCATGACGCCTTGGGATCTCGAGAACACCTTTGGCCTGACCGCCGGCCACATCTTCCATGGTGAGCTGGCGCTCCAACAGCTGTTCTTCCTGCGTCCATCGCCACAGTGGTCGAACTACCGAACGCCGATTCGCAACCTCTATATGTGCGGGAGCAGCACGCATCCCGGCGGCTGCATCACCGGCGCTCCAGGGCGTAACGCCGCGCTGGCAATACTGGAGGATCGCCCATGACAGCCTACGATACGATTCTCCTCGGCTCCTCACCCAATGCACTCACGGCCGCGGCCTATCTCGCAAAAGCTGGAAAGCGCGTACTCGTGCTGGAGCCATCGGCGCATATCGGCCGCGCAACAGCGACGACCCAATTCGCCGATAGCTTTCAGGCCGACCTCAGCTTGATGAGCGGGCGCCTCGACCCTGGTATCGCCCACGACCTGCAGCTGCATCAGTATGGGCTGGAAGTGATCGAGCGCGACACGATCACCAGCCTGTTGCCCGATCGCCGCAGCTTTACGTTGCCGGTGGATCGTGAAGCGGCGGCCGAGGTGATCCGCGACTACGCGCCCAACGATGCGGCCCGCTATGGGCACTTCATGCAGCTGCTCGATCTGGCGAGCGACCTCTTGCGGACCGCCTACGCCATGACACCGCCCCAGGCGCACCATCCCTCCTCCGCTGAGGCGCTGCAACTGGCGGCGCTAGCAGGTCAACTGCGCGGCTACGGTCGCCGTGAGATGACTGAGGTAATGCGCCTGCTCGTGATGTCGGTGCGCGATCTACTTGACGAATGGTTTGAGAACCCGGCATTGAAAGGCCTACTCGGCAGCGCGGGCGTGCGCGGGTTGATGCAAGGCCCCTACGCCAGCGGCACGACCTTCAACCTATTGCATCACCTGGCGCTCGGCGACGGCTATTTCCGCGCCACGGCGAAAGGTGGTGTTGGCGCCATCAGCCGGGCGCTGGCAGCCGTCGCTCAGGCCTATGGGGCCGAGTTGCGCGCCAATGCAGGTGTACTGCATGTGGTCGTGACGGACGGCGTTGCGACCGGCGTGCAATTGGACACTGGCGAGGTGATCTCCGCGACGCAGGTGATCTCCGACTACGATGCACGCTACACCTTCACACAACTCGTCGCCCCACCGGAGCTAGAGCCAGAGTTCAACCGTGCGGTGCAGCACATTCGCTACAACGGTGCGGTCGCCCGCATCAACCTGGCCCTGCGCGAGCTGCCCAGCTTTACGGGGATCGCGTACCTCCTGGGTGAAGAAGCGTTGCGCGGCACGCTGGTGATCGCTCCGAGCCTGATGCAGCTCGAAAAAGCCTTCGATCGCGCGAAATATTGCGACGTATCCGACCAGCCCTATCTCGAAGTGAGCATTCCCAGCTTAGCCGACGCGGCACTGGCGCCCGCCGGCCAGCATGTGATGTCGATCTGGCTGCAATATGCACCCTATCGAAGCAATCTCGATTCGCAACGAGTGTGCGAACTGGTGCTGGCGCGATTAAGCGAGTACGCGCCGAATCTGCGCTCGCTCGTGCTGCACGCACAGGTCGTGACGCCCCGCGACTTTGAAACGCGATTCTATTTGAGCGAAGGGCATGTGCATGGCGGCGATATAAGCTTGGCACAAGCCTTTTTCCTCCGTCCACTGCCTGGCTTCGCTCAATATCGCACCCCGATCGAGCAGCTGTATCTCTGCGGCGCGGCGACGCATCCGGGCGGCAGCGTGAGTGGATTGGCGGGCAGGAATGCGGCAAGCGAGCTGTTACATGGATAGCGCTCTGCGACCCTCTTCCCATACCGATTCGTCTTGACATCCTGCTGAGACGAACGGAAACCGCGTGCGGCGAAACCGCTTGTAATTGTGATTACAGAATTACGTAATCGCTCATGTTATCATTTGCTCACTTTAGGTCCGGTAGTATCCTTGCATGCTGGGAAGGAGTCACCCATGCAGCTTTCCCGTGCTACGCCCGACGACTCGGCAGCCGACCCCGAACGCAATAGCTACCACAACGCGGTTACCGCATCAACACTGACTTCATCCGATCCGAGGGAACGATTTGCCGCCGAAGCGGATCGTATCCTTCATCTCGCCGCCGAAGTCGCCCGCTCGCTCGTGGGCGCGCATCAAGCTGCGATCGCCTTCATTGTGGACGGTGACTGGACCACTGCCCGGAAGTACTTTTCGCTTTCGCAGAAGTATGCGGCGTGGGCGGACTACCGGACACCAGCGGTCGGTGTCGGTATTCACGCGCTCATCCTCACAACGAACCAACCGCTGCGGCTGACTCAAGCCGAACTCGAAGCGCATCCGGCCTGGCAAGCGTTCGGGACCGAGGCAGGCAAGCACCCACCCATGCGTGGCTGGCTGGCGGTCCCGCTCGTGGGTGCCGACGGGCGCAACTACGGCCTGCTGCAACTGTCGGACAAGGCCGAGGGCGAGTTCTCAGCACGAGATGAGGCCGTAGTAATGCAACTCGCCGAACTGACCGCACTCGCCTTAGATGCCCTCGCGCAGCTGACCGCGTAGAGTTCAGGAAACCGCCCGGGTCACCGCTTCAGTACGCAATGAGCGCAGCGCCACGGTGCGGCGCGGCTGAGAAACTGTCCGATTGAGTCGCTGCGTTTCTTGGAGAGGAGCTTCGTCCGTGGCTCTGCTCACCCGACCGCTTGGCCAGAGCGCGCTCACGATCACATCGGTTGGCATCGGCACCGCCCCGATCGGTTCAACCCCAGCCTGGCGGGTCTATTGGGGTCCTCAAGACGAACTTGATGCCATCCGCGCGATCCACACCGCACTTGATCGCGGCGTCAACTGGATCGATACGGCTCCCTTTTATGGCTGGGGACGGGCCGAATCCCTGATCGGGCAAGCGGTGCAGGGCCGACGGGACCAGGTCCTGCTGTTCACCAAGTGTGGCACCCTCGCTGATGGCCAAGGCGGCTGGAGGGAATGTTTGACGCCGGACAGCATTCGACGGGAAGTGGAAACGAGTCTACGCAATTTGCGCACGGACTACCTCGATCTGCTCCAATTTCACGACCCCGATCCTCACACACCGATTGAGGAGTCTTGGCGGGAAGTTCAACGCCTCATCCAAGAGGGAAAAGTGCGCTACGCCGGGTTGTCGAATCATCCGATCGATCTGATGGATCGGGCGATGGCGCTCGCCCCGATCACGTCCAATCAACACCAATACAACCTGCTCCAGCGCACCGTCGAAGTGGATGTGTTGCCGTATTCAGCCCGCCACGGCATCGGGTTCCTGGCGTGGTCGCCCCTTGCGAGCGGGTTCTTAACCGATACCTTTGATTTGGAGGCCCTCGACCCGCAGGATTTTCGGCGACGTCACCCGTACGCAGAGCCGTCGCGGTATGCCAAGTTGACCGCGTTGAAACGCATCCTGCGGACGATCGCGGACGACCATCAGAAAACGATGGCGGATCTGGTGATCGCGTGGGCGCTCCGGCAGCCCGCGGTAACCGGCGTGATCGTCGGGATCCGCAACGCCCGCGAAGCCACGGCGATGGTGGGTGGGACAGATTGGCGGCTGACCGCTGAGGAGTTGGCGACGATCGAGCAGGCGTTGGGCGGCTGGGGCGAATGACCGGTGCAGAACCTGGCCGTCCAGCGTAGTATGATTATTCCACGCACCCACTATTGGAAGGAAGCCCACAATGACCAATCGTCGGATTGCTGTCCTGGATGCGCCATCAAATCTTGGTTTGCGCCCACCGGAGCTGGGGAGCATACCAGGTTGCTACAAGCTCCCCTGGGCGTTGCGCGATCGAAACCTTCTGGCAACACTGGGTGCCGCCGATGCGGGCTCAGTTGTTCCGCGCCGATACCGTTCCGACTGGCACCCTGGCGACGGTGATCGCAACGCAGAAGCAATTGCTGCGTTCTCGATCGTGCTCGCTCAGCGCTTGAACGCAATCCTTGAAACGCATACATTCGCGCTGGTTCTTGGCGGCGACTGCAGCATCCTTATCGGCAATACACTCGCCCTGAAACGTCACGGACGCTATGGATTAGTTTTTCTCGATGCTCACTCCGACTTTCGGCATCCCCAGAATGCGGCAGCAATTGGTGCTGCGGCCGGCGAGGACTTGGCGATTGTGACTGGTCGTGGAGACGCGCGCCTGATTAACCTCGAAAATCAAGGTCCGTATGTGCGCGATGAGGACGTTAGTGTTGTGGGTATTCGACCTGACGACGAATATCTTGCTGAGCTACTCGCGCTCGGAATCAATATCATCACCAGCGATGCTCTCGCGGAGATCGGACCGCAGCAAGCCGCGCCGCAAGTGCTTGCCAGGGTTACCGAAGCAACACAAGGCTTTTGGATTCACCTGGATTGGGATGTTGTTGACTCACGCGAAATGCCAGCCGTTGATACCCCAGAGCCGAATGGGTCATCCTTCGCCATGCTTACCACGTTGCTCAAACTTTTACTTGCTTCACCTCACTGTGTTGGTCTTGAACTAACGATATATGATCCTGATCTCGATCCGTCTGGTGATTACGCCGAGCAGATAATGCGCTGTCTCCGCGATGCATTTCAGCCCAGCTGAGGCAAACGCACACGTACGCCTCGACGCGACGCTGATGGATTTCAACGAAATACCGTCGAATCCGGTATCAGCCTCTGGCACATCTGTGGCGGCGCCACCCATGTCGATGCACAGTTCGCCGGGGCCAACGCCGTCCACAGCGGGCGCTACGCGATCCATCTATAGAATCCATCCACAACCGTCGTGAGCCTGGCGCCGAGGTTGGCGACGCGGCTGGTGTCAGAGCTGGAGAGGTGCAGCCAGGCTTCCTGGACGGCATCGTCGGCCTGGCTGAGCGAGCCGAGCAAGCGGTAAGCCACCGCGCGCATCCTGGTGCGGTTCTCCTCGAAGCGCTGTGCCAGCCAATCGTGTTCTTCCATTGGTCACATTCCTCTGTTGTGTTCCGTCATAGCGGACGGCAACATCATCGGACTCATCCAGTCACCCTGATTGCCCTTGGTCACGCCGAGGCTATCAGCGCGTACCATCCCACGCCGGTAGATGCCCACTAAGGTACGAAGCCTGCTGCGCTCAGCGTTGGGCAAGGATCTTTATGATCTCCTCGGGCGTGTGCCGACCGGTCTTCATTCGGTCCTCTTGGTAGGATGATCCAACATATCGACTGGGCCAGTTTATTTGTCTCACGGCATATCCGTCACGAATGAAACACGAATTGATCACGAATGCTCCATTGAATGAGCCATTCAGTTGCTAGTATGAACCCATAACCGATGGTCGTCAAGGGCCGCGTGCCGATGTTTCACTTGGTATCAACCTAACCACATGCACCAAGCACGTCAGTAAGGCCGTCGCATCCCACGAAATTAGGCATAGTCATGGCATTGGCCATATCGACTCTTCCCCAACCCTGTCACTCATGGGTTACAGTGATGGCACCATAAGCACGCCGCAACTACTCGACATTTCTCTCGTGAACCAAGCTTATCCACGACATTCGTCTCTTCATCATAGGAGCAGCAACCCTTATGAGGCCAAAGATCGTGACAGTAGCGATTATCACTCTTGCAGCCATATTCGCCGGGCGAACGCAGGTGAATAGTCGGTCTGCTTCAGTGGCAAGCGTAGTGCCAACCAATGTCCCATTTGCCACACCAATGGGACAATTGGCCGGACTGGCTGCAAGCTATGACATAGTGCGATCTTTGAAGGAAGCGGATCCGCAGCCCACCACCGTGGCCCTGCCAGGGTCACGCCCGGCAGTTCTTCCCGGGTTGCAGATCACGGCCGCCCTCGATAAAGCCAGCTATACCTTCCCGGACACGATTCACCTGACTATTACTGGTACAAACACCACGAACGCGCCGATGGTCCTCACTTGGGCGAGTTCCTGCCAGGTCAACTATCTGTTTGATGGCGTGCTCCACGAACAGGCCTGTCTCGCCGTCAATATCGAGATCACCATACCGGCCCAGAGCACCCACACGTGGACGATCTCGTTCGATGCGGTGCCGGTCGGTGATCATATTATTACCGGTGTGATTCTGACCTATGGCATGGCCGCGCCTTTGGCCGTCACAATTGAAGGACATCGGCTCGATCTCATGTATATTGCCAAGTAAGCCGGGGTGAGCGGGACCAGTTCGCCGCGCGGTAGCCCCAGGTCGCCCACCGGAACTGGACACCGCAGGCCTTCACCAGGACATTCGAGGCAATACGGCAGACATTCTGCCAGTCCTCACGGCGAAGGACAGCTTGCAGCCCCGTGCCGTCAAACTTGCCATCGCCTAAGAATCTGACGGTCGCGTCGGGCGGCATGATCCCCTGTTTTATGGCCTGCCACGCCGTTGGGCCGCACATCAGTGCTGTAGCGCTTGCGTGCAACATTGCCGCATCACACGGTCGTGGACTTCTGCCATCTGGCGCGGTATAATCCGGCTAGGGTAGGAGTTCCGCTACTGCAAGCGACGTTAGAGATGTGCGAGCGAGGCATGAGGCTGCACGGAGTTGATCGCCCAAAGGAGAGGTATTATGACTCAGCTTCTGCGTATGCTAGTGACCGCCGCGCTCGTATTTTCCATGTTGCGCGGGCCGTCTGCGCCACCGTGGGCTGTCTGCTTGTTGCAGATTATCATTCGATATCTTGTCGATCCCTATGCCCTCGGAGTTCATCACATAGATGGCCCGCCCCGTAACACCATCAGCCCGGGAAAATGCGAAACAGCTCCCATCGGGCGACCAATCTGCTGCTGCGCCATCACCTACCCAGCGAGGGCTGGTGCCAGCGCTTTCCACTCTGCCAATTCGTTCAGAGAAGGGCGCCATTTTGGCTGTTGCTGTGAAAACAATCTGCCTCCCATCTGGTGACCATCTTGGCATATCATAGTCTCTTATCATCTCATCGTCATGTGCGACGAGATGAACTGAGGTTGGGTCATCAACTCGCATCGTATACAGAGCAGAAGTACTGCGGTTCCCGTTGGATACGAAAGCAATCTGGCTGCCATCGGGCGACCATGTGGTGCCCCAACTCTTCTGATTATCTGTCATGCGAGTCAATCCAGAACCATTGGCACGAACCACATACACATCACTCGTGGTATACGACTCATTGACACCAGTAAAAGCGATCATGCTACCGTCAGGCGACCACTCTGGGGAGCGTGCATGATAGAACATGCTGGTGTTACTAAAGGTGAGTCTTGTTTGATTGGAACCATCAGCTTGCATGACATAGATCTCGAAATGCCCATCACGATCAGAAGAAAAGGCGATCTGGCTGCCATCGGGCGACCACATAGGAAATTCATCATTCGCAGCATTATGCGTTAATTGGGTAACGTATGAACCATCAGCTGGCATGACGGCAATCTCGAAATCACCATCCTGGCTTGTTACAAAGACAATTCGTCCACTCCGGCAGGGAGAAGCGTGCATCACCAATGGCAAGAACACAACTGTTCCATTTGTGTGGGCAGGAAGGTGAGGAATGGATAATTGTTGTGCGGCTTGATCTACAGGAGCATGGATCTTCTCAGTAACGAACAGCATAACCACACACAGAATGAGGAACAGTACGATTGAAGTCAGGAACCGCTCGAAGGAAAGTTGCCGATCTTTGTGTGGATCAACATGATAGGACATCAAATGGTCCTTCTTAGACACAGGAGCTACAGCAATTGGTATGATAATAAATGAACATGTTCATTTATTATCATACCAGAGGTACCATCCTTTGTCAAGAACAAGGCGATGGCGCGGGTTGCCCTGTCGACCTCGGGCGATGATAGTGCGGTACCCAAGCGCGTGCGCAGGCTGGCGTGGGCGCGGTCGAGGACCGGCTCAAGCGCCTTACGCAGATTGATGAGGAGATGAAAGCGGTCGGCCACTTGGATGGCGTTCGGCGCACCTACCGTGGCGCCGCAGATGTATTCAGGTCCGCGATCGCGGGCGATGATCGCAACCCTCGGATGCTACCGAAGCCAGGTCTCGAGCAGCTCTGTGCTCCGCTCAGGTAAGAGATCGATGGGGTGTTAGTGTTCCAAGTCGGGCAGGATCGTTCTATCATCTATATAGGGCGAAGGAAGTAAGCGTACCAGGATGTATGCGGCGCTGCTGGGGTGCCAGGCAGCTCAGGGAGTAGATCGTCCCTAGTGGTTCACCACGATGATTTTGACGGCTAGCCCTCCTGGTGCTATTGTAGTGCCGATAGCGATAGGAGCGAGCGATGGCCAAGAAATATATCGTGGATCTGAGCGAGGCCGAGCGCACCGAATTGCGCGACCTGGTCAAAAAAGGGACCGCCAAGGCTCGCAGGCTGAGGCGCGCGCATATCTTGCTGCGCGCCGATGAGGATGCCACCGATGCTGCCATTGCTGAGGCCCTGCATGTGAGCATTCGCACCGTGGAACGCACGCGCCAGAAGTTTGTCGAGCGCAATCTGGCATTAGCGCTCAGCGAGCGGCCGCGTCCGGGCGCCAAACGCAAGCTCGATGCCAAGGGCGAGGCCCATCTGATCGCGCTGGCCTGTTCGACGCCGCCAGAGGGCCAGGCGGTCTGGACCATGTGGCTGCTGGCCGATGAACTCGTGGGCCTGGGCGTGGTCGAGTCGATTTCTGACGAGACTGTGCGCCGCACGCTGAAAAAAACGTCCTGAAGCCCTGGCAGGTCGAAGAATGGTGCATTCCAAAGGTCGATGCCGCCTTTGTCTATCATATGGAGGATGTGCTGGACCTGTATGCGGAAGCCCAAGACCCCAAGCGCCCACACGTGTGCTTTGATGAGAGTCCCTTTCAACTCATCCGCGAAACCCGCCAAGTGATCCCAGCAGAGCCGGGTCAGGTGGAGCGCCATGATTTCGAGTACAAGCGCGAAGGCAGCTGTAATCTGTTCATGTTCGTCTGTCCCGAGCGTGGCTGGCGGCATGTCAAAGTGACCGAGCAGCGCACGATCTTGGATGTGGCGCACTGCTTCAAGGATCTGGTGGACGTGCATTTCCCTGACGCGGAGGTGATCCGCCTGGTGATGGACCAGTTGAACACGCACAGACTGGCGGTGTTGTATGAGGTGTTCGACCCGCCGGAGGCGCGGCGGATCGCGCGCAAGTTGGAGATACATCACACACCCAAGCATGGCAGTTGGTTGAATATGGCCGAAATCGAGTTAGCGGTGCTGAATGGTCAATGTTTGGATCGACGGCTGCCGGAGATCCCGATAGTGCGAACGGAAGTGGCTGCCTGGGAACGACGCCGCAATGCAGCCAAAGCGACGATTGACTGGCGCTTCACCGCCCCAGATGCCCGCGACAAACTCGATCGATTGTACCCGACATAATCACTGTGGTTAACCACTAGCCTTGACCCGCACCAGCTTCCGGCGCCGATCGCGCTTGTTCACCAACCCATGGATCTGGCTGGCTGCCACCTGCCGCGCGTGCCCATCGGCCCACTCCCGCAACCCACGGCCCAAAATGCGCGGTGCGCAGTTACACAATCCAGCGTGCAAATCGAGCGTACAGCTGCATAGCCTGCTTAAGATGGCGCGGCGGATCGAGCAACCACACGAGCGCATCGAAGTGTCATTCAGGCTGTTTGTGGAAAGGCTCAGTCGGCGAGAGTGCACGCAAACAGCTCCGGCGGCAGCGCCTCCCCAGCCTCGAGGCGCGCCAACAGCGCCACGTACTCCGCAGCCTGGATATGCCCAATCTCCTCCATGTAGGTGACACTAGCGCGCAGGAGCGGCAGGGCCTGACTCCGCTTCCCCTGCCGATCGAGGAACAGGCCGTAGTGCCAACAGCACTCGGATTCGCCACCCCGGTCACCGGCGCTCTGGAGGATGCCCAGCGCCTGTTCAAACGCGGCGACGGCACGGTCTCTCTCCATATGGGCAGCGTAGGCCTGGCCCAGGATACTCAGCACTCGCCCTTCACCATGCTGATCCCCGATCGCGCCGGTGATGGCTAATGCGCGCTCACCGTACTGAATGGCCTGCACGATATCCTCGCACACCAGATTGGCGAGCCCTAGGTTCGTCAAGATGGCTGCCTCCAGGCGCTGGTCCCCTACCACCTGGGCCAGCCGCAACGCCCGCTCTAAGATGGTGCGCGCTGGTCCCAGCTTCCTGAGGGCGATCAGGACCAGTCCCAGGCTGTCCAGGATGTATCCTTCCCTACGCTGGTTCCCGATCTCCTGCGCGAGCATCAGCGCCTGCTCCAAGCTACGATGAGCCTGCGTGACATCCCCACGCGCCAGATAGACGAGCCCCAGGTTATTGAGCATCAGGCTCTCACTGTCCCGATCACCCATCACCTCCGCAAGCGTGAGGCGTTGCTGATAGATGGCGACGGCCTGCTCCAGGTCCCCCAGTTGGCCATAGGCGTAGCCCTGCATCTGCAGGATACGCCCGATAGCGACTTGATCATCCAGCCGTTGGGCCGCCGCCAGAGCACGGTCTAATTGGGGGAGGCGTTCGTGGCGCAGATGATAGCGAAGCTCCCCTCCAATATGGATGGTAGCCAGGGCATCGTCTCGGAGCAGGGCATCGCCGGCGGGAGTCCCCATGTGGGCCGCTGCCCATGTGCGCGCAGCCTCCAAATGCAGGCGGTCGGCATCAAATCGCGCGAGAGCAGCATGGACATTTGCCCCACCTTTCAGGAAGAGCTCCTGGGTCCCCTGCGCGATCTGCACTGCCGCACGCGCGTAGCGCCATCCCATCATATCCAGTTCCCCAGCCTCCGTCAGGAGACGCCGCGCGAGATCGCGCACCAGATCATGCATGTGCCAGCGCGCCCGTGCTGTATCATACATCACCAGATTCCGCCGCTGCAGCACGTGCAGGATCGCCTCATCTTCGACCTCGGGCGGCGTTTCGAGCAGTGCCAGGGCCATCTCGGTGCTGAAGTCGGCTACCAGCACCCCGAGCTGCCGGAAGACCTGCTGGGCCGTGGCATCCAGTAGAGCATAGCTCAACATGAGCGACGCTGCCACATCCAGCTGTGCATCGTCGGGGTCACGCAGCTGCGTCAGGCGCTGCTGTTCATTCGCCAAGCGCGCCAGATAGGTGCTGACGGACAAGGCGGGGATGTTGTGCAGCATGCTGCCGCTGATCCGCAGCGCCAAGGGCAGATATCCGCAGACCTGCGCGATCGCCCGCGCGTCGGCCAGGCTGAGGCGCGGACAGATCGTGCGCAGCAGTGTGACCGCCGCGCAGTGGCGTGGCGCTCGACCCCTGCAATTCCACGACCAGCTGAGCGTCGGAGAAGGCGTCCCGCAGGCAGTGGGCCACGCGATAGGCCAGCTCGGTCTTGCCAATCCCACCCATCCCCTGCACCGCGCTGATGATCGCACTCTGACCCTGCGCCGCAGCCGTCTGCATGGCTTGGACTAACCGTTCCGTCTCGTCCGCCCGCCCGACGAAGTCGGCGATCGGTGCACGCAGTTGGTGGCGCCGCGGTGTGACCAGTGCGGCGCGCCCGTCCGCGACCCGCTGATCGGCGCCCGGCACCAGCGGATCCTCAGCCGTGAGCGCGCTGGACCGACGCCGGGCGGTCGCCGCCAGCTGTTCGGCTTCGTCGGGCGCCAGGCGCAGCGCCTGCGTGAGGTCCTCCAGGCGGGCGCGGTCGCGTGGCACGCGCTTCTCGGCCTCCCAATCGGTGATACTCGAACGCCCTGCGCCAAGTGCCTCGGCGAGTTCGGATTTGGTCAGCCCGGCGCGCAGGCGGTAGTGGCGCAGCAACTGGCCGAAGGTGGTGGGCATCAGGTCCTCACACATGCTCCACGAATCGATCGCGAATGCGCCATTGAATGAGCCATTCACCTGCTAGTATGAACCCAGAATCGACGGTCGTCAAGGGCCACGTGCCGGTGGGGTGTACTAGAAGCTGCCTACGCGTCAGTACGCGGCTGGGCATTGAACTCCCCTGAGCTTGTTAACACGCTAGTGCAGAATTGGAGTTATGGCAGCCCGATGCAGCGGCTGAGCCGGCTGCAGGTCGGCAACCTGTTCGACCGCAACTACAGCTACGACGCGGTCGGCAACGTGAAGACGATTAACGACAACACCACGACGCCGATCCCGGCGCAGAGCTTCGCCTATGACGCGCGCGACCGGCTGACCAGCTGGACCAGCGGAGGGACGACCCAGAGCTACGGCTATGACACGCTGGGCAACCTGACGAACAAGGCCGGGGTGGCCTACAGCTACGGGACACAGAGCACGAGCTGCCCGAACGGGGCGCTGCGCAAACCGCATGCGGCGGTGACGGTGGGCGGGACCAGCTACTATTATGACCCGAACGGCAACCTGGTCAGCGGTGGCGGGCGGACGTATGCCTGGAACGCCGAGAACCAGCTGGCGAGCGTGAGTCAGACGAGCGGAAGCGAGACCTACCGCTATGACGGGGACGGTGAGCGGGTGCTGGTGACGCGGGGGAGCACGACGACGGCGTATCTGGCCGGGCTGTGGGAAGAGGTCGTGGGGGGAGCGGTGAAGCAGTACTATCAGTTTAATGGCCAGGTGGTGGCGATGCGCGACAGCAGCACCAACAGCGTGACCTACCTGCACGGCGACCACCTGGGATCGGTGAGCCTCGCCACTTTAGGGATAGCTCAAGTTTACCGGAAATATTTATTATGAATATCGTCAACCATCCTTAACTTGTCAGCCCTTTGTATGGTTGGGCGTCGCCTCCCTACACGTTATAGATATGTTGAATGGAGATCTAAGGAGTAGTTGGGCCGCCTCTAGAATGCCTGTCACTCGAATGCCGCTCCCACCTATGATACAATCCGCGAATCTATGTCTGCTTTTGTACTGAGAGGAACCCACAATGCGAATTGGCCTACAAATCATCCGATTCGATTGGCCGGGGAGTCCACAGAACCTCGGCCCCACACTTGCAAATATTGCGACCACGGCAGACCAGGCGGGCTTTGCCAGTCTCTGGGTGATGGATCACCTCTTTCAAATGGGGGATGAGTTCGGTCCGGCGGATGCTCCAATGCTCGAAGGCTACAGTACGATTACGTATCTGGCCGCGCGGACGAGCCAGATCCATGTTGGTGTGTTGGTCACCGGCAACGTGTATCGTCATCCCGGTCTGCTGATCAAAACCGTCTCAACGTTGGATGTGCTTTCGGGTGGGCGGGCGTACCTTGGAATTGGTGCAGGCTGGTATGAACGGGAAGCGCGTGGGCTAGGTCTGCCCTTTCCGCCCCTCGACGAGCGGTTTGAACGCCTGGAAGAAACGTTGCAGATTGCCAAACACATGTGGCGGGGCGACCGATCGCCCTATGTGGGGCGGTACTATTGTTTGACTGAACCGATCAATTGTCCGCAGCCGCTCCGCAGGCCCTCGCCACCGATTCTCATTGGTGGTGAAGGAGAACAAAGGACCTTACGCCTCGTCGCCCAATACGGTGATGCCTGCAACTTATATCTTGGAGCCACGAGTGCGGAGTTTGCCGAAGGTCTGCCGAGGATACAGCACAAACTCACGGTCCTGCAGCAGCATTGCCAGACGCTCGGCCGAGTGTATGAAGAGATCGAGCGGACAGTGTTGGCAACCGTGCATCTTGCACCGGGGCACATGCAGGTTGATGAGATTGTGCAGGTCTGTTGTTCGCTCGCGGCTGTGGGCATCGAGCATGTGATTTTCAACATGCCGAATGTGCATGAGATCGCTGCGCTCGAAGTGTTCGGGGAAGAGATAATTCCGATAGTGGCCAGTTATGACTAGATGGCCGTAGCAGGCGGCCCAACACTGCGTGCAGCCGACCGGCTGGATCGGGGCGATTTTGCCATCTGGAAGCGGCGAAACATCTGTACCGATCTGTCAAAGCTCTACTCCCAGCCGGCGGCTGACGCGCAGGTCGATATAAACATTTCGTGAACGCCAATTCGACCTGCTGGCAACGATTGCACGTCTGGTCTTCTTCGCGACGCGACTTGCGGATAGCGGAAGCAGTATGTGCGGACGGGAGCGGCGCGACCAACAAGGAGACAGGCGTGAACCCAGCCGAGCTGCTCGATACCATGCTCACCGAACGAGCGCGGTGGGAAGCCTTGCTGCTCGAGGTCGGGACGACGCATATGAACGAACCAGCGGTCGAGGGGCAGTGGTCGATCAGGGATGTCATCGCCCACATCACCGCCTATGAACGCTGGGCGGCAGCATCCATCAGCACGGCGCTTCGCGTCGCGACTGTCACACAGCGTGAGCTCTACGGGCCAGCGACTTCGGGCGAGATCGCGGCGCTGGAGAGGGACGACTACAACGCCTGGGTCGTTGCGCAGAATCGTGACCGGCCGCTGGATGATGTGCTAGCAGACGGGCAGGAGGCATTTCGGCGGCTCTTGAAAGTGGTGCATGTATTGACCGACGAGCAGATAACCGATGCGCATCGCTTTGCCTTCACAGGCGGTCGGCCGCTCTGGCAGTGGCTCCCCGACCAGTCCTATCAGCATTACCGCATGCATATTCCAGCGATTCGCCGCTGGCTGGACCGACGCGAGAGGTAAGCCTGGCATGCTGACCGCAAGCAGCGGGGTGGAGAGCCATGATCAACAGACATCACATCTGTAAATAGACCAGTTTTATGGCTGAAGATAAGAGTTGGGCCGCTATCCACGTTTTCATCTTCCATATTCTTGACAACGCTGCTACAATTTCAGCCCTGATGTTGGCGTACTGCTGATGGTGATACGTTCACGCATGCCTGAAGATCGCCCATCTACACACCCCAACAGCACATCTATCACACCAGATGCTGTCGCACCGCTGGCACCTTCAAGCTTCGGCGCGTGGCTAATGCTCTTCGCGCTTGCGATTATCTGCTTCCTTGGCGTGTGGTGGTTGCTTGTCATCGCAGCTGACTCGTGGCACCCGGTCAGTCTGTTCACGAATGACCATCTCATTCAAGGCAGTTTGGCGAATCCACGTGTCAGCGGCACGATCGGCCTTGCCCTGATCATCACTCTCCTCGGTGTTGCCGCCTGCTGGCGCCCAGTGCATCATCTGTATCGACGCTTACCCCGCTGCATCCACCACCTGTTGACTGCGCTAAGCCTCCTCGGTGCGCTCGTGAGTGGCGTCGCGCTTTGCTTGGTGGTGCTCTTGGTGCTGATGTTTCTCACACCACCTGCACGGGTATCTGTCGTGGTAGCTGGCTATCGGATCCATCTGACGGAGCGAGCTTCCCGAGATCTCGATTTTACCGATTTGGATCTGATCGTCACTCGAGCGGATGGTGCCTTTTATGAACGAACGCTGACCTATGCGACGGATACCATTTGTACCGAGCTGGTGCGGGAACAGCATGCCAATCAGGTGCAACTCAGATGCCGTACCAGCAGGAGTCCGGCCGTGACGATCACGGTGGATGTGAGCCAGCAGACCTTGTCGATCGCAACGATTGATGAGACCAGCACCATCCTCTTGGTCAACTTACCTTTTCAAGAGCCTTGATGTGTATAGAGCACGCGTCGAGCCAATGCAGCGCGACCCAACAAGGGCGGGCAGCCGACGCCGCTTTGCGGCGAGCGGATCGAGGCGATTTTGAGAGCAGGAATCGGCCCGACCGCTCGACCGATCTG
>WNFV01015296.1_pt1 | contig 18278 bp, 14 predicted proteins | sample 5400101 | NCBI WGS metagenome assembly WNFV01 (sample SAMN13153361, study PRJNA577476) | soil metagenome | isolation source: 115 cm soil or saprolite under grassland replicate 1 | place: USA:California | collected 2016-06-15
GACCGCCCGCCGCCGCCCCGGCTCGCGCGCGGTCGAGGTGACGCCCGGCGGCTTGTTGACCGCCCAGACCTCGCGCGGCTCGGGCGTCACCGGCGAGCCGTCTACGGTGACGCCGCTGGACTCGTCCACCTCGCGCGCCGGATCGGTGACGGTTTTCCCGCCGACCGTCACCCTGCCGGCTGCGATCAGCTCCTCGGCCGCGCGCCGCGACGCGACGCCGCAGTGGGCCAGGTACTTGGCGAGCCTCATCACGGGCCAGCCGACGGCTCAGTCGGGAACGAGGATGGTGGCTGCCGGGTTGCGCTTCACGAAACGTCCGAGGCCGGCGTTGACCGCGTCGCTCGCCTGAAGGAGTTCGGCCGGGTCATCGGAGCCCGCCAGCGCCGCGCGGAGCGCGGCATCCAGCTGTTTGGCGAGGCGATCGAGCTTCTTGTCGTCCGGCTCGAGAGTCGCGACGCGCCGTGCGGCGGCGCGAAGCTCGGCCTCCTCCGCCCCGGGCCGTGGGTCCACCCCGCGGCGCGTCGCTATGGCGAACGAGCGCAGCAATCCCGAGCTGGTGGCGAGCTGGTAGTAGGCAATCCGATCGGACTCGGCGATCTGCGCCGCCGCCTCGGCGCGCTCCGCCTCCTCGCGCTGCTCCTCGCTCAGCGGCGCATCGGCTTGCTCGCCGGAGGGTGCGCCGCCGGAGTCCCCGCAGCCGATCGGCCCGGCAAGCGCTGCCACCACGAGAGCGAGCGTCAGCCAGCCTGGACCTCGCGACATGCGGCGACGATAGACCCACCGCAGTAAGATCGCCACGGAGAGGGGTTCGGCACCGGCCATGGGGAAGCCAGTCAACGTCAGTCGCTCGGCGACGGCGCTCGGCTTCGCCCTTCTCGTCCTCGCGGTGGCGGCGCCGGCGGGCGCCCAGGATCCCGCGCCAGTCCCCCGCCCCACCCCGGTCGACGCCAACGGAATCGATCAGCCGCTCCAGGACGGCTGCCAGCGCAACCCGGTCGGGCTGCTGACCTTCACCTCGCCTGAGTGGGTGCTCGTCTACTCACACGAGGACTTCAACCCGGATCCGACGCGCGCCCGGGTGATGGAGGGCACGGCCGACGTCGCCGACGTCGCGGGCGGAGACCTGCCCGAGGGCCACGACTTCTACGACTTCAACATCGACGTGGCGCTCGATCCCGCCTACCAGTACCTCGCCGACACCCGATCCAGCAAGCTGCACGTCGAGTGGGAGAGCGGCACGTTGCCCTTCTACGCGTGGGCAACCGCCGGCGACCGGCTCAAGAACTGGGGGACGTGGATCTGGGACTGCGGCCACTGGAGCAGGGGCGCGGACTTCGACTTCGGGTTCGACCCCGACCACCCAGAGATCCCTCAGGCGATCGGGCACGACACCGACTACTTCCTCCCGGGCACCCAGGAGACCGAGAAGGAGGCAACCGGCGGAGAGGCGACGGAGTTCCACCCGATGCAGGGCGTCGTGGTCACCCGCAACAACCCCTACGTCCCACAGGTCGGCGAGACCCAGGCCGACGCCTTCATGTCGAGCGCCGGGACCCCGGCGCGCGCCAACTCCACCTGCGCGCACGACACCCAACCACCGGTGCTGTCCGAGGACGTCCCTCCGGCGGGCTATCCGCCGTCGTGGACGGCGTGCGCCGAGAACCCGCTCAACGAGTGGCAACCGGTCAACGACCGCGACTACACGTTCTTCATACCGGTGCCGCCGAAGCCGGCGCCCGGCGCGCACCTGCGCTTTCGCACGCAGGGCCAGAACGCGCCGGGCAGCAGCCCCGACGAGCAGTACCGGGTACGACACGACGGTGTCGAGGTCACGGTGCCGTTCAAGGACTTCGGCTCGCAGGGCGATGCCCTCGCCTTCGCGAAGAGCTTCTTCGTCGGCTGGACGGGCCTGACCCAGTACCGACCCGCCCACCTCCAGGTCGATCTGAACTCGGTGACGGTCCACAATTCCCTCGACAGCTTCCCGCAGCCCGGCACGTCGATCGACTTCCCGCCAGGCGAGTACGGGATGTACCTCGACGTCAACGGTGATTGGAGCTATCTCAACGACTTCGCCCCGGGTCTCGGGGCCGTCAACAACGGGGACAGCTTCGACCTCGACCAGACGCTCGACATCTACGTCGGCGCGGACCAGCCGGTCGAGCTGCTGATGGACACACGCGAGTGCGACCTGCCGAAGATCGCGCCCTGCACGACGACCCCCGAGGTTGCCGAGGACAACGACTCTCCCGGCGGAGCGCTCGACAGCTTCGAATCGGCCGAGGCGGCGGTCGGGGACCACACGATGGTCTCGGACAATGGCGCCTGGGAGATGAGCTACACGATCCGCCAGCTGACCGCCGCGACGCTCGGCCCGCCGGTTCCGGGTGAGCCCTGCTTCGACACGCTGAGCCCACGCTCGAAGATGCGCCGCAAAGGGCTGCATCCCCGCAAGCACAGCCTCAGCCTGCGAGGTCGCGCCAGCGACCGGCTGTGCTTCGGCCCGGGTGACGTCTCCGGCGTCGAGGTCGCCGTGGCGCGCCGCGCGGGCAAGGGCCAGTGTCGCTTCCTCGAGCCGGGCGGCGAGTTCGGCGAGGCGCGGAGCTGCGAACTGCGCAGCTTCCTGCCCGCCGAGGGGACGAAGCGCTGGCGCTTCCAGACCGCCTGGGAGGGAAAGCCCGGCCGCTACATCCTCTTCTCCCAGGCCACCGACGAGGTCGGCAACGTCGAGATCGAGTCCAGCGGCCGCAACCGGGCCCGCTTCCGGATCCGCTGAACGGTGCCGACTGGCCGGCGGTGCTAACCCTCGGAGCGCTGCTCGCCGGCGCGCAGCAGCCGCTCGCGCAGCTCGGTCGCGTCCTCAGGGGTCGGGTCGAATAGCGATGGATCGGGCAGCGCATCGAGCGAGTCGAGCCCGAACAGCCGCTCGAACAGCTCGGTGGTGCGGTAGATCACCGCGCCGAAGCGCGAGCGGCCCGACTCCTCGATCAGGCCGCGCTCGGTGAGGGTCGCCACCGCCGATTCCGACGAGACGCCGCGGATCCGCGCGATCTCGGGCCGCGACACGGGCTGGAGGTAGGCGACGATCGCGAGCGTCTCCGACTGCGCCTGGGTCAGCGGCGGCGTGCGAGGGCGCGACAGCAGCCGCCGCGCGGCCTGCTCGGCGACCGGATCGGTCGCGAGCGCGTAGCCGCCCGCGACCTGCTTGAGCACGACGCCGCGACGCCCCGGAGCCAGGTCCTCGGCAAGCAGCTCGAGCGCGCCCTCGATCTGCGCCTCGCTCGCCTCGCACGCCTCGGCAAGCTCGGCCACGGGCACCGGCTCCGGCGAGAGGAACAGCAGCGCCTCGACGCTGCGAGCCAGCTCCAGGCCCGGCGTCGGCGAAGGCTTCGCGCTCGGTGCTCGCTGCTCGCTGCTCATGCCTGACCCGTTATCTCGATCGGGCCGAAAAGCTCGCGCTGCGTCCACGTCGCCTCGCCCTTCTTGTACATCTCGAGCAGCGCGAACAGGGTCACCGCCTGGGTGAGGCGGTCCTCTGAGGCGAACGCCGCGTCGAAGTCGATCCGGCCGCTGCGCCCGAGCAGATCGCGAAGCACGCGCAGGCGGCGCTCGAGCGAGACGGTCGGCCGGATGTGGCTGACGTCGGGCGGGGGCGGCACCCGCAGCAGCCCGCCCAGGGCCTGCGCGAGGTCGAGCGGCTCGTACGAGGGCCGCGCGGCGTCGAGCGACACTCGCCGCAGGTGAGCCGGCAGCGGCGCCGACCGATAGAGGTGCGGGCGCTCGGCGGCGAAGAGCTGGGCGAGATGGGCGCCCGCGTCGCGGTAGCGCCGGTATTCCAGCATCCGGGCGAGCAGCTCCTCGGCGGCCTCCTCGGGCTCGAGGTCGAGATCCTCGGGGGCGCGCGGCAGCATGAGGCGCGACTTGAGCTCCAGGAGCGCCGCGATCAGGACGAGGAACTCGGTCGCCGACTCGAGGTCGAGCTTGCCCTCGCGCTCGAGGGAGCGCCATCAGCAGGTCGAAGGGTCCGGAGAAGGTCTCGAGGTCGAGCTCGAGCTCGGCGACGCGCATCGCCCTTAACGGTATCTGCAGCCTCCGACGAGGCGATCGGCACCTCCCCGAAACGCCGCGCCAACGGGTGCGGATCGCCGTAGGCTTGTGGGATCAGCAAGGGCCGAAGCGACCGATGAGAGGGAAATCCCAGACGCGGGCCCAGCCTCGCCCTGGCGCGATCGTCGCGCTCCTGACCGCGCTCGTCTTCGCACTTGCCGTCGCGGGATGCGGCGACGGTGGCGCGGACAACGAGGGCGGCGGCGAGAGGCGCGCCAACCTGATCGAGGAGAACGCCGACAACAACGGCGTCGAGATCACGGTCGGCTCAAAGAACTTCACCGAGCAGTACATCCTCGGCGAGATCTACGCCCAGGCCCTCGACGCCGCCGGCTACGACGTCTCGACCCACCTCAACCTCGGCTCCGAGCAGGTCGCCCTGCGGGCGCTGGAGGAAGGTGAGATCGACGCGTATCCCGAGTACACCTCGACCGCGCTGACGTCATTCTTCGACTTCGGGCCCGACGAAGTGCCGGCCGATCCCCAGCAGGCGTTCGAGGAGTCCCAGGACGACTTCGAGAAGCTTGGCCTGGTCGCATATCCGCCGACGCCGTTCTCGAGCGCAAACGCGGTCGGGCTGCTGACCGAGACCGCGGACGAGCTCGGCGTGAGCACGATCTCCGACCTCGAGGGCAAGTCGCAGGACCTGACGCTGTACGGCGCTCCCGAGTGTCGCCAGCGGATCGACTGCCTCGTCGGGCTCGAATGTGATTACGGGCTCGAGTTCAAGCAGTTCGTCCCCGTCGACATCGCGCGGCGCTACGAGGTGCTCGATAGGGACGAAGCCGATCTCTCGATCCTGTTCACCACCGACGCGCAGCTGTTCGTCTCCGACAACTACGTGATCCTCGAGGACGACAAGGACGTGCTCCCGGCCGGGAACGTGCTCTTCGTCGCTCGTCGGCAGACGGCCGACGAGGCGGGCCCGGGCTTCGGGAACACGATCGCAAGCGTTCAGGAGAACCTCACGCTCGAGGTGATGCAGGAGCTCAACGCGCGCGTCGACGTCGACCACGAGAAGCCCGCGGAGGTCGCCAGGCGATACCTCGTGGAGTTCGGATACGTCCGGTAAAGAGCTGGGCCGCGCTCGTACGACACTGACGGCGCGGTTCCAGGTCCTAGGGCTTCGTCGGCCTCACCTCCGCCTCGGGGCCGGGGCGCTCGCCGATCCCGATCCTGGGCAGCCAGTCGAGTGAGCGCGGCAGGTACCAGTTCCAGTCGCCGAGCAGTGTCATCGTCGCCGGCAGCAGGACGCCACGGATGATCGTCGCGTCGATCAGCACCGCGAGCGCGAGGCCGACCCCGAACTGCTTGAACTCAACCGCCGACAGGGTGGCGAAGATCGCGAACACGCCAACCATCACCGCCGCGGCCGCGGTCACGACCGAGGCGGTGCTCTTGATGCCCTGGCTCACGGCGTCGGCCGTGGGCATGCCGCTGTCGTAGGCCTCACGCACGCGGCTGAGGATGAACACGTGGTAGTCCATCGACAGCCCGAAGAGGAGCACGAACAGGAACAGCGGGAGCCAGGATGAGACCGCCCCAGGCGACTCGAACCCGAGCAACGACTCGAGGTTGCCCTCCTGGAAGATCCACACGACCACTCCATAGGCCGCACCGACCGAGAGCAGGTTGAGCAGGATCGCCTTGATCGGGATCACGATCGAGCGGAACGTGGCGAGTAGCAGCAAGAAGGCGAGTCCGAGCACGAACGCGAACACGACCGGAACCCGCGATTCCATCAGCTCGTTGAAGTCGTTCGAGCCGGCGGTGAATCCGGTGACGTTGGCCTCGAGGCCCGGCTGCTGTCCGACGGTCGCGGGGATGATCTCGTCGCGAATCTCGGCGAGCGCCGAGTACGAGGTGTCGTCGGTCCCATCGCCGGCGATCGGCAAGTCGACTGTCGCGACGCTGTGATCGGAGTTGAACTGGACCGTGACCGGCGGCGTGATCAACGCGCTGTCCTCGGTCCGCTCGCGCAGATTGTGAACGCCGATCGTCAGCTCGACGTTGGAGGCGTCGCCGCGCTCGACCACGACTTCAGCCGGGATCTGGTTGCCGGGGAAGGCCGCCTGGATGCGGTTGTAGGTCTGAACCACGTTGAGGTCCTGCGGAAGCGTCTCGATACCGAGCACGGCCATCTTCAGGTTCAGCGTCGGGCTCGCGAGCACCAGCAGCACCGCCGTCGCGAGGATCGCCGAGATCAGTGGATGGCGCAGCACTCGGTCGAGGATCGCCGACCAGATGCGCGACTCGCGCGCGACGCGCTCCTCGGGACGCGTCAGGAACGGGACCCGGGCTTTGTTCACCCGATCGCCGAGCTTCGACAGCACCGCCGGGAGCACCGTCAGCGAGCCGACCACCGCGATAGCGACGACCGCGATCGCGCCCACGGCGAAGGAGGTGAAGACCGACGCTTCAGCGAGGAACATGCCCGCCATCGCGATCGCGACCGTCACCCCGGAGACCAGCACGGCGCGACCCGAGGTCGCAGCCGCCGCTTCGAGCGCCCCCAGCTCGTCCTTCCCCCGGGCCCTCTCCTCGCGCTCGCGACGCAGGTAGAACATCGAGTAGTCGACCCCGACCGCGAGTCCGACCAGCAGGACCACAGAGGCCACCGCATCGTCCACCGCCCACACCTGGCTCAGCGGGCCGAGCAGCCCGATCGCGGCGGCGACCGCGGTCGCCGCCAGCAGCAGCGGCACCAGCCCCGCGACCAGGGCGCCGAAGGCCAGCAGCAGGATGATCAGGGTGATCGGAAGCGAGGTTTCCTCCGCCCTGCGGAAGTCGTCCTCGAACGACTCGGAGAGCTCCTTGTCCGCGCTCGCGTCGCCGAATTCCTCGATCCGGAACTCCGGGTGCGCCTCGTCCAGCGCCCCCACGGTCGCGAGCGGGGCCTCGACCAGGTCCTCGGTGGTGACGTCGCTGTCCTCGCCGGGGTCAGGGATCTCGAAAGTGATCAGCGCCGAGCGCCCGTCCTGCGAGATCGCCCCCTCGCTGCCCGCGAAGTAGGGGCTCTCGACGTCGACCACATTCTCGGTCGACTCGAGCTTGCCGACAGCGTCGTCGACGACCGCATGGAATGCTGGCTCATTGGCGGTGACGGCGACGTCCTCGCTCTGGACCAGGACGGTCTCGTCAGCGTTCTGCGGGAAGGCGTCGGCGACCGCGTGGTCGGCCTCGCGCGTCTCGCCCACCCCCTGGTCCTCGTCCTCGATCGATTCGGTGCCGACGGAGCCGCCGACCATCACGGCGAGGACGACGAAGGCCAGCCAACCGATGATCGCCGTCGCGCGGTGACGGGCGCTCCATCCTCCCGCCCGTGCCGCGAGGTTCCAGCGGTCTTGCAAGCGAAACCCTCCGGTTCTGGGATTCGGGCGGCTCACATCATCGCGAACGAGCCACCCGATGACAAGGAGATCCCCTCAGTGCTGCGGCCCGACGCCCATCGCTAGTCTCGTTTCACACGGGGGCCCAAGGTGGCCGCGGGAAGAGGAGGCGCCATGATGGCGGGACAGGAGGAGCCATGAATCGGATCGTCGGCAAGCGGCCATCCCCCGCGATGGTCATCGCGATACTTGCGCTGTTCGTAGCGCTCGCTGGGGTCGGCGTGGCGGCCGTGAAGCTCAAGAAGAACAGCGTCCTGTCCAAGCACATCAAGAACGGCGAGGTCAAGAGCGTCGACGTCGAGGACAACGGGATGACGGGGACGGACATCGACGAGTCCACCCTGGGCCTCGTCCCCAATGCGCAGAGCGCGGAGACCGCGACCAGCGCCCAGACCGCCGCCAGCGCCCAGACAGCGAGCAGCGCGGCCAGCGCCGAGCAGGTGGATGGGGCCAGCTTCTGCAGTGGAGCGGTTCACATGAGCGTGAGCACGAGCCTCTCCCCCGTCTGCACGTCCGGTCCGTTCACCGTGAGGGCCTCCTGTGAAGACACCTCTGGAGACGTCTTGGCTACGGCCAGCCTGATCGCCACCGAGGAAGCGTTCGTGAGGTCATTTGCCGAGACGGGGTTCATCGCAAACGAGCCGCAGCTCAACGCAGGGAGCAGCACCACCCTCGGAGGCGCCCTCGACTTCGCGGACGACGGCGCCCCGATCGTGAGCCGGGTCGGCAGCTTCTACGCCGGTACGGCTGGGGGCGCGCACCTCGCCGGAACGTTTGGAGCTCGAGTGAACAAGCAGGCCGCCGGAACCGGCACCTGCGACGTCATCGTCTCGGCAGGCGGTTGAGCCGCGGGACGGGTGCTAGCGCCCGGGAGGGCCGACCCCCATCGCGTCGCGCACGCCGGCGAGCGTCTCTGACGCGATGTCGCGCGCGCGCTCGGCGCCGGCGGCGAGTGCGCGCTCGAGACCGGTCTCGTCGCCGCGCAAATCGGCGTAGCGCTCGCGGACCGGCGCCAGGTAGGCGACGACCTCGTCGGCAACGGCGCCCTTGAAGTCACCGTAGCCCGAGCCGTCGAACTCGCGCTCGACGTCGGCGGGATCAACCCCCCTGACCACGGACAGGATCTCGATCAGGTTCGAGATCCCGGCCTTGTCGGGGCCGCGGCGGACCTCGGTGCCCGAGTCGGTGACCGCGCTGCGAACCTTCTTGACCACCACGTCGGGTTCGTCGAGCACGTACACGGTCCCCTGCTCGCTGCCCCCCGTGGTCGCCATCTTCGAGTCCGGGGACTGGAGGTCCATGATCCGGGCGCCGACCTCGGGGATGCGGTGCTCCGGTACCACGAGCGTCTCGCCGAAGCGCTCGTTGAAGCGCCGCGCGATCTCACGCATCAGCTCGACGTGCTGACGCTGGTCGTCGCCCACCGGGACCTCGTTGGCGCGGTAGGCGAGCACGTCGGCGGCCATCAGCACGGGATAGAAGAACAGGCCCGCCGAGACGAATGCCCCGGAGCGGCTCTCGAGCAGCTCACGCTTCTCCTTCCACTGGTGCATGCGGTTGAGGTCTCCCCACGCCGTCTGCGAGGCGAGCAGCCAGCAGAGCTCGGCGTGCTCGTGGACGTCGGCCTGGCGAAACAGGATGCAGCGCTCGGGGTCCAGCCCCGCAGCGAGCAGGATCGCGGTCGTGTCGTAGACGCGCTCGCGCAGCTCGCCCGGCTCGTAGGGAACGGTGATCGAGTGCAGGTCGACGATGCAATAGATCGCCTCGCTGCGATCCTGCCCATCGACGTACTGGCGAATCGCCCCGATGTAGTTGCCGAGGTGCTTGCGCCCGGTCGGCTGGATGCCGGAGAAGATGCGCACTGGGGTCTCGGGGTCCATCGGGGCGAGGCTATCGGAGGCCCGGGCGGGTTCTCAGTAGGCCGGGTCGGGCGCGGTCGGTGCGGGCTCGGGGTCGAGCGTGCCCGGCACGGGGCCCGGCGCCCGCCACTCCTGGGCGCGGCCGCACTCTCCGGCCGGAGCCGCCAGCGGTGCGATCCGATCCTCGCGACGGCGCGGGTTGCGAATCCCCACCCCGGCGATCGCGCCGCCGACGATCATCAACGCTCCGGCGAGGCCCATCCCGAGGTGAAAGCCCTGCTCCGAGCCGGAGGTCACCGCAGCGTCGACCGTCGCTGCTTCGCTCGCGGAAAGGCCGCCGGTCTTCGCTGCCCCGAGTGGCTTGTCCTTCGCCTCGGCGACGGCGTTCTGCGCCTTGGGACTCAGCGTCGCGCCGCCGAGGCGATCGTCGATCGTCGACTCGAAGCTGCCCGCGATCACCGCTCCCAGGACCGCGATGGCGAGCAGCCCGGCGACCCGCGAGATACCGTTGTTGATCCCCGACGCTATACCGACGTGGCGCTCCTCGACCGAGTCGAGAGCCGTCGCCGTCAGCGGCGCGACCGTCGCCGAGAGGCCGAGTCCGAAGACGATGATCCCCGGCAAAACGCCGGTCAGGTAATCCGACCCGGCGTCGACCTGGGTGAGAAGGAGCAGCCCGACGCCGCCGACGATCGGTCCGACCGCCATCGGCAGGCGCGGCCCCGTGGAGGTGGCGAAGCGCCCGAATCGCGGCGAGAGCACGAACAGGAGGATCGAGATCGGCGTGGTGGCGAGGCCCGCCTCGAGCGCCGTGTAGCCGATCGTCTGCTGGAGGAAGATCGTGACGAAGAAGAACGCGCCGATCAGGCCGGCGTAGACGATCAGCGTCTCCAGGTTGGTGACCGCGAAATTGCGGATCCGGAAGAGCGAGAGGTCGAGCATCGAGTGCCGGTATCTCGCCTCCCAGGCGAGGAAGACGGCGAACAGCAGCACGCCGCCGATCAGCGGTGCGTAGACCATCGGGTCGCTCCAGCCGTGCTCGGGCTGCTGGATCAACGCGAACACCGGGCCGCCGAGCCCCGCGGCCGACAGCACGATGCCTGCCCAGTCGATCGTGCGATCCGCGCCGGGATCGGAGCTCTCGTCCACCGCGTGGAGGGCGAGCATTGCGGTGAAGACGATCAGCGGGACGTTTACCCAGAAGATCGCCCGCCACGAGAGCGCCTCGATAAGCGCTCCCCCGCCGGCCGGGCCGATCACCGTGGCGATCCCGGTCCAGGCAGTCCACGTTCCCACCGCCTTTCCGCGCTCCGCGCCCTCGAAGGTAGCGGCCAGGATCGCCAGCGAGCCCGGAACGAGCAGGGCGCCCGCGAGGCCCTGCGCCGCGCGCGCGCCGATCAGCAGCTCGGAGCCAGGCGCGACGGCGCACAGCGCCGAGGTCACCGCGAAGCCGAGCAGTCCCAGCACGAACAGCCGCCGGCGCCCAAACTGATCCCCGAGCGAGCCCCCGACCAGGAGCAGTGAGACGAGCGCCAGCAGGTACGCCTCCACGACCCACTGCTGGTCGGCCAGCCCGGTGTCGAGATCGTCGCTGATCGCCGGAAGGGCGACGTTGACCACGGTCGCGTCGAGGAAGACGATTGTCGAGCCGAGAATCGTCGCGATGAGGGTAAGACGCCCGGCGCGGGTCACGTTCCCGAGTATGCCGAAACGGCCCTAGGTGCTAGGGCTCGGGCGGCTCGCGCAGCTGGTGGGCGGGGGTGAAGAAGTTTCGGTAGGCGAGCGTCGTCGCGACCAGGGCGGCGATCGCGACGCTGCCGAGCAGCGTCCACAGAAGGATGAGCTGGAGGCGCACGGCGTCGGTGGGGTCGGCGCCGGCGAGCAGCATCCCGACCATCGTCCCCGGAAAGAAGATCAACCCTGTGGTCTTCGTCGAGTCGATGAGCGTGATCGTCCCCGAGCGCAGGCTGCGCCGAACGATCGGCATCGCGGCCTCGCGCGAGGTCGCGCCGAGCGCGAGGGTGGCCTCGATGCGCCGCGCCGAGTCGTGCATGTCGTCGCCGAGCCGGTTGAGCGCGACCGCCGCGGCCGTCATCGAGTTGCCGACCACCATTCCTCCGACCGGGACCAGAAAGCGTGGCTCGGGCTCGAAGACCCCCAGGCCGACGACGAGACCCAGCGTCGCCGTACCCGCGACGCCGAGCGCGATCAGCAGCGGCACGAACGCGCTCGGCACCGCGCGCGCGCGGTGACGGGCGGTCAGCGCCCCGAAGACCACCATCACCGCGATCAGCGCCGCGACCAGCAGCAGGCTGTCCTGGTCGAAGATCAGCTGGATCACGAACCCGATCGCGGTGAGCTGGATGAAGGAGCGCACGACCGCGATCCCGATGTCCTCCTCGAGCTCGGTGCGACGCCACAGCGAGACCCGTACCGGCCCCTGCGCCGCGACCGAGCCATGATCGAGGCGCACCACCCAATCGGACATGCGGCGCGCCTGATCGAGATCGTGCGTGACGAGGACGATCGAGATTCGGAGGCGCTCGCGCATGTCGCGCAGCGTCCCCTCGACGGCGTCCCTCGCCCCCTCGTCGAGCGCCGAGGTCGGCTCGTCGAGCAGCAGGACGCGCGGCTCGACGGCGAGAGCGCGCGCCAGCATCGCCCGCTGCTGCTCGCCGACCGAGAGCTTGGCGGCGTCGCGATCGGCGTAGGAGAGATCGAGCCCCGCGAGGTCGAGCAATCGCCCCGGCTCCGGCTCGGCGCCGTCGAGGCCGGCGGCGAAGCGCAGGTTGTCCGCCACGCTGCCATCGAGCAGCGCCGGCAGCTGGGGCACGAGGCCGACCTCGCGCCGCAGCTCGAGCGGGTCGTGGGCGCGAACGTCCTCCCCCTGGTAGCGGACCGTGCCCGAGACCGGATCGGCAAGCCGGTTGAGCAGGCGCAGCAGGCTCGACTTCCCGCAGCCCGACGGGCCGGCCACGCACACCGCTCCTTCGGGTAGGCGGCAGCTCACGTCCTCGAGCACGACCCTCGGGCCCCTGGCCAAAGTCACCCGCTCCAGCTCGAACAGCACGATCCGATTATCGTCCCCGCGGCCGATGACCGAGGCGACGGCGAGCGAAGCCCCCGGCAGGCGCATTCTGCCGATCGTCGTGATCGTGATCGCGTCGGCGATCGGGTTCTTGTCGGTATTCGCGGTGTGGGTCAAGCGCCAGGCGCTCGAGACAGACACCTGGACGAAGACCAGCGCCGAGCTGCTGCGCAACGAGGACATCCAGGACGCACTCGCCGACTACCTGGTGGTGCAGCTGTACGCCAATGTGGACGTGGAGAAGAAGGTCGCGGGCGTCCTGCCGCCCGACCTGCAGGGCCTCGCCGGCCCGATCTCGGGTGGGATTCGACAGCTCGCGGGCACCGCGGCACGCGAGGCGCTCGCCCAGCCGCGCGTGCAGGCCCGGTGGGAGGACGCGAACCGCGCCGCCCACGAGCAGCTGCTCAGGGTGATCGACGACAAGGGCTCCGCGGTGTCGACGGGTGGCGGGGTCGTGACGCTCAACCTCGACACGATCCTCGCCGCGGTCGCAAACCAGGTCGGAATCGGCGCCGGCCTCACGTCGAAGCTGCCTCCCGACGCGGCGCACCTCGAGGTCTTGCGCTCGGGCGAGCTGGAGACGGTTCAGGACGGGGCCCACCTGCTGCGCACGCTCGCATGGGTGCTGACCGCAGTGACCCTCGGGCTATACGCGCTCGCGATCTACCTCGCCCGCGGCCGGCGCCGCGAGACGCTCCGCTCGGTTGGATTCGCCTTCGTCGTCGTTGGGATCCTGGTGCTGTTCGCGCACGTGCTGGCCGAACGTGCAGTGGTCAACTCGCTCGCCGACACGACCGCGGCCGAGCCCGCCGTCGAAGCGACGTGGACGATCGGCACCTCGCTGCTCGTCGCGACCGGCCAAGCGATAGTCGGCTACGGCATCGTGATCGTCCTCGCCGCGTGGCTTGCGGGGCCAAACTCGTGGGCGGTCTCGCTGCGCCGGGCGATCACCCCCTACTTCCGCCAGCCCCCGGTCGCCTACGCGGGGCTCGCGGTCCTGCTGCTGGTGATCTTCTGGTGGAACCCGACCGAGGCCACGCGGCGGCTCGGCCCCGCGCTAGCGCTGATCTTCTTCATCGCGCTGGGCTTCGAGGTCCTGCGCCGCCAGGTGATCCGCGAGTTCCCCGAGCTGGTCGCAGCGGGATCGCCCGGCGACATGGCGGGGCGGATGGCGGAGAGAATGCGCGACGCGCGCGAGCGCCGCATCCCCTCGAGAGCAACCGCCGCCGCCTCCCCGGACGAGGAGCGTGTGGCCCGGCTCGAGCGTCTCGCCGCGCTGCACGGGTCCGGAGCCCTGACAGACGAGGAGTTCGCGGCCGAGAAGCAGCGCCTGCTCGGGGCCGGGTAGGCGCAGCAGCTGCGAGCTGGAGGGACCGCCGCCGTACGCGGCCCGCAAGATCGCTGCCGTCATGGTTTGCCGGCAGGGAAGCGGCGGTAACCTCAAGAATTGCGAGCTATGGCTAGAGCAATCTGGAGCGGATCGATCAGCTTCGGGCTTTTGAACGTGCCCGTGAAGCTCTACAGCGCGGTCTCCAAGCAGACCGTGCGCTTCAAGGAGCTTCGCGAGGGCGACGGCTCGCGGATCCGCCACAAGCGGGTCGCCGAGGAGGACGGCAAGGAGGTCCCCTACGAGCAGATCGTCAAGGGCTACGAGATCGGCCCCGACCAGTACGTGGTGCTGACGCGCGAGGAGCTCGAGGAGCTCGACCCCAAGAAGACGCGGGCGATCGAGATTCAGGACTTCGTCGATCTCGACGAGATTGACCCGATCTACTTCGAGCAGCCCTACTACCTGGGGCCCGACGCCGGCGCCGAGAAGGCCTATTCCCTGCTCGTCCAGGCGATGAAGGACGAGCGCAAGGTCGCGGTGGCGCGCTTCGTGCTGCGCAACAAGGAGCACCTGGCGGCGATCCGGCCGATGGGAAACGTCCTGACGATGGCGACGATGCGGTTCGCCGACGAGGTCACACCCCCCGACCAGCTCGACGGCGTGCTGCCCGAAGACGATGTCAAGCTCGACAAGCGCGAGGTCGAGATGGCCAAGAAGCTGATCGACTCGCTGGCCTCCGACTTCGAGGCTGAGCGCTACCGCGACGAGTACCGCGAGGAGCTGCTCGACCTGATCGAGCGCAAGGCCAAGGGCGAGTCCGTGGTCGTCCAGCCCAGCGAGGAGCCCAAGCCGACCAAGGCACCCGACCTGATGGCGGCGCTCGAGGAGAGCCTCGCCGCGGTGCGCGGCGAGGAGCTCGGCGAGGGCGCCACGAAGGCCGACGGCGGCAAGCGTTCGGGCGCCAAGCCGAAGCGCCGCACGGCAAAGCGCACGACCAAGTCGTCAACGAAGAGCAAGAGCTCGAAGACGAGCGGCTCGACCAAGAGCAAGAGCAGATCGCGCGCCAAGGCGGCCAGCAAGAAGTAGAGATCGACGGCCGGCGCGTCGGCCTCACCAACCTCGACAAGGTCATGTACCCGTCGGGGTTCCGCAAGGGCGAGGTGATCGACTACTACGTGCGGATCGCCCCCGCGCTGCTCCCGCACCTCGCCGGCCGCCCGCTGACCCTGAAGCGCTACCCGAACGGCACCGAGGCGGGGCACTTCTACGAGAAGCGCTGTCCCGAGCATCGGCCCGACTGGGTCGCGACCGCGCCTGTGTGGAGCGACCGCGAGGACGGCGAAATCAACTTCTGCGTCTGCGACGACCTGCCGACCCTGGTCTGGGTGGCGCAGCTCGCCTCGCTCGAGCTTCATCCCTCGCTCTCGCTGGCCGAGCAGATGGACACCCCGACGGCGCTCGCGTTCGACCTCGACCCGGGTGATCCCGCGACGATCGTCGAGTGCTGCAGGGTCGGATTGCGGCTGCGCGAGCTGTTCGGAGACCTCGGCGTCGAGTGCTTTCCCAAGAGCTCGGGCTCGAAGGGGCTACAGGTCTACGTGCCGCTCAACAGCGATGTCACCTACGAGGTCACCAAGCCCTACGCGCAGGCCGTCGCGCAGCTCCTGGAGCGCCAGGCTCCCGAGGAGATCACTTCGAGGATGACCAAGAAGCTGCGCAAGGGAAAGGTCTTCGTCGACTGGAGCCAGAACACCGAGACGAAGACCACGGTGGCGGCGTACTCGCTGCGCGCCAAGCAGAGGCCGACAGTCTCGGCGCCGGTCGAGTGGTCTGAGGTCGAGCGCGCCGCCGAGAAGGAGGATCCCGAGCTGCTGATGTTCGAGGCCGGCGAGGTGCTGGAGCGCGTCGCGAGCGGCGGCGACCTGTTCGCGCCGGTGCTCGAGCTCGAGCAGGAGCTGCCGGGTCTCGACAGCGTCGGCGGCTAGTCCCGCCCCGGCGGCTGGCGGACGATGGGATTGCGCCGCGCCGCGGCGGCCTCGTCGAGGCGCCGGACCGGCGTCGTGTAGGGCGCGTTGCGCGCGATCTCGGGGTCGCGCTCGGCCTCGGCGAGGATCTCCTCGATCGCATCGGCGAAGGCGTCGAGCGACTCGCGGGTCTCGGTCTCGGTGGGCTCGACCATCAGTGCCTCGTCGACGAGCAGCGGGAAGTAGATCGTCGGCGGGTGGAACCCGAAGTCGAGCAGGCGCTTGGCCAAGTCGAGCGTCTTGACTCCGAGATCGCGCTTGGCGCCGCGACCCGAGAGCACGAACTCGTGCATGCAGGTGCGGTCGAACGCGCGCGGCAGATACTTCGCCGCGCGGCCCTCACCGAGGCGGGCCAGCAGGTAGTTCGCGTTCAGCACCGCGGTCTCGGAGGCCTCAGCCAGGCCGTCGCCGCCGAGGCTGAGCATGTACGCATAGGAGCGCACGAAAACGCCGAAGTTCCCCTGGAATCCGCGCAGCCGCCCGATCGACTTGGGCCGGTCGTGCTCGAGGTCGTAGATCGGGCCCGCGGCGCCGCCGTTGTCTCCGGCCTCGCGACGCACCACCCGCGGCACGGGCAGGAACGGCTCGAGCCGGTCCGAGACGCAGATCGGGCCCGCCCCCGGGCCGCCCCCGCCGTGCGGCTGCGAGAACGACTTGTGCAGGTTGACGTGGACGATGTCGAAGCCCATGTCCCCGGGGCGCGAGTGGCCCATGATCGCGTTGAGGTTGGCGCCGTCGTAGTACAGCGTCCCCCCCGCCTCGTGGACCACCGAGGCGATCTCGACGATGTTCTCGTCGAACAGGCCCAGCGTGTTCGGGTTGGTCAGCATCAGGCAGGCGATCTCGCCGCTGACCTTGGCGCGCAGATCGTCGACGTCGACTCCCCCTCGCGCGTCGGTCGCCACCTTGACGACCTCGTAGCCGGCCATCGTCACGGTCGCCGGGTTGGTGCCGTGCGCGGTATCGGGGGTGAGCACCTTGGTGCGCTCGTCGCCGCGATCGGCGTGGTAGGCGCGGGTCAGCAGCAGGCCCGCCAGCTCCCCGTGCGAGCCCGCCGACGGCTGGAGGCTGACGTGCGGCAGGCCGCAGATCTCGGCGAGCGATTCCTCGAGGCGCGCCATCAGCTCCAGCGCGCCCTGGGCTCGCTTGGGGTCCTGGGCGGGGTGAAGCCGAGCGTGGCCCGGCAGCGCCGCGACCCGCTCGTTCAGCCGTGGGTTGTGCTTCATCGTGCACGAGCCGAGGGGATAGAGCCCGGTGTCGAGATCGAAGTTGCGGCGCGAGATGCGGTTGTAGTGGCGAACGATCTCGGGCTCGGAGACCTCGGGCAGCTCGGCCGGCCGCTCGCGCCGCAGGTGCGCCGGGATCAGCTCGTCGAGCGGGCGCTCGGGCACGTCCGGCTCGGGGAACGTCGCGGCGCGACGCCCCGCTCGGGAGCGCTCGAAGATGGTCACGGCCCGATCGCGCTGCATCGGCGTCTCGCCATTGAGGCCCGGGGCGGGGGTCCCCTGGTCCGTCATCCCGCCACCTCCGCCAGGCGGCCGCGCGCGCGGGCGACCGCGCTGCCCAGGGTCTCGGCCAGGCGGTCGATGTCGGCCCGGGTGCGGCGCTCGGTGATCGCGACCAGCAGCCCATCCGGGTGCTCGGGGTACTCGCGGCCGAGCGGATAGCCGGCGGCGATCCCTTCGGCGGCGCACAGGTCGAGCACCTCGTCCACCGGTGCGTCGACCCGCAGCGCGAACTCTCGCACGACCGGCGCGTCGTGGAGCGCTTCGACGCCGTCGACCCCGGCGAGGCGCTCGCGCGCGTACGCCGTGCGCCGGACGAGCAGCTCGCCCAGCTCGACGAGCCCGCGCCTTCCGAGCCAGCTCAGGTAGACGATGCCGGCGAGCGCGTTGAGGGCCTGCGCCGTGCAGATGTTGTGGGTCGCCTTCTCGCGGCGGATGTGCTGCTCGCGGGTCTGGAGGGCGAGCACGAACCCGCGCCGGCCGTCGACGTCGGTCGTCTCGCCGGCGATCCTGCCCGGCATGCGGCGCATGTGCTCGTCGGTCGCGCAGAAGAATCCGAACGACGGGCCCCCGAAGTCGAGCCGCCCGCCGAGCGGCTGGCCCTCGCCCGCCGCGACATCGGCTCCGCACTCGCCGGGTGGCCGCAGCACACCGGCAGCGATCGGATCGGCGGCCACCACGACGAGGGCGCCGGCATCGTGCGCCGGCCCGGCGAGCGCGGCGACGTCCTCGACCGCGCCGAGGAAGTTGGGCTGCTGGAGGAACACGGCCGCCGTATCGGCGTCGATCGCGTCGGCCAGGGCGCCGGCATCGGTGCGGCCACCCTCGAGGCCGACCTCGACGACCTCGGCGCCGAACCCGGCGGAGTAGGCGGCGAGCGTCTCGCGGCTGTGCGGATGCACTCCACGCGACGCGACGAAGCGGCGGCGCCCGGTGGCGGCGATCGCCAGGTAGCCGGCCGACGCGACCGAGGACG
>WNFV01004096.1_pt1 | contig 18276 bp, 16 predicted proteins | sample 5400101 | NCBI WGS metagenome assembly WNFV01 (sample SAMN13153361, study PRJNA577476) | soil metagenome | isolation source: 115 cm soil or saprolite under grassland replicate 1 | place: USA:California | collected 2016-06-15
TCGGCGCGGGCGCCCTGGCCGCGTCGGCGCTGCCTCCCGGGAACGGGTTCGTCAGCGAGTGGCTGCTGCTGCAGAGCCTGATCCACGGACTGCCCGCGTCCGGGGTGGCGACCGCGATCACGATGCCGGTCGCCGTGGCCGTGGTGGCTCTGACCGCGGGGCTCGCGGTCGCGACGTTCGTGAAGGCGTTCGGGATCGGCTTCCTGGCGCGGCCGCGCAGCGACGCGGTCGACGACGCCGTCGAGAGCCCGGCGAGCATGCTCGCCGGCATGGGGCTGGCGGCGCTGGCCTGTGCCGTGCTCGCGCTGGCGCCGACCCTGGTGGTGCCGCGGCTGGCCGGGGCGGTCCTGGTCGGCGAACCGGCCGCCGTGCACGGCACGCTCACGCTGCGGTTGTCCGGGAACGCGGGCGCGATGTCCCCGTTCCTGCTCACAGTCGCGGTGCTCACCGGCCTCGTCGCGGTTCTCGCCGCGCTGCGCTGGGCCGCCGGTCGCCGGGCCCGCCGGGCGGCCCGGCTGTGGGACTGTGGGGCCGGCCCGCTGTCGTCCCGGATGGAGTACACGGCGACCTCGTTCGCCGAACCGCTGCAGCGGGTCTTCGACGACGTGCTCCAGCCCGAGCTCGACGTCGAGGTCAGCCACCTCGCCGAGTCGCGGTACCTGGTCGACAGCGTGCAGTACCGCCGCCGGGCGCCGGACCGGATCGAGCGGCGGCTCTATGAGCCGGTCCTCATCGCGGCGGCACTGTGGGGCCGGGCCGGGCGGCGGCTCGGCACCGGAAGTGTGCACCGGTACCTCGCCTACGGCTTCTACGCGCTGATCGGGCTGTTCGTCGTGCTGGCGGTGACCCGGTGACCAGCGCCGCCGGGATCGCCGGCGCGGCGCTGCAGACGGTCGTCGTGGTCGGCGGCGCCCCGCTGCTGGCCGGGGTGATGCGGCAGGTCCGGGCCAGGCTGGAGGGCCGGGCCGGCGCCGGGGTCCTGCAGCCGTGGCGCGACCTGCGGAAGCTGCTGCGCAAGGAGTCGATCGCACCCCGCGGGACCAGCGAGGTGTTCCGCTTGGCGCCGCTGGTGCTGTTCGCGACCACGCTCGTGGTCGCGGCCGCCGCACCGTTCCTCACCACCGCGTCGCCGCTCGACCCGGTCGCCGACCTGATCGCGGTCGTCGCGCTGCTGACGCTCGGCACGGTCGCGCTGGCGCTCGCCGGGCTGGACACCGGCACCGCGTTCGGCGGCATGGGCTCGAGCCGCGAGATCACCATCACCGCGCTGGTCGAGCCCACCCTGCTGGTCGCCGTGTTCGCGCTGTCGGTGCGGGTCGGCACCACCAACCTGGGCGCGATCGTCACCTCGACCCTGCACCAGCCGAGCCGGGTGATCTCACCGGTCAGCCTGCTCGCCGCGGTCGCGCTGGCGGTCGCGATCATCGCCGAGACCGGCCGGTTGCCGGTGGACAACCCGTCCACCCATCTCGAGCTCACGATGGTGCACGAGGCGATGGTGCTCGAGTACGCCGGTCCGGACCTGGCCCTGGTCGAGTGGGCCGGCGCGATGCGGCTGACGGTCTTCCTGGGCCTGTTCGCCTCGCTGTTCGCCCCGTGGGGTGTTGCCTCCGGCAACGATCCGCTGGCGCTGCTGCCGGCGCTGGCCGCCTTCGCCGTCAAGGTGCTGGCGCTCGGCGTCGTGCTCGCGGCCGGCGAGGTGTTCCTCGCCAAGCTGCGGCTGTTCCGGGTCCCCGAGCTGCTCGCCGGGTCGTTCCTGCTCGCCCTGCTCGCCGTCGCCGCCTCGTTCTTCCTCAGCTAGGGGTGACCATGTACGTCCAGTTGCTCGACCTCGCCTGCGGAGCGTTCCTGCTCGCCGCGGTGCTGGTGCTGTGGCGGCGCGAGCTGGTGGCGATCGTGCAGGTGTTCGCCGCCCAAGGCGTCGCGCTGGCCGGCATCGTCGCGGTACTCGCGGCGCACGAGCGATCGGCCGAGCTCGGCCTGCTCGCCGTGGGTATCCTCGCGCTCCGCGCCGGGCTGCTGCCGTACCTGGTCCGCCGTACCCTGAGCGCCGGCGCGCAGGCTCGCGAGACCCGCCCGCTGGTGAACGTGACCGCGTCGCTGCTCGCCGCCGCGGTGCTCACGCTGCTCGCGTACGCCGTCTGCCAGCCGCTGGTGGCGCTGGCGCCGTCGGCCGCGACCCGGGCCGTGCCGGTCGGGCTCACCGTCGTACTGATCGGGTTCTTCGTGCTGGTCACCCGGCGGCTGGCGGTGTCGCAGGTGATCGGGTTCCTGCTGATCGACAACGGCATCACCGCGGTCGCGTTCCTGACCACCGCCGGCGTGCCGCTGATCGTCGAGCTCGGCGTCTCGCTCGACGTGCTGTTCGCCGTACTGGTGCTGCAGATCCTGACCACCCGGATCCGGGCCACCTTCGGCAACGCCGACCTGGACGAGCTGAGGGAGCTTCATGACTGACCTGCTCGTAGTGCTGCCGGTGCTGCTGCCGGCGCTGGCCTCGCTGATCTACGCGGTGCTCGGCTGGACCCGGGTGACGCAGTGGCTCGGCGCCGGTTGCGCGGCCGCGGTGCTGGCGACCGGCGTGGCGCTCGCGTCCGCCGGCGGTACCCCCTCCGCGGCCGGCGGGCTGTTGCGGGTGGACGCGCTGAGCGCGTTCATGGTGATCGTGATCGGCGCCGTCGCCCTGATCGCCGGGCTGGCCGGACCGCCGTACCTGGCCGCCGAGATCGCCGCCGGTCACGGCACCCCGCGGACCGCGGACCTGCACAACGTGCTGGTGCAGGCGTTCCTCGCCGCGATGGCGCTGGCAGTGGTGGCCGCCAACCTCGGCCTGGTCTGGGTCGCGATCGAGGCCACCACGATCGTCACCGCCTTCCTGGTCGGCCAGCGGCGCAACCGCCCGGCGCTGGAGGCCGCGTGGAAGTACGTGGTGATCTGCTCGGTCGGGATCGCGGTCGCGTTCCTCGGCACCGTGCTGCTGAACTACGCGTCCGTGCACGCCGGCCGGGGCGCCGGGCTGGACTGGACGGCACTCGCCGGGACCGCGGGTGACCTCGACCCCGGCGTGACGCGGATCGCGGTCGCGTTGCTCGTCATCGGGTTCGGCACCAAGGCCGGGCTGGCCCCGCTGCACGCCTGGCTCCCCGACGCCCACAGCCAGGCGCCCGCGCCGGTGTCGGCGCTGATGTCCGGCGTCCTGCTGTCGGTCGCGTTCTACGCGATCCTTCGGGTCAAGGCGATCGCCGACGGCGCCCTCGGTACCGGCTTCAGCCGCACCCTGCTGGTCGCCGTCGCCCTCGCCACCTTGCTGGTGGCCGCCTCGCTGCTGATCGCGCAGCGCGACTACAAGCGGATGCTCGCCTACTCCAGCATCGAGCACATGGGCCTGCTGGCGCTCGGCGCGGCCGTCGGCACCCGGCCGGCGGTGGCCGCCGTACTGCTGCACGTCCTCGGTCACGGGCTGACCAAGGCCACGCTGTTCGTCGGCGCCGGGCGGATCCTGCAGACCACCCGGTCCAGCCGGATCGACGGCGTGCGCGGCCTGGCCGGCAGCCAGCCGGTGCTGGCCGGAGCGTTCGGGGCCGGTGTGCTCGCGCTGCTCGGGCTGCCGCCGTTCAGCCTGTTCGCCAGCGAGGTCGGCATCGCCCGGGCCGGCTTCGCCGGCGGCCTCGGCTGGGCGGTCGCGATCGCGCTGGTGCTGTTGCTCGTGATCGGCGCCGCCGTCCTCGCGCGGACCGGCCGGATGCTGCTCGGTCCACCCCCGGACGGCCCGGGCGCGGCCACCGCACCGGTGCCGTTGCCGGGCGGTACGGCGCTCGCGGTGGTCGCCGGGCTGACCGCCTGCGCGGCGCTGGGTGTCACGCTGGGGCCGCTGCACGACCTGTTGCAGACCGCCGCCGGGATCGTGGGGACGCCATGAAGAGGTTCGGTGAGACGGTGGGCCACCGTCGTACGTCAGCGGCCGTCACCGACGACGAGCTGCCCGGCCTCGCGACCGGCCTGCTCGCCGAAGGGTTCCGGGTGGCGCTGGTCGCGTGCCACGACGACGGCGACCACCTCCGAGCGGTCTACCTGTTCACCGCGCCCGAGCCGGACCGGCGGGTCGAGCTCAGTGTCACCGTGCCCCGGACGCGTCCGCACGTCCCCAGCCTGGCGGGGATGTCCTTCCCGGCCGGCCGGTTCGAACGCGAGATGCACGACCTGTTCGGCATCGTCCCCGACGGTCATCCGCAGCCCAGCCGGCTGGTCCGGCATTTCCACTGGCCCCGCGGCTGGCACCCGATGCTGTCCGACGCGGGTGACCCGCCGGCGTTCGGCGACGTCGACGGTCCGTACCCGTTCCGGCCGGTCGAGGGCCCCGGAGTGTACGAGATCCCGGTCGGTCCGGTGCACGCAGGCCTGATCGAGCCAGGACACTTCCGGTTCTCCGTGGTGGGCGAGACCATCCTCAACCTCAAGGCCCGGCTGTGGTTCGTCCACAAGGGCATCGAGAAGCTGTTCGCCGGACGCCGGCCCGAGGCGGCGATCGAGCTCGCCGAGCGGATCAGCGGCGACACCGCCGTCGGCCACACCCTCGCCTTCTGCCACGCCGTCGAGGACGCCCTGCGGTTGCCGGTGGCAACGGACGCGCTCCGGATCCGGGCGGTACTGCTCGAGCTCGAGCGGATCTACAACCACGTCGCCGACCTCGGAGCGCTCTGCAACGACGTCGGGTACGGCGTGCTGAACGCGCACGCGCAGCGGATCCGCGAGCAGTTGCTGCGGATGAACGCGTCGGTCACGGGTCACCGGCTGCTCCGCGGCGCGGTCCGTCCGGGTACCGCCGAAGTGAAGCGCATGCCCGACGCCGCCGAGCTCGCCGGCATCGGGACCGACATCGACGAGATCGCCGGCCTGGCGCTGGCCAACAGCGTCGTACACGACCGGTTCGCCGGCACCGCCGTGCTCACCCGCCGGCAGGCCGCCGACCTCGGCACGCTCGGCTACGTCGCCCGCGCCAGCGGCGTGGACACCGACGCCCGCCGCGACCATCCCTGGCTCGACCTCGGCCCGGCATTCGCCGTCTGCACCCAGACCGACGGCGACGTGCTGGCCCGGTTCCAGGTCCGGGCCGCCGAGATCCGGACCTCGATCCAGCTCATCGCTGAGCTCCTCGAGGGTGACGCGCCGGAGGCCGGCCGCTCGGAGACACCGCCCGGGCCCGGCAGCGGCGTCGGTCTGGTGGAGGGCTGGCGTGGCACCATCGCGCACCGTATCGAGATCGCGCCGGACGGGACCTTGAGCCGGGTGAAGATCGTCGACCCGTCCTTCTTCAACTGGCCGGCTCTCCCGCTGGCGCTCGCCGACACGATCGTCCCGGACTTCCCGCTCACCAACAAGAGCTTCAACCTGTCGTACGCGGGCAACGACCTCTAACCGGCCAGCCAGGTGCGGGCCGAGGCGAGCGCGTCGGCGAGCGGCGGGATGTCCGGGTGCCAGGCCTTCTCCCACTCGACCGACCACCAGCCGTCGTACTCGTGCTCCGCAAGCACCGCGCGGATCGCGTCCAGCGGCACCTCGCCGGCGCCGATCAGCGCGGGCACCGGCCGGTCGAGCGGTGGCACGGCGTCCTTCAGCTGGACGTACGCGAGCCACGGCGCCACCGCGTCGTACGTCGTCTTCGGGTCCTCACCGGACCGCCACGGGTGCACGAAGTCCCAGATCACGCCCAGCCCGGGGCTGCTCGTCCGCGCGAGCAGCCGCGCCACGTCCGCGCCGCGCGGATACGAGTCGTGCGTCTCCACGAAGATCCGCACCCCACGCCTGGCTGCCGGGCCAGCCGCGGCCTCGAGCCGTCGTACCCCCCGGTCGTCGTCACCGCCGTCGCCGTTCCCGCCCGGGAACACCCGCACCCCGACCGCGCCGAGATCCGCCGCCAGGTCCACGTACCGGACCAGCTCGTCAACGATCTGGGGGTCGTCGCCGGGCGCACACACCTTGACGTACGACGCCACCGCGAGCGGAGCCAGTCGCGCCTCCGCGAGCACCCGCCGTACATCCGTCCGCTCGGTCCGGGTAAGCCCCGGATGCACAGGCTGGCCCTCCCCCGCCCGCAACTCCACCCCACTGCAGCCGCCGGCCGAGAGCACCGCGGCGACCTCATCCAACCCGGCCCCCGGCATCCCCAACGTCGACGCCGCCAGCTTCACGGGACCCAATCTATTCCGCCGGGCCGGACCGGAGCGTCAGTCCTTGGCGGGGGGTTCGAGGAGGGTGGGGCGGCCGGGCTGTTCGCCGCCGCGGGCGTCGAGGTAGGACTGCTTGGGGATCATCACCTTGCGGCGGAAGACGCAGACCAGGGTGCCGTCCTGCTTGTAGCCCTTGGTCTCGACGTAGACCACGCCGCGGTCGTCCTTGGACTTCGACTCCCACTTGTCCAGCACGGTGGTCTCGCCGTAGATGGTGTCGCCGTGGAAGGTCGGCGCGACGTGCCGCAGCGACTCGATCTCCAGGTTCGCGATCGCCTTGCCGCTGACGTCCGGGACCGACATGCCGAGCAGCAGCGAGTAGATGTAGTTGCCGACCACAACGTTCTGCTTGAACTGGGTGGTCTGCTCGGCGTAGTTGGTGTCCAGGTGCAGCGGGTGGTGGTTCATCGTGAGCAGGCAGAACAGGTGGTCGTCGTACTCGGTGACCGTCTTGCCGGGCCAGTGCTTGTAGACCGCACCGACCTCGAACTCCTCGTAGCTACGCCCGAACTGCATGACCTGCTCCTCCGTGCATCCGTCAGGAACGACCTGATCAGCATGCCAACGGTCCGCCGCCGGGCGCCAGGCAACCTGTGCGTGACAAGCCTCACCGGAGCGTGACGCGCACCACCAGGCCGCCGCCGTCCCGCGCTGCTGCTCGGTATCGGCGCGGTGGCACTGCTCGTCGGCGGCATCGCCGGCCTCTACCCGCCGTCCGCGCCTCCCGCCTGACCCGGTCGAAGCCCTCGCCACCCCCTGACGGCGCCCCAGGTCTGTCGCGCGGACCGGCCTACCAGAGAGGCAAGCGGCAACCGCCCGTCGCGGATATCGATCCGGACGAAGTCGGACAGGCGTCAGCGGGTCGCCGGTGGCTCCTGTGCCGGCGGTGCGTCGCGCGGCCCGGGCTGCTCCGCCGGGCTGCCGTACTGGTGTTCGGTGGTGGTTGGGGTGCGGGGGGTGACGTCGCCCTTGAGGGCCAGGCGGGCGAGGTGGTTGCGGGCCTCTTCGGCGTACTTGTGGTCGCAGAGCACGTCGTAGGTGGTGGCGACGACGGCGGTGCGCGAGGTGAAGTCGCGGCGGCCGCGCAGCTGCGCGTAGCCGATCGCGCCGAAGGTCATGCCGAAGAACGCGCCGAGCACCACGCCCGTGAAGACCGCCGAGACCCACTGGGAGCCCTTGGTGGAGAAGATGCCGAGCAGCAGCCCGACGAACAGGCCGAACCAGGCGCCGGTGGCCAGGCCGCCGGTGATCGCGCGGCCCCAGGTGAGCCGGCCGGTGATCTTCTCGACCTGGCGCAGGTTGTTGCCGACGATGGTGGTGTGCTCGACCGGGAACCTCTCGTCCGAGAGGTAGTCGACCGCGCGCTGCGCCTCGAGGTACGTGTCGTACGTCCCGATCACCCAGCCACTCGGCCGCGGGTCCATCGACTGCAGCGACTGCCGGTTGCTCATCGCGGTTCCCTTCACTGTGCTTCCACACCCATCATTGCGGACGGGCGGTCATCCCGCGTTGATAGCCTCGCGGAAGACGCCGCCGAGAGCACGGGGAGGTGGCCGTGGCGACATCCCGCAGGGTCAGCCAGCTGTTCACCCGGCGGCCTTCCGCCACGCCCTCGTCGGAGGACCTGGTCGCGACCGGCAAGCTGGACGGCGCGCTCGTCGACTGGGCGTTCTACCGCCAAGGGCGGCGGGACCCGACCACGAAGTCGTACGGCGACGCGCTGGCCAGGGCGCGGCGCGGCGAGGGATTCCTCTGGATCGGGCTGCTGGAGCCGACCGCGCGGCAGCTCGCGGTGCTCGGTGACGAGTTCGGGCTGCACCCGCTGGCGCTCGAGGACGCGATCGAGGCGCACCAGCGCCCCAAGCTCGAGCGGTACGGCGATCGTGGCGAGACGCTGTTCGCGGTCTTCAAGACGGTCCGGTACGTCCCGCACACGACGCTGACGGCGACCTCGGAGGTGGTCGAGACCGGTGAGGTGATGGTGTTCTGCGGCACCGGGTTCGTGATCACCGTGCGGCACGGGAAGCACAGCGAGCTGTCCGGCTTGCGGCAGCGACTGGAGGACGAGCCGGACCGGCTCGCCGACGGCCCGGGCGGTGTGCTGCACGCGATCGCGGACCTGATCGTGGACAGCTACCTCGGGGTCGCCGAGGGCGTGCAGTCCGACATCGACCTGATCGAGGCCGAGATGTTCAGCCCGCGCGGGTGGCGCAACATCGAGCGGGTCTACCAGCTGAAGCGCGAGGTGCTGGAGCTGAAGCGCGCGGTGGCGCCGCTGGCCGGCCCGATCCGGGTGCTCGCCGAGCGGCACCACCCGCTGATCATCGAGGAGACCCGCAAGTACTTCCGGGACGTCGACGACCACCTGAGCCGGGTGCGCGAGCAGGTCACCGGCTTCGACGAGCTGCTCACCTCGATCCTGGCCGCGGGGCTCGCGCAGGTGCAGGTGCAGGAGAACGACGACCTGCGGCGCATCTCCGCCTGGGTCGCGATCCTGGCGCTGCCGACGATGGTCGCCGGCATCTACGGCATGAACTTCGACAACATGCCGGAACTGCACACGCGATACGGGTACTTCGTCGCACTGATCCTGATGGTTGTTGCCTGCGGCACCTTGTACGGCCTGTTCAAGCGGAACCGCTGGCTCTAGCAGGATTTCGACCACCCTCGAAAGGCTGGCCGCCGGCTCGCCGACGGCCTTAACGTCTCGTGCGTCACCGGACCGCCACACGGGGGAGTCGCAGCATGCAGGTCAGGAAGCTCGTCGTCACAGCCCTCACCGTCGGGCTGGCCGGGGCCGCGCTGGTCACCGGACCGTCCGTCGCCGTCGCGGTGCCCGTGCAGGGGCCGGACAACACCGGCACGGGCACCGCGACCACGGACTCCTGGTACGACGGCGACGTGCTCCCGCACTGAGACGGATCAGGCGAGCCAGCGGCGGTTCCGCGCCGAAGCGTGGTCGGCGAGCAAGCCGTGCAGCCGGACAGCGAGCGGGTGATCGGCGTCGGCGAGCGAGAACAGCGCCTCGTGCCAGGCCTGGCGGGACTCGTCGGTGCGCCCCAGCGCGACCAGCGCCAGCCCCAACGTGTGCAGCGTCTCGGCGATCGGCTCACCGACCCGCAGGTAGCGCCGCATCCAGTGCAGCGCCTCGTCTGCCGCGGCGGCCGCCTCGGCGTAGTCGCCCTGGGCGAGGTACGCCTCGGCCAGGTTGCCCTGGGCCTGCGCCTCGACCTGGTGGTGACCGGACCGGCGCGCGGCGGCGACCGCCTCGAGCGTGTACTTGATGCCCGCCGCCGGATCGCCGGAGCGGGTGTGGCCGCCGCCGAGGTTCAGCAGGATGCCCGCCCGGCTCGGGGTCAGCACGTCACCCGCTACCGGCGCGGCCTCCGCCCGGTCCAGTGCCGCGAGTGCCTGCTCGTGGTAGGCGAGCGCCGCGCGCATCCGGCCGGCGTCGTGGCAGCTGCTGCCGAGCCGGGTCAGGATCAGCGCCTCCGCCGCCGGGTGGCCGCGACGCCGGCAGCTGCGCATCGCCGACTCGAACGTGGTCACCGCGTCCTCGTGCCGGCGCAACCGGTGGTAGACGAGCCCGAGGGTGCCGGCCGCCAGGTACCGGGCCCGGTGGTCCCCGAGCCGGTCCGCGGCCGCCAGCCCGAGCTCGGCGACCAGGAGCACGTCGTCGGAGACCCGGGATCGCGCGAGCAGCGGACCCGTGTGCCAGGCGAGCTGCCAGGCGTAGGAGTCCCGGCCGTGCGCCGTGGCCAGCTCCACCGCGCCCGCCACCGCGCGGCGTTCGATCTCCCACCAGGCGAGGGCCCCGGCGTGGTCGTCCAGCCGGGCGGCCTGCACCGGGGACGGCGGAGCGGACTCGCCCGCCAGCCGGTGCGGCGCGACGATCGCCGCGGCCCGGAACACCCCGTCCAGGTAGTAGTCGAGCACCCGGTCGATCGCGCGGTCGAGCTCGTCCGGAGCCGTCGCACGGCGGCCCAGCTCGGCGGCGTACACCCGGATCAGGTCGTGGTACTGGTACCGCCCGGGGCACGGCTGCTCGAGCAGGTTGGCCGCCACCAGCCGGTCCAGCGTGCGGGCCGCGGCGGTCGCGCCGTCCAGCCCGCACAGGTCGGCGAGGCAGGCGGCGGCGTCGGCGCCGAAATCGCCGGACGGCATCGTGCCGAGCAGCCGGAAGTAGGCCGCGGTCTCCTCGTCCAGCGCGGCGTACGACCAGGAGAACACCGCGCGCAGGTCGTTCTCCGGGTCGTCCGGGTCGCCGAGCGAGTCCAGCCGCCGGTGCTCGTCGGCCAGCTCGCCGGCGACCGCGGCCAGCGACTGCTCGTCGTACCGCAGGGCTCGCTCGCCGGCGATCGTGAGCGCCAGCGGCAGGCCGCCCGCGTACCGGACCAGCCGGCTGACCGCGTTCGGCTCGGCGGCGGCCCGGTCGGCGCCGACGGAGGCGGCGATCAGCTCCGCACCCGCGGCCGGGTCCAGCGCGGTCAGCGGCAGTCGGCGGGCGCCGTTCCGCGACCCGAGGCCGCGGAGCTGGTTCCGGCTGGTCACCAGCACGACGCATCCCGCGGTGCCGGGGAGCAGCGGCCGGACCTGGTCCACCGCCCGGGCGTTGTCGAGCAGCACCAGCATCCGCTTGCCGGCCAGCCGGGTGCGCAGCAGCGCCGACCGCGGCTCCAGCCCGTCCGGCACGTCCCGGTCCGGTACGCCGACCGCGCGCAGCAGCATGCCGAGCGCGTCGACCGCCGCGACCGGGCGCCCGGCCGAGAACCCGCGCAGGTTCAGGTACACCTGCCCGTCGGGGAACCGGTCCCGGGCCCGGTGCGCCCAGTGCACCGCGAGGCTCGTCTTGCCGGCTCCGCCAGGCCCGGTGATCGCGGCGATCGCGACGGCGTCGGTCCGTGCCGCGACCGCGTCCAGCTCGGCCAGCTCCGCCTGCCGGCCGGTGAAGTGCGAGATGTCCGCGGGCAGCTGCCGGGGCGGCTCGAACGCCGGCTCGCCGGCGCGGGCGGACGGGGCATCGACCTGCTCGGCGTCGGCGGCCAGCAGCTCGGTGTACGCCAGCCGCAGCTCCGGACCCGGTTCGACGCCGAGCTCCGCGGCGATCGACGCGCGCGCCTGCGAGTACTGCTCCAGCGCCTCGGCACTACGCCCGGCGCCGTGCAGGGAACGCATCAACCGGACCCACAACGACTCCCGCAGCGGGTGCCGCGCGACGGCGTCCGACAGCTCGACCATCCAGGCGCCGGTCCGGTCCAGGTCGGCGAGCCGCTCGAGCGTGGACAGGTACAGCTCGACCAGCCGGGGCCGTTCGTGGTCGCTCAGCCAGTCCGACAGCGACTCCTCGAACGGGTCGCCGCGCCACAGTGCCAGCGCGGCGCCGAGCCGGTCCTGCCGGCTGTCCCCGGAGCTGTCCCCGCAGCTGTCACCGGCGAGCTGCTCGAACCGCAGCGCGTCGACGGCAGACCGATCCACCCGCAGCAGGTAGCCGCCCGGTGACCGCTCGACGGTCTCCGCGCCGAGCTCGCGGCGCAGCCGCATCACAGCGGTCTGCAGGCTGCCGCGGACGTTGGCGGGCAGATCTTCGCCCCAGATCCGGTCGGCGAGCACATCGGTCGCGACCGGACGCCCGGCCGACAGCGCCAGCACGGCCAGCAGGGTCCGCACCCGGCGGCCCGGCAGCGGCACCGCCACCCCGCCGACGCGGGCCTCGAGCGGGCCGAGCAGGAGGACCTCCACGCCCTCGGCACTCACCTGTGCTCCCCTCCGCGACGCCCGCAGCTGCGCCGGACGCCGAGCTCACACCGGCGGACGTTACCAAACGCACCAAGCCGGTCACTGGTTGGTCCACCGCTCGACAGAGCCGTGACAGATTCGTGCCAGCGGCGCCACGTACCGTCACTCCCGGCCCGAGCACAGTCTCCGTCCGCTCGCGGGGGGCTCGGGTGACGAGGGGAGCTCAACGATGCTGCGGATCCATTTCACCGACCAGGACCTGGCCAGGACGACGATCGCCGGCGAACCCGACCCGGTCTGGGAGGTCCTGCTCAGCCTGCGCGCGCTGCAGAGCCGCGACCCGGGCCCCGCGCTCACCGGCTGGCACCGGCACACCCGGCGGGTCGCGCCCCGGGTCGAGACCCGGCTGCTCGCCGAGCTGGCGCCGTCGGAGCCCGAGACCTACCGCCGGCTCAGCGACGCCGTCGCCCCGATGCGCGGCGCCCCGCCGGCGACTGCCGACCGGACCGCCGTACGACGGATCGGCACGGCGGTGGACCGCTACCACCAGGTCGCTCTCGCGCCGTACTGGGCGTCGATCCGGCGCTGTGTGGCGGCCGACCGCGCCCACCGCGCCGAGCAGCTCGTCGGCCACGGCATGGAGGCGGTGCTGTCGAACCTGCACCCCCGGGTGCGCTGGGAGGCACCGGTGCTGACCGTGCTCGACCTGGCCGACGCCGACCTGTACCTGGACGGCAGCGGCCTGACCTTGCAGCCGTCCTACTTCTGCCCGGACGCGCCGGCACAACTGCGCGCGACCGGCCTGCCGCCGACCCTGGTCTACCCGGTGCCGCGCGGGCCCGGCTCGCTCCAGCAGTCCGCCGGCGAGGACACCGCGGACGTGACCAGGCCGGTCGCGGCGCTGGTCGGCCGCACCCGGACCCAGGCCCTGCTGGCGACCACGGCCGGTTGTACGACGAGCCAGCTCGCCGAGGTCTGCGACATCTCGCTGGCCGCGGCGAGCCATCACGCCACGGTCCTGCGGGAGGCCGGGCTGATCGCGAGCCGCCGGAACGGCCGGGCAGTGCTGCACGAGATCACCTACCTCGGCCTGCACCCGTTGTCGGGCCGCCCTTCGGCCGCGGCCGGCTGATCGTCGTACCAGAAGAAACGGCCCCCGGCGGAAGCCATCCGCCGGGGGCCGGTGCGTGCGAGAGCCCTAGTGGCGGCCCCAGCCGGGGACGGTGCCGTCGAGGGTCAGCTCGTACTGGTCGTAGCGGGTCATCAGGTCCAGCAGCTCGTGCTCGGTGGGGCGGCGACCGTCGGCGTACAGCTCGGCCAGGCCGCGGAAGTACTCCTCCCGGTTGATCGCCGGGGTGAACACGATCAGCATCGTCGCCTGGTCCTTGTACGGGTTGCGGAACCCGTGCGACATGTTCTCCGGCACGTTCACGTAGGTGCCGGGCGGGGCGGTGAAGGTCTTCCCGTCCAGGGTCAGCTCGACCAGGCCGTGCAGCACGTAGAACGCCTCGAGCTGCTCCTTGTGGATGTGCGGCGAGGCGCCCGGTGCGCCCGGGTCCATCCGGTGCTCGTAGATGCCGAGGCGGTCGTCGGTCCAGCCGCCGACGGCCTTGAACGTGGTCTGCGTGGTGGTGCCGATCTGGACTGCCTCGCCCTCGCCAGGCATCAGGATCTTGGGAAGCTGGGTCATCGCGGTGTCACTCCTCGGTGTCGTTGTCGGTACGGCTGTCGGCGGCGGCCTGGAACCAGGACAGGTACCGCTCACCGGTGTCGGGGAACAGGGTCACGAGGGTCTTGCCGGCGTACTCGGGTCGGCCCGCCAGCACCCGGCAGGCGTGCGCGGCCGCACCGCTGGACACGCCGACCAGCAGTCCGGCGGTGCGGGCGACCAGCAGCGCGGTGGCGAACGCGTCCTCGTCGGACACCGCGACCACGTCGTCCACGATGCTCACGTCCGTGGTGGGCGCGACGAAGCCGCCGTTCAGGCCGGGGATCCGGTGGATGCCGCCCCAGCCCTCGCTGAGCAGCGGCGACCGCTGCGGCTCGACCGCGACGATCCGGATCCCGGGCTTGCGCTCCTTGAGGTACTTCGCGACACCGCTCAGGGTGCCGCCGGTGCCGACGCCGCAGACGAACACGTCCAGCTCGCCCTCGGTGTCGGCCCAGATCTCCGGCCCGGTGGTCGCGTAGTGCGCCTGCACGTTGTCGGCGTTCTCGTGCTGGCAGGCGAACCAGGAGCCCGGCCGCTCGCGGTGGATCTGCTCGGCCTTCTCGATCGCCGCGGCGTACCCCTGCTCGTGCGGCGTCAGGACCACCTCGGCGCCGAACGCGCGCAGCAACTGGATCCGCTCGTTCGTCGCGCTGTCCGGCAGCACGATCACGCACCGGTAGCCGCGGGCGGCGGACAGCGCCGCCAGCGAGATCCCGGTGTTGCCGGACGAGGCCTCCACGATCGTGCCGTCGCCCGGTCGCAGCAGCCCGGCCTTCTCGGCGGCCTCGATCATGTACAGCGCGATCCGGTCCTTGACGCTGGACAGCGGATTGGCCATCTCGAGCTTGGCGTAGACGGTGGTGCCGGTCCCGGCCAGGCCGAGATCGAGCCGGACGGCGGGGGTCCCGCCGATCAGGTCCTCCAGCGATCCGGCCAGCGGCCGGGGGGTCAGCGTCAGCACGTTTCTCTCCGTTCGGTAGGGCGGATCACCAGGCGGGGAACGCCGGTTCGGTCGTCGGGTGCAGCCGGCGGAACTGCGGCCGGCCGGTGGCGGGCCGCTGGCGAGTCGCGCGGTGCGGGTCGGCGACCGGCGCCAGCACCCGGGCGCCGCGCGCGACGTCGTGGATGACCAGGGCCTGGGCGCCGACCACCGCGTCGCTGCCGACCGTGATCGGGCCGAGCAGGGTGGCGTTGGCACCGATCACCACACGGTCACCGATCCGCGGGTGCCGGCGCGTTCCGGCCGGCCGGCGCTGGTCGTGCCACCAGCCGACCGAGCCGAGCGTGACCTGGTGGAACACGGTGACGTCGTCGCCGATCTCGGCGGTCTCGCCGATCACGACCCCGGTGCCGTGGTCGACGAAGAAGCCTCGCCCGATCGTGGCGCCGGGGTGGATCTCGATGCCGCCGGACAGCAGCCGGGCGAGCACCGACACGAGCCGCGCGGTGCGGCGCAGGCCGCGCCGGTGCAGCCGGTGCGCGACCCGGTAGCCCCAGACCGCGGCCAGGCCCGGGTGCAGCAGCGCCTCGGTCCGCGACTTGATCGACGGGTCGCGCGCCAGCACCACGTCGAGATCCGCGAGCAGGCTCACCGGCGTTCCCCGGTCGCCGCCGCGGCAGGCTCCGGCCGCTTGCGGAGCTGCTTGATCCGGTTCTCGGCGTACGCCATGCCCGCCAGCACCACCAGGCCGCCGGCCAGCAGGTTCCAGGTCACCGGCTCGCCCAGCAGCAGCACGCTGACGGTCACCGCCGCCACCGGTACGACGTAGTTCACCGCGGACGCGGTGGTGGCTCCGACGTCGCCGATCAGCCGGAAGTACAGCACGTACGCGAGGCCGGTGCTGAGCAGGCCGAGGAACGCGATGCTGCCCGCCACCCTGCCGGTGAAGTGCGGCGCGTGCCAGGCCAGGAACGGCGTCACCACGGCCTGCAGCACGGCCGCCGCGACCAGCTGGGACGCGGCCAGCGCCAGCGGCGGCAGGCCGCGCGGCGACAGGAACCGGCGGACGTAGACGAACCCGGCGGCGTAGCTCAGCGCCGCGCCGAAGCAGGCCAGCCGGCCGCCCATCGAGCCGAGCGAGTCCCGCCACGGCCCGATCACCAGCACCACTCCCACGAACCCGGCCAGCAGGCCGACCGCCTTGCGCGGGGTCGGCCGCTCGGTGGGCAGGACCGCGGTGGCCAGCGTGAGGGTGAGCAGCGGGGTGCTACCCACGAGCACCCCGGCGATCCCCGCGCCGGTGGTCTGCTCGCCGTACGAGAGGGCGAGGAACGGGATCACGTTGCCGAACAGCGCGGCCGCCGCGACGTGCGCCCAGACGACGGCGGACCGCGGCAGGCCCACCTTCTTCAGGCCGGTGATCGCCAGCAGCACGGCGGCACCGAGGATCAGCCGGCTCAGCACCAGCTGACCGGGAGTGAGGCCCTCCAGCGACACCTTGATGAACGTGAAGCTGCTCCCCCACAGCGTGGCCAGCAGCAGGAAGCGGGCGACGGTTGCGTTCTTCATCTCTCTCCTCGGTGCGGGTGCCCGGTGGTCCGGGCACTCAGTAGTTCGGCTGCTTGCGCAGCAGATCGCGGCGGCCGACGATCTCGGGCACGTAGACCTGGTCGTTCCAGACGTCGGCCTCGACGGGTTCGAGGGCGATCGAGATGACGCTCTCGTCGACCCGGAAGGCGGTGCCGACCGCAGCCGTGAGCGTGGCGACCAGCTCCGCCTCCTCAGCCTCGGTCATCGAGACGGGGAAATGCTTGATGTTGACGTGTGGCATGTCTGTCTCCTTCGTTGACTGTGGCCGCGATGACCGGCTCGAGATGCTGGAGCTCGTCCGCCCACAGCCGGCGCCGGATCGTCTCGGCGAGCTCGTCGACGTCCGGGTACTTGAGCAGGCTGTAGTGGTCGGCCTGCAGCTTGACGACGACCGGCGCCTTCGCCGAGTAGCCGCTGCTGTTCTCGATGAACGAGTAGTCGTCGCCGCTGGCCTTGAAGATCGTGATCGGCGCGCTGATCCGGCGCTCGGCCAGCTCGCGGAACGTGTACTGGAACGAGTACGTCTCCCGCACGATCCGGACGATCCGGCGGATCAGGCCGGCCTCCAGGTTGCGCACCCGCTTGCGGATGAACGCGACGAAGCCGTCCTCGTCGGTGACCTGCCGCAGGCAGTCGTCCAGCGCCGGGTCGGTGATGCCGCCCGCGAACACCGAGAACAGGATCGTCAGGTAGGCCGGGTTGCCGTACCCGGCGGCGCCGTCGTGCTCGATGTCCAGGCGCGGCGACCCGGGCGCGATCAGGAACAGGTCCCGCACCCGCTCGCCGGCCTGCTCGAGCTGGTAGGCGGCCTCGAACGCGACCCGGGCGCCGAACGAGTAGCCCCACAGCGTGTACGGCCCGTCCGGCTGCTGCGCCCGGATCAGCTCGACGTCCGCGGCGGCCATCGCGCTGATGGTCGGGTACGGCGTCTCGCCCTCGTTGATGCCGTACGCCAGGACGCCGTGGAACGGACGGCCGACGTCCAGCCGGCCGGCCAGCAGCCGCAGGTTCATCGTGTACCCGCCCAGGCCCGGCCAGCAGTACACCGGCGCACCGGCGCCATTCGGCTCCAGCGGTACCAGCCGGTTCGCCGGCGCCGCGTCGCCGCGGTCGATCGCGCTCGCGAGCACCTCGATCCGCGGGTACTCGAACAGCACCTGGAGCGGCAGCGCGGTGCCGAACTCCCGGTTGATCCGGTTGATCAGCGCGACCGCCACCAGCGAGTTCCCGCCGGACTCGAAGAAGTCGTCCCGCACCGAGACCACGTCACGCCGCAGCGCCTTCGCCCAGATGTCGCGGACCCGTTCCTCGGTCGGGGTACGCGGCGCGACCACCGGCCGCTCGACGGGACCTTCGGCGGCGCGCAGCTCGGCGAGCGCGCGGGTGTCGATCTTGCCGTTGGCGGTGAGCGGCAGCCGGTCCAGTACGGTGACCGTGTTCGGCACCATGTACGCCGGCAGGAAGGTGGCGAGGTCGTCGCGGATCATCTCCGTCGGGCCGCGCATGTGCACGACGTCCTCGTGCATGCCCTCACTGAGCTGCTGCTCGGCGCTGATCCGGCCGCCGACGAAGAAGTACGACGGACCGGCGTCGCGACCGAGGATCGCCCGCATCCGTTTCGCCGACGGCAGGTCGTTGCCGGACTTCGAGCTGTACCCGGACGACATCAGGCCGATGCCGAGATCGTTCTGCTGGTAATGCTGGAGCTTCCTGCCGAGGTCGACGTACGCCAGCCGCGGATCCGGGTTCCGGCTGAACACCGTGATCCCGAACGAGGACCGTTCGTAGACCTGCTGGTTGATCGCGATCACGTGCTTCTTCAGCACCAGCTCGCCGGAGACCTTCTCCAGCTCCGTGCCGGTGTAGCGGTACTGCCCGGCCGGCAGGTCGGCGATCCGGCCCGGGTGGCTCTGCACGTAGACGTCGACCGCCTCGTCCGGCCGGCCGTCGTACGGGTGGATCTCGAAGCTGGCGAGGTGGTAGTCGTCGGGTGCGCCGCGGAGCGACTCCTTGACGCCGGGCGCGAACCCGGCCGGGCGGATGTCCAGGCCGTACGACGGGAGCACGTGCTC
>WNFV01004097.1_pt1 | contig 18274 bp, 17 predicted proteins | sample 5400101 | NCBI WGS metagenome assembly WNFV01 (sample SAMN13153361, study PRJNA577476) | soil metagenome | isolation source: 115 cm soil or saprolite under grassland replicate 1 | place: USA:California | collected 2016-06-15
GGCGAGCGGCTCGGCAGCGGCGCCGAGCGGCACATCGGCTTCAAATGCCCGCATTGCAAGCTGTTCGTCGCCTTCGAGCGCTCAGGGGCCTAGCCTCATCTTCAGCGAGCCGCCGCGCCTGCCGATAGGCAGGACGTGGCCGTCGACGTCGCCGCAGCCCCGGTCCCGCGCTTCCGCGCGCTCGCGCTCGCGGTGCCCGCGCGTGCGCTGCTGGCCGGCATCGTCGCGCTGAGCGCCGTCGTCCGCGGCGTCGCCGCGCTCGCGCACGTCACTCCCTATTACTTCCCGGACGAGTACCTCTACCCGGCGCTCGCCCGCGGGATCGCGAACGGCGACGGCCCGGTCGTGCGCGGCGCGCTCGTCCACTTCCCGGCGCTGCTCGAGCCGCTGCTGACGGCGCCGTTCTGGCTTCCCGGCGACCCGCTGCTCGCGCTGCGGCTGACTCAAGGCCTCCACGCGGTCGCGATGTCGCTCGCGGCGGTGCCCGTCTTCCTGCTCGCGCGACGGCTCGGACTCCGCGACGGCGTCGCACTGGCGGCCGCGCTCGTCGCGGTCGCGTGTCCTGACGTCGTCTACGCCTCGTTCACGCTCTCCGATCCGATCGCCTACCCACTCGTGCTCGCCGCGGTCTACGCAGGCGTCGTCGCGCTCGACACGCCGACGCGCCGCTCGCAGTTCGCGTTCTTCGCCTTCGCGGCGCTCGCGTCGTTCGCGCGTGTGCAGTACGCGGCGCTGCCGCTCGCATTTGCCGTCGCCGCGCTCGTGCTCGAGCGCCGGCGCGCCTTCTCGCGCTACCGGCTGACGCTCGCGCTGTTCGCGGTACCCGCGCTCGGGTTGCTCGCGCTCGGGCCCGGCCGCGTGCTCGGCGCGTACTCGGGCGTCACGTCGGTCGGGATCCACCCGCTGTCGATCCTGCGCTGGACGGCGACCGACGCGATGCTGCTCGTCTACGCGACGGGAGTCGTTCTCGTCCCCGGCGCGCTCGTCGCGCTCTTCACGCCGCGCACGCGCACGGAGCGCGCCTACTCGCTGATGACCCTCGTGCTCGCGGCTGCGCTGCTCGCGCAGGCGGGCTTCATTGCGAGCTTCGACTCGCATCGCGTCCAGGAGCGCTACCTCTTCCCGCTGCTCCCGCTCGCCGCGCCTGCGTTCGCGCTCGCGGTCGGCCGCGGGCGTGCGGCCACGCGGGCCGCGCTCGTCGCCGCCGCCGGAATCCTGCTGCTCTCAGTGCGCGTGCCGCTGTCGGGCTTCGCCGCGGGACCGGGCAAGGACGACTCGCCGACGCTCACCGCTTTCTTCAAGCTCGAGCAGCTCGTCACCGTCGAGAACGGATCGGTCGCCGTCGCTCTCGCAGCGGCGCTGCTCGCGCTCGTCGGAGCGCTCGCCGTCCGCCGGGCTCGCGGCGGCGCGCTCGTCGGGCTCGGGGTCGCGGTCGCGGTCGGCGTCGCGCTCTCCGCCGGCGTCCAGTCGTGGGACTCGCGCAATGCGCACACGCTGCGCGCCTACGACATGCCGGCCGACGCACGTTGGGTCGACCACGCGGGATTCGATCGCGTGACATTGCTCGAGGCGCCCGGCTCGGTCCCGCCGCACGCGCTCGAGGCGCTGTGGTGGAACACGTCGATCGACCGTGAGCTCTTCTTCGGCAGCGCGACCGCGACCGACCATTTCGGCGGCTCGCTGCGCGCCGAGATCGCAGCGGACGGCACGCTCACGGCCGCGGGGCGTCCGGTGTACGGGCCGCTGCTCGTCCAGACGGGGGGCTCGCAGGTCGGCTTCACGAATACGACCCTCGTCGGCCGCGGCCCCGGCTTCGAGCTCGTCCGCCCGAACGGCGCCGCGCGCGTCGGGATGCTCGCCGACGGCCTCTACGAGGACGGCTGGCTCGCGCAGGCCGGGACGATCACGATCTGGCCGGGAGCGAACGGCGTCACGGCGGGAACGCTGCGGCTCGTCCTCTCGCTGCCGCGCGGCGCGCAGACGACGCCGATGCGCTTCGGCGCCCGCACGTACGTCGTCCGCCCGGGAGGCAAGCGAGTGGTCACGCTCAACTTCGCGGCCCGCGGCCCTCAGACCGTGCGCTGGTCGACGCGGCGCGCCGGCTTCGCCTCGGGCTTCCGTCCCGTCAGCGTGCTCTCGACGGCGCCCGAGTTCCGCCGCACGAGCGGCGCTCTCGTCGTCTGCGGCGCGAAGACGTCGCAGGTGTGAGAGAGGGAGGCTCGCGCCTCCCTCTCTCGATTCACTCGCTTACGGGCAGAACGTCGCGACGATCGTCCCGGTGCCTGGATGGCCCGGGCTCGGCGAGTAGCCGGGAGCGACGTGGACGACGACGATCTTCGCCCACGTGCCGTTGATCGCGCTGCCGCTCTTCGTCACCGATCCGGAGACGAGCACGCCCATGTACTCGGGAACGCCCGACGTGGGCGGCGGGCTGTTGCCCGGCCCCGTCCTGAAGGTCGTTCCGCACGAGTCGGCCGGGCTCGTCGTCGGCAGCGTGCTCACGGTGCCCGCGAAACCCTTGAACGACAGCGGTGCGGTGCCGCCCGAGAGGCTGTTCAGCGACCACCAGCCGTCGCTCCACCACGTGACGGTCGAGGAGCCGGCAGTCGCGGCCGTGATGTCGCCGAGGACGAACGCGCCGCGGCTCGGGAATGCGAACACGGTCGCGGTCTTGCTCGTGTCGGACGACGGCAGGTAGTACGCGTCGCCGGCGAAGCTCGCGAGGAGCGGCTCCGAGCCGAGCGGCCCGGTGAAGACGACTGCGCAGCTCGCGACCCCACTCCCGTCCGTGACGCCCGTGCACGTCTGCACGCCGATGCCGAGCGTCAGCGTGCGCCCGGCGATCGGAGCGGAGGCGTTGCCGTCCTCGAGCAGCAGGCCGGAGAGCGTCACACCCGAGGCACCCCCGAGCACGACCGTCGGCCCGACGTACGCCGTCGTCGTCTCCTCCTTCTGGATCGTGAACGCGTGCGAGTCGCTGCTCACGTCGTAGACGGCGGTGCCGCCGAAGGAGGCGGTGACGGTGTAGGGACCCGGGATCTGCGTCAGCACGATGGAGCACGACGCGTCCCCGGAGCCGTTCGTCGTGTCTGAGCACGACTGCGAGCCGAGCGTGAAGTCGATCGTCTTGCCGGAGAGCGGCGCCGACGTCGACGCGTCGGTGAGATGCGCGCTGAGGGTCGTCAGATCGTGGAAGTCCTCCGCGACGGCGCCGGTGTAGACCGTCGTCGTCGGGCGCTTCACGACCGTGACCGTGTGACTCGTCGCGTCGGTCAGGCCGGCGTCGTCCTTCACCGTCAGCGAGACCGTGTACGTGCCGGGCAGGCTGTAGGTGTGACTCGGCGTCGCCGAGGTCGACGTCCCGCCGTCACCGAACGTCCAGTCCCACTGGATGATGTAGCCGCCGGTGTTGTTCGAGTGCGAGTGCGCCGGGTCGCTCCCGTCGAAGCTCACCGGATCGAGCGCCTTCGGCGACGCCGGCGAGGAGGTGAAGTCGGCGGTCGGCGCGACTGCGCCGTAGTTCGCCGCGCAGCCCGTGATCGCGTTGCTCCACTCCAGCTGGATCTCGTACGGGTTGTGGTTGATCAGCTGGTTGTAGGCCCCGTTCACCGTCGACGCGATCGCAGTGCCGAAGTTGAAGTTGCACTTGTCGCCGTTCTCGCCGGCGAGGTTGACGTCGAACCAGCCGCCACCGGTCGGGTCGGTGATGATCTCGTTGTGCTCGTGGCTGAGCGGGTTGATGGCGACATCGGCGACGTCCCCGTTCGGCCGGCTGATCGAGCCGCTCGCGCAGTGGCCCGAGGCGGTGTTGATGAACGGCTCGTTCGCCCAGATCGTGAGTCCGTGCCCGCCGATGTTGAACCAGCTGTGGTACGCGCAGTAGCGCGGCGAGAGGTCGAGCAGGTTCCCGCAATTCGTGAACGCGTCGTTGCACGTCTCCACGTTGGTCGGCATCACGAGGAAGTACAGGTTGTTCAGACCGCGAGGCAGGCTGCTGTTCTGGATGAAGGTGTCCAGCTCCGTCGACTGCTGCGTCTGCGACAGACAGACCGCGACGGTGAGCGTGCCGTCGGTCGTCGGACAGCCGGCCGGGGTCGCCGGGAAGGCGGTCGTGTCGACGAACGAGCCCCCGAAGGTCGAGCTGTACTGGATGAACGTGTTCGTCGAGTCGTCGTACTGCGTGTCTGTCGCGTAGACGTTCGTCGCGCGGCCGCTGTCGGCTGCGACGTCCGTGAGGTAGCGGTTGATCAGCGACTGATACGTCGCGCTCATCGAGTAGCCGGACGGCACCCAGTAGACGACGTACGTCGTGTGCGGCCCGATCACGAGGTCCCCGCCGTGATACGTCATGTTGCAGGCGGGATCGGGTTGCGGCTGCGGGCACGACACGCGCGTCAGCGCATGCACGAACGGTGCCACGCCGAACCGAAACCCGGCATGCGCGCTGCGGTCCGGCATCACGCCGAGCTGCGGCCCGATGTACTTCGTCTGCGCTGCGGATGCGACCGCGCCTCCGCAGAGGACGCCAACGAGGGCTGCTGTTATGAGCGCAGCCCGAATCACACGCGACACGGCCCCCTCCTTCATTGTTCGCTCGAACCTACTCCGCGCACGCTGTCTCTTCAAGATCGTTTTCGGGGAGGAAAGATCCGAGGCGAAGAGCGAATCCGGCCGCGCCTCAAGCGGCGCACGGCCGCTGCCGATGAAGAGAGCCGTGGGCGCCACCGCCTCCGTCTTCCCCTTCCCGCTCGAGCCAGCCCGGGACGCCGAACCGGCGCGGCCGCGCGTCTCGTTCATCATCCCGGCGCACAACGAGGCGCAGACGATCGCGGAGGTGCTCGAGCGGATCGCGCTGCTCGAGCTCGACTCGCAGATCGTCGTCGTCGACGACGGCTCGACCGACGCGACGCCCGCGATCCTCGAGCGCTGGGCGAAGACGCATCCGTCGGGCGTCGTCGTCACGCAGCCGAACCGCGGCAAAGGCGCCGCGATCCGCGCCGCGATTCCGCACGTCGACCGCGACATCGTCGTCATCCAGGACGCCGACATGGAGTACGACCCCGCCGAGGTGCCGACGTTGATCGAGCCGATCGCGCGCGGCGCCGCGGACGTCGTCTTCGGCTCGCGTCTCGCCGGCGGCAAGCCGCAGCGTGCCTACATGTTCTGGCACCTCGTCGGCAACAAGGTCCTCTCGCTGCTGACGAACGTCCTCTACAACACGACGCTCTCCGACATGGAGACGGGCTACAAGGCGTTTCGGGTCGAGGTGCTGCGCTCGCTCGATCTGCGCCAGGACGACTTCGCGATCGAGCCGGAGATCACGGCGAAGGTCTGCAAACGCCGGCTGCGGATCTACGAGCTGCCGATCTCGTACTACGGCCGCACGTACGACGAGGGCAAGAAGATCACCTGGCGCGACGGGTTCCACGCCGTGCAGGTGCTCGTCGCCGAGCGACTGCGCGCGTAGCGCCGACCGATGCTCTTCCTGCTCGCGTTCGCGCTCGTCGCCGTCGCAGCGCTCGCGAGCGCGGCGGCGCTGCGCCTGAGCCTCGCGGGCACGCTGCTCGGGGCGTACCTCGTCGGCTCGGCGGAGGTCGTCCTGATCGCCGAGGCGCTGAGTCCCTTCCACGCGATCGGACGCGTGGGCTACCTCGCCTGCGAGACGGCGCTCGCCGGTGCGGCGGTCGTCGTGTGGCGTCGCGTCGGCAGTCCGCGTCCGTCTCTGCCTCGGGTGTCGCTGCGCCGCCATCCGCTGCTGCTCGTCCTCGCTACGGCCGTCGGGATCGCACTCGTCTTCGAGCTCGTGCTCGCGACGACGACCGTCCCGAACAACTGGGACGCGCTGACCTACCACCTGTCGCGCGCCGCGGCGTGGTACCAGCAGGGCTCGCTCGGCTGGCTCGACGCGCACACGCTGCGGGAGAACATCTTCCCGCCGAACGCCGAGATCGAGGCGCTGTTCACGATGGTCTTCACGCACGGCGACCGGCTCACGGCGCTGCCGCAGTACGTCGCCGAGCTCGCGCTGCTCGTCGCGATCTTCGGCATCGCACGTCGGCTCGGCTTCGGCCGTGCCGATGCGGTCTTCGCATCGCTTCTCTTCGCGACACTGAGCGAGGTCGTGCTGCAGGCGACGAGCGCGCAGAACGACCTCGTCGTCAGCGCCTACGTCGTCGCATGCGCGTACTTCGTGCTCGGCCGGACGCGCGCCGACACGGCGCTCACAGGCCTCGCGCTCGGGCTGGCGCTCGGGACGAAGCTGACCGCGGTCTACGCGCTTCCGGTGCTCGCGTTGCTCGCGGTGCTGACGCTGCCGCGCCGGCGGCTCGCCGGCCTCGCAGCCGCGTCAGCCGTCGCGTTCGTCGCCGTCGGCTCGTTCGCGTACGTGGAGAACGTCGTCCACGGCCACGGTCCGCTCGGGCCGCGGGAGGTCCGGATGCCCTTCACGCCCGAGGTGTCGCCCGGCGGCACCGTTTCCACCGCGAGCCGCGTCCTCTACCGCTTCGCTGATCTCTCCGGCTATGCGGCGGACATCCGCGTGCGCGTCACGGTGATGAACGCGGGCATCTTCGCGTTCGACAAGCTCGGGATCGACGCGGAGCCGGTCGGCGCGACGCAGAGGCCCTTCTACTTCATCCCGAACATCCGCGCGAACGAAGACGTGTCGTTCTTCGGCCCGCTCGGCGCGTTCCTCCTCGTTCCGCTGCTGCTCGGATACTGCGGCGCGTTCGTCGTCCGCCGCACGTCGGGGAAGAAGGCCGCGCTCGCGCTCGCGCTGCCGCTGTTCGCCGTCGAGCTCGCCGTGACCTACAAGTACAACGAATGGCTGGGCCGGTTCATGATCGTCCCCGTCGCGCTCGGCACCGCCTTGGTCGCGCGCGTCTACGCGGCGCGGCTGGTCAGCGGGATCTTCGCGGTCATGGGGATTGTCTTCCTCGCCTTCGCGCTCGTGCACAACGAGCGCAAGCCGCTCGACGTGTGGTCGCTGTCGCGCGTCGGGCAGCAAGAGCTCACGTTCGAGGGCGGCGGGCCCTCACCATCGCTGCGCGGGATCGCGACGCTCGTGCCGCAAGACACACGTATCGGTGTGCTGCTCGCCGACGAGGACTTCGACTACCCGCTGTACGGCGCGCACCTGTCGCGCCGCCTCGTCCCGCTGCCGGCGGACGAGCCGCTGCGCGCCGCCCGTTCCCTCGGTTTGCAGTGGGTGGTGATCGGCAACGTCGCGACACAGGGCGACAGCGGCTGGACGGGCGTCCGCTTCCGCGACAACTGGGACCTCGTGGCGCCAAAGGGGACGCCGGAGGCGCGCGCGATCGCCGCTTACCTGCGGACCGCGACGCCCCAGAGCGAGAGGCCGAACGGCAGCCTCAGCGCGTCGAGCACGCGCAGCAGCGGTACGAGCGCGTCGTAGAGCGCCAGCGGTCCGGCGGGGATCTCGCGCCGGCGCAGCAGCTTCGACGAGACGAGCCAGCCGAGCGCGCCGACGGGATTCACGTGGCGGAGCTCCTCGAGATCGAAGCCGGCCGCGGCGAGGGAGCCTCGGAGCGCGGCGCGGTCATAGCGGCGGACGTGGTCGACTGCGCGGTCGACTGCGCCGTAGAGCGCCGGATGCGCGGGCACGAGCACCACGAGCTTCCCGCCGGGCTTCAGCCGCGCGTGCACGTCGCGCAGCGCGCCGACGTCGTCGCGGACGTGCTCGAGCACGTTGAAGCAGAGCGCCGCGTCGAACTCGCCCTCGACGTCCGCAACCGTGCCGTGCACGACGGTGACGCGCTCGTTCCCGGAGAAGCGTTCGCGGAGCTGCGCCGCCTCCTCCGCGTCCGGCTCGACCGCGACGATCTCCTGCGCCGCTTCCGCAAGCAGCGCGGTGAACGTCCCAATCCCCGCGCCGACGTCGAGCACGCGCGGCCCGAGGTGGGGCCGCGCACGCGAGAAGAGCCAGGCGTTGTAGCGCTGCGCGGACTCCATCCGCGCGAGCTCGGCACCGCCGTGCGGCTCGCTCGTTAGACGCAGTCCTTCAGGCCCTGCGCCTCGGGCAGGGACTCGAGCTTCTTCAGCGTGTTGTTCTCGATCTGGCGGATCCGCTCCCGCGTCACACCGAACGCTCTCCCCACCTCTTCCAGCGTGCACGGCTGCTCGCCGCGGAGGCCGAAGCGGAGCTCGATCACCTGCCGTTCGCGCTCGGGCAGGGCGTCGAGGGCTTTCTTGATGTCCTCGCGCCGCAGCTGCACCTGCGCGGTGTCGTACGGCGACTCGGCCGACTCGTCGGGGACGAAGTCGCCGAGCGACGACTCCTCCTCCTCGCCGATCGGCTTCTCGAGCGAGACGGGAAGCTGCGCCATGCGGAGGATGTCGCGCACTTCGTCCGTCGTGATCTCGAGCTCCTCGGCGATCTCCTCGGGGTTCGGCTCGCGGCCGAGGCGCTGCACGAGCTGGCGCTCGATGTGCACGACCTTGTTCAGCTTCTCGACCATGTGCACGGGGATGCGGATCGTGCGCGCCTTGTCCGCGATCGCGCGCGTGACCGCCTGGCGGATCCACCACGTCGCGTAGGTGGAGAATTTGTAGCCCTTCCGGTAGTCGAACTTCTCGACCGCGCGGATCAGGCCGAGCGAACCCTCCTGGATCAGGTCGAGGAAGCTGAGGCCGCGGCCGAGGTACGACTTCGCGATCGACACGACGAGCCGCAGGTTCGCCTCGATCATCTGCGTCTTCGCCGTCATGTCGCCGCGCTCGATCCGCTTCGCGAGATAGACCTCCTGGTCGGCGGTGAGCAGCGGCACCTTGCCGATCTCGCGCAGGTAGAGGCGCAGCGAGTCGAGCGACGGCTCGACCGTGAGGTCGAGCTTCGCGTTCGCTTCCTTGGCCGCTGCCTTCTCGTCCTCGGGAGTGACCTGCTCGTGCGGCGGCACCTTGTGGTTCTCGCCTTCGAGCAGCTCGATGCTGTGGTCGATCAGGTAGGTGTAGAAGTCCTCGATCTGCTCTTTGGTGAGCTCGACCTCCTCGAGCCCGGCGACGATCTCGTCATAGGTCAGGAACCCTTTCTCCTGGCCGTCCGCGACGAGCTTCTGCAGCTCCTCGACGTCCGGCAGAGAGATGTCGACCGTGAGCAAGAGTGACCTCCCGGCTTTTCGCGCTACGTGGACACGGTTGGACTACGAACGCAAAGAGCCGGTCGACTCACGCTTCCCGAGCCCCCCGGCTCACCCTCACAACTGCGGCGGATATTACACACGCTCGGCCCAATGTCTACGTGGAAATTCCCGACATCGCGGGGCGATTTCTGCTAGGCGGCGACGACCTCGCCGACGAGCTCGCCGCGGCTGTTCTCGACCGGCGTCGACGCGAAGTCTGGGAGCTCGAAGCCGAGCGCAGGCAGAAACGCCGCGAGGGCGGCGCGATGGGGGCGGGCCGCTCCGTCGGCGGTCTTGAGAGCGAAGCCCGTGCCGTCGGGGAGCAGGCCGCAAAGCAGGCCTTCCGCGCCGCCCTTCGCGACCGCGCCCGGCAGCGTCTGCATGAGCACGGTGTCGGTCGCTCCGGGGCCTCGGATCAGCTCGGGATGCGCGCGCATCGCCGCGGCGACGCGCTTCCCCTCGCGTGACGACTCGAGCTGCCCGAACATCGCGGCCATCCGCTCTAGCGGCAGAGCGAACGTCACGACGCCGCAGCCGTCGACGGCCGTGCGGATCGAGTCCTCCTCGACGCCCGCCGTGCGCGCGACGTCCTTCAGGTTCTCGCGCTGCATGCGGTGCCCGGGGAGGCGGTACCCCTCGGTGCGCCAGCCGTGCGCGCGGCAGACGGCGAGCATCCCCGCGTGCTTGCCAGAGCAGTTGTGCCGGAGTCGCGACGGCGGGTCGCCCTCCTTGCCGCACTCGAGGTCGTCCTCGTCCGCGTGGGCGCGCGCGAGCAGCAGCCGGACCGCCTCGAGCTGCGCGCGGTCGGCGAGATGCGACGCGGAGGCGATCGCGAGCTCGCGGTCTTCGAGGTCGTCGTACGCACGCGCGAGCGGCAGCGCCTGGACGGGCTTCGCGGACGAGCGCAGGAACGTCACGAGCCGGGGGTCGCCGGCCTCGGCGACGATCCCGCCGTCGCGGACGGCGACGGCGTGCACGAGATGTGTCGCCTCGGTCACTCCACCGCGGCGAACTTCGACCTTGAGCGGGTCCACGTGAGGGACGAGGATAGTGCGGTGACGCTGCCGGCCCCGATCGAAGCGGCTCCGAAGTCGCAGCCGAACTGCGACGTCACCGACATCGACGAGCCCGAGCGCGAAGAGGGACACCGGGACCTCGACTCCAGCGACGACCAAGGCGTGATCGCCGCCGAGTCGATCTCGATCGCCGGCGACGTCACGATCGAACCGACCGCCGACCTCACGCTCGTCGCCCAGTCCTCGCTCGACGTCGCCGGCTGGATCAAGTTGCCCGACCAGACGGCGCCGGGCGCCGCGGCGATCAACGTCACGCTCGTCTGCTTCGACGGCCCGGTGCACGTGAGCGGGATCGTCGGCGGCGGCCACGCAGCGCCGGGCATCGACGGATCGTCCACGGGCAGCTCGGCGCTCGCGCAGGGCGGCGCCGGCACGAACGGCGGCTGGGTCCGGATCTCTGCCCGCTCGATCCGCATCGACGGCAACGTCGCGGGCAATGCCGGCGGCCGTGGCGGGAACGCGACGGCTGCCGCCGGCGGCGGCCTCCAGCCCTGGCACTTCGGCGGCGCCGTCGGCGGTGCGGGCGGTCGCGGCGGCGACGTCCTCCTCTGCGCCGTCGAACGCGTCGAGCTGCGCGCGAACGGCGTGCGCGTCGCCGGCGGGCAGGGAGGACGCGGCGGCGATGCGGCCGCGAGCGCGAAGGTCCGCGGCACGGCGGAGTCGCTCGGCGGCCCTGGGAGCAACGGCGGCGACGCCACAATCGTCGGCGGCGGTCCGTCGCCGCTCGTCGTCGTCAACGACGGCGCGACATTCGCAGGACGCGGAGGAGGCGGCGGCACGGGACGAGCAGAAGGAGGCGAAGGCGGCTTCTTCTTCAAGCCCGCGAACGCGGAGGCGAACGGCGGCTATGCGGGCGACGGCGGCGACGTCCACTGGGTCAACGCGACACCGACCGGCGGCGGCCAGATCAGAAGCGCGGGCGGCGCCGGCGGCTACGCCGACGCGACGGGAGGCAAAGGAAGCGACGGTCTGATCTTCGGAGGCGACGGCGCCGACGCGGCGGCGACCGGCGGCAAGGGCGGCGTGGCGGGCGATCCGGGCGGCCGAATCGGCAACGGCGGCGACGCGTCAGCCACCGGCGGCAACGGCGGCGACGCGCGCTTCGACCACGGAGGCTGGTCCGGAGAAGGCACCGCGCAGGGCGGCGAGAACGGCCTCGGCGACTCGCCCGGACCCCCTGTCATTCGCGCACCGGTCCGCTGGACCGGAAGAACGGGCGGCGTCGCAGCGAAGGCGTACCAGGCAGGCGCGTGAGCGTCTGCTAAGACGACTGCATGCCAGAGCTGCCGGAGATGGAAGCGTGGCGGCGTCAGCTCGACGAGCCCGTGCGCGCCTTCCCGATCGCGAAGGCGGGGCCGGCGCACGTCGCGACGCTGAAGACTTTCGACCCGCCGCTCTCGACGCTCGAGGGCCGGCGGCTCGCGGGCGCGCGGCGGCGCGCGAAGCGGCTCTTGTTCCCGACCGAGGACGGCGAGCTCGTCCTGCTCGTCCACCTGATGACCGCGGGGCGGCTGAAGTACCTGCGCGCCGGCGAGAAGGGGCCGAAAGCGCCGGCGTTCTCGCTCGAGTTCGAGGGCGGCGCGCGGCTCGTCCTCACTGAGGCGGGCTCGAAGAAGCGCGCGGGCGTCTGGCTGCTGACGCCGGAGGCCGCCGACGCCGAGCTCGCGCATCTCGGACCGGAGGCGCTCGGCCTCGGGGGCGACCGGCTCGAGGCGATCTGCGCGGCCGAGTCGCGACGGCTGCACTCGCTGCTCCGCGACCAGCGCGTCGTCGCGGGCATCGGCCGCGCGTGGGCGAACGAGATCCTCCACCACGCGCGCCTGTCGCCGTTTGCTCTGTCCCGTGACCTGAGTCGCGAGCAACTTGAGGTCTTGTCCGATGCGATCAATGCGGAGCTCGAACGCGGGCTCGAGCTGCGCGAGCGCGGCGCGAACGACGCGAAGACCTACCGCGTCCACGACAGGCTCAATGAGCCGTGCTACGTCTGCGGCACGCCGATCGCGCGCGTCGACTACGAGGAGCACACCGTCTACTACTGCCCCGACTGCCAGACCGGCGGCCGGATCCTGAAGGACCGGCGGCTCTCGCGCTTGCTTCGCTGACGTGCCGTCTGAGGCGGGGACTAGGGTCCTGCGCCGTGATCCATCTTGCGCCCGAACGCGGCGGTTGGCTCGAGGTCGTTTGCGGCCCGATGTTCTCCGGCAAGAGCGAGGAGCTGATCCGCCGCCTGCGGCGCGCGGAGATCGCGGGCCTGCGGGCGCTCGTCGTGAAGCCGCAGGTGGACGACCGCTACGACCTCGGTCACGTCGTCTCGCACGCCGGCGCCAAGATGCGCGCGGTGACCGCGGAGTCCTCGGAAAGCGTCCTCCACCTCGCGGCGGGCTACCAGGCGATCGGCATCGACGAGGTGCAGTTCTTCGACGACGGGATCGTCGACGTGATCGAGCGGCTCGTCGAGGGAGGGACCCGCGTCGTGGCGGCCGGCCTCGCACAGGACTTCCGCGGCCTGCCTTTCGGCCCGATGCCGACGCTGCTCTGCGTCGCGGACTTCGTCGACAAGCTCCAGGCCGTGTGCCATCGCTGCGGCGGCCCGGGCACGCTCACACAGCGGCTCGTCAACGGACTGCCTGCGCCGTTCGACGGCGAGACGGTGCAGATTGGCGCGCTCGACTCATACGAGGCGCGCTGCCGGTCGTGCTACGAGGCGGGTCCCGCGGCGAGCGTCACGCGCAGCGTCTCGCCGTCGAGCTGAACGTCGCCGCCGAGCGCGCGCAGGACACGCACCGCGACAGCGGCGCCGAGATCCTTCAGCTCCTCGCCGAGGACGACCGCCGCGGCGGCCGGCGTGATCGGCGACATCGCCACTTCTCTCCCGTCCACCCGCACGGCAACCGACTCGACGGGCCCGTGCCGCTGGGCGCAGAGCGCGAGCGACCCGAGCGCGCGCACGACCGCTGACGTGTCGGTCGCGATCGTCTCTCCACTGCCGTCGGCGTGCGGTACCGCGTCGCGGGCGAGCGCGAGCGTGTCGGTCGAGTTGAGCGACGGCTCGTAGCGTCCCGACTCGATTCGCGCGGCGACCGCCAGCTCTTCGAGCAGCTCCGTCATCTCGTGCGACGCCGCGACGATCATGCCGACGTAGCGCACGAGCGTGTCGTGCTCGGGATCGGTTCGCTGGATCGTCCGCGCGAAGCCGTAGATGGTCGCGAGGGGCGTGCGCAGGTCGTGGCACGCGAGCGAGGTGAGCAGCGGGAAGGACGTATCCTGGGCGGACATGGTGCGCGACGCGAAGCTTGTCACACACGATCTTCAGGCCTCGGAGCCCGACGTGCAGCTCGGGCTCTCGCGGGCCGGCGTGAAGGGCGTCGCAAAGGCGATCAGGCTGCGCTGGGGGACGTGGGAGCGCGTCGTCTCCGCCGAAATCGACTGCACGGTCGACCTCGGCGCGCAGCAGAAGGGCGTGCACATGTCGCGCTTCCCCGAGCTCTTCGAGGAGGCGATCGAGCAGGTCGTGCACGACGAGGCGCTCGTCGTCGAGGCGCTCGCGGAGCACATCGCCCTGCACATCGCGGAACGGCAGCGTGCGCTGCGCGCCGAGGTCCGGATCCGCGCGCAGTATCCGCTCGAGCGCCGGACACCGGTGACGAATCTCGCGACGCAGGAGATGGTCGCGCTGATCGGAATCGCGACGGCCGGAGCGAGCGGCGTCCGCCGCCTTGTCGGCGTCGAGGCGACGGGCATCAACGCCTGTCCCTGCGCGCAGGGTCTCGTGCGCGGCGCGGCCGAGGAGCGACTGCTCGCAGCGGGCTTCGACGCGGGCGACGTCGATCGCATCCTCGAGCTCGTGCCGCTCGCGACGCACAACCAGCGCGGGCGCGGCACGCTCTACGTCGGAACGGCGCAGCAGCTGAACGCCGAGCACCTCGTCGACATCGTCGAGTCGTCGATGAGCTCACCCGTCTACGAGCTGTTGAAGCGGCCGGACGAGCTCTTCGTCGTCGAGCACGCGCACCTGCGGCCGCGCTTCGTCGAGGACTCCGTGCGCGCCGCGCTCTCGTCGACGCTCGAGCGCTACCCCGACCTCACCGACGACGACTTCGTCTACTCGCAGCAGGTGAACCTCGAGACCATCCATACGCACGACGTGCTCGCCGAGCGCTACGGCACCGTCGGCGAGCTCAGGTCCGAGCTCGGGACCGGAACGCCGCCCGCCCGGCACACGACGCTGTCCGACTGGCTGCGATGACCGAGACGCTCACGCGCGGCCCGGAGTCCGGGACCGATCTCGGCCGTCCCTGGAAGGTGATCGTCCTCAACGACAACCACAACACGTTCCAGGGCGTCGCGTTCGCCCTCTCGTCGACGATCCCCGGCGTCAGCTACGACAACGGCCTCGCGCTCGCCGACCGCATCCACAACTCCGGCCGCGCGATCGTGTGGAGCGGCCACCGCGAGCCCGCCGAGCTGTACTGGGAGAAGCTGCGCGGCTTCGGCCTGACGATGGCGCCGCTCGAGCAGAGCTAGCCCGAGCGGCGCCGTTCGTCAGGCGGCCGCGATTCCCGCGACCGTCGCGGGAACGCCGTCCCACGATCCGACCGGCGCGAGCGAGCCGCCGTCGCCGACCTGCCAGCCGAAGATGCGCTGCGCGTCGGCGTCGATCGCGTAGAGGAAGCGACCGTCGGCCGTCAGGTCCTCGTCGCGCAACCCGGTGCTGCCCTCGACCGAGCTCGCGGCGACCGCGTCCTCGAGCGCGATGCTTCCATCTGCGGCAATCGCGTAGCGCGACACCGCGCCGTCGGCGAAGTTCGTCGTGAACGCGTAGCGGTCGTCGGTCGTCACGACCGCCCAGCAGATCTCGCTACGGCCGTTGCCGGCCGACCGCGTCACGGCGCTGACACCGCCGTCGCGGAGCACGTACGACGACGCCGCGGCCTTGCCGCGCTGCGCGCCGAACGCCTCGGTGACGACGAGCGTGCCCTTGGTCGTGAAGGCGAAGCCATACGGCGTCGGGCCCGACGACGGCGTCGCCAGCGCATCGCCCAGCCGCCCGTCCCGCACGGGGAACGTGTAAATCGCGTCCGTGCCGCGGTCGGTGACGACGAGCGTTCGCCCGTCCGGCGAGAATCCGACCTGGGCCGGATCCTTCGCCTCGAGCGCGATCGTCTCGCCGGCAGGCAACAGCGTCAGGGAACGATCGCCGGTGTTGAGGACGGCAATCAGGCCGTCGTACTCCGCGAGGCTCTTCGGCGCAGCACCTGTCGGCGCGGTCTCCACGAGCCGCAGACCGTCTTCCTCCACGGCGAAGAAGCTCACGTCGCCGCTCCCCGCATTCGTTACGAGCAGCTGCCGCCCGTCGCGAGACAGCACCACCGAGCCCTGCGACGTCAGGTGCGGCACGCCGTCGCCGGCGCCGCCCGTCGCGTACTCGCCGAGCTTCGTCAGCGTGCCGTCGTCTCCGCGCGCGAAGGCGAGCACGCGGTTCGCGTTGGTCTCGTTCGTCTGCACGAACACACCTGTCATGTCCACTCCTCCGTTCGTTGTCGGAGCAACAGTCGCGGCGACGGCTCAGGCGTTACGGACTCGGCGCCTGAACGCGAACCGGCTCTCGGTTCCGGCGAGCAGACGCTTGACGTTCGCGCGGTGGAGGACGATCACCGCCCCTGCCGCGACGACCGCGAACGCGATCACCGGCCACGAGTAGCCGAGCAGAGCTGACGCGACGGGCAGCGACACCGCGGCGAGCATCGACGCGACCGACGCGTACCGCGTGAGGAGAAAGGCGGCGATCCACACGGCAAGGCCGACGCCGCCGACGAGCGGTGCCACGCCGAGGAACGCGCCGCCGGTCGTCGCGACCATCTTCCCGCCCTTTTCGAACTTCAAGAAGAGCGGCCGCGCGTGCCCGAGCATCGCGCCGGCTCCCGCGAGCACACCGGCGAGCGGCGAGACGGTCAGCGCGAAGACGAGCGCGGGAGCGAATCCCTTGGCCGTGTCGAGCAGGACGACCGGCACGCCGTACCACCGCCCGTACGTGCGCCACACGTTCGTCGCGCCGATGTTGCCGCTCCCGTGCTTGCGGATGTCCTGGTGCTTCAGCGCGCCGACGAGCCAGTAGCCCGACGGCACGGAGCCGGCGAGGTAGCCGACGACGATGGCGAGTAGGACGGTTATTTCGTCGGGATCTGGTAGCGCTGTGCCCAGTCGTTCACGACGCCCCAGTCCAGATTGTCGAAGAACGCACCGATGTAGGACGCGCGGTCCGTCTGGTAGTCGATGAAGTACGCGTGCTCGTAGACGTCGAGCGCGACGAGCGGCGTCGCGTTCCAGACCGGGAACGTGTTCTGCGCGTCGCCGATGTAGTTGAAGAGACGGCCTTCGTCCCAGTCGTACGCAGCCCAGGCCCACCCGCGGGCGGCCATCCCCGTCGCCGTGAGGTCGTCGCGCCACGCTCCGACCGAGCCGAAGTCGCGCTCGATCAGCCGCGCGATCGCGCCGCCTGGGTCGCCGCCGTCACCGCCGAGATGCTCGAAGTAGATCTCGTGGTTCTTGATGCCGCCGATCGCGAACGTGAGGTCGACCTTGAGCGAGCGGAGGTCGGAGTAGACCTGGTTCGCCGCCGACGCGTCGGCGTCCGCCAGCTTGCCGAGGATCTCGTTCCGCTTGTTGACGTAGCCCTCGTAGAGGCGGTAGTGCGCCTCGACCGCCGCCCGGGAGATGCCGTTGAGCTCCAGCAGCGCCGGCTTCAACTCGCGCGGCTTGATCGCTTCGAACTCGTAGACGAGTGCCATCGCGCCGGAGGATATCGTCCAGGCCAAAGGACGAAAGGAGGTAGCGATGGCCTACGAGGTCCCGCCGCTGCCATACGACTACGCAGCGCTCGAGCCGACGATCGACGAGCAGACGATGCGTCTGCACCACGACAAGCACCACCAGGCGTACGTCGACAACGCGAACAAAGCACTCAAGGGAACGGACTGGGCGAACAAGACGTTCGAGCAGGTGCTCGCGAACCTGGACGCGCTCCCCGAGGACAAGCGCGCCGCGGTCCGCAACAACGCGGGCGGGCACGCCAACCACTCGCTCTTCTGGGAGATCATGTCGCCGGACGGCGGCGGCGCGCCCTCCGGCTCCCTGGCCGGCGCGATCGACGACACCTTCGGCGGGCTCGACGAGCTGAAGTCGCAGGTCAACGACGCCGGCGTCAAGCGGTTCGGCTCCGGCTGGACGTGGCTCGTCTGGGACGGCACCGGACTCGCGGTCTACTCGCTTCCGAACCAGGACAGCCCGCTGTCGACCGACGACGTGCCGCTGCTCGGCATCGACGTCTGGGAGCACGCGTACTACCTCACCTACCAGAACCGCCGCCCCGACTATCTCGCGGCCTGGTGGGACGTCGTCAACTGGGACGCCGTCCAGCAACGCTTCGACGCAGCGAAATGAGCGAAACGGTCGGGTCCCGGGGACGGAGCCCGGGACCCGACCGGATGGACGCCTACCGGCGCCGGACGCGCTGGGTGCCGCTCCAGCCGTCGAGGAAGCCGGGGCCTGCCTGGTTGGTGCTGATGTAGACGTGGAAGACCAGCGTGCCGTGGAAGCGCGGCAGCGAGAAGACGACGCCGGACTGCGAGCCGAGCGTCAGCTTCTTGACGCTGACCCACTGGCCAAACGGCGAGCGCCGCTGCAGGTAGACGGTGTGACCCGCGTACGACGACGGCCCCATCACCTTCGTGATGAAGCGGCCGCCCGCGTACGGCAGGAAGGTCAGCTTCGGGCGGACCTGAACCGTGACCGGCTGGCTCGACGCCGTCTTCCAGGTGGCGACGTAGCTCGTGAGGATCGTCGGCGTGATCGTGTACGCAAAGCCGCCGCCGGTACCTGTCGTCACGGTCGCGAGCTGCTGCGCGGTCGCCACGCCGAACGGATGCGCGCTGATGATGACGGGCTCGTTCGCGGCTCCGCTCGAGATGGTGCCGGTGATCGTCGTCTGTTGGCCGTAGACGAGGATCGGCAAGCCTGCGCCGAGCGTGACGGACGGCGGCGGGCCGGTGACGGTGATCTGCC
>WNFV01004106.1_pt1 | contig 18253 bp, 15 predicted proteins | sample 5400101 | NCBI WGS metagenome assembly WNFV01 (sample SAMN13153361, study PRJNA577476) | soil metagenome | isolation source: 115 cm soil or saprolite under grassland replicate 1 | place: USA:California | collected 2016-06-15
AACTCGGCGACGACACATCTCCAGCAGGACTCACTCTCTTGGCATTCCGCGGTCAGCATGAGCACAGCCTCGACGCAAAGGACCGGCTCACGGTGCCGGCCCGTTTCAGAGCGGCGCTCTCGGAGGGAGTTGTTCTGAGCGCGGGCCTCGACCCCTGCGTCGAGGTCTATCCGGTGGGCGACTACTCGCACCACGAGCAGCAGGCGCTCGACCAGCTCAACCCCTTCAGCCGCAGCGACCGGATGATGCGCCGGCGCCTCCTGGCGCGCTCCGCCGACGAAAGCCTCGACTCGGCGGGTCGCATACACCTGCCCAAGCACCTAATCGAGCACGCGGGCCTCGAGGGCTCGTGCGTCGTGGTCGGGCTCGTCGACCACCTCGAGATCTGGAGCGCCGACGCGTGGCGCGAGCACAACGAGGAGATCGACGCCGGCGCCGAGGAGATGGCGGAGGAGGTGGCGCGCCGCGCCACCGGGGGCGATGGCTGATGGCGGCCACACTTAGCTATATGCCGACCGAGCACGTGCCAGTCCTCGCCGCCGAGCTGATCCGGCTGACCGACCCCAAGCCGGGCGAGGTGGCGGTCGACTGCACGTTCGGCGGCGGCGGCCACGCGCGGCTGGTCGCCGATCGCCTCGGCCCGCAGGGCGAGCTGATCTGCATCGACCGCGACCCGGCCGCCCAGGAGCGGTTCGCCGAGTTTCAGGCCGACGTTCCCTGCGAGGTCGAGTTCCTGCGCGCCGACTTCGCCGATGCGCTCACCGAACTGGCCGCGGAGGGGCGCACGGCGGACATCGTCTACATGGACCTCGGGATCTCCTCGCTTCAGCTCGACGCCTGGGAGCGCGGCTTCTCCTACGCCTACGACGCTCCGCTCGACATGCGGATGGATCCCGACCAGGGCCTCTCCGCGCTCGAGGTGGTCAACGACTGGCCCGAGCGCCGCCTCGCGGAGGTGCTCCGCGATTACGGCGAGGAGCGCCACGCGCGCCGCATCGCGAGCGAGATCGTGCGGCGGCGCCCCCTGGAGACGACCTCCGAGCTCGTCGAGGCGATCCGGGCCGCGATGCCCCCCGAAGCCAGGTTCGGCCGCGGTCACCCCGCCAAGCGGGCCTTCCAGGGGATCCGGATAGCGGTCAACTCCGAGCTCGAGTCGCTGGACCGCGCCCTGCCCGGCGCCTGGGAGCTGCTGCGCGCGGGCGGCCGGCTGGCGGCGATCTCGTTCCACTCGCTCGAGGACAGGCGCGTCAAGCGCTTTCTCGCCGATCGCGCCAGGGGCTGCATCTGCCCGCCCGAGCTCCCGGTGTGCGTGTGCGGGCGCGAACCCGAGGCCGAGCTGCTGACGCGGCGCGCGGTCGCCCCGAGCGCGGGCGAGGCGGCGGAGAACCCGCGCTCACGCTCGGCGCACCTGCGCTGCGCGGTCAAGCTCGACGGGGAGCAGCGCTGATGGCGGCCGCTGCGGCCCGCGCCCGCGCCTCAGGGTCGGTCAGGACCCGGCCGGCGACGCGACCGCCTCGTCGTGCCCGGCCGTCGCGGCCCGCGCGACAAACTCGCCGGGGCCCCGCTCCGCGCCGTTCGGCGGCGCCGAGGCGGCAGCCCGCGGGCCTGATACCGGCGGCGGTCAGCCGGGTCGGCGATCTCGCCGACTCCGGGCTGATGGTCCGCATGACTCGCAGCCGCGCGTGGATCGGAGTGCTCGCGACGATGCTCGCGGGAATCGTGACGCTCAACGTCGTCAGCCTCAGCTACACCTCGTCCGGCGGCAAGATCGCGGCCCGCAGCGAGGCCCTGGCGCGCCAGAACGCCCTGCTGCGCGCCAAGCTCACCAAGGACCTCTCCGGCCCCCGGATCGAGAACGTCGCCGCAGCCAACGGGCTCGTCATCCCCGCGCCGAGCGATATCGAGTATCTAAGCGCCGGGGACGAGTACGCAAAGGTCGCGGCGCGTCGCATCGAGGGCGGGTTGCTCACGGCCTCAGACGCCGCCGCCCCGGTGGCTCCGCCGGCCGAGCCCGCGATCCCGACCTCCACACCCACGGTCCCGCCGGCCCCAGCCCCGACTCCCTGATGCGCTCGGTCGAGCAGCGGGTCGGCCTCCTGTTCGCCGCCTTCCTGCTCCTGTTCTCGATCGTAGTCGTGCGAGCCGTATGGCTCCAGGGAGTGCGCGGGGGAGAGCTTGCCGCTGACGCTCGCAGCCAGCAGACCGAGTCCGTTCTCGTGCCCGGCGAGCGCGGCAAGATCCTCGATCGCAGGGGACGCGAGCTGGCGCTCTCGGAGGAGGCGGCCACCGTGTTCGCGACCCCGTACCAGATCGACGACCCCGCCGACGCGGCGGCGCAGCTCGCGCCCGTGCTCGACATGCCCGCGGACGAGATCCTCGACAGCATCTCGGACCGCGCGTCAGGGTTCGCCTACGTGGCGCGCAAGGTCGACCTCGCGACCGCGGAGCACGTGCGCAAGCTCAAGATCGAGGGGATCGGGACCCTTCCCGACAGCCGCCGCGTCTACCCCGAGGGGGACCTCGCCTCGCAACTGATCGGCGCGGTCGGGACCGACAACCAGGGCCTGAGCGGCATCGAGTCCATGTACGAGGAGGTGCTCGGGGGCACCGACGGCGAGGCGGAGGTGACCCGCGACGCGCTGGGGCAGACGATCAAGCGCGAGACGACGACCGGCGCGAGCGCGGGTGAGGACGTCAAGCTGACCCTCGATGCGGAGCTGCAGAGCCGCACCGAGGACGTCCTCGCCCAGATCGGCGAGACCTATGACCCGGCCGGCGCGACCGCGATCGTGATGAACCCGCGCTCCTCCCAGGTCCTCGCGCTCGCCAACTGGCCGCTCGTCGACCTCACCGACCTTTCCAGCGCATCCGCCGACGACCTGACGAACATGGCGACCGGGTTCACCTACGAGCCGGGCTCGACGTTCAAGGCGTTCACGGTCGCGGGGGCGCTCGAGGAGGGAGTCGTCACCCCCGACACCGTCTTCGATCTGCCGCCCACGATCCAGGTCGCCGACCGCGTCATCGAGGAGTCGCACGAGCGCGGGCCGATCAGCCTCAGCGTCTCCGACATACTGGCCCAGTCGTCCAACGTCGGCGCCGTGAAGATCGGGCTCGAGGTCGGCGGCGAACGCTTCGATCACTGGATCCGGCGCTTCGGCTTCGGCGAGCCGACCGGCATCGAGCTCCCCGGCGAGGAGCAGGGCATCGTCCCCGCGCTTGAGGACTACTCGGGCTCGACGATGGGCAACCTGCCGATCGGCCAGGGGCTCGCGGTGACCCCGATGCAGATGGCCGCGGCCTACGCGGCGATCGCCAACGGAGGCATCCTGCGCCCACCCCAGGTCGTGCTCCAGGCGGGAGGACAGCCCGTAGCGCACGAGCAGGGCACGCGGATCATCAGCGAGCACACCGCCATACAGCTGCGGCGCATGCTGGAGGGGGTGCTGGCGCCGGGCGGCACCGCATCGGAGGTCAGCGTCCCCGGCTACAGGCTGGGCGGCAAGACGGGGACCGCGGAGAAGGCCGTCGAGGGCGGCTACTCCGAGTCGGCGTTCATAGCCTCCTTCGTCGGCTTTGCCCCGGTCGACGATCCCAGCCTGCTCGCCGTGATCGTCGTCGACGAGCCCAAGGGCGCCTACTACGGGGGCGAGGTCGCGGCTCCGGCGTTCGGCGACATCGCGGAGTTCGCGCTTCCGTACCTGGGGATTCCACCCAGCTAAGGACCCGTTGCGCGAGCACGCGCCCGGTCCGTCCTTAGAATCGGGCCCGTGCCACGCATGAGGCTCCGGGACCTGATCGCGGACCTCGCCGTCGAGCGGGTCGAGGGCGAGACCGATCTCGAGGTGACCGATCTCGTCTACGACAGCCGCGACACGCGGCCGGGCGCGCTGTTCTTCTGCGTGCGCGGCGAGCGCAGCGACGGCCACGAGTTCGCCGCCGGCGCCGTCGAGCGCGGCGCCGTGGCGCTCGTCACCGAGGGCCCGCTCGACCTCGACGCAACACAGGTGCGGGTCGCCGACGTCCGCGCCGCCATGGCACCGCTCGCGGTGCGGTTCTGGGACGCCCCCAGCACGCGACTCGACGTGGCCGGGATAACGGGCACCAACGGCAAGACGACGACGGCGTTCCTGCTGCGCGGGATCCTCGAGTCGGTAGGAACCGCGACCGGCCTGCTCGGGACCGTCAGGCGGGTGGTCGGGGGCACCGAGGAGGAGGTCGAGCGAACCACCCCTGAGGCGATCGACCTCCAGCGCACCCTGAAGCGCATGCTCGACGGCGGCGACCGGGCGTGCGTCATGGAGGTCTCCTCGCACGCGCTCGCCTACGGCCGCGCCGACGGGATCGACTTCGACGTCAAGGTGTTCACCAACCTCACGCAGGACCACCTCGACTTCCACTCCGACATGGAGGACTACTTCGGCGCCAAGCGGCTGCTCTTCGCGGGCGGCGCCGAGGCCGGCCGCTCCGCACCGGGGGTGGCGATCATCAACGCCGACGACGAGTATGGAAGGCGCCTGATCGACGAGCTTCGCAGCGCCGCGGATCGGCCCCTGACGTTCTCGGCGTCCGGCGCCGCGGCGGACTTCCGGGCCGAGGACGTGCGGTTCGACGTCGCCGGGTCGCGATTCCGCTGCCTTGGACGGGACGTCGAGGTCGGGGTGCAGATGCGGCTCCCGGGGCCCTTCAACGTCGCCAACGCCCTCGCGGCGATCGCGGCCGCCCACACCCTCGGCGTCGACCCCGGGCAAAGCGCCGCCGCGCTCGCCGCCGTCGACCGGGTGCCGGGGCGCTTCGAGCCCGTCGACGAGGGCCAGCGCTTCGCGGTCCTCGTCGACTACGCCCACACCCCCGACTCGCTCGAGAATGTCCTCCGCGCCGCCCGCAGCGTCACCGAGGGGCGGCTGATCTGCGTGTTCGGCTGCGGGGGGGACCGCGACCGCGACAAGCGACCGTTGATGGGCCGGATCGCTGCCGAGCTGTCCGATCTCGCCGTCGTGACCTCGGACAACCCCCGCTCCGAGGATCCCGCGGCGATCATCGCCCAGATCCTCGCCGGCGCCGGGAGCGACGGCGTCGAGGTCGAGCCGGACCGCCGCGCGGCGATCGCGCTCGCCCTCGAGCAGGCTTCGGAGGGCGACACCGTCGTGATCGCCGGGAAGGGTCACGAGGAGGGCCAGGAGTTCGAGGGCGGACGAAAGATCCCGTTCGACGACCGCCGGGTCGCCGGCGAGGAGCTGCGCAGGCTGGCGGCGAGGCCGACCACTCCGGGCGCCACGACGTGATCGAGCTAAGCGCGGAGCGAATCGCCGCGGGCGCCGGCGCAGAGGTCGTGCACAAGGGGCGCGAGGAGTGGCCCGAGCGCGTCGTCGTCGACTCGCGCGAGGCCGGGCCGGGCGACCTCTTCGTCGGGCTGCGGGGGGAGCACGTCGATGGCGGCGAGTTCGGGGCCTGGGCGCTCGCCGCCGGCGCGTGGGGAGTGGTGCTGTCGGCCGATCGGGCGAAGGCGATGGAGATCACCGACGACGTCGATGGCTGGGTGCTCGCCGCACCCGATCCGCTCCACGCCCTCCAGGGGCTGGCGCGCGAGTGGCGTCGCAAGCTCGGCTGCCCGGTCGTCGGCATCACCGGCTCGACCGGCAAGACCTCGGTCAAGGACATCTGCCGCGCGATGCTGCCCTTCCGTGTCCATGCGAGTCCCGAGAACTACAACACCGAGGTCGGGCTACCGCTCGCCGTGCTCGGCGCGCCGCCCGAAACCGAGGTCCTCGTGCTCGAGATGGCGATGCGCGGGGTGGGCCAGATCGCCGAGCTGTGCGAGATCGCCGAGCCGAGCATCGCGGCCATCACCAACGTCGGGCCGGTCCACCTCGAGCTGCTCGGCACGATCGAGGCGATCGCGGAGGCCAAGGCGGAGATCTTCGCCGGGCTGCACGAGCGGGGAGTCGCCGTGATCCCGGAGGACGCCGAATCGCTCGAGCCGCACATCCACGAGATGCTGCGGACGATCAGCTTCGGTCCCGGCGGCGGCGACGTCTTCGCGCACCGCGCGTCGGTCGAGAACGGCTGGACCGCGGCCTCGGTCGGCACGCCGCACGGCGACCAGGACTTCCGCTTCCCGTTCACGGAGGCGCACAACCTGATCAACGCGCTGGCCGCGATCGCCATCGGGGTGGCACTCGACGCGCCGCTCGCCGAGATGGCCGAGCGGTCCCCGCGGATAGTCTTCTCGCGGCTGCGCGGCGAGGTGCTCGAGTCGGGAGGCGTGCTGATAGTCAACGACTGCTACAACGCAAACCCGATCTCGATGCGTGCCGCGCTCGACCATCTCGCCACGGTCGACGTGCCCGGGAGGCGGATCGCGGTGCTCGGCGAGATGCTCGAGCTGGGCCCCGACGCTGCCCTGTATCACCGCGACGTCGGAGCTCACGCGCGCGATCTCGGGATCGGGCCGATCCTCGGGGTCGGGGAGCTGGCCCGCCACTACGCTCCCGACGGCTGGGTTCCGGACGCCCGCAAGGCGATCCCGGCCGTCGAGCGGCTGACCGCGAGCGGCGACGCCGTGCTGGTCAAGGGATCGAGGTCGGTCGGGCTCGAGCTGGTCACCGACGAGCTCGTCGCGCGCCTCGGAGAGCACAGCCCCGACGCGTGATGGCTCCACTGGCGCAGGTCACCGACTTCGTGCCGAACACGATCGACCGCGGCGAGATCCTGATCGCCGGAATGGCGGCGATGCTGATCACGATCTTCCTCGGCCCGAAGTTCATCGAGGCGATTCGCCTGCGCGAGTTCGGCCAGCAGATCCGTGAGGAGGGGCCCGAGGAGCACCACTCCAAGGCCGGCACCCCGACGATGGGCGGCCTGATCATCTTCGTCGCGATCGCCGTTCCCTATCTGGTGCTGTCCGGCACCGACACCCAGAGCCTGGCGGTCTTCGGCGTCGCGCTGGCGTGCGCCGGGCTCGGGTTCATCGACGACTTCATCAAGATCTCCAAGCGCCGCTCGCTCGGGCTTCCGGCCCGCTGGAAGCTGCTGGTCCAGATCGGGCTCGCGGTCGGGCTGTGGTGGGTTGCGACCGAGGAGGTCGGCCTCGACCCCGCGATCGAGGTCCGGATCTTCGACGCCAACCTCTACCTCGGACCGGTCCTCTACGTCGTGCTGATATTCCTCGTGATCGCCGGGGCGAGCAACGGCGTCAACCTCTCCGACGGCCTCGACGGCCTCGCCGCAGGGTCGGCCGCGATCGTGCTGCTCGCCTACACGGCGATCACGATCACGAGCGGCCAGGAGGGGCTCGCGGTGCTCTCGGCCTGCCTGGTCGGCGCCTCTGTCGGCTTTCTGTGGTTCAACGCGTTCCCGGCGTCGGTGTTCATGGGGGATACCGGCTCACTTGGGCTCGGCGGCGCGATCGGCGCGCTCGCGGTGATGACCCAGACCGAGGTGCTGCTGATAATCCTCGGCGGGATCTTCGTGATCGAGGCGCTGTCGGTGGCGATCCAGGTGGCGTCGTTCAAGATGTTCCGCCGCCGCGTGCTGCTGATGGCGCCGGTCCACCACCATTTCGAGCTGATGGCGTGGTCGGAGACGAAGATCATGCTGCGCTTCTGGATCGTCGCCGCCGTGTGCTCGGGAATCGGCTACACGCTGTACCAGAACTCGATCGGGACCTGAGCTCGCTTGACAGGGACCCCAGCGAGGGGCATTGTCCACGAGGTGGACCGCACGGGGGTCAGGGATCTTCGGTTGATCCGGGGGACAACGGCGCTGGCCGTCGCGGCGCTCATCGGTCTCATCGCCGCATCTTCGGCGAGCGCCGCAACGACGATGGGGCAGACGTTTGCACCCGAGGGCACCAATTGCAACGCAAACAACATCTGGGTCCAAACGATGTCACCGGGCGTGGAGTACGCCGCGCCGTTCCCGGGCGTGATCACATCGTGGGCGTTCGAAGCAAACGCCTCGGTGGCCAACATAAGGCTCAAGCTGCTGCGGCCGGGCGGGGGAGACAACTTCACCGTCGTCGGCGAAAGCGACGTCGTGCTCCCGATCGCGAGCCAGCTCAATACCTACCCGACCCGGATTCCGGTCCGCGCCGGTGACGTCATCGCAGTTTTCAATCAGACGGCGGTGGGATGTCTGGCCGCTAGACCGCCGGGCTTCAGTTACTCAACCCACGTAGGGGACGTACCGCCGGGAATGAGTGCGGCCTTCAACCCCGGCGCGTTTTCGTTCCAGCTCGACCTTTCCGCAACGCTGGAACCTGACGCCGACAACGACGGCTTCGGCGACGAAAGCCAGGACTGCGCTCCCAGCAATCCCTCCCTGAACGTCGACTGCGCCGGGCCGGAGACCACGATCACCAAGCGCCCCAAGGACAAAACGAAGAAGAAGCAGGCTACGTTCGAGTTCTCCTCCGGCGAGCCCGGCTCGCCGTTCGAGTGCTCGCTCAACGGCGGTCCGTTCGAGCCCTGCACCTCCCCGGACACCGTCAAGGGAAAGAAGGGCAAGAACCACTTCGAGGTCCGCGCCAAGGACGCCCTCGGTAACACCGGCTCACCGGCGTCCGACGACTGGAAGGTCAAGAAGAGGAAGAAGAAGAAGAAGTAACCCGATCGGGTGCTCGCCGACTTGACAAGCGGCGGGAGGGGAGGATCATCGACCAGTGGCCATCCAGGGTGGACCGGCCCAGCACTCAGTCTCGCGCGCCGTCATCGCGATTGTTTCGGTGGCGCTGGTGGTTCCGCCCTCTGCCCACGGCGCAACCACGATCGGTCAGACGTTCGCTCCCAACCAGGCCTGCAGCGTGGGAGAGACTCGCTTCCAGGCGGTCTCACCGGCACCGCCGGCGGCCCAGTACGCCGTACCCGCGCCGGGCATTCTCACCTCGTGGAGCTTCCACGCGCCGAATCCCACGCCTCAGATCAAGCTCAAGGTCCTGCGGCCGGCCGGCAGCGGCCTGTTCACCATCGTCGGAGAGTCGGAGGTCAAGACTCCGGCGGCGAGCTCGCTGAACACCTACACCGACGTCCGCGTACCCGTGCTGGCGGGGGACCTGATCGGCTTGTACTCGGTGACAATCGGGAACTGCCTCCGCGTGACGTCGGGGTACACCTACGCCGAGATCTTTGGCGACCCGGCGGTTGGGACAACGACCTCGCCCAACGGCGCCGTCAACAACCTCCAGCTCGACGTCTCGGCCACCATCGAACCCGACTGCGACTCCGACGGCTTCGGCGACGAGACCCAGGATCCGTCGGTCGACGGATGCTCTCCACCTCCCCCTGACACCACCGCTCCAGACACGACGATCACCAAGCGCCCCAAGGACAAGACGAAGAAGAAGACTGCGACGTTCGAGTTCACCTCCACCGAGCCCGGCTCGAGCTTCGAGTGCAAGCTCGATGCCGGCCCATTCGCCCCTTGCACCTCGCCAGATACCTTGAAGGTGAAGAAGGGCAAGCACACGCTCGCGGTTCGCGCCCGCGACGCCGCCGGCAACGTCGACGGCTCGCCGGCGAGCGACGACTGGAAGGTCAAGAAGAAGAAGAAGTAGGCGGGCGGCGAAACTAGGCGGTGTGGGAACGCCGCCTCGAAAGTCGCCGCCGGGCCTCCCCCCGGGCCCTTACCTGGTCGTCGGCCTCGCTCGCTCGGGAAGCGCGGTGGCGCGGGCTCTAGCTGAGCGTGGGGAGGAGGTAATCGGCTGCGACACCGGCCGTCCGGACGAGGCGCAAGGGCTCGAGGGGCTCGGCGTCGAAGTCAACCTGGATGTGGACGGAACGGAGCTGCTCGACGGGGTCGCGTGCGTCGTCAAGAGCCCGGGCGTGCCGGGGGAGGCGCCCGTGATCGCCGCGGCCCGCCAGCGCCACATGCCGGTGATCGGTGAGCTCGAGGCCGCGTGGCGGATGATCCCCAACCGGTTCATCGCGGTCACGGGGACGAACGGCAAGACGACCGTGACCGAGCTCATCGGCCATATCTACCGCGAGGCCGGGCTCCCGGTCGCCGTCGCGGGCAACGTCGGGACCCCCCTGGCCTCGTTCGTCGACGACCTGGCCGAGGACGCCACGGTCGTCTGCGAGTGCTCGAGCTTTCAACTCGAGGACACGGAGATGTTCGCACCGGAGTGCGCCGTGTTCCTCAACTTCGCTCCCGATCATCTCGACCGCCATCCGAACCTCGAGAGCTACCTCGAGGCCAAGCTGCGCATCTTCGCCCGCCAGGGCAACGACGACGTCGCCGTCTACAGCGGCGACGAGGCGGCACTCGCCGGGCGGGACCTCGGCGGCTGCGCACGCCGCGTCGCCTTCTGCACGCAGCGCGGCGACGATCCCGACTGCGAGGTCTCGCTCTCCGCGGGGGTGATCTTCTGGGGCGACAACCCGTTGCTCGAGGCCGATCGGATTCGCCTGATCGGCGCGCACAACGTTCAGAACGCGATGGCGGCGACCGCCACGGCACTGGCGATGGGAGTGGACGTCGACTCGGTCACCGGAGGCCTGAGGAGCTTCAGCGCCGTTCCGCACCGCCTCGAGCCGGTGCGCGAGATCCGCGGCGTGACCTTCGTCAACGACTCCAAGGCCACCAACGTCGCCGCGGCCGAGGCGGCGCTGCGCTCGTTCGAGGGCGGCGTGCACGCGATCCTCGGCGGCTCGCTGAAAGGCGAGTCGTTCGCTCGTCTGCTGCCGACGGTCTCGGAGCGCTGCGTGGCGTGCTACCTGATCGGGGAAGCCGCCCAGAGCCTCGCGACCGAGCTCGCCCCCGCCCGCGAGGCCGGTGTCGCGCTGCGCCGCTGCGGCGGGATGGAGCACGCGGTGCGCGCCGCAGCCGAGGTCGCGGCGCCGGGACAGGTCATCCTGCTGGCGCCGGCGTGCGCGAGCTTCGACGCCTACCGCGACTTCGAGCAGCGCGGCGAGCACTTCCGCGCGCTGGTGGAGGCGCTGCCGTGAAGGCCAAGCGCAAGGCTCCCGCGCCGCCGGTCGAGTACTCGCTGCTGCTCACCGCGACGCTCTGCCTGCTCGCATTCGGGGCGGTGATGGTGTTCAGCGCCAGCTCCACCACCTCGCTGCTCGGCGACAGCGGCGACGGCGCCTTCTACCTCAAGCGCACGCTCCTGTTCGGGGCGCTTGGGCTGGTCGCGATGCGCGTGCTTTCGGTGCGCGGGCTGCGGATGGCGCGCTCTCTCACGCCCGGCCTGCTCGCGGTCTCCCTGGTCCTGCTCGTGATCGTGTTGGCGCCCGGCGTCGGGATCGAGGCCAACGGCGCCCAGCGCTGGATAGGCGCGGGGCTGTTTCAGGTCCAGCCCTCGGAGCTCGCCAAGCTCGCGCTGATCCTCTACGGGGTCCACCTGATGGCCGCGAGGCCGCGCGTCGTTCGCGACGTGCGCTCGATGTTTCCCTACCTTGCCGTCGTCGCGCTCGCCTGCGGCCTGATCGTGCTCGAACCCGACCTCGGCAGCGCGCTGGTGGCGGCGTTCTCGGTCGCGACGTTGCTGGTCGTCGGGGGCGCGAAGGTGCGTCACCTGGCGCTCGTAGCCGGAGTCGTCGCCCTCTTGGCGGTCATCGCGATCGCGATCGAGCCCTACCGCCAGGAGCGGCTCACCGGGTTCCTGCACCCGGCGGCGGACGCGAGCGGATCGGGGTTCCAGGGGATCCAGGCGTCGATCGCCCTCGGTTCCGGCGGGGTGTTCGGGGTCGGGCTCGGGGAGAGCGTCCAGAAGGCGTTCTACCTCCCCGAGGCCCACACCGACATGATCGCCGCGGTGATCGGGGAGGAGCTGGGGCTCATCGGGATCTCGGTCCTGGTCGGCCTCTTCGTCCTGTTCGGCTACGCCGGCTTCCGAACGGCGCAGCGCGCCCGCGACCGCTACTGCAAGCTGCTCGCCGCGGGGCTCACCTCGCTCGTCCTGATCCAGGCGGCGGTCAACCTGTTCGCGGTGATGGGGCTAGCCCCGCTGACCGGCGTGCCGCTCCCGTTCGTCTCCTACGGCAACAGCAGCCTGCTGGTCATGCTCGCCTCGGTGGGGCTGATCCTCAACGTCGCGCGCGGCGGCCGGGTCCCGGCGGCGAGGCCGGCTACACGGGGGACACGGGCGGGTGGTGCCAAACTGCGCGTCGTCGACGGCGGCCGAACCACCCAACCACGAAGGAGCCCCCGGAGCGGTGCCAAGAGTCGTCATAGCGGCGGGAGGAACCGCCGGGCACGTGGTGCCCGCGCTCGCGGTCGCAGACGCGCTGCGCGCTAGCGGCGCCGACGTCTCGTTCCTTGGAACCAGGGACCGCGCCGAGGCGCGTCTGGTTCCCGACGCCGGCTACCAGATCGACTTCCTCGACGTCCAAGGCCTCGACCGCCGTAATCCCGCGCGCGCGCTCGGCGCGGCGGCGCAGGCGGCCGTCGCCATCCCGCAGGCGCGGCGGGTGCTGCAGCGTCGGGAGGCCGACGCGGTGATGGGGGGCGGGGGATACGTCTCGGGCCCGGTGGGCCTCGCTGCGCTGGGACTTGGTCTACCGCTGGTGCTGACGGAGGCCGACAGTCGACTCGGGCTCGCGAACCGGATGCTGGCTCGACGCGCGCGGCGGATCTGCCTCGCGTTACCGATCCCCGGCCGCGACTCCGATCGCTACCTGGTCACGGGTCGCCCCGTGCCGGCCGCGGTGCTCAACGCCGACCGCGAGGCCGCCCGGCAGCGTTACGGGATCGGCCCCGCCGAGCGTTGCCTGCTGGTCTTTGGCGGCAGTCTGGGCGCGCGCTCGATCAACGAGACAGCGCTCGCCGCGTTCGCGGAGCGCGATGGCGAACGCGATTTTTTCGTCCTTCACATCGCCGGCAGCCGCGACTACGAGATGGCCGCCGCGCGTCTGCGCGCCGCCGGCCATCCGGACCGCTACAGGCTGATCGAGCTCGAGCCCGACCTCGGCGACCCGCTCGCGGCGTGCGATCTCGTGGTCGCGCGGGCCGGTGGCTCGGTGTTCGAGCTGGCGGCGGCCGGAAAGCCGGCGATCCTCGTGCCCTACCCGCGCGCCACGGCACGCCATCAGCACCGCAACGCGGCCTGGATGGAGGACGCGGGCGCGGCGGTGATCGTGGAGGACGTTGACCTGACCCCCGAAGCCCTCGCCGAGGTTGCGGAGTCGCTGCTCTCCTATCCGGCGCAGCTCGTGGGCATGGCCGCGGCGTCGCGCTCCCTGGCCCGCCCCGACGCGGCGGAACGGATCGCGGCCGAGATCCTCGACGCCTGCGAGGCCCGGTGAACGGCTGGTCGGGCCGCGCCCTTCACTTCGTCGCGATCGGCGGCGCCGGGATGAGCGGCCTCGCGCTCGTCACCCGCGAGCTGGGAGCGCGCGTCACCGGGAGTGACCGTGCCGACTCCTCCTACATGCAGCGGCTTCGCGACGACGGTCTTCACCCCCACCTCGGCCACGACCCCGAGCTCGTGCCCGAGGAAGCCGAGGTCGTGGTCTCGACCGCCGTCGCCGACGACAACCCGGAGCTCGCCCGTGCGCGAGAGCGGGGCCAGCGGGTCGTGCACCGTGGCGAGCTGCTCGCCGAGGTCTGTGCCGAGCGGCGCCTGATCGCCGTCGCCGGGACGCACGGCAAGACGACGACGGCGGGGATGCTGGTCTTCGCCTTGCGCGCGCTCGGCGCCGATCCCGCCTTCCTGCTCGGCGGGGAGCTGCCCGGCCTGGGGCCGAACGGGGGCGCCTCGAACGCAGGGTGGGGCGACGACGAGTGGATCGTCGCCGAGGCAGACGAGAGCGACGCGAGCTTCCTGCGCCTGCGGCCGGAGGTCGCCGTGGTCACGAACGTCGAGCTCGACCATCACTCGCACTGGGCCTCGCGCGCCGAGCTCCTCGACGCCTTCCGGCACTTCGCGGATCCAGCCACCGGGATCGCGCTCGGGCCGTCGCCCGAGCTCGGCACGCTGGTCGGCGAGCAGCGAATCGTGCGCTTCGACCTCGACGAGCCAGGACCCGGGCTCGGGCTGCGAGTCCCCGGACGACACAACGTTCTCAACGCGCGCGCCGCCCTCGCGGCACTCGAGCTTGCCGGCTTCGACCTCGATCCGGCGGCGGCGGCGTTGGCCGAGTTCCCGGGGATGCTGCGCCGGCTCGAGCTCAAGGGAAGCCGCGACGGGGCGCTCGTCTACGACGACTACGCCCATCATCCGACCGAGGTTGCGGCCGCGCTCGAAGCGCTGCGCGAGCTCGAGCCGCGGCGGCTGATCGCCGTCTTCCAGCCCCACCTGTACTCGCGCACCCGGGCCATGGCCGAGCGCTTCGGCGCCGCGCTCGCCGGCGCCGACATGATCGGCGTGCTCGACGTCTACGCCGCCAGGGAGGAGCCGGTCGGCGAGCTGGCCGGGGTCTCGGGGCTCCGGGTCGCCGAGGCCGCCGCCGATTGCGCCGGGGGTCGGCCCGTATGGTGGCTTCGCGACGTGGAGGGCGCCGAACGGGCGCTCGCCCCCCAACTCCGCGACGGGGACCTGATCGTCACGCTGGGAGCCGGAGACGTCTTCCGGCTCGCCGACGCGCTCGTTCAGGCCGGAGGGGAGGTTCGGGCATGACCGTTCCCGACGGCGTCGAGCGCGATTACCCCCTGGCCAGGCTAACCACCGTGCGCACCGGCGGGCCCGCCGACTTCTTCGCGCGCGCGTCGTCGGAGGACCGGCTCGTCGAGCTGCTGCGCTGGGCGGCCCGCGAGGGCCTCGCGGTAGGAGTGGTCGGATCGGGATCGAACCTCTTGGTGGCGGATGATGGATTTCGAGGCGTGGTCTTGAAGCTCGATGACGAGCTCGCGGCAATCGAGCGGCGCGAGCAGCGGATCCTGTGCGGCGGCGGCGCCCGGCTGCCTTCGGCGGCCGCAAAGGCGGCGACATGGGGGCTCTCGGGCCTCGAGTTCGGAATCAACATCCCCGGCACGGTGGGCGGCGCCGTGAAGATGAACGCCAACGCCTATGGCGGCGAGCTTGCGCGGACCCTCGAGTGGGTCAACGTGTGCGGCGCCGACGGGGTGGAGCGCCGCACTTCCGACCGCCTCGGCTTCGAGTATCGAAGCTCCAACCTCGGCGAGGGGGAGGTCGTGGCGCGGGCCTCGTTCCGCCTGGAGGCGGGCGAACCCGCCCGGATCAAGGCCGAGCTGGCGCGGATGCGCGAAGCGAGGCGGGAGGCTCAGCCGTCCGGGATCAAGACCTTCGGCTCGACGTTCACCAACCCCGACCCCGCCGCTCCCGGAGTCGAGGGCCGCACGGCGGGGCAGCTGCTCGAGGCCGCGGGATGTCGCGGCCTGCGGCGCGGGGGCGCGCGATTCTCCGAAAAGCACGCCAACTTCGTCGAGAACGACGGCGACGCTACGACCGAGGACGTGCTCGAGCTGATGGCGGAGGGGCGCCGCCGCGTCCACGAGCGCTTCGGGGTCGAGCTCCTTCCCGAGGTTGAAGTTCTGGGGGATGTCTCGTGGCCGCGATCCTGGAAGCTGGAGCCGAGCTGATGGCGAACGCGGTGGCCAAGGCGGCCGGCAGGGGAGCGAGGCGGCGAACTCCCCGCGCCGCCCGGCTGCCGCGCAGGACGGTCTGGCCACGACGTCTGGCGGCGTTGCTCGCCCTCGCGGCGCTGCTCACCGCGGGATACATGCTTTGGTTCCGCGACTCCTCCCTGGTCGCCGTAAAGGAGGTGCAGGTCGAGGGGCTGAGCTCGGTCAGCGATCCCGCGGTCGCCGACGCCCTGCAGCGTGCGGCTAGCGACATGACGACTCTTCACGTCGATCTCGACGAGCTGGCCGCTGCCGTGCGCCGCTACCCGACCGTGAAGGCATTGAGCGTCTCGCCGGGCTTCCCGAACTCGCTGACGATCACGGTCGAGGAGCGCCGCCCCGTCGCGGTGGCCGGCGATTCGGAGACGCCCGTCGCCGCGGACGGAACGTTGCTCCCGGGGGTGGACGTCGACTCCGGCCGGCTCCCGGCGATCGAGGCAGCGGTAGGCGACGACTCCCCGGCGCTCGATGAGACCGGCAGCGCCCAGGCCGCGGTGCTCGGCGCCGTCCCCGAGCCGCTGCGCGAGCTGGTCGACGGAGCGGACTTCACCGCCGACGGGGTGGAGGTCACGCTGTCGGGAGGGATCTCGCTGCTGTTCGGCGACGGATTGCGCGCCGGCGCGAAGTGGGCCGCCGCCGCTCGGATCCTCGCCGATCCTGGTCTCAACGCGCTCGATTACATCGACCTTCGGGTCCCGGATCGGCCTGCGGTGGGTGGCGCTGCCCCGGCCACGGATGCCACGCAGCTGCCGCCGCCGGGCTGATCGCGCGTGTGGGCGCGGCGCCAAAACCGCGTATCACCGGGGAAAATCGCGTTGAGGGCTCCTCAAGCCAAACCCTAAAGTTGAGCTTTAGATCAGGTCAATCCTCGACCTGGGGTTGAGAATCAACGCTTGCAGAATGGAATGGGGTCCGTTGACACGGGCCGCGTTTTGCCCTAGTTTCGAGGATGTTTCCAGGCAAAGTCGTACTTAGAAACCCTGAACTCTGCCTAGAGGCTCGGACGTAAACCGGAACGGGAGACCGGTCAGCAGAGATGGCTGAGACCTCATATCTCGCGGTAATCAAGGTCGTCGGCGTGGGCGGCGGTGGAACCAATGCGGTTTCGCGGATGGTCGACGCGGGCCTCAAGGGCGTCGAGTTCGTGGCCGTCAACACCGACGCCCAGGCGCTGCTTGCATGTGACGCCGACATCAAGCTGGGGATCGGCCACGAGCTGACGCGCGGCCTCGGGGCGGGCGGCAACCCGGAGGTCGGGGCCGGCGCCGCGGCCGAGAGCCGCGACGACATCAAGGAGGCCCTCAAGGGCGCGGACATGGTCTTCGTCACCGCCGGCGAGGGCGGGGGCACAGGCACCGGCGCCGCGCCGATCATCGCCGAGATCGCCAAGGAGGAGATCGGGGCGCTGACCGTGGGCGTCGTGACCAAGCCATTCGAGTTCGAGGGACGGCGGCGCATGCAGCAGGCGCTCGACGGGATCGAGAAGCTGCGCAACGAGGTCGACACGCTGCTGGTCGTACCGAACGAGAAGCTGCTCCAGGTCGTCGAGCGCCGCGAGTCGGTGCTCGAGGCGTTTCGCAAGGCCGACGACATCCTGCGCCAGGGCGTGCAGGGGATCACCGACCTGATCACGGTCCCGGGCCTGATCAACCTCGACTTCGCCGACGTCCAGACCGTGATGCGCGACGCCGGCTCGGCGCTGATGGGAATCGGCGCGGCGACCGGAGAGAGCCGCGCCGCCGAAGCCGCCAAGGCGGCGATCACCTCGCCGCTGCTCGAGGAGTCAATCGAGGGCGCCACCGGCCTGCTGCTCAACATCACCGGCGGCGAGGACCTCGGCCTGTTCGAGGTCCACGAGGCGGCCGACCTCGTCGTCCAGACGGCCGACAAGGGCGCCAACATCATCTTCGGCGCCGTGATCGATCCGTCGGTCAACGAGGAGGTCCGGGTGACGGCGATCGCCACGGGATTCGAGGGCTTCGAGATGCTGGCGCGCCGGCCCGCCAAGGTCCGCGAGCGCAGCCGCCGCCGGGCGGAGATCCCGTTTGCCGACGCCGACCGGCGCGAGCTCGAGGTCTCCGAGGACGAGATCGACGTCCCCTCGTTCCTGCGCGACAAGTAGCAGCGCTCACCGGCACGAACAGCGCGACTCGCTAGCCTGCGGCCCTGTGCTCACCGCCGCAACTCCCGCCACGCTTGGGCGGCTGCGAATCGGCGCCTGGCGTCGTCCTCAGTCGCCCACATGGCGCTGCCATGCGGGCTCCCTGCGTCCTAGCCATGCTTGATTCTCGCTCGCCCAACCGCGACGCGAGTCACGACGGGAGCACACGTGACGGTCGCCGCCGATCTCAGACGCACAGCGCTTTATGACGCCCACCGGGCGGCGGGCGCGAAGCTGGTCCCGTTCGCCGGCTTCGAGATGCCCGTCTCCTACGCGGGCGTGCGCGAGGAGCATCTCGCCGTGCGCGAGGACGTCGGCGTGTTCGACGTCTCGCACATGGGCGAGGTGGAGACGCGCGGGCCGGACGCCGCGCCGCTGCTGCAGCGAACGCTGTCCAACGACGTCGAGCAAGTCGCGGTCGGCGGCGCCCAATACTCGTGCCTGTGTCGCGACGACGGCGGGATCCTGGACGACCTGTTCACCTACCGCGTCGAGGAGGACCGCTACCTGACGGTCACCAACGCCTCGAATCGGGATCGGGACTTCGAGTGGCTGGGGGAGCACGCC
>WNFV01004517.1_pt1 | contig 18236 bp, 17 predicted proteins | sample 5400101 | NCBI WGS metagenome assembly WNFV01 (sample SAMN13153361, study PRJNA577476) | soil metagenome | isolation source: 115 cm soil or saprolite under grassland replicate 1 | place: USA:California | collected 2016-06-15
CCTCCTTGCGGCGACCGACCTCGAGGCCGCGGACGCGCTGCCCGCGCTGTGGGAGCTCGTCTGGGCGGGCGCGGTTACGAACGACGCCTGGCAGCCGCTCCGCGCGGGGCGGCGCTACGGCGTGCCGAAGCCGGAGCGACGCCCGCGCCGGTTCTCCCGCGGCCGGGCCGCTGCGATCACCGCGACGCAGGGCCGGTGGTCGCTCACCGCTCGCCTCTTCGACGGCGAGCCGGACCGGCGCGCCCTCGCCGAGCTCCTGCTCGAGCGCCAGGGAATCGTCACGCGAGACGGCGTGCGCGCCGAGGGGATCCCGGGCGGGTACGGCGCCGTCTACGCCGAGCTGCGAGCCCTGGAGACGCTCGGCCTCTGCCGGCGCGGCTACTTCGTCGAGGGACTCGGAGGAGCGCAGTTCGCCCTCGGCGGAGCGGTCGAGCGGCTCCGCGAGCTCCGCGTTGGAGACGAGGAGCAGCCGCTCGTGCTCCCCGCCGCGGATCCGGCTCAGCCCTACGGCGCCGTCCTGCCCTGGCCGAAGCGGGCCGGCGCGCGGGCGGCGCGCGTTGCCGGCGCCTGGGTCGTGCTGCTCGGCGGTGAGCCGGCCCTCTACGTCGAGCGGGGTGGGAAGTCGCTCGTCCCGCTCCGTGACCCGGACGAGTCGTGGCTGCGCCCGGCGCTCGCGGCGCTCGTCGACCACGTGCGGGGCGGGGGAGCGAAGCGGATCGCCGTCGAGCGGTTCGACGGCGAGCCCGTCGTCGACTCAGACGTGATGCCGCTCCTGCTCGAGGCCGGGTTCCTGGCCGGCCCGCGCCGGGCGGTTCTCCGTCCGTAGAGCGGGCCGGGCGCTTGACACACATGTGCTAGGCGCGATGCTCGATCCACTCCCCGTCCGGAGGTTGCATGCGGTCGCGTCTTCTCGCTACTTCCTCGAGGCCACGACGCGCTCGGTGCTCGTCGTCGACGACGACGCCGGCTTTCGGGCGCTGCTCTGCGCACTGCTCGAGGGGGCGGGCTACGCGACCCGGGAGGAGGCGAGCGGCGAAGGGGCGCTCGCAGCGCTGCGGGAGGAGGCCTCGCCCGTCGTTATCCTCGACGTCCGGCTGCCCGGGATCTGCGGCTACGAGGTCTGTCGCGAGCTCCGCGACGAGTTCGGGGAGCGGATCGGGTGATGTCAGCCGGGCCGAGGCCGTGGCGTTCGCCTACCGGCACGGCCTCGTCGGCATCGTGCTCGCCGGGCTCGCGCTCTGAGGTCGCAGCGGCTGGGGAGTTCGCGCCAGGGGGGATGGGGTGTTCTCCAGCTTGCCTTCGAGGTGGCCCCGTGCTGAGGTAGGCGAGACGGGAGCGGAGCCGTTGCGGCCTCGGAGGCTCACACGCGAGCTCCTCTGCGCCTTCGCGGTCCTGAGCTCGATTCAGTTCGGCGTCACCCCCCGGGGGTGAGAAGACCGTGAGAGCGCTCCTTGGCACCCGGTCACGCGGCGGAGGCGGGGCGACCGCGCTCTGCGCGTCAGTCGTGCTCCTTCTTGCAACGGCGGCCTCCGCGGCCGCGGACACCTGGAGTCAACTCGCCCCGACAGGGACGCCGCCCGCTCCACGCTACGACGTCGGCTGGAATGCCTACGACGTGGCGAACGATCGCCTCGTCATCTTCAGCGGCGACACGGGTGGACTGCCGCGGCCACAAGATGTCTGGATCCTGACCGACGCCACCGGGGTAGGAGGGACGCCGTCGTGGGTGCAGTTGGCGCCGAGTGGCGCCCCGCCGTTTGGTCGATTCGGCGGCTCAGTCGGCTATGCGCCCGGGAGCAACCGCATCATCGTTCACGGGGGATGCGCTGCAAACTGCGGATTCGCGCTCGCGGACACGTGGGTTCTCACCAATGCAAACGGCCTGGGCGGTACGCCCCAGTGGATGCCGCTCCCGGCGGTGCTCCCGGTGAACCGGGCGGAACACGGCGCCGCGTACGACCCGTAAGCAACCGGATGATCGTCTTCGGGGGCCACCAGGCGTTCCCAGGCACGAACCTGAACGACGTCTGGGTCCTCACCAACGCCGACGAGACCGGCGGGATCCCGACCTGGGTCCCGCTCTTCCCGATCGGGCCCCCTCCCACAGCTCGACAGGATTTCGGGACCGCATATGACGTGCCGAACAACCGGCTGATCGTGTTTGGGGGGCTGGAGAACGTCGCGTCGACCACGTTCAGCGACGTGTGGATCCTGACCAATGCCAACGGGCTGGGCGGGACTCCGCAATGGATCCAGCTGACACCGATCGGTGGGCCGCCGCTCGGCCGGGCTGCCCCCGTGTTTCAGTACGACCCCGTCGCGAATCGGGTCATCCTGTTCGGCGGCAGCAAGGTGCAGGGCTCACCTCCGATCTTCTTGGACGAGGTCTGGGTCCTCTCCGGCGCGAACGGGTTGGCGGGAACGCCGCAGTGGACGCAGCTGACGCCGTCTGGGACCCCGCCGGCAGGGCGCTGCTGCGCAGCCTCCGGGTATTCGACCGCCTCGAATCGGCTCGTGCTCGCGCTGGGCCGAAACGACGAGGTTGCCCCGTTCCTGTTCAACGACGCCTGGGTGCTCGCGTTCAACGAGCCGCCGGACTGCTCGGGCGTGACGGCGAGCCCGGGCACGCTGTGGCCGCCGAACCACCGCCTGCGGCTCGTCACGTTGAGCGGCGCCACCGACCCGGACGGCGACCCGGTGACGCTCACGATCACCGGTGTCGCCCAGGACGAGCCGGTGAGCGGCCTCGGCGGCGGCGACCTCTCGCCGGACGCGCAGGCAGGGACGCAGTCGAACAACGTCAAGGTGCCGCGACCGTCGGCGTCCCGCATGACATAGGTCCGGGTGCGACTCCGGTCGACTCGGCCCCGCCGAGCTACAACTCCTTCGGGCCGTAGTCCGAGACGGCGGTGGTGACTCGAGGGGCCCGCTCCGGCGGGCCCCTCGCTCGCGGTACGCCCTGGGACAAGTCCACCAGGAGTCGGCAGGAAACCTAACCGGTCGACCGCGGCCACCAGACTCATTTCGAGCTGCCCGCACCCGATTAAACGGCCGGATCCATGGGCCCTGAACGCACGTCCAGACGCGACGTCCGACTGACGCTGAGCCAGCGTCTCGGGCTGGCCAAAGCCGAGTTGCCCTACCGCCCCAGGCAGCACCTGGCGCTGGGGCGCGCGGGGGCCGCGCTCTTCGCAGGGCAGGGGACGTTCGGGCTGGCGGCTGCCCTCGCCCGCGGCGACCTCCTCGGAGAGCAGCTGCCGGTGCTCGCGGCGGCGGTCGGGGCCTACGCGCTCGCTGCTGTGATTCTTGCGGGGTACGACGTCCTGGGCCGCCTCTCCAGCCATCTGCTCGCGGCGGCAGGAACCGCGATCGTCACCCTGCTCGTGCTGGGCCAGAGCGACGGCGTGCTGTGGGCGTGGCTCTATGTGCTCCCCGTCTTCTTCGTCGCGTTCTTCTTTCGCCCACGAAACGCCGCGGTCCACGTCGCGGGGATCCTGCTTGCGTTCGGTGCCGCGATGGCCGTGGTCGAGACGGTCCACGAGGCGCTGCAGACGTGGATCCTCGGCGCCGGGCCGCTGATCGGCGCCGCGGCGCTCGTGGTCGTCCTCCGTCACCGGCTTCGCCGCGTCGTCGACTCGCGAACACGAGCGCTCCAGCGCGAGCGCGAGACACGCATCCTGCTCGACGCCTTCTTCGAGCACGCGCCTGTCGCAGTGTCCTTCCTCGATCGCGACCTGCGGTACGTCCGCGTGAACGACGCGTTCGCCGTCGCGTGCGGTGTCGAGCCTGCTCGAGCGGTCGGGCGCACCGTCGCCGACATCTGGCCGGAGATGGCGGCCGAGATGGAGCCGCTCCTGCGCCACGTCGTCGAGACCGGGCAACCCACGATCGGCGAGGAGCTGAGCGGCGAGGCGCCGCCCGGCTCGGGACGGATCCACCATTGGCTGATCAGCCGTTACCCGGTCCCGGGGCCGGATGGGAAGATCGCGGGCGTCGCCTCGATCGCCGTCGACGTGACCGAGCTCAAGGGGATCGAGACGCGGCTCGAGGAGTTGCTCGCGATCGAGCAGGCGACGCGCCTCGAGGTCGAGATCTCGCGCCACGACCTCGAGCATCAGGCCAGCATCGACTCGCTCACCGGTCTCCTCAACCGCTCATCGCTCGCCGAGCACCTCGAGCTCGCGCTCGCCCGGGCCGACCGCGCGGGCCTGTCCGTCGCGCTCCTCTACGTCGACCTCGACCGGTTCAAGGCGGTGAACGACACGTTCGGGCACGCCGCTGGCGACGAGCTCCTCTGCGCGGTCGCCCGGCGCCTGCGAGCGGCTGCCCGGAAGACGGACGTCGTCGCGCGCCTCGGCGGCGACGAGTTCCTCGTGCTGGTCGCAGACCTCGCACCCGCGAACGCCGTCGAAGCCGCGAACGTCCTGGCCCAGCGGATCATCGAGGACGTCTCCACACCGGTTCCGCTCGTCGGCGGAGAAGGCCGCGTTGCGGCGAGCGTCGGCATCAGCCTCTATCCGGCGGACGCAGGGGGCGCCACCGAGCTGCTCGCGCATGCCGACCTCGCGATGTACGCGAGCAAGCGCGGCGGCGAGGCCGACGCCCGCTTCTTCGCCGACACGCAGGAAGAAGCCGCGGCCTGACCACCGGCGCGTCTGCGGACGTAACGTTCGCGGACAGTGACGACGCACGGGCCGGAGCAGCTCGTCGCCGCCGCGCGCGCCGTCGGCGTGCGTGACGCGCGGCTCCTCGAGGCGATCGCCGCCGTTCCGCGCCGCGATTTCGTGCCGCCTGAGCTGGCCGGGCGCGCGTACGCCGACGAGCCGCTGCCGATCGCGCACGCGCAGGTGACGACCCAGCCCTCGCTCGTCGCGCAGATGGTCGAGGCGCTGGCGCTCGCCGGTGGCGAACGCGTTCTCGAGATCGGCACGGGCTACGGCTGGCAGACGGCGCTGCTCGCCCGGCTCGCCGCCGAGGTGTGGAGCGTCGAGCGCTTCGCCGATCTCGCCGCCGAGGGCCGCGCCCGGCTCGATCGTCACGGTGTCGCGAGCGTTCGCGTCGTCGTCGGCGACGGCACCGAGGGCTTGAGCGCGCATGCCCCATACGATGCGATTCTCGTCTCGGCGGCCTTTCCCGAGGTGCCGGCGCCGCTCGTCGAGCAGCTGACTCCGTCCGGACGGCTCGTTCAGCCGATCGGACCGGGCGGGGCAGAGAACGTGACGCTCTTCGTGCGTGCGGAGGAGGGGCTTCGGCTGGTGCGCGTGATTACGGGTGCCCACTTCGTCCCGCTCGTCGGGCGGTTGGGGTTCGCGCCGTGAGGCTTGCGCTTGCGGGCGACACGATGCTCGGACGCAGGGTGGCGGACGCGATTCGCGCGGCGCGCTCGCTGCGGGAGCTGCTCTCGGAGGACGTCATCGAGGCTGCGCGTGAGGCCGATTTCTTCTTCCTGAACCTCGAGTGCTGCATCTCCGATCGCGGCGAGCCGTGGCCGGACCCGCGGAAGCCGTTCTTCTTCCGGGCGCCCCCTCGTGCGGCCGACCTGCTCGCGGAGCTCGGAGTGGGCTGCGTGACGCTCGCCAACAACCATGCGCTCGACTACGGGGAGATCGCGCTGCTCGATACGTTCGAGCACCTGCGGCGCGTGGGAATCTCGTACGTCGGCGCGGGGCCCGACGAGGCGCGGGCGCGGGAGCCTGTCGTCCTCGACGCCCGAGGCTTCCGGCTTGGCGTCGTCGCGTTCGCCGACCATCCACCCGAGTACGCCGCCGGCCCGGCGCAGGCGGGAATCGCGTTCGCCGAGCTCGAGCGCGACCCGGCGCCGGCATGGATTCGCGACGCCCTGGCGGCTGTGAAGGCAGGCGCGAGGCTCGTGAGCCCGCACTGGGGCCCGAACATGACACCGACGCCCGTCGCACACGTGAAGGCCGCGGCGGCCGCCCTCGTCGACGCCGGCGCCACGCTCGTCGCGGGTCACTCGGCGCACGTCTTCCACGGACTCGCCGGGCGCGTGCTCTACGACCTCGGCGACTTCCTCGACGACTACCGGGTCGATCCCTACCTCCGCAACGACCTGGGTCTGCTCTGGCTCGTCGACCTCGACGCCGAGGGCCCGCGCCGGCTCGAGGCGGTGCCGCTGAAGCTCGACTACCGCCGCACACGTGCCGCCGCCGGGGATGAGCGCGCGTGGATCCGCGATCGCCTGCGCGCAGCGTGCGCCGACCTCGGCGGCCCGGACGTGCGCGAGCAGAACCAGCGTCTCATCGTCGAGTGGCGCTAACGAGCCGCGGCCCTTCTCCCGAGCCCCGTCCCTTTCGCCCATGTCCCGGTGCCAGGCCAGGGTGACAAAAGCGTGCCGCCGAATCCACAGGGCTCGCAAACCCCGATCAGCAAACGCCTCAGCGCCGCCGCGGCCATGCCCGTTCCGGCCATGGCCGCGTGTCAGACCAACGTAACGAGACTGTGACGCGCTCGTACCTGGAGCGCGACGGGCCGGCTCCTACCTCCTGCGGCGGCGCCGAGGCCGCGCCTGCATCGCGCGTGCCAAGTCGCTGATCGAGAGCAGCCCGACGAGACGACCGCCGTCCACCACCAGCCCGCGGTTGACGTCGCTCGCGCCCAGCTCGGCGAGCGCCTCGATCGCGTCCTCGTCGAGCAGCAGCGCAGGCACCTGATCGGCGGGGATCATGCACTCCCGGATCGAGTGCTCGTCCCATTCGTTGCGCGGAATCGACGCGAGGCAGCGGAAGGAGAGCAGTCCGATCGGCCGCCCGTCCTCGATCACGGGATAGGTCGTGTAGCGCTCCGACCAGGCGATGTCGTCCATGAAGCGGCCCACGGTCGAGTCGGCGGGCACGGTCACCGGGTCGCGGGTCATCAGGTCGCGGACGCGGAGGTCGCCGAGCGCTTCGCGCGTCGCGAGGTAGCGAGCCTCCGCACCGGCCGCCTGCAGCAGGAACCAGCCGATGAACGCGAGCCAGGCCCCGCCGAGCGCGCCGACGAAGACGAGCAGCGCGAGCCCGCCGGCGATCATGAGGTAGGCGATCCCGCGTGCGATCGCCGCCGCCACGACGGTGGCCCAGGCGAAGTCCCCGCGAACGAGCCAGAGCACCGAGCGGAGCACGCGTCCGCCGTCGAGCGGCAGCGCCGGAACGAGGTTGAACACGAGCAGGACAAGATTCGTGTAGCCGAGCCACGCCGCCACGCCGTCCACGGCCTCGGGCAGCGGGACGGCGGCCGCCAGCGCCACGAAGCCAACGCCCAGGAGAAGCGAGACGAGCGGCCCGGCGAGCGCGATTCGCAGCTCGGCCGGGGCACTCGGGAACACGCCGCCGAAGCGCGCGACGCCGCCGAAGAGCCAGAGGGTAATCCCCTCGATCTCCATCCCGTCCCGGCGAGCCTGGAGCGCATGACCGAGCTCGTGGAGGAGCAGCGAGAGGAAGAAGAACACCGCGGCCACCACGGCCATCGCGGCGTAGCTGCCGTCGCCGAGGCCCGGGTTCTGATCCGGGAAGACGCTGCCGGCCAACGTCCAGACGATCAGCGCGAACACGATCACCCAGCTCCAGTTGACGTCGATCTGGATGCCGGAGATGCGGCCGAGCGTGATGTCGCCCTCTCGCACGGTCTTCTCGGCTTACCCGAGCCCGCGCGATCCGACACCGCGCGCGTACGCTGAAGCGTGCCCGAGGGCGACTCGCTCCACCGCGCCGCGGCAAGGCTCCAGGCCCTCGTCGGGCAGCGCGTCGAGGTGACGGCTCCGCATCCACGTGGAGCGAGCGTCGCCGAGCGGCTCGACGGGCGAGAGCTCGAGAGCGTGCGCGCCGTCGGGAAGAACCTCCTGCTCACCTTCGAAGGCGGGCTCGTGCTCCGCAGCCATCTGCGCATGCAGGGCCGCTGGCAGGTCCGGCCGCGGGGGCGCCGAGTCCCCGGACGGCCCTGGCTCGTGCTCCGCACTGACCAGCTCGAGGCCGTGCTCTGGAACGGGCCGGTCCTCGAGCTCGGCGAGCGCATCGTCAGCCGCGTCGGACCGGACGTCCTCGCGGAGCCGCCCGACCTCGATGCGATGGTCACCCGACTCCGACGCGAGCCGCAGGGGCGCGAGCTCGGCGACGCGCTGCTCGACCAGCGCGTCGTCGCCGGAATCGGGAACGTCTGGAAGGCCGAGGCGCTCTGGCAGGCAGGCCTGTCGCCGTGGCTCCCACTGGCGGGCGTGGGCGACGACGAGCTGCGCCGGCTGCTCGGCTGGTGCTCGGAGCGGATGCGGGCATCTGTCGCGGGGGTCAGGTCGCCGCGGCGCGTCTACCGCAGGGCCGGCCGGCCCTGCCCGCGCTGCGGCGAGCGCATTTCCTCGCGCGGCCAGGGCGACGCAAACCGAACGGCGTACTGGTGTCCCGGCTGCCAGAAGGAACCTCTTTCAAAATGACCACTCGCCGACGGGGTGCGCTGGGCGAGTACGAGGCTAGGACGCAGGGAGTCCGAATAGCAGCGCCATTCGGGCGACTGAGGACGACGCATCGTGCCGGCCAGCGCGGCCCAGCGGCATCGTGCTCGTTTTGAAAGAGGTTCCAAAAGGGCTCCGGAGAGAGGAGACGGCGCGCCGGCCGCGTAGTGAGCGGGGGTGGGGATCCGCGCTCCGCATCTCTACGAGTCGCTGCGCTGCTTCTGCCTCGGGGCCTTCAAGGCCCTGAGCGCCGAGCTCGAGGCGGGCGCCGAGCTGCCGTTCGCGTTCGAGGAGCACGCCTCGCCCGGCGGGCTTGCGCTCTACGAGTACCGCCCGCTCGCGCGGAGCTTCGTCGAGCAGCGCGCAGAGAAGGTACGGACGCTCCCCGACACGAAGCTCGCCGTCGAGGATCTGCGGCGCGAGCCCTCCGCCGCGATCTTCGCGCGAGCTCACGCCGGCGCGGGGCCGACGGAGGACGAGGCGCTCTTCCGCTCCGTGCTGCTGCCGATGGTCGCGCTCGCCGCCGAGCGCTGCGGCGGCTTCGACTGGCACGACGACGCCTTCGACCGCGCCTACGAAGAGCTCGAGCGGTCGCTCTTCGGCACGCGACGCTCCTACGCCGCCCTCGCTCCCATCGTCGGGCTCTCGGTCGGCGCCGAGGTCGGCCTGGGTGACGGAATCCGGGTTCGGGCCGCCGCCGCGGGCGAGCTCTCACCGCTCTGGCCCGAGGCGCACGGTCTCCTCCCGGATCGCTTCGGCCGAGAGCCGGATCGGCTCACGATGCTCGAGCTCCAGCGGCAGCTCGACGCGGGCGAGCCGGAGCCGCCGGACGCCCCGGGTGAGCTGGCCGACGCGGTCTCCGCCCTCAGGCTCGTGACAGCGGGGGCGATCGCGGCTGGGCCGGTGATCTTCGAGCGGCTCGACTGGCGGCCGCTCGCGATCCGTCCGATGCTGCCGATCGCGGCCACCGCGCCGCTCGGCGAGGCCACCCGCCTCGACCCCTTCCGCGGCAAGCTGGTCGGGGAGGTGCGGCGCCGCCTGCCGGCCGCGGACGCGGATCCCCAGCTCGCCGAGGCGCTCGACCGGTGGGAGCTCTCGCTCTTCCAGTGCGACCCCTTTCGGTGCGAGCAGCTCCGCGAGTCGCTGACCGCCCTCCTCGGAGGCGCGGACGGCTCGTGGTCGGCCGCCCTACGCGCGGCGATGCTGCTCGCCGAGTCGCCGAAGGAGCGCGCCGAGCTCTTCCGCGGCGTCCGGGACTTCGGGTCGGACGCGGCTGCAGACGCGATCCGCCGAGTCCTGGTCGAGACGATCATGCACGGGTCCCGGGTAACGCTTGTCGCGAGCCTCGACGAGACGATTCTGGGCCTCGGGCCGCGACCGGCTGGATATCTTCAGGCGCTCGCGAGCTGACGCGCGCAAGTTGGCACGAAGTTGGCACAGAGTCGTGACGTTTGTGCGGCTAGCTTGACGGTGTGGACGAGGCGAGGAGGCTCCTGGAGCGGATCGGGCGGATCGAGGCGCTCGCGGGCGAGCGGGGGAGACGGCAGACGCTCTTGCCCGAGCTGCGCGCACTCGTTCTGGAAGCGGAAGCCTGGTCGCGGCGCGAGGGCGGCGCCGAGGCAGCGGCCGGCGGCGCGATCGACGCGCTTCGCGCCGCAGTTGCGACGACGAGCCTTGTGGACGGCCCGTTGCAGGGAGGTGACCGTGCGCAGAGCGCGCGCGGTCCCTAGCCTTTGCTTCGAGCCCCCGGCCGCACTCGGGAAAAGTGGAAGGTGACGTCAGAGGACTGAGCTAGCATGCCGCGAATGAGACGCGGTACATGGCGCTCTCACGAATGCTCCCACGCCCGAACGGCCGGGTGAAGCTGGCCCCGGCAAAATTGAAGAAAGGACCCGTGCTGGCAAAGGTCATCGCGTTCGCGAACCAGAAGGGCGGCGTGGCGAAGACGACCACCACGCTGAACCTCGGCGTGGCGCTGAGCGAGCGGGGGTTCAAAGTCCTGCTCGTCGATCTGGATCCGCAGGGCAACCTGACGATGAGCCAGGGGCTCAACCCCGACTCGATCGAGCGGTCGCTCTTCGACGTGCTCGTCCATCGATTGCCGCTGGACGAGATCGTCGTCGAACGGGAAGTCGACCTCGCCGTCTCGTCGATCGACCTCGCCGGCGCCGAGCTCGCGCTGTCGAGCCAGATCGGGCGTGAACGCGCGCTCGAGAAGGCGCTCGTACCGGTCAAGGAGCGCTACGACTACGTCCTGATCGACACCCCGCCGTCGCTCGGCCTGCTGACGATCAACGCGTTCGTGGCCGCCGACACCGTCATCGTCCCGGTTCAGTGCGAGTACCTGTCCTTGCGCGGGCTCGTGCAGCTCGAGAACACGCTCCAGATGGTGCGTGAGAACCTCAATCCGCACGTCGAGATCCGGGGAATCCTGGCGACGATGTTCGACAAGCGGACCCTGCACGCGCGCGAGGCGGTCGACATCCTGCGCGAGAACTTCGGCGAGCTCGTCTTCAACACGCGCATCACCAAGACTGTCCGCTATGCGGAAGCGCCCGTGAAGGGTCAGTCCGTCCTCCTGTACGACCCGGACGGCGAAGCGGCCGCGCTCTACCGCGACCTCGCGAAGGAGGTGCTCAATGGCGCGAAACCGCGCGAGCATGCGTGAGGGCCCGCTCGCCGAGCTCTTCCGAGCGACCGAGGCCGCCCAGAAGGCTCAGGAGCGCGCGGCCGACCCGAAACGCGAGCCGCCCGAGGAGACGGTGGCCTACAGCCCGGAGGAGCTTGCCGAGGCACTGGGCGAGGCGAACCCGGGCGGATCGTCCCCGCCTGAGGGGCCTCCCGCGGCTCCCCCCGAGCCTGCGCGTGTTCAGGCGTCGGATCGGCCGGCCGCCACGTGGATCGAGCCGCTGCCCGAGCATCCGGCTCGCTTGAACCAGGCCGCGAGCGGCGAGAGCGCGGCGTACCTCGCCGTGATCCGCGTCGTGGGCGTCGGCGGCGCCGGCTTGAACGCGGTTGACCGCATGATCGACGCGGGGCTCTCGCAAGTCGACTTCGTCGCCGTCAACACCGACATCCAGCAGCTCCAGATGTGCGACGCGCCGGTGAAGGTGCATATCGGGAACGAGCTCACTGCCGGGCTCGGCTCCGGCGCCGACCCCGAGGTGGGGCGGCTCGCCGCGATCGAGGGCTATGACCAGCTCAAGCGCGCCCTGCGCGGCTCCGACATGGTTTTCGTCACTGCCGGCGAGGGCGGCGGCACCGGCTCGGGCGCCGCTCCGATCGTCGCGAAGATCGCCAAGGACCTCGGCGCGCTCACGGTCGGGATCGTGACGACGCCGTTCCGGTTCGAGGGCACACGCCGGTCGAAGCAGGCCGAGGAGGGCGTCAAGGCGTTGCGCGAGGCCTGCGACACGACGATCGTGATCCCCAACGACCGCCTGCTCGAGGTGCTCGACAAGACGACGTCGATGCTCGACGCGTTCAAGATCGCCGACGACGTGCTCCGCCAGGGCGTCCAGGGTATTTGCGATCTGATCACGCTGCCGGGGCTGATCAACCTCGACTTCGCGGACGTCCGCACGGTGATGACGAGTGGCGGCTCGGCCCTGATGGGGATCGGCTTCGCCTCGGCCGGCGAGAACCGGGCCCGCGAGTCGGCGGAGCGCGCGCTGCGGTCACCCCTGATCGACACCGAGATCACAGGCGCGAAGGGCATCCTGCTCTCGATCGCCGGCGGCGAGGACCTATCGCTCTTCGAGGTCAACGAGGCCGCAGAGGTCGTGCGCCAGGCGGCGACCGACGACACGAACATCATCTTCGGCGCCACGATCGACGAGCGTCTCACCGGTCAGGTCTGGGTGACCGTCGTCGCAACCGGCCTCGGAAGCAAGAGCCGAAAGCCGGCGGTGTTCTCGTCGGCGCGCACCAACGACGAGCTGGCCCCGCCGAGCTTCCTGCTCGACTGAGCCGGGAGCTCGGCGCAACTCGCGCCTGACCGCGCGCCTGCACGCGTGCGTCAGAGCCGTAGGACGAGCTTGTACGAGATGCGTTCGAAGCCGAGGCGCTCGTAGAAGCGGTGCGCGGCGTCGCGCCTGACGTTCGAGCTGACCTCGACGACGTCCGTTCCGCGCCGACGGGCGATCTCGACGACCTCCTCGACCAGCCGTGTGCCGACGCCCTCACCGCGGCAGGCCGCCGAGACGATGAGCTCGTCGATCGTCGCTACTTCGCCGGCGTGGTGCAGCTGCAGGCGGAAGTTGACGTTGACGTAGCCGAGAGCCCGGTTGCGGTCGACCGCGATGAGCACGACGTGGGCGGGATCCGCCAGCACGGCGCGAAGGGCAGCGGCGGCGCTCTCCGGCCCGAGCGGATAGCCGAGCTCGGCGAGCAGGCCTCGGATCGAGGCAGCGTCGTCCTCGCCGGCCCGCTGCACCGTGAGCACGGCCGAACGCTAGCGCCGCGGCGCGATCAGACGATGTCGAGGACCGTGACGCCGAGGAGGCCGGCGACCATGATCGAGGCGCCGACGGCGACCAGCCGCAGCGCGCTGCCGGCCGATCGGCCGAGGTAGAGAGTCCCGGTCGCGCCCACCGCGAGACCGACGAACGTCTCCACGGCGCTCAGCGCGATGCCGGTCGAGAGCGCCTGCGTCGTCCCGATGCCGCGTGTGGCGAGCGCCACCGCGACCGCCCCGCTGGCGATGCCGAGGTTCCCCGGCGTGATCGGGAAGACGTTCGCGATGCCGAGCGCAGGCACGATCACGAGCGCGGCAAGCAGTGGGTGCGGGACGCCGAGCGCCGTCGCCACCGCGGCTGTCGCCCCGAGGCGGGCAAGCGCGGATGCGGTCGTCCAGCCGAGCACGGGAGCCGCCGCCCGCGGCGACGACTCGATCGCGGCGAGGACGCGGAAGAGGCGCGCGAAGCGGTGCTTGTGGTCGTTCCGCTCCACGAACGCCACCGTCCCGAGGACGGCTACGACAGCGACCAGCAGGAGCACCGGCCAGAGCGGCAACATCCCGCAGGCGGACGTGGCGACAACGAGGACCGCGAGGACCAGGCAGCGAGCCGCCCCCATCGCGGCGTAGACCCCGCCTGCCGTCCAGACCTGATCCGGGCCGCCGATCGCGCGAGCGAAGAGCGCAACCCGCACCGCGTCGCCGAGGTGCGCAGGCGCGAGCGAGTTGACGAGCGAGCCCGTCGCGTAGCGCGCCGCAGCGTCCCGCCGAGAGAGCCGACCGCCGCTCGCCGCGGCGGCCGCCCGCCACGCCAGGGCCGAGCAGACGAGGGCGCTCGCGAACCCGACGCCGGCCGCCCAGAGCCAGCCGGAGCTGGCGCCGGAGATCGCATCGAGCGATTCCCGGACGCGCGAACCGAGCAGGCTGGGCGTCGCGACAAGGGCGGCGAGCACCCCGAATGCGGCGACAGAAGCTGCTGCGCGGGCCCAACCGATGCTGCTCCTGTCGATCACTACGGCTCCTCTCCGGCGCTCACGGTGCCAGTGCTTCATGAGCGGACGGTGAACGTCTGCGAAAGGTCCTGTGAAGACCTACTCCTATTCATCGGTCGATACGCTGCATCCATGAGAGGTGCTGTCGCCGCGGGTCATCCGCTGACCGCGGAGGCGGGAGCTCGTGCGCTAGCCGAGGGGGGCAACGCAGTCGATGCCTGCGTCGCCGCGGGCTTTGCCTCCTGGATCGCCGAGAGTCCGTTGACGGGTCCGGGCGGAGGCGGATTCATGCTAGTCCATACCGCGCGGGATCGCCGGTCGCGTGTGCTCGACTTCTTCGTTGCAGCGCCGGGGCTCGGGCAAGCGGATGGAATCGGCGCCGAGATGGACGAGGTCGTCGTCGACTTCTCGGACGGCGCGACGCAGTTGTTCCACATCGGGCCGCCGTCGTGCGCGGTTCCGGGAGCGGCGGCGGGACTCGAGGCCGCGCACCGCGCGTTCGGCCGGCTGCCCTGGCGGGCGGTCGTCGAGCCGGCGATCGAGCTCGCGCGCGCCGGCGTGGAGCTCACCGCGACGCAGGCGTCGATTCACGCGATCCTCGACCGGATCCTCAGGCACATGCCGGAGGGCCGGCGCGTCTACGGCGAGACGGTGGCGCTTGCGGAGGGCGAGCGGCTCGTCCTGCGCGACCTCGCCTCGACCCTCGAGCAGCTCGCGGCGCACGGCGCGGACGCGCTGTACCGCGGCGAGCTCGCGCGCACGCTCGTGTCGCACGTCCGCGAGGGCGGCGGATCGATCACGCCCGAGGATCTGGGGGCCTATCGCGCGATCTGGCGTCGCCCCGTCTCGGCGCGCTACGGCGGAAGCAACCTCGTCTCGAACCCGCCGCCATCGTCGGGCGGCGTGTTGATCGCCTACGGCCTCCAGCTGCTCGCGCGCCTGCCGCGAGCCCCGGCCGGGAGTGCCGACGCGATTGCGACCATCGTCGAGGTGATGCGAGAGCAGGCACGGGCGCGCGGCGGCAGCTTCGTCACGCATCTGCACCACGGCGGCCTCGCGCGTCGGCTCGAGGCCGATCTCGACGCGGCGTACGCGCGGGTGCTCGCCGGGCTCTCGGCGCCGCTGGAGCTCGCGCCCGCCGGCACGACCCACATCTCGGTCGTCGATTCCGCTGGGAACGCGGCCTCGCTGTCGGCCTCGACCGGATCAGGGTCGGGCGTGATCGTCCCCGGCACCGGCATCTACCTCAACAACATGCTGGGCGAGCCGGACCTCACGGATGGGCGGTCGCTTCGCCCGGGCCGGCGGCTGACGAGCATGATGGCGCCCACGGTTGCGCTCGACGAAGCCGGGCCGCGCCTCGTCGTCGGAAGCGCGGGCTCGGCGCGGCTACGCGGCGCGATCATGCAGATCGTCGTCAACGTGCTCGGGCACGAGCTCGGCGTCGAGGAGGCGATTGCGCGGCCGCGCGTGCACGTCGACGGCGAGCAGGTGCATTGCGAGGGAGGTCACGATCCGGCGGAGCTCGAGCGGCTGGAGGCCCGCGGCTACGAGCTCGTGCGCTGGCGCGACCGGAATCTATTCTTCGGCGGTGCGGCTGCAGTCGAAGTGCGGCCGGACGGAGAGCTGCACGCGGCGGGCGATCCCCGCCGCGGCGGCCACGGCATCGTGGTCGAGTGACCGAGTTCGCAATCCGGAAGGCAGATCCGCGTGATGCGACCAGTCTGGTCGACCTGGCGCGCGCCGTCAGCACGGAGCCCGGCGGCTGGCTCTTGTCCGAGGACAGCTGGCGGAGCGTGGGCGAGGAGCGGCGCTACTTGCGGGCCGTTCGCCGGCATCCGGACGCGGTGGTGCTCGTCGCCGAGGCGCCGGAAGGGATCGTGGGCCGGCTGTCGCTCGCGCGGGACGCGCACCCTGCCAGCAGGCACGTCGCCGACATCGGACTCATGGTGGCGGCGTCGCATCGCCGCCGCGGCATCGGGGTAGCGCTCCTGGAGGCGGCCGAGGAGTGGGCCCGCTGGGCGCAGATCCGAAAGCTGGAGCTGCACGTCTTCCCGCACAACGAGCCGGCGATTCGCCTCTACGAGAAGGCCGGCTACGTCCGCGAGGGCTATCGCCACGACCACTACGTGCGCGGCGGCAAATACGTCGACGCGATCTTGATGGCGAAGGCGATCGCGCCCGAGTAACGGCACGTCCGCCCGGGCCGGGGTGCTAGGGCGCCGGCGGTGGTGTCGTGCCGCCGCCGCCGAGCGCCGAGACTTTGCCATTGCCCTGCGCGCGATCCTTGACGACCTGCTCGGCGCGCACCGCCTCGAGCACGGCTTCGAGGAGCTCGACCATTCGCTCGATGCGCTCGCGCGGCGAGCGCAGCTCCAGCAGCTCCTGCTTGAGCTCGTCGCCGAAGTCGATCCGGGCGCCGAGGTCGAACGAGAAGTCCGCGCTCGCCGGATCCGGCTCCTCCGCCATCGACTCCGTTCGCCGCACCAGCTCGCGGTACAGCGTCAGCACACGCTCGACGTCCTCCTTCGCAGGCGGGTCGTCGTCGTCCTCCACCGGATCGACCTCCGCTGTCTGAAAAGGACGACCCGAGGTCAGCTCCATGATGCGGAAGCGCTCGCCGCCCTCGACGATGATGTTCATCCTCCCGTCGTCGAAGACCTCGAGCACCCGGGTCACGCGGGCGCGCGTGCCGACCTCGTGGACGCCGCCGTCCGCCTCGAGCACGATGCCGAACTCGCCGTCCTCCGCGACGCACTCGTCGACGAGCTCGCGATAGCGCGGCTCGAAGATGTGCAGAGGGATCCGTTCGGTGGGAAACAGTACGAGACCGAGCGGGAAGAGGCCGAGCTCCGTCACGGCGGACAGCCTACGCATCTCGCAATCCCTGCCGATGGGTTCCGGCAGCCTTGTCCCTGTGAAGCGAATGGCACGCTCTTGGCACGAAGGCGTGACACACACGTCACACTTTTGTCGTTAGCATCGGCAGTGGGTGGTGGGATGGGGTGCCCCGAGATGATGGGGTGCTCCGAGAGATGCCGCCCGCGGGAGATGGGCGCCACGGGAGATAGGGTGCCCCGGGCCAGTTCACTACACTCACCCCCTGTGACCGCCGCGTTCGCAGAGATCGTCGACAGCTTCTTCCGGCCGGCGGTGAACGCCCTCGTGCCGTACGAGCCGGGCAAGCCGGTCGAGGAGGTCCAGCGCGAGCTCGGGCTCGAGCGGGTCGTCAAGCTCGCCTCGAACGAAGGCCCGTTCGGCCCGTTCCCGGCGGCGCTCGAGGCTCTGGAACGCGCCTCGCTCGAGCTGAACCGCTATCCCGACGGCGGCGCTTACAGGCTTCGCGGGGCGCTGGCCGAGCGGCACGGAGTCCGCTTCGAGGAGGTCGCGATCGGCGCGGGCGCCGACGGCGTGCTCGACTGTCTCGCGCAGGCCGTCCTCGACCCGGGCGACGAGATCGTCTGCGGCTGGCCGTCGTTTCCGAGCTACGTGATCTACGCGAAGCGCCAGGGCGCGGTGCCGGTGACGGTCCCGCTGCGCGGCCACACCTACGATCTCGAGGCGCTGCTCGCCGCCGTCACCGAGAAGACGAAGATCGTCTACGTCTCCTATCCGAACAACCCGACCGCGACAGCGAACACGCGCGCCGAGCTCGACGGGTTCGTCGCGGAGCTTCCGGGACACGTGCTCGCGGTCATCGACCAGGCCTACTTCGAATACGTCGACGATCCCGATCACGTCGACGCGATCGAGCGCTACGCGAAGCAGGGAGCGCGCGTCGCCGTGCTGCGGACGTTCTCGAAGATCTTCGGGCTCGCCGGGCTGCGCGTCGGGTATGCGGTAGCGCCGGCGTCGCTCGCAGCCTCGATCGCGAAGGTGAGGCGGCCGTTCGACATCTCGATCCCGGCCCAGGAGGCGGCGCTCGCGAGTCTCGACAACCCGGCCGAGGTCGAGCGTCGCCGGCAGGTGAACGCCGAGCAGAGGCCCATCCTCCAGCGCGCGATGCGCGAGTCGGGCCTCGAGCCCGCGCCTGGCGCGGTCGCGAACTTCCTCTACGCCGAGACGCCCGGCGGCGATGCCCGCGCCTTCTTCGAGGCCCTGCTCCGGGAGGGCGTCATCGTCCGCCCACTGAGCGGCTTCGGCGCGCAGGGAGCGGTCCGGGTCACGGTCGGGACGCCGGAGGAGAACCAGCTCTTCGTCGCCGCGCTCGCACGGGTCCTGACCGAGGCCGCGCGCGCCTCCGCCTAAATCCAGCCGACCTCGCTGAACTGCGGAACGCCGCCCTGCCACGCGGCCCAGACGCCGATCAGCGCCGCCGCCAGCAGACACGCGACGGCGCACGCCGTCA
>WNFV01004647.1_pt1 | contig 18235 bp, 16 predicted proteins | sample 5400101 | NCBI WGS metagenome assembly WNFV01 (sample SAMN13153361, study PRJNA577476) | soil metagenome | isolation source: 115 cm soil or saprolite under grassland replicate 1 | place: USA:California | collected 2016-06-15
CCCCATGACTTCCGACCCGGGTACATCGGACTCGCTGAGGCAAGGCAAACAGGCGACTACGAGGCCACTCTTTCCTGGGCCTTCGGCCTGAACCGCGCATCATGCTGGAGCGTGCATGTGCTCCAGGACCCTATGCGGGTGACCATCGACTTCCCCCACGACTAGTCTCGCCGCCTGGACGCAGTCGGAACTCAGGGCTCGCCGGATATCCGGCGAGCCCTGGATTTTGCAGGCTGGAACGTGATTGGCTTCTGAAGAGACAGCCAGGGTTGCAAGGAAGGGGGGAAAGGCTGTGACGAGGAATCTCAGGCTCGGTCGATCGATCGCCGCCGTCGCGATCGTCGCGCTCGTTGCCGCGGCGTGTTCGTCGAAGGCCACGACGAAGACGGCAGGCAGCGGCAAGAAAGTCGCCAAGGCGGCCTTCGTCTACATCGGCCCGCCCGGCGACGGTGGATGGACCTACCAGCACGAACAGGGGCGCCTGGAGCTGGAGAAGGCCCTGGTCGGCCGGGTCAAGACCACCAAGGTGGAGAACGTACCCGAGACTCCGTCCGAGGCCGAGCGGGTGATCAGGCAGCTCGCCCAGCAGGGAAACGACGTCATCTTCACCACGTCGTTCGGGTATATGGACCCAACCCTCGCGGTGGCCAAGGAGTTCCCCAAGGTCAAGTTCGAGCACTGCTCGGGCTACAAGTCTGCTCCAAACATGGGCAACTACTTCGGGGCGATGGAGGAAGCTCGGTACTTGTCGGGGCTAGTGGCCGGCAAGTTGACCAAGTCCAACACGATCGGCTTCGTGGCTGCCTTCCCCATCCCGGAAGTAGTCCGAGGGATCAACGCATTCACGCTGGGCGCGCGCTCGGTCAACCCGAACGCCAAGGTCAAGGTGGTGTGGGTCTCCTCGTGGTACGACCCCGCCAAGGAGCGGGCGGCCGCAGAGAGCCTGCTCGACGCCGGGGCCGACGTCCTCGCTCAGCACGAGGACTCCCCTGCAACGGGGCAGGCGGCCCAGGCTCGGGGCGCCTACTGGATCGGATACGACTCCGACATGCGGCGGTTCGCGCCGAAGGCGTTTCTCACCTCCCCAGTGTGGGACTGGGGTCCCTACTACATCTCGAGGGTGAATGCGGTCCTCGACGGGACCTGGAAATCCGATTCGTACTATGGGTCCGCGGCGGATGGCCTGATCAACATCGCTCCACCATCGGAACTGGTGCCGGGGGACGTGAAGTCTCTCGTCAACCAGAAGTTGCAGGAGATCAAGTCAGGGTCCTTCCATGTCCTGTCCGGACCCATCTATGACCAGTCGGGCGCGTTGAAAGTTCCCCAGGGGCAGACCATGTCCCTGAAGGATGCCCTGTCCTGGCAATGGTTCGTCCAGGGCGTGGAGGGAAGCATCCCCGCGAGCTGAAGGGAGGGAGCGCTGCCGGGGCGGTCCTGTGGGGCCGCCCCGCCGTTTCTTGTCGATGCCGACATGAGCCAGGTGACCGGGGAAGACTCACCCCTCGTCGAGCTCCGGGGGATCGTCAAACGTTTCCCCGGTCTGGTCGCCAACGATCACGTGGACATGCAGATCCAGGCGGGAGAGGTCCACGCGCTCCTGGGTGAGAACGGCGCCGGCAAGACCACGCTGATGCGAGTGGTGGCCGGGCTGTACAGGCCCGAGGGCGGCCAGATCGTCTTGCAGGGCCGGCCCGCGACCTTTCGCTCACCCCGCCATGCCATCGAGAACGGGATCGGGATGGTTCACCAGCACTTCAAGCTGGTGGACTCAATGACCGTTGCCGAGAACGTCCTTCTCGGGTGGAAGGAGCCCCGGCTGTGGCTGGGCAAACGAGCCGGAGTCCGGCAGGTCGATGAGATCGCCCGGCGCTATCGCCTGCCGGTGCACTCGGATGCCCGTATCTGGCAGCTGTCCGTGGGAGAGCAGCAACGGGTGGAAATCCTAAAGGCTATATACCGACAGGCTCGCGTGCTGATCCTCGACGAGCCGACCGCGGTCCTCACCCCGCGCGAGGCCCAAGACCTGTTCGGCACCGTGCGGTCGATGGCGGCTGACGGAGCCGCGGTGGTGTTCATCACCCACAAGCTGAACGAGGTCCTGGCCGTGGCCGATCGGATCACCGTTCTCCGGTCCGGCAGAGTTGCGGGGACCAAGGTTCCATCCGAGACCAGCCCGCGGGAGCTCGCCCGGATGATGGTCGGGCGAGAGGTCCTCCTGGAGACGTCCGCCCGGGCGACCTCACCCGGCGAACCGGTCCTCCGCCTCGAGGGCATCTCCGCGCGCAACGATCGAGGACTCCCCGGTCTGGTGGATGTGTCGCTGGAGGTCCGGGCCAGACAGATTCTCGGGATCGCCGGGGTTGCCGGGAACGGACAGCGCGAACTGGCCGAGGTGATCACCGGCCTTCGCCGAACGACGAGCGGCCGGGTGGTCCTCGAGAGCCGGGACATGACCAACCGATCTGCCAGGTCCATGATCGAAGCCGGGGTGGCCCACGTGCCCGAGGATCGATTGGGCTCGGGTCTGGTCCCTGGCATGAGCATCGCGGAGAACGCCGTCCTCAAGGCGTACCGCCGTCCGCCCGTGGGCCGCGGACCGTTCCTCGACCTCGCCGAGGCGCGCAAGATAGCGCGGCGAATGCTGGCCACCTTCGGCATCCGGGCGCTCTCTGCCGACGCTCCGGTCCGGCTTCTTTCCGGCGGGAACCTGCAGCGCCTCCTTCTGGCTCGGGAGATGGCCGAACGGCCTTCGCTGATCGTGGCCGTCCATCCCACCCGAGGGCTGGACGTCGGTGCCACGGAGGGTGTGCGCAGAGCCCTCATGGGCCAACAGGAGGCCGGCGCGGCCATCCTTCTGATCTCCGAGGACCTGGACGAAGTGCTTGCTCTGGCCGACCCCATCGGCGTGTTGTTCGATGGCCGACTGGTCGCCCTGGTCCCTCGAGCCGAATGCGAGATCGAGGAGTTGGGTCTGCACATGGCGGGGAGCAGCGCGTGAGCGTGCGGCGGATCGGACCAGTCGTCCTGGAGCGGCGCACCCTAACGTCCGGCCGGAGGCTGGCCCTCCTCCGGCTGGAAGCGATCGTCCTGGCCCTCGTCGTCGGGGCTGTCGTGTTCGTGGCGACGGGGCTCCCCGTCGCCGGAAGCTACCGCGCCATGTGGAGCGGAGCGTTCGGATCGCTCGACGCGGTCGCCGAAACCCTGGTAGCGGCCACTCCCCTGATCCTGACCGGGCTCGCCGTAGCGCTGGCGGGGCGGATGCTCCTGTGGAACATCGGCGCCGAAGGCCAGCTTTACATGGGCGCCACGTTCGCCACCGCCATCGCGCTCTGGTACCCGGATGTTCCTCGCCCGTTGCTCCTGCTCGCCATGATCGCGGCGGGCGCTGTAGGCGGCGCTCTGTGGGCACTCGGCCCTGCATTGCTACGAGCCAAGCTGACCGTAAACGAAATCATCACTACCTTGATGTTCAACTACGTGGCAATCCTGTTCGTCGACTATCTGGTGCACGGTCGTTGGCGAGACCCGGCCAGTCTGGGCTTTCCCCTTTCCAAACCCTTTTCCCACAACGCCACCCTCCCGTCGATCCCCGGCACTCGGCTCCACGGGGGATTCCTGGTCGCCGTGGCCGCCGCGCTGTTCCTGTGGTTCATCCTGCGGGGGACCCGGTGGGGATACGAGGTCCGGCTGATCGGCGAGAGCCCTGGGGCTGCCCGGTACGCCGGGATGCCGGTGGCTCGGAACATCGTCCTGGTCATGCTGGCCTCGGGCGCACTGGCGGGGGTCGCAGGGATGGGTGAGGTGTCGGGGATCGTCCATCGGATCCAGCCCGATATCTCGGCGAACTACGGATACACGGGGATCATCGTGGCCACGCTCGGGCGGTTCTCTCCGATCGGCGTCCTGATCGCGGCCGTGCTGTTCGGCGCGCTTCAGGTGGGAGGGTTCTCTCTCCAGACCCTGGGCGTTCCCGCTTCGATCGTCGGCGTCCTGCAGGGAGTGATCCTCTTCATCACCCTAGCGGCCGAGTTCCTCGCCCGATATCGGGTGCGATGGGCTCCCGGCAAGCCGATCGAGGCCATAGCTCTGGAGAGAGCTCCGGAGGAGGGCGTTGCCGAACCTGCTCCATTGCGTGCGGCTGGGCTGGCGCTGGGCGAAGGCAAGTCCGGAAGAGATGGGCAGTGAGCCGCCCGCACGCACTCGGACGAGATCCGTGATGGGTCTAGATCTCGGTCTCCTCGGTGTGACGGCCCGCGGAAGCGTGTGGATCGCAACTCTGGGGGTCGCCGTGGCCGCGGGAACCACCATCGTCTTCGCGGCGGCGGGAGAGATCGTGGCCGAGCGGGCCGGCATCCTGAACCTCGGCCTCGAGGGGACCATGCTCGTGGGGGCGGTCAGTGGATTCATGGCCACCAATGCCTCGGGCAACCTGGCCGTCGGCGTCCTGGTGGCACTCATCGCCGGAGCGGCCATGGGGCTGCTCCACGCCGTCCTCACCGTGAGCCTTCGCGCGAATCAAGTGGTGAGCGGCCTGGCCTTGACGATCTTCGGGACCGGCCTCTCCGCCTTGCTCGGCCGGAACTCCGTGGGCAATCCGGCCAGGGTCGCGTTCCATGTCCTTCGCCTCCCGGGCCTGGCCGATATCCCAGGCTTGGGCCGGATTCTTTTCCAGCAGAACCTCCTGGTCTACGTGGCCTACGGACTGGTGGTCGTACTGTGGCTGGTGCTGTATCGCACCCGCCTGGGGCTGCACCTGCGGGCCGTGGGAGAGAACGCTGCGACCGCAGACGCCATGGGCGTCAGCGTGACCCTGGTCCGGTACGGGGCGGTGATTGCGGGAGCGTCGCTCGCTGGGCTGGCCGGCGCGTATCTGTCGCTCGCCCGCACGCCGGGCTGGAACGAGGGGATGACCGCCGGACGTGGGTGGATCGCCATCGGGTTGGTGATCTTCGCCCGGTGGAATCCGCTGGGAGCTCTGCTCGGAGGCTACCTATTCGGGCTGATGGAGTCCCTGAACTTCTACTTCCAGGCGGAGGGCATCACCATCTCCCCGTTCTTCCTGGGCATGCTTCCCTACCTGTTCACGGTGGTCGCGGTCCTCCTGGCGGCGGCCGGCCGAGCCCGGCGGCTGGGTGCACCCGCGGACCTCGGCGTCCCCTACGAACGCGAAGAGGCCTAAGAGCGCGGGTATTCCCGCGTTACACAGACGTGGCCCGACGTGGCAACCTAAGCGTACAAACCAATGGCCTGTGCAGCGAGTAACGAGCCAGCATGAGGAGCGGATCGAGCACGGAGGATCTGGCCCACAGGCTGGCCGTTGCTCGAGGTGATCAGCCGGCCGACCTGGTGATCAAGGGCGGCCGTGTCCTGTCGATGTTCACCGGCGAGCTGCTCGAGGTCGACGTGGCGGTGGCCGGCGAGCACGTCGCGGGCGTCGGTCCCGCCTACCAGGGCATCGAGGAGTTCGACGCGACCGGGCTCATCCTGCTGCCCGGGTTCATCGACGGCCACATGCACATCGAGTCGACCAAGCTGATGGTCGACGAGTTCGCACGAGCCGTTCTGCCTTGGGGCACGACCACCGTGGTCATCGACCCCCACGAGATCGCCAACGTGTTCGGCCTCGAGGGCGTGAGGGCCCTACTGACGGCGGCGGACCGAGTCCCTCTGGACCTCTACGTGATGGTGTCCTCGTGCGTGCCGGCCAGCGCCTTCGAATCCAACGGCGCCACCGTGGAGGCCGAAGACATCACGGCGTTCCTGGCTGAAGAACCCCGGGCCATCGGCGTCGCCGAGATGATGAACTTTCCCGACGTGGTCGCGGGCGACCCGGCCTCGCTGGCCAAGGTGCAGGCTGCCCGACGAGCGGGCAAGCTCCACCTGGACGGGCACGCGCCGGGGCTTTCGGGGAAGGGGCTGAGCGCCTACCTGGCCGCGGGTGTCCGGAGCGACCACGAATGCACGACCTACGAAGAAGCCCTTGAGAAGCGCCGCCTGGGCATGTGGATCATGATCCGCGAGGGGTCGGCGGCGCGGAACCTGGAGGCGCTCCTCCCCCTGGTGAAGAGGTTCGGCCCGGGCAACTGCCTCCTGTGCACGGACGATCGTGAGCCCGACCAGCTCCTGCGGGAAGGGCATATCAACGACGTGATCCGCAAGGCGGTCGCCATGGGATGCCCGCCCTATCACGCCGTGCTGATGGGAACGCTCTTCGCCGCCCGCTACCACCGTTTGCACGAGCATGGCGCCGTCGCCCCCGGCTTCGTGGCCGACCTCGTGGCGGTGCCGGACCTGGAGCACTTCCGGCCGACGGCAGTGTGGAAGCGCGGGCGGATGGTTGCCGAGGAGGGACGAGCGGTCGACATCCCAAAGGTCGCCGCCCCGGACTGGATGCGCGGGAGCGTCCGGCTCCCCACCCTCACCGCCGAGGACTTCGTCATCCGAGTAGGCGGCAGGGTCCGGGTGATCGGAGTGGACGCCGGCCAGATCGTCACTCGGGCGTTGGTCACGGAGCCTGCCCGGCGGGATGGGCAGGCGGTGGCCGATCCCGCGCGGGACCTGGCCAAGATCTCGGTGATCGAGCGACACAGGGAGACGGGCAGGATGGGGCTGGGCTTCGTCTCGGGGTTCGGCCTGCAGCGGGGGGCCCTCGCTTCGACTCACGCCCATGACGCCCACAACGTCATGGTGGTCGGGGTCGACGACGCGGACATGGCGGCCGCGGTGAACAGGCTGGCGGAGATCGGCGGCGGCCAGGTCGCCGTGGCCGGCGAACAGGTCCTGGCGGAGGTTCCCTGCCCCATCGGTGGCCTGATGTCCGACCGGCCGGCGGAGGAGGTGGCGGGGGCTGTTGAACGGATGGAGGCGGCCTCCCATGAACTCGGGGCGAGGATCGCCGCCCCGTTCATGACCATGTCCTTCATGGCGCTCTCGGTGATCCCCGAGCTCAAGATCACCGACCGCGGGCTGGTGGACACGGTCAGGTTCGAGCTGGTCCCCCTCGAGGCTTGACCGGCGAATCCCGCGGAGGGGGCAACCGGGGAAGGGAAAAGGCCCGGGCCAGCATGGCCACAATGGCCCCGGCCAATGCCCAGCCACCCAAGACGTCGGTCGACCAGTGCGCTCCCAGGTACACGCGGGAGGCACCCACCACCAGGACCAGGGCCGCGGCGGCGAACCACATGGCCCGCCGCACAGGGCGGCTTCGACCAACCGACAGGATCATGACGAGCATGACATACGCGGCCAGGGAGTCGGCGGCGTGGCCGGATGGGAAGGCGAACCCCGTGTTCGACCCGATGGCCGACGCCGGCGATGGACGGGGGCGCTCGATGAGCGCCTTGGCTGCGTTCTTCGCCACGATGGTGCCAGCCAGGGCAGCGGCGGGCAGAACCGCCCCCAAGACGTCTCGCCGAGTCATCAGCAGGACGGCTCCCACCACGACCAGGACGAGGGCCAGAACCGTGACCGAGCCGAGCCAGGCCAATGCCCGAAAGCCGTCGGTCAACCATCCCACCCGGTGCCGCACGACGAGGTGCTGAACGTGGACGTCCACGCGAGCCAGGCCGGTCACCGCCACCGCCCCCCAGGCGAGCAGGGCAAACGCAAGCAAGCAAGCGACGACTACGACCAGGACCGACCTCCGCGAAGTGCGTTTGTCGCTCGGTGTCGCATCGTCGGCAGGCCTGTGCGGATCCACGGATGGGGAGGAAACTACCCCCCGTGCGCGCTCGGGGTTTGGGCGGGTGCTTTCTACGAGACAGCCAAGAAGAGGGCAGGCTAGAGGAGAGGGCCGAAGAAAACAGCGCCAGCTTTCTCCACCCCGTGTGACCGGGCTCACCCGATCCACGCATTTGCCAGTTGCGCCATGGAGGGGTGAGGCTGGGCCTTTCAGGGAAGGACTGAGGTGACGGGTCCCGCGTCCAAAAGGAGGGGCGAGCCATGAGGGATTCAACCGAGTACGTGAGTACCGAGAAGAGGAACGGGCAGCGCACCAAGCTGCTCACGGGGCTCACGGCGGCGGGAGGCACCGGAGCCGCGCTGGCCCTGGCCCGGCGGTCTCGGAGGCGGAAGCGTTCGGCGGCCGAGCGAGCTCAGGCGGTGGCGAAGAAGCTGCCCGACCGGGCAAAGGAACTGTCGGACCAGTGGGCGAAAGACCTCTCCTCGAAGGTGGAGGAGCAGGAGTGGCGGCTCTGGGGACTGGCCGCGCTGGTCCTCACCTGGTTCCTCGTCCGCATGGCCGAGGTCCGTCAGCTTCGAAAGATGAATCGCATCCTGATCTCTCGGGCCTGATCCTTCACCTGAACCATGGGCCGCTCGATCGGCGGGCGGGGGTACAGCTCGGCGCCCGTCGTTATGTCCGCAACTTGAACCGCGGCCCCCCGTCACGCCGCTACAGGGCTCCCACGGAAGCCGGGATAGGGGCCGCCAGCTCAGAGCAGCGGTCTGGGCCGGTGTAGTCAAGCCCTGGGTCAAACGGCCGATGTCTGCTAGTAAGGCGACGCCAATGGGGCCGAAGACAACGGGATTTCCATGAACTCGCCGAACCTAATCCACGTGTTGCGGGAACAGTGTTATGGGAAACTACGGAGATGGTGAAGCCCGCCAAGCAGGCCACGAGCACATGCCCCTAGACGCGGCACGCTCCGAGCTGCAGGAGTACCTTGCCGTCCTTTGGCTTCGGAAATGGTCAATCCTGACGATCGCGGGCATCGCGCTCGCCGGGGCCCTTTTCTATTCGTCCCGGCAGACGCCGACCTACGGATCGTCGGCCGAGGTTCTGGTTCGCCCGATCAACCTCTCCTCTGAAAACCCCAACACGCCCAATGGGTTCCTGGTCATGGCGCCCGAGCAGGCGCTGGCCACCTCGCAGCAGGTAGCCAGCATCGCCGATGAGCAGCTGCGAAAGCAGCGGATCGCCCCCGGAGGGATAGGCGTAGAAGCCCCGGCGGACAGCCAGACCCTCATCTTCAACGGGTCCTCCACCAGCCCTAAATCCGCCCAGGCCACTGCTCAGGCGTTTGCGGACGCCTACCTGAAGCTCCGGCGCGACCAGGCCCTGCAGGACTTGAAGACGGCCACCGACCCGATCAAGCGGGAGATCAGCAGGATCAACAAGCTCATCAGCGCGACGAACAAGAGGCTCTTGAGGGCGAAGGATCAGGCCGACATCAACACCCTCACCCTGAAGCTCAACGGACTGAACGCCCAGCTGTCGGATCAGCGGACCAGGCTGAACGAGTTCATCTCACCGAGGGACCTGCGAGTGGGCGAGGTCATTCAGCCGGCCGGCCTGCCCAGCAGCCCCGCCGGCCCCGATCGTAACAGGGCCGCCCTCCTCGGGGTGTTCGTGGGACTGTCGCTGGGGATCGGGTTGGCGTTTCTCCGAGACCGGGTGGATCAGCGAGTCAGGGGGCGGGAGGACCTGGAGAGCCGGGCCGGCGCTCCCGTCATGGCCATCATCCCCCACGTCCCCAGGCGAAAGGGCGGGACCAAGGTCATCACCGTCGCCGACCCCGGTTCGGAGGCCGCTGAGGCGTACCGCGGGCTGCGAACCAGGCTCCTGTACGCCGCGTCGAAGGACAAAGTGAAGAGCGTGATCATCACCAGCTCCGAGGCAGGCGAGGGGAAGACCACTACCGCAGTCAACCTGGCTGTGTCGCTGACCCAAAGCGGCAGGCGAGTCGTCCTGGTCTCGGCCGACCTTCGCCGGCCCGGGCTCGAACGGTATTTCCCCAACTCAAACGGCTTGGGGCTGGTCGATGTGCTCTCCGGCAAGCTGAAGCCGCTCGATGCCATGTTCTGGACCGGCCTGGACAACCTATGGCTGCTCCCCAGCGGCCCCCACTCGGCCACACCCGCCGAAATGCTCGGGTCCACCGCTATGACGGAGCTGATCAAGCAATTGGAGGCCAGCTCGGATTTCGTGCTCATCGACACCACGCCGGTGCTGGGACTCTCCGACGCCCTGAACATCGCCCCCATGACCGACTCCGTCCTGTTCGTTGCAGACGCCAACCGGGCCAGCCGGGGGGCCATCCAGGAGGCCAGCCACCAGTTGACCACGGTGGGCGCGTCCCTGATCGGAGTGGTTCTCACCAATTTCGAGGCGAGCAGGCTGAACCCGTACTACCCGCGCTATGGCCGGTACTACCGCCCGCACTCGCAACCGACCCCGCCCCACATGCACCAGGACGCCATGACTGATGGGCAATACACCTGACCACCATCGCGACGGTCACGCCCTCCCACCCGACGTCGAGGCTGCCATCCACACCATGAACGTCGACGTGGGGGCGGCCGAAACCGTTCTGGCGTTCCGAGACGCAGGGATCCGCAGCATCCTGCTGAAGGGGCCCGCGCTGGCCTCCTGGCTCTACGACCACCAGGCGGCTCGTGAGTACGTGGACATAGATCTTCTGGTATCTCCCGAGCAGCTCTCAGCGGGCGAGGAGATCCTGACCCGGTTGGGATTCCACCCATTCGGCCTCGACCTCATTCCCGGGGATTGGCCCAAGCACGCCCGGACCTGGACCCGTGAGGACGGCCGGACCATCGACCTTCACCTCACCCTGGTCGGGGTGGGAGTCGACGCGGGAGAGCTGTGGAGGGCGTTCTCTGAACGGACCGAACGCATGGAGGTGGCCGGAACCGAGATGGAGGTGCTTGCGCCTCCCGCCAGAGCCCTTCTGGTTGCGCTGAACGCCGCGAAGTCCGGCGCTACGGTGGCCAAGGTTCGGCGGGACCTGGAACATGCCTTGAGCCGGGTACCCCTCGCAACCTGGAGAGAGGCGGCAGAGCTCGCCGACAGCCTGAAGGCGACGGAGGCCTTCGGGGCAGGGCTCCGCCGGGTTCCTGCCGGTCGAGAGCTGGCCGGGCAGATGGGCCTGACCAACGCGAGGACAACCCAGGTTCTGCTGCGAGAGCGAAAGGCCCCTCCTCTGTCGATAGGGATCGATTGGTTGTTGAGCACGCCGGGGGGGCAGGGGAAGCTCCGGCTCATACTGCGCAAGCTGTTTCCTCCGAAAGAGTATCTGCGCGCGTTTTCCCCCCTCGCCCGACGGGGGCCGGTGGGGCTCGCCGCAGCTTATGCCTGGCGCCCTCTCTGGGTCTTCATGAAGGCGGGTCCGGCCTTGTGGGCCTGGTTCAAGGCTCGCCGAGGCGCCGCCCGAGGCGTGCCCCCAAGCTGACGGCTACATCCAGCACCAGCCCTGGGGAGGAGCCCCGCTGGGAACACCCTCCGCAAGGACGGTCTGCTCGATCCTGCAATCGGTGAACAGGATCCTCGCCTTCCATGCACCAGGTGAGATGGGCACTCCTGTGAGGATCGGGTAGAAGAACGCGAACGAGGCCACGGATGCCGCGGCGAATCCCGCGACCAAACCCCGTCCCACCCGACCGCGCCACAGCTCGACCGAAACCCAGGCGAGAGCCAGGCACAGGAAGGGCACGGTCGGGAGGAAATAGAACAGGAACATGTACCTTCGGGCAGGAGACAGGGCAAGCCATGGAGCCCACGAGGCGAGGGCGCCCATGAGGATGATCCCCTGGGACCCGGCATCCGTGCGACCCCGGAGCCTCTGAATGCCCACGAGGAGCAACGACAGGAGACCCGCCCCCCATACAAGGGGGTTTCCCAGCGCAAGGACTTCTTGGTAACGCCCGCCGGAAACCGCGAAGTAGAACGCCGTGGGGCGCTTGACCAGCGGCCATGACCATGCGGGAGAGGCATAGGGATGAATTGCATCGCCCAGCCCCGCCTGGAAGCGCACCATCGAGACTTGTCGATCCACGACCGCCCGCGCCCAGGATCCTTCGGACCAGGGGAATGCAAGTACGCTCCCATGGACCACGCCAACGTAGCTCGTCAGGTAGACGGCGGCCGGGATCACCAGGAGTGCGAGGAGGACAGAGGGGACTTCCTCCCGCAACGCTTCGCGGACCGGAGCAACACTCCCCCGCGCTCTACGATGTGCGACCTCCCAGGAAAGAATGAGCGCGATCAGGGCCGGCAAGATCGGAAGTCCAGACCACTTCGATGACACCGCGGCTCCCATTGCGAGGCCGGCCAAGAACCGCCACCTTCGATCGAACAGCCGCCTTTGTCTGTGCCCCGAACTCGCGGGATCGGCGCGGAGCCAGCGCTCGCGGTCGTAGACAGAGCAGAGGAAAGCCGCAACCACGAAGAGCGGAACGAAGACATCCAGCATGGCCGTCCGGGACTGCACCAAGTGGAGAAAATCGATGGCCAGTAGCCCCGCCGCGATCGAGGCTCCGGTCGTGGAACCCAGGAGCTTGCGGGCCAGGATGTAGAGCAGGGCCACGGTGAGGATCCCCGCAACGAGAGGGGCGACCCGCCACCCACCCGGACGATACCCGAAGATCCTGATGGACACGCCGATCAGCCACTTCCCGAGTGGTGGGTGAGACGGACTGAGCTCCTCCCCCGGCCGGCAGGCCGAGAGCCGGAGGTAGAAGCAGCCATCTCGGACGTAATACACCTCGTCGAAAACGCCGCGAGCCGGCTGGGTCAACCGGAAAGCTCGGGCTCCGGCGGCCACGAGCGTGATGGCGGTGAGCGCAAGGCTGTCCCCCCGCGTCCACGCGCTCCGTCGGTGCGCGCGGCCTGCAGATCGCCTCCTGAGCCCGCGCATCGGCGAAGTCTAAGTCAGCACACACGGCCAATCCGGGCTGGGCAAGCCGAGCGGTGTGAAGCTAACAGAGAGAGGAAGAAGTGTGGCAGGAAACTCACTCCTGAGATGTCTCGACCGCGTGCCGCCCGTCGTCCCGGCCCGGGCTCGGTCTGCTTCCCATGGTTGCCGCGCCCTCGCCCTCCTCGCCTCGCGGGCCTCTCGACCGGATCCAGAGGATCAAGCAGGTCAGGAGGACCAGGGCCCGCGCCACGACAGACAACTCGAGCGCAAGGAACGGCAAGTGGCCCCCCGACCACTGGAAGACCGTCACGAACACAGCCATGTCCGCAGCCTCGAAGGCCACGAACGCCCGCCAGTCCGGGAGGGCGATGGCGAACCATGGGAGCAGCCACAGACTGTACACCGGGGAGTACGCCTTGCTCGTAAGCAGGAAGGCAGCGATCAGCGGGAATCCAAAGGTCCAGGCCGGGAACCCGGGGCGCCGAGACCGGGCCCACCGCCACGCCACCACCCCGACGACGAGGAAGGCGCCGAGCCACAGGAGGTTCAGCAAGCCGGCCGGCCAGAGGAAGTGCAGAAGCCGCTCGGGCAGCGCCCACAGCGTGTAGATGTCGGTCCCACGCGAGGACTGGTAGCGAAAAGCATATGCCCAGCCGCGGGGGGAAATGATCGACACCGGGAGATTCACTGCCAGCCATGCGGCGGCCGCGGACCCGACCAGGACGGAGGCCTCTTTCCGCTTGGGGCACGACCACAACCCTAGGGTGAAGGGGATCAGGAGAAGTCCCGGGAAGAGCTTGGCCGCCGTGCCCAGCCCAAGGAGAGCTCCCGAGATGGCCATCCGATCTCGGACGTACAGCGTCGTGGCGAGGACGGCCAGGGCCACCGCCAGCAAGTCCCAGTTAAAGAACGCGTAGGCGAGGAGGGTCGGAGCGAACGCGAACATGAGTGCCCGACCGCCCACCAGCTGGTGCAGCGCCCACGCCGTCACCACCCCGAGCCCACCCAGCAGAACCGACGTCCACGTGAAGAAGGTGAATCGCGATGACCCGAGCCGAGCGGCGAGGTAGACGACTCCGCCGGTGAGGACCGGGTACTCGAACTGGCTCTCCAGATACGGCATCTTGCCGGGCGCGCCGACCCCGCGCTCGTTTATGGCCGCGATGTCCGTGAAGCACATCCAATGGAACTGGCGAGTCTGCAGGGGACCCACGAAGCAAGGGAGCTTCTGCAGGTACCCCAGTGAGAGGACGAGGGCAGTGGCAGCGATAACGAGCCCCAGGGACGGATGGGCGAACCGACGGGTGTGCAGGGATTCTCTCAGCGAGGACCCTCCAGGGATCGGCTGTCGGGTGCCGGGGCTGGATGTCTCCGACCCCACCGGCTTGCGCGGAGCCCTCTTGAGGGACCATCTCCTCTTGGCCCTACGACCTAAGGCGCCGATACGAAGACCACCCCCGGTGTACGGAAAATACAGCATCCGCACCATAGACGGTCACCCAAGGTCTGGTAGCTTATAGCCCGGCAGCCCCACTAGGGTCGAGAGGAGCGTAGATGGATTACGAAAAGCCCGTGGTTTTGGATTTTGGCTCTATCGTCGACCACACATTCGTGACCGGTGGGACTCCCCACAAAGATACCCGCCTGTGCACGAAGGACAAGTTCGGCGACGAGTCCTGCGGCACGCCGTAGCTCGCGGGCCAGGACCGGACCTACAAAGAAGCCTCCAGGGGAACCTGGAGGCTTCTCGTTTGGTGAGCTTCAGCTAATCTTGGCTACCTGATGGGCTCTATCGCTGCGTTCCTTGGTCGAACGCATCCTCCTCACGCCCAAGCGGCACGGCAGATGCTCGAGGCCGCCCCGCACCGAGGTTCGCAGCACGACTTCCTGGTCCTTGGTCGGTGCGTTCTGGGAACGAGCAATTCGACCGAGCTGCCGGACGCGAGCCTGTTCGAGCGGGACGGGATCGCTGTGGCGTTCGCCGGCGTGCTCGACAACGTCGAGGATCTCCGCAGCCGCTTCCAGGGCCCGCCTTCCCAGGACGAAACCGTGACTCCGGCCATGGTAGTGGCCTCGGTCTTCCGCAGGCTCGGCGACGGCACCCCGGCCACCCTCCGTGGCATGTATGCCGCGGTGATCACCGACGGGTCCACGGTCTGGTGCTTCCGGGACCACATCGCCTTCGGCCAACTGTTCTACCGCCTTGATCCTCAGGGCCTTTTCGCGGCCACAGAGGCCAAGCAAGTGTTGGCCGGCACCGACCTGTCGATCGAGCCGGATATCGAGGTCGTCGAGAGGATGTTCTATGCGGACGTCGACGACGACACCCCATGCGCCATCAAGGGAGTGGATCGCCTGCCCAAATCCACGCTGTTGATGAGCGATGGTGAACGCGCGAGGCGGCGCCGGTATTGGGACCCCCAGGCGCTTGTGGAGACGGCGAGCCCCACGATGGGCGAGATCGCAGAGCGATTCGATCACCTGATGACCCAGGCAGTGGCCCGGCAGATCACGGGCAACGACGTTGTCTCGCTCAGCGGGGGGATCGACTCTCCCACCGTCGCGGTGTATGCGGCACCACTGTCCCAGGAGTACTACGGGCACTCCATCGGCGCCCTCTCCGAGGTCTACCCGGACTATCCCGCCGTGGACGAGAGCGCGTACATCAAGATCGTGGCCGAGCAATTCGGGATCCAGTCCCACTCCTTCGTCCCAGAGTCCAGGCCGCTCGACGACATCCTGGAATGGGTCCGGCTCTGCGACGGGCCCATCCCGGTACATCCGCCATCGGAATCGGCGGAGTTCTACCGTCTTGCCCGCAAGCTCGGGTACCAGACCGTACTCGGCGGGGACCTCGCTGAGTTCGTCATTGACCGCAAGTACGGACTCCTCAGCCACCTGCTGATCCACGGCAGGTTTCGTGGGCTGTGGAAGCAGATTAGTGACGAGCGGAGCTACGGGCATTCGTGGGGCGGGATCATCCGACGGCTCACCTCCACCTTCGCCCCCCGAGGACTGGTGGTAGCCCGCGAGCGGCGCCGCCCTCCCAGCCTGCTCTTTCCCGACTGGCTGGACATCAGGATACTGAACGAGATCAACGCCCGATGGATCCATGCTCCTCGAGAGCGGTGGCGGAAGGAGCAGATTGCCTTCTTCATCGGCCCAGGGATCGGCCTGGAGGCGGACGAGATCATCGGGGCGGTCTGCGGCGTTCGTCCCAGAAGGCCCTGGATCGATGTCGACCTTTGCGAGTTCTTCCTGAGCCTCCCGGCCCAGGTCAAGTTCCCGGCATTTCGGAGCAAGTCCCTCGTCAGGAGCCTCCTCCGGGGGAAGGTCCCCGATGCGATCCTGGACCGGACCGACAAGACCTACTTCAACGAGCGCCTCCTGGCGCGTATCGACTACCCCGCCCTCCGCCACTGGCTGATGAATCCGAAGCACCGGATTCGGGGGGTCGATTACCAGATTCTCGCCGACCGTCTTGAGCGGAAGGATCTGGGCAATATCGGCCATTACAAATGGGCGATCGATCTTGCGAAAAGCCACGCGTTTCTCTCTCAGTGGTAGCACGGACATGGCGGGCGCCCCAGCGATGGTAATGGGGAGGTCGCCGACCAGCGCGGGCGACCCTGTCGTCGAGATCCACGACCTTTCTCGGCGCTTCGGGCGGACGCAAGCGTTGCTCGAGGTCTCGCTCGAGGTCCGTGCCGGAGAGATTCATGCCCTCCTCGGTCCGAACGGCGCTGGTAAGACCACTCTCCTTCGGATCCTGTGCGGCCTGGTGGATCCCGACAGTGGTCACCTGCGGGTCCAGGGGATCTCCTGGCAACGGCTGTCGGCCATGCGGCTTCGTCAACTGGTGGGCCTGGTTCCCTCGGGTGACCGTTCGTTCTACCTCCGCATCTCTGGCCTCGAGAACCTGGTCTTCTTTGGACGCCTCCATGGCCTTCGACGAGCCGACGCGGCCCGGCGGGCATGGGGACGCCTCCGGGACGTCGGCCTCGAGGAGGCAGCCCGGGACCGCGTGGGCGGCTACTCGCACGGGATGCAGAAACGGCTCTCCATCGCCAGGGCCCTCCTGATGGACCCGGCCCTCTTGCTGGTCGACGAAGCCACCCATGACCTCGACCCGGATGGCGCTCAGCGGGTCCGCGATCTCGCCGTGGCGGCGGCCGGCCGAGGGGCCGCGGTCATCTGGGCCACCCAGCGCGTGGACGAGATCCGAGGCTTCGTGGATCGCCTGACCCTCCTCCATCGGGGCAAGGTCCGATTCCGGCCTGACCCTCCTCCATCGGGGCAAGGTCCGATTCCGTGGCACGGTGCCCCAACTCCTGGCGGTCTCCACGGTGAGAAACCATCTGCTCCGCCTCCGCAACGGGACCGAGCTGGGGGGGGAGCTGCTGGCCACCGCTCGGGCTGCCTTGCGAGACCTCGGAGCAGTCAGCCCAAGCTCCGACGCCGACGGAGAGCACTTCCTGATGTCCTTGCGGGACGATGTCACGCTGGGCGAGGGCCTGGCCGCGTTGATGGCTTCGGGCATCGAGATCATCGCGTGCCGTGAGGGGCGGCCCGAGATCGAGGACGCGTTCCTCAAGCTCACGGCAGACGAGAGGCGATGAGCGGGGCCGTGGCGACGCCGGTGGGACGTCTGGGAACCCTGCTGTCGGAGACGAAGAAGATCCCCGCCTTCGTTCGGAGAGATTTCTTGGTGGACTGGAGCTACCGCTTGGCCTTCTTCTCCGACTGGGTCAATCTGATCCTTCAGGTGGCCTTGTTCTACTTCGTGGGCCGCCTGGTCGACCCCAGGCGCCTCCCCGCCTTCGGAGGGACCAGGCCCAGTTACGTCGAGTTCGTCACCATCGGGATCGCGGTCGCTTCCTTCGTTCAGATCGGGCTCAGCCAGGTCGTCACGACCATCCGGAACGAGCAGCTCATGGGGACACTCGAGTCACTTCTGGTCACTCCCACAGCCCCAACAACGGTGCAGTTGGGGTCGGTGATCTACGAGCTGCTCTACGTACCGGTTCGGACCGTCGTGTTTTTCGTCCTGGTGTCCGTCCTTCTCGGGGCCCACCTCGACCTGACGGGTCTGGGACCCGCCGCCGGGGTCCTCCTCGTCTTCGTTCCTGTCGTGTGGGGGTTGGGAATGGTGAGCGCCGCGGGGATCCTGACCTTCCGCAGAGGCCTCGGACTGGTCGGTCTGGGCAGCATCCTTCTGACGGCCACGTCCAGCACGTATTTTCCGATCGAGCTCCTCCCCGGTTGGCTCCGTCCGCTCGCACATTTCAATCCGATTACGGTCACACTCCAGGCCATGCGGCGCGCCCTCCTCGGACATGCGGGTTGGGGGGACGTGCTCCCGGCCATCCTGACCCTCGCCCCCGCTGCCGTTGTCTCCATCACCATCGGGGTCCTCGCGTTCCGTTTGGCGCTGCATCGAGAGCGTCGACGGGGCACTTTGGGGCTGTACTAGGGAACCGGGGTGGAAGAGGTGGAGGCCCAGACCGTCATCCATCGGAACCCTCGGGTCGTCTTCCGCAGCCTGGAAGACGGGACCGGCGTGCTGCTCCACCTGGACT
>WNFV01006184.1_pt1 | contig 18235 bp, 21 predicted proteins | sample 5400101 | NCBI WGS metagenome assembly WNFV01 (sample SAMN13153361, study PRJNA577476) | soil metagenome | isolation source: 115 cm soil or saprolite under grassland replicate 1 | place: USA:California | collected 2016-06-15
GATGCCCGCACGCGTCTCCCCGTATTCCAGCCCCACGCCGCTCCCGGCTCGGTTCAAGGGAACAGTCTCGGACCTCCCGGCCGACCTCGAGGCCGAGATGCGAGGCACGACCTGGCACCCCGGGTGCCCCGTGGCAATCGGACGGCTCCGCCTCCTGACCCTTCGGTACTGGGGGTTCGACCGCCAGGTGCACGAGGGCCGCATGGTGGTCAACGGGTCGGTGGCGAGGGGGGTGGTGTCAGTCTTCCGGCAGCTGTTCGATGCGCGGTTCCGGATCAACCAGATGCACCTGGCCGTGAAATACCGGCCCAACCACGACGACCCCAACGACGACCGGGACTACACGGCGGGGTTCAACTGCCGGCCGGTGGTCACCGCTCGGGGCGCGGGCACCACCTGGTCGCAGCACGCGTACGGCCTGGCCATCGACGTCAACCCCATCGAGAACCCATACGTCACCGCCGACGGGTACGTGCGGAACAACAACGCTAGGCCGTTCCGGGACCGCTCACTGCACAAACCGGGCATGATCCACTCGGGGGATGCGGTGGTGCAAGCGTTTTCATCCATCGGCTGGCATTGGGGTGGGTACTGGTCCGGCGACAAGGACTACATGCACTTCTCTGCCACAGGAACATAGCAGGTCAGGGGCCTATTTCGGACCTCTGTGGGGGCAGAACTGCCCCCACAGGCACGACCGGTTGTTCACCGGCTGCTCGCTGGCCTAGCTCCGAGAGCTGCTGGCCTACGACGTCGAGCGCGCGACTCGCGCAATCGCTTCGGCCCGGCGGAGACGGGAGGATTGGCAACCACCATCTACCAGGCACTTTGCCCACGACTTTGCCCACCGACTGCCCACTCTGGTTACCCTCCGGGCTGCCAGGCTCGGATGGAGCGGATCAGCCAGAGGGCCGGGGAGACTCCCCTCGGCCGCCATCTCACGCCGAAGGCGCGCGATCAGGGTTGGCAATGTGCTCGCAGAGCATGCAGTCATTCCCTCACGAAGCGACGTTGACCTTGGCCCTGAAGCCCGAGGCAATCGCCACGCCGCCGAGCACGGCCAGGGCGGTCTGGGAAGCGACGTCCCAGAACCAGTCCCTCGCTAACCACCCGCTCACCACGTGGCGGCGGGCCAGGTACAACACCACCAGCCAGAAGTGGGCCAGCGGCAGGAACGCCAGCGCAGCCAGCAGCAGACGGCTCCACAGGTACCGGAGAGTCGTGAACGGGAACCACGCGGCCAGGCCGAACACGAGACCGGCTGCCGCAAGAGAGCCCACCCAGAGGAGCCAGGACCCAAGGTCCATGCGACCAAGCGTGATTAGGTAGTTCTTCACGAAGACGATGTAGCGGTCGCTGGCGATGTGCACCAGCCAGAGCGCCAGCAGCGCCAGCACCGCCCGCGCGGCCAGTCTGAACCACGGCGCTTCCAGGACGCTTCTGCGTGGACGAGCAGCGGGCGCTTCCGCCGACATGGCCCTCACTCCTCTCCAGGCATGCACTTGTCTAGCCCAGATTGTTGACCGGTAGACACCTGTTTGGGCGCAGCAGCCCGATAAGGGCACACAGCATAGGCCGAGTTGTGGGCCCAGAGTTCATGCTGCATGGAGCCGACGCGGTCTACATGGAGCTTTGTCCGCCGATGGAGAAGGTGCCCGCCTGGGTCAAGGCAGCCGCTGTCCGGCCATGGGCTTCTAACTACGGAATTGTCAGGAAATCGAAATGCGAAATACCGTCGTCTACGCTTCTCTCGTGACGTCGTTCCTGTGGCTCCTCGTCGGTATCGCGCTCATTGCGCTTGGATGGCGTGTCGCCACTGTTCCGGGTGCTGGTTGGTGCGGTCCGCGCAGCTGGGTCGAGCGCTTGGCGCAGACGAGTCTTGGACGATTCATTTCGGCTGGGGTGGGTGTGGGGTTCATGCTGGCGGGCGTCTTGACGATCGTGGTGGCGATGGTGGCCGCCGTGACGAGGATCGTCTCGTAACAACGGTCTACGTTTTAGGAACGTTGTCCGCGGCTCGAGAAAGTGGCGGTGTCCAGATAGCGGCTCTCGTGCCGATATATGAGAAGTGGCACGTTATCGAGCCTGCTCCGGAGGATTCGAGGGAAGAGTCGGCAAAGGCGAATGATTGGAGCACGCGCTCGCGGAGTGTTCTTGACTGCGCCGCTAGTCCTCGCCGTGGGCTGCGGAGGACCCGCTCAGCCCGCGGTTGAGTCTGCGGATGCTCAACTGGTAGTGGACGTGCCCTCAACGGATCAGCGCCCCTACACGCTTAGCTTGCCGGAGGGCTGGAGCGTCGAGGAGACGGTTCACTCCGATGGCAGCTCCTTCGTAGTTCCTCCGCTCGATCAGCAAGGAGAACCACAGGGAAGCGGAAAAGTGTACGGGGTCGTTGAACCCTCGGGAAGGATCGTCCTGTTTACTGCCGCCCCTGACCGAACGCGCATACGCGCGCTGGAAGCTGACGGGAGTCAGGTTTCGGTCAAAGATACGATCTCCGTGGATGGACATCCTGCCTGGGAGATGCTCGTTTCACAGAAGGACCCGGCAGGTCTGACGCTCGTGGCAGGCATCGACATGGGCGGAGGAGCCGGGTGCGTGATCATCTTTACCGTGCCAGATGGCGCGGACAGCGCGGAACTGCTGAAGAGTATCGTCCGGTCGATCCGAATCGACGAAGCACAGCTCAGCCGGACGCTGGCGGAGGCTTCTCCCGCCTGACGCTTGTGCCAAGGCGTCAACGTGCCCTCCGGGGCCCGCGCGAGGGAGACGCATAAGGAACGTTGTCGGCGGATCGAGAAGGTGCTGAGTCGGTCGTTACCGCGTTCCTCAGCAGTCAGTCTTTGAGCCGACAAGATCGATCTGGACGTTCATCGGCGCAAAGACATGCCGTTCGATCCCGTACACGGTGAACGTCACCGGAATCGTGTTCCACTTCGCGGTGGCCCCGTCCTCCATGCATGAGGTACGACCGACGGGACGGTGTACACGTCTGGGTAGATCGCGACCGGGACGTTGGTGAGTCCATCACCGGCTTGTTCGGACTTCGGGATCCCGAACCGAGTGATAGTGATCGGGACCGGGCCGTGGTTCCAGATCGAGAACCGGTAGGTGAACGTCAACCCCTTGTAGGAAGGGATCCGGTACGTCCAGACGTTCGGCGGCGCATCGAGCCAGTCGATCTGAAGTGCCGTGGCTCCCACGCCCTTCGGGGGACCGTACTGCTTGTAGCCAGCGTGAAACGGCTGGTAGTTCGCGACGAGGATGCCCCCTGTCGCGGCGACGGCGATGATCGCCGCGAGCAGCGCGAGGAGGAGCCACCGCAGCCAACGGCGTCGAGGCTTCCGGACTACAGAGGTGTCACCGCTTGGCGGCGCTGCTGGCGGGCGGATGGATGTGTCTACCACCCGGCGAGCATACGCCGGGCATGCGTGCGCAACAGGTGGGCTGGCCACCGTGGACCCGCGGACCTACCTGCGGCGGCGGACCCGAGCCCTAACCATCGGTGGCCTCGATCACGGCCTGAAGGCCGGTGCACCCCTCTGATGGCGCAGGCGAGGATGTCCCGCGACCAGCGACGCATGTTCGGGGGCGAGCTCGCCATCGCAGGTGGGCTCCTTACAGCGGCCGGTGCCTTTCTGCCGTGGGTGTCCGCGGGGTTGCCATTCCTCGGAAGGATCATCACCAAGAGCGGCATGGAGGATGGCGACGGCGTCATCTTCTTGGGAGCCGGACTCATCATCGCAGCTGTGGGCCTCTGGAGTCTGCTCGGGAGGCCGACCTTCTCCCCGTTCCTGCTCATCGGGGGCGGTCTCGCAGTAGGCCTCGGAGCCTTCGCGGAGTACCGGGACGTGAGCGACCGGGTCCCTGAGGTGGAGAGGCTCGGTGGAGGAGCAGTTGACGTGGCCGTCGGAGGGGGTATTTGGGCGATATTCGCAGGGGCTGCCCTCGCTGTCGTCGCCGGGCTAGTCCTAGTCGGTCAGATGAAGCCATCGACTCCGCCGCCGCTCTCGTGAACGTCTACTTCTCGCAAGACTTCTGACCAGGCATTATGCGACTAACTTCTGCGCACTACTGCGCACTTGGGCGCCACGCAGACGCGTAGGTAGGCTGACAACGTGGACCCTCGGGACTACCTACGCCGACGGACCCGCGCCCTTGCCGTCTCCGGGCTCGCACATGCGCTGGAGGTCGTCCGGCCCGAGGACCGCGCGCAGGTGCTCGAACGGTGGGCCCCGATCCTCCGGCGCCTGGAGATCACGATTCCTCGTGAAGAGCCTCGCGCAACTCCTTGACGTTCGCGTCGAGCTGCTTCCACTCCTTCATCCCTTCGGACATCGCGTGTCGATCGACTCATTTTCAGTGATCCTTTGCTGCCCTATCGGGCAGGTCGCCAGGGACCTTGATCTATGTTCAACCCACGTTACGGCCGCTTCCGGCGGGTCATCTCAACCTTCGCGCCGACGGAGTGGATCGTGTCGCCCGTCGCGCTCTGGGACCTAATGCCGTCGACGACGGCCTCGTGCCGTCCGCTGGGCAACGGCCAAACGACGGGGGTGAACTCGTCGGGGTACCGCCACTCAATCGCCCGTGTTTGACTCACTACGCCAGCCTTGGGCGTCTCGCACCGGTGGCGGACGTTCCCGATGGCGAGGAAGCATGTTGCTGCGTCGACGGCGACATCTCCAGAATAACCGTCGCTCAGAAGCAACTGGACGATAATTCGGCGTTCCTCTTCCGCGACCCCAACTGCAACGACCCACGGCGATCGCGGCAACAGGCTCTCCAGTCGCTGTCGTTGCAACTCAAACAGTTCAACCGGGGCCTTCGCTCGATAGTAGAGCCAAGTGCCAGCGATGTACAGGGATGGCGGGACGACGACCGCTAGAACGCCAGCCGGATCAAAGGACGCCCCGTGCCACATCGCCCAAACCCAGAGGACGAGCACGCCCACAACGCCGAGGGCAACCGAGACACCTAGACCCTTTGGCCGGAGGTGAGCCGTCAGGCGCTCGCGGACCCACGCTCGCCGCGCAGAGGTATACCGCCGCCGAACCTCGCGCCGCTCACGACGCTGCTCCCACCAGTCCCGCACCCCCGACACGAGCTGAAGTGTACGGGGCAGGTTCGGCGAGGATTGCGCGTGCGGAATCTCCTCGGCGGCACACGAGCCACCCCCACGACGATCCCGAGCCCGACCCCCACCGCGGAGCAGTATCCCGAATCCACCGTCCGCACGTCCCTACCCCTCCGTAGCAGATCACGACGTGCTGACCGTCGCCGTCATGGTCGCCGTCAATACGATGCTGCTCATCGTCGGCAACTGACTGTCGCTTCCTGTACGAACCGACGGCGTCGATCCGTAGGATGCGGCCATGAAGATTCTCCGGGCCGAACCCGACGACTGGCAGCATGTGCGAGAGCTTCGGCTGCGGGCTTTGCTCGACACCCCGGACGCCTTCGGCTCCACGCATGCACAAGAGGCGGTGGAAGGCGAGGGTGCGTGGCGGTCATGGGCTACTGGCTGGCCCCGCGCAGGCGACCAGGCACTGTTCGCTGCCGTGGACCAAGGGGTCTGGGTCGGGATCGCCCTGGGCGTCCGCTGGGAGGAAGACCCAGAGGACGTGAACCTGTACGCGATGTGGGTGGAGCCCTCGTCACGCCGACGCGGCGTCGGCCGCGCGCTCGCAGAGGCGGTCAGCCGATGGGCTCGGGACCTCGGCATCAGTCGAATCGTGCTCAGGGTCACCGAGGGAAACGACGCCGCGCTCGCGCTGTACCGGGAGACCGGGTTCGTGGACACGGGGGTGCGCGAAGCCCTCCGCGAAGGCTCGGGGACCACAACCGTTGTGATGCAGCGTCGGCTGTGACTGATCCCAGCCCCTCCTACCTTGCCGTGAGCCTGCTCGCCGTGTACGGGATGGTTCGTAAGCGGCAAGGACACGAAGTTGGAGGCAGGATGTCGGTTCCGTCACGAAGCGACCGTCCGTGGCTCGCCAGAACAGGTAGTTTTCCGCTACTTTACCTGGCAGAGAACGTTCGCCACTACGTTGCCGCCGTCCCGCACGATTACGGGCATCTTCGCCGCAAGACAAGGTGTCCGTCCGCCGTTGTACTGAGGACTTCGACCTTCGACCGTGTACTGTCCCGGGGGCACGGTAATCGAGTACTCCCCGTCGGAGCCGACGGACGCGGTAAACCGCCCGCTTCCCGTCGGAACGAAGATGTTTCCCCGACTGGACGCGAAGATGCGGCCCCCAAGCGGCCGGCTCTCGTCGAGAAGTCCTCCGACGGCCAGAAGCCTGCCGGAGATCGTTCCAGTCGCTGGTTGCGGAGACGAGCCGTTTGGTGAGCCAGGCGGATGAGCGAACCACCTTGCAACGAACCCGATCCCGAGCGCCAAGACAACCGCCCCCGCCGCAAGCACCCGCCTCATGCCGTTGTTCCCTCCAGTCAGATGATGCCACCACTCCCTCTCGGTGTGACGTGGGGGGCAAGGGTGTCGGTTCCGATGGCAAGCGACATCCTTCTTAGCTCAGCGGCTGCGAAGTGTTCCTGCCGCGGACAGGATTGCGACGGGGTCTGGCCTCATCAGCCGCCGGGGATGGTCGGCGCTTCGCACTTGGGCCCGGACGAGTAGCTGGACGAGTCCGGCGAGATGGACACGAACGCCGCGCGGGAGCAGGACGTGGCGCTCGCCGTGACGACCGTTACCCACCAGAACAGCCGGATCGTGCTTCCGTTCGGGAAGGAGAACACCGGGACGGCCTCGATCATGTCCGCGAGCTGCCCCAGATCGACTGAAGGGGCATCAGGCGGTGCGACCGTCGCGAGCACGACCACGTCGAATCCGGGGTAAGCGATCACGAGCGCCGCGCACCGGGCGTCGAACTTCCCGCTCGTGCCCGAGATGATCCCAGTCACCCACACACCGCTCTGTCTCGGGCGGCACGAGTCGAATTTGCTGCCGAAGGCGGTCACGGCTTGGTCCAGTGCCGCGGTTGTCGTCGCGGGTGCCCCAGGCGAGGCGACCGGCAGCCTGACGGCCGGCAACGCCTTGCCCATGCAGGACGGCGTGATCTGGAGCGGTCCGGGCCAGAGGACGGCCGTGTCCTCGCTCCCGATCTTCATCGTGTGCTCCGGAGCCAGAACGTGGTTCTGCGGCGCGGGACCGGCGATCCCGTCGTGGGTCCGTGAGGAGTCCTGCAGTCTCGTGCCGTCGCTCGCGAACACCAGCCACCCGACGTCACCGTTGATGCCGACACGGACCTGTTCGGCCTTGCCGGTGACGTTCTGCACGCTGAAAATCGCGCCGGTGGGGGCACCGGGCGTCAGCGGCACCTGCGGGAAGGTCACAGTGCAACGGAACGTGCGACCGTCGGAGCGGACGATGGCGGAACTCGTGGAGGCGGACGGGCGAATCGAGGCGATCAGCGCGTCCATGGCGGCGATGTCGGCCTTCGAGGCGGAAGCGCCGACCCGCAGGGTCGCGGAGTAGCGGACGCCGTCGATCGTGAAGTCCAGCAAAGAGAAGTCGACCGGCCCTGGCACCGGCTTGAAGTCGCTCGCCGACAGCGGGAACGCGGACGAGCCAGCGGAGGGATCGGCAGTCGCATTCAAGGCGTGCGTGATGCGCAGCATCACGTAATTCTGGGTCGGTCCCTGCTGGAGCGCCGCGACGCGGTTCACGAAGGTCACCGCAGTCGCGAGGCCGTCAGAGGTTCGGCCGGTGGTGAAGACGAGCGAGTCAGCTGGGTAGCTGGCGGTCCAGCCGAGCGGGTCGGTGTACACGCGCAGACCAGACGAGGGCGTCGGAGTCGCCGAACTGACCGCTGGGGAGGTCGGGCCGAACGCGCGCCACGCGAACACACCCGCGCCCGCGAACACAGCCAGAGCCACCACAGCCGCCACGAGGCGGCGCCGGGGCGGCAGACCCAGCGGCGGCTGGTTCCGCGACCCCTCCTGGACGCGCCGCCACATCTCGGGCGAGGCCTCGACGTGCAGATCCCGGAGCCGCTTCTCCCAGCGTTCAGTCAACGGACTCGACCTCCTCTTCGCCGAGTAGTTCGCGTAGGCGCCTCCGCGCGCGGAACAGATGGACCTTCACGCTGGACGTGCTGACGCCCATGCGCCTCGCGACCTCCTGCACCGGCAGGTCGGCCAGGTAATACATGACGACGGCGGACCGCTGCTGGTCGCTGAGCCCACGGAGCGCATCCAGCACGTCGGAGTGCGGAAGCGACGGTGGGTCGGCCGGTTCGTCGTGGCGCTGCCCGCGGGTGCGGTCCTCCTCCAGCTCGGCCGCGGCAAGGCGAAAGGCCGTGCGGTAGAGCCACGGGACAGGGTCGCGGACGCGGTCACCTTCGGAGATCGCGCGCGCGAACGCCTCGACGGTTGCGTCTTCTGCGATGTCACGCCGACCGCCGGTGTACGCGTAGAGCGACCTGTAGAGCCTGCCGCTCTCGGCGCCGAACAGCGCGGCGTAGTCGTGGCCGCCGCTCACTTGTCCGCCGGCCTCGGTCCGTTCGTCGATCCCAACGCCTCCGCTCGCACTCATCATGCCCCTCGCTACATCAGAGCGCCGATGGCGCCCTGAGGTTGACGCCTGACACCAATTTCTTTTCGGCCTTCGAATCTGCGGCCGCCCCGTCCGTCTTCAGTGGACCAGGGCACCGTCATCCGCGCCGTTTCTGGCGTGTAACCAGGAGCGGGCGGCGTGGCGGCGCGACTCTAGACAGTCGCTTCCGGCGGAAACCGACACCGGCGGAGAACGCCGGCGAGGCCGCACTGGTAGAGGGAGTGCGGGTCGTGGGCGCCCGCGGCCTCAGTGATGTGGCGGGGTTCCTCCGCGGCACGTGGGATCCGCCCACGCCCCGTGCAAGCGAAGCGACCGAGGTAACGCGGCACGGCGTGGACTTCGCCGAGGTCCGGGGGCAGGCCCAGGCCAGGCGGGCCTTGGAAGTGGCGGCGGCGGGCGGCCACAACGTCCTGCTCGTCGGTTCACCGGGCGCGGGCAAGACCATGCTGGCCAGACGTCTGGCCACCATCCTCCCCGGCCTGTCCCGAGGGGAGGCCCTGGAAGTCACGCAACTCCACTCCGTGGCCGGGATGTTGGGCGCGGGAGGGTTGGTCGGCTCGCGGCCGTTCCGGTCGCCGCACCACTCCATCTCCCTGTCGGCGCTGCTCGGTGGTGGGAGCGGCTTCGTCAGGCCGGGGGAGGTCTCACTCGCGCACTACACGATCGATTGTGTTACCCATCCGCGAGCCCCGGAGCCGTCGCTGCCCTTGACGGTGGAATCACACGCGTGTAAGTTACTTCTCGACCGATCGAGATACTGGGGGCGGTGTCTCCCTTCGCCGCCTCGGAAGAGGGGACGATAGTGAGCGCCGCAACGAAGATTCTCGACGACGTTCGGGCGCAGCTCGCGCCGAATAAGGCGGTCCTCGACGAGGCCCGCGGCCGGCGCGGCCTGGTGCTCAAGGCCGCAAAGGCGTTCCGGGGCGTCCGAGACTCGTACAACTCCGGGTCGATCGCACACGGAACAGCGAACTCCGACCTCGACGCCGACTGTGGCATCGTCCTCGACCGGAGGACGCATCCCGACCTGGGGCCCGACGGCCGCGGCGAGGGCCCGAACGAGATCGTGAGCGAGGTCCGCGACTTCGTCGCCGAGCGACTTGCCAAGGAGGACGAAGCCGTCGAGGTCAGGCTGACGAAGAGACGGGCGATCAAGGCGACGTTCGGTGAAGACCCTAGCGTCGACCTCGTTGTCGCCCTCGAGCGCAGGGACGAGCCGGGCGTCTGGATCCCGAACCGCCCCGAGGACGACTGGGACCCCGCTCACCCGGCCGAGCACACAAGCCTCTTTCTTTCCGGTAGCCCGGAGCTCGTCCGGGTCCGGGCTCACGCAATCCGACTCGCGAAGGGCTGGAACGGGCAATACGAGAAGCCCGGCCTGAGCTCGTTCAACATCGAGGCCCTCGCCTGGGAGAGCGTCGAGGGGACGATGAGCGACGCGGAGGCGCTCACGGAGGTCTTCGCCTACGGCGCGAAGGAGCTCGCGGGCGGCGAGACGGACGACCCGGCGGGCGTCTCGGGGCCGATCCGGGTACTCATCGATCGGCGGGAGGTCGTGAAGAGGCTCGTGCACGCCTCCGACCTGATGGGGAGGGCGCTCGACGCTGGGGACGACAAGGACGCCGCGAGGGAGGCGCTCGCCGAGCTGTTCTGGGACTACATTGAGCCTCCGGAGAGCAGCACCTCGAAGGCGGCGTACGCCGATGCCCTCCGCCGGGAGAAGACGCTCTCGGTCGGCCCCGCTGGCCTCACCATCGGGGCGGCCGCGGGCACCAAGCCGCTGAAGCCCACAAGGTCATACGGGGATGCCTCGGGGCAGTAGGCGGCCAGGGAGGCGGCGGAGTGGTCCTTGGTACGGAGAGTTCAGAGAGCGACTGGCCTTCGAGCATGGGACAAGGGCGGTCTTCCCTTCGCTGAAGACCAGCTTCGGACGAGGCGCTGGCGGCTACTCGCACGGCGTCGAGGTCCACGTACCCGGCTTCGGCTTGCGGCGGCTTCGGATCGTGTTCGACCGGGGTCACGTTCAGATCCCCCGGATCTTCGCCGACGGCCCGACTGAGTCGAAGCACCGATTCCAGGACGGGTCGCTCTGCATGTGGTACCCGAACGACCCGCCTGATCGTCGTTGGGTTCGTGAAGATGGCCTCCTCGAATTGATCGGCCACGCGATCCAGCATCTGTTCCGGGAGGATTGGTGGCGAGAGACGGGGCACTGGCTGGGACCAGAAGCGCCACATGGGCCTCCCGGCCCGAAGCCGTCCCCGCCGCGAGAGGACAATCATGATGGCGACGGGAGATAGCGGAGTCTCGCTCCTCCAGTCGGGCGTCGTAGCTGCCCTGGTCGCTGCCGCGGTGTCGCTCGCAACCGTCTGGGCGACTGAGCGGCGGGCCCGACAGGATCGACAGCGGCAGCTCTTCGCGGATGCGTTCGAGACGTGTGTCAGCTATGGCGAGTTCGCTTACATTGTCCGTCGTCGCGCGAACGACTCCGTTGAGGAGCGGATCAGGATCTCCGATGCGCTCAGCGAGGTGCAGCGCCGTCTTCGCGCCCTGGAAGCTCGTCTTCGGGTCGAAGCCCCACGAGTAGCCGTTCGGTACACACAATTGGTTGCAGCCACACGCCGAGTCGCTGGGACACAGATCAAGACGGGTTGGCAGGCATCGCCAATCGCGCATGACGAGACGGGGAACATCAAAGATGTGGACTTCTCTCCACTTGCTGACGACCAAGATGCGTACTTGAACGCCGTGAGAGATCACCTGAGCTTGGTTCCACGACTACATCTGTTCCGACCCGAATCGTCCCGTGCCTCTTAGGGGCTTCCACCGAGGATGAGGTGGGCCTGGTCCCAATCACGCGCCCGGTGTCGGAGCCACTTGCCGAGGAGAGGACTTGAACGCGATCGACCTTCCTCCGCCGCCCAATGAACTGCCGGGAGACGTCCTCGGCATGGTGCGCCGGTTACCACTGGGGTCGCCGGAAGAGGGGCCTTACGTCTCGTCCTCATCGCTATCCTGTGCGGCCTCGCGAAGCTCCTCTATCCGGCGCGCGACCGTAGTCAAAGCTTCCCCCAGAGCTGACCCCGCACGTTCGCCTGCGAGTCGATCTAGTTCCTGAACCGCCTCGATCTGTGCCTCTTCCTTGAACGCGTACGAGAGCAGCGCATCCTGCGCTCGATCAACCAGTTCCTTGAAGACGCGTTCCTTGCGGTCGCCTGGGAGACGCTCCGCGATCGCAGCTGCGAGAGGGAGATCGATGGGCTTCATTCGTAGGAAGCCGTCGTGGTCCAACAGCAGCCCCTCCAAGACGCCAGCGGCGAAGGCTGGCGGGTACTCGGCCTTGCCGGTTGCGAGCGGTTCTATGACGTCCTCTCGGGGCAGGAAGGTGTCGTTGACGCTCCAACGTCGTGCGACCGCCAACCCCAGCTTGGACTGATCGTCCTCGCTGCGCTCGTCGATACGAAGTTCTTGAAGAAGAGCCGGCAGCTTCCCTCGCGAGAGAGTCAGCGGCCCCGAGATGTCGTTGACTACCTCGGCTATAGGAACTCGATCGCGCAGAGCGCGATGGGTTGCAGATAGAACCCACCGAGACCAGCTCATAGCTGCCTCTTGCGCGAGAGTGGCGTGAGATGGGTCAAGGTTGGACGGGACCGCCCGACCGTGGCCGGTGCCGTCGCTATTACGAAGCTCGGCGAGTGCGTTGACCGTAGAGGCGAGCGCGGATCCCAGCTTGCGGAGTGAAGGTCGGTCGCTGAGTCCAGCCGGATGCATCCCGATGGCAACCAACGTCTCGTGCGCGAGCGTCGACATCTCGGCGTTCGAACCATAGGTCCCGCCCAGAGCGTTGATCGCGGCCTTGGCGACGGTCTCGACTAGCTCCTTGGACGTGCCGATGACCTGCTCAACGTCACCAGCACTCGATGCACGTTCGACGCGCCCTAGCGCATTCTCGATCGCCGTTCGGGCGGACGGCGGCAACTCGGCGAGATCAGCGCGGTCGAACATGATGGCACGAGTTCATCTCTTCGCTCTTGTTCCCGATCGTATCGGACGAGATCAATTCCGGGGCCCCCAGTCAGCGCCCTACGCATGGAGGTCGAGACCGAGCTGCTCGGCCTGCTCGATCACCAGGGTGGTCGCGCGCTCCTGTTTGTCAGGTGGATACCCGTACTTCCTGAGCACCCGCTTCACAGCGACGCGCATCCCCGAGCTCCCGAGCGATTGTCCGCAGGGTCTCGTCGCCAAAAACTGCCACGGCTGACTCGTTCGTGCCGAGAGCGTCGTAGAACGACACATCTTCGTCGGTCAGGCCGAGCTCCTCGCCGCGCGAGGCGGCCTCCCGCATCTCGCGCGCCAGCTCGATGAGCTCCTCGATCACTTGAGCCGTGGTGATCGCGCGGGCCTGGTATCGGAGCAGTGAGGTGGCCAGCAACTCGGCGCGCGCGCCAGGTCCGATCTGCTCGAGGAAACGCCGCTCGGAGTCCACCTCGGGATCGTAACCACGCGTCTGTCCCCCGCCAGCGGTCCTCGCCGCCGTGTTCGACCGGAGCGCGCCGACCCGGATGAGGCGATCTCGCGGATCGGGGTTGCGGTCGCCGAGGCAGTGGCCGGCGGGCGGGTCGGGGACGCCAGCCGCTCGCAGCGTTCGCCTGGGCTGTGGCGGAGGCGGCCGGAGTGCTCATAACTCCCTGAGCAGGATGACCCCGACCTCCCGGTAGCCGACGCCGCCGTACAGGGCGCGCGCCCCCTCGTTCGTGAGGTGAGTGTCGAGCCAGACCATCCGGGATCCCGCCTCCTGCGCCCACGCCTCGACGGCGCGTATCAGGTGGGTGGCCGCGCCGCGGCGGCGGTGACGGGCCGTGACGACCAGCTCCTCGACGTAGGCATCGACGCCGGGTGCGTGGTACGTGCCCTGGTCCTCGTGCCGCTGGAGCGCGGCGTCCACGAAGCCGACCACGGCGCCGTCGGCGAGGGCGACGAGCACGGCGCGGTCCGCCTCCTCGATCCGGGATATGTACCGGCGCTTGACGCCGGCCGCGTCGGGCACGTGGCGGAAGGAGGGCTCCCGGCCCACGACCTCCTCGGCGACCTCGAGGTACAGCCCGGCGATCACGGGGACGTCCTGCGCCTCGGCGCTCCGGACGACGGGCTCCACGGCGCCACTCTACCGGCCCCTCTCCTGCGGCTCCCGCGCGGGCGCCACGGCGCGCACCCCGTTCAGCGACAGGGCAGCGATCCCGCTCGAGACGTCTGCTGCCTCAATCGGGAGCCGGGAGGAATGGGCGAATCCATATATCCGCCCCCGTGCAGACAGGCCATGCGCAGGGGTCCGCGTCTCGTCAGGGCAGGTCGATGCGGAGGAGGCTTCCGTCCAGCCTCAGGACCCAGACCGACCCCGGCGACAGGGCGATGTCGAGCGGATTTCCCGTGACCTCGACTGACATGTCGATCAGACCACTGCCGGGTTCGACTCGATCGATGGTAGTCGGCACGGTGTTGTCGCGCCCCTCGAAGCCGACGAACCACAGACCTCCTTCCCCAATCGCGAGCCCGTCCGGACGGACGTCTCGGTCGAGGGGGATGGGGTCGCCGACGCTCTGCGCGGTGGCGGAGTCGATTTGAACCAGGGCGCGATCCAGGCTAGCCCAGACGACGCCCTCCCCTTGGGCAAGCGGTGTCGGACCGTCCAGCTGGCTGGCGACGATCCGGTTCGTTGCCGGATCGATCACGATGAGCCCGCCCGGGTTGAGCGTATGGACAAGCACTGCGCCGTCCACCGCGAAGATCTCACGCACCCACTCGGCTTCCAACGGGATCCTGGCCTCCACCTGATCGGTGGCGGGGTCGATGCGGGCAACCTCTGTGGAGCCGTCCGTGTCGAACATCGAGACCCAGACACCCGTCTCGTCGACTGCGACATCGGCCCCGCCCTCGCCGCCCAGCGAGATCGTCGCCACGACCTCGTTGATGAAGGGGTCGACGCGCTGGAGGATCCCCCGCGACCCTGGCGGCTGTCCCGGCGTCGACACCGCACCGGTCACCCAGACGGCACCGCCTCCCATCGCGATGCCGCCTCCGCCCACGTCCCAGCCCGGGACCGCGTCGACGGCGATCCTGGCGACGATGTCGTTCGTCGTCGGATCGATTCTGAGGAGGGACGGAGTCTCGCTCCCGCGGATGGGAGAGATGGAAACCCACAGGCTTCCGTACCCGACGGCCAGGGATGTCGCCTTGAACTCGTCTCCCACCTGGATGGTTGCCCCCACGTGGGGCGCGGCGGCGTCGGCCGGCGTGGGCGTCGGACTGCCGGCACCTGCCGGAATCGGCTGCCAGGCCAGCGAGCCCGGGCTTCCGCCGACATGCGTGATCTTCGTCTCCCCCGTCCCATCCGTGTTGATGGTGTAGACGTCGAACGTTCCGGCGTTGTCCCCCCCGCCTGGTGGGCTTCCCAATGGGCTTCCCATGAAGGCCACGCTGGTGCCATCAGGCGACCACACGGGCTTGATCTCGTCGCCCGGGGAGTCGGTCAGCTGGGTCCATCCGGTGCCATCGGGGTCGACGAGGTACAGATCCCAGTTGTCATGGTCGTAGGCCTCCAGGAGGATGCTCGGCCCCGGCGACCACGTCGGCGAGTACCCCCCGAGGTCGTTCGTCGGCGCGTCGGTCAACCTGATAAGGCCAGAACCATCGGAGTTCACGACGTACAGTTCCTTCTCGCCGTCTCTGTTACTCAGGAACGCGAGACGCGAGCCATCCGGGGACCACACGGGCATGTCCTCCCAGCCCGGGTCGCTGGTCACGTTGGTCAGCCCGGTGCCGTCAGGACGCGCCGTGAAGATGTCCGGTTCGTTCCCTGCTCCCGTAGCGACGAACGCGATCCGGCTGCCGTCCGGGGACCAGGACGGACTGCCGCCGTCGGCAAGCTTGGTCAGGCCGGAGCCATCGGCGCTAGCCAGGTAGAGCCCGTTGTCACTGCCGAATGCGATCCTCGTTCCGTCGGGCGACCAGCGCGGACTCCATTGGGACGTCCCGTTTGCGATGTCTTGGGGAGACGTCGTGAGATTGACGAGACCGGTCCCGTCAGCGTTGATCACGAACACGTCGTAGTTCGCTCCAGCCGATTCGCGGTCGTACGCATACCCCACGCACGCCAGCCGACGACCGTCGGGCGACCACTCCCATGGTGCAAGGAGCACATCGCCCGTCTTCACGTCCCCCGCCTTATCTATGACCGGCACGTCCCAGATGGCCCTGAGTCCAGTGCCGTCCGGCCTGACCACGTAGACGTGCTGGAAGCCGCTGGCGAAGGCGATCAACCCGTTCTGGACCGTGGCCGCCGGACGAGGCAGTGACTCGGCCGCTCGGAAGGCGCGAACGGTCAAGGCCATCCCGGCCAATCCGACGAGCAGCGCGACCACAACGGCCGCGCTCCTACGTCCACGGCCCGCGTGGAGCCCGCGTTGGTCCAACAGGACCTCGGGGGCTGGTTCCCGGACCTTGCTCACCTGGGAGAACGACTGGCCGGCCTGGCTGCGGGGTCCCTTATCGGCTCTGATACCCAACGCGACTCAGCCTGACGAGATGGTGTCGTCAGCTTGTTGCCTGGGCAACACCGTGTTGCGGGGAGCCCGCTCATCCTGCGAGGTCACCGTCGACCCCGGCCTGCTATCGGATGAGGAGCTCCCCTACCGGGGCATCCATCGGCTGCCGCGATCCGTCGAGGAGGCGTTGTCGCACCTGGATCCGACCTGTTCAGGGATGCCATGGGACCGATGCTATTCGGGTCCTTCGCGGCGGTCCGCCGGGCAGAGGCCGCGACCATCAATGCACTGGGGCGGCTGGTGGTCTCGAAGATCCAGGCGGTCGAGGGGATCACCCGGACCCTGACCTGCCCCGTGGTGCGCCTCTGACTGCAGCCCGCTCGGGGCGACCCGCAGCCCTCGCAGCAGGTCCGAAGCGCTCTCCGCACGTCAGAGAGTGTCGTTTCCGCACCGAAACGACATCCGTGGAGGCCGCAGTTCGGGGGGGGCCGTCCGATCCCGTACGCAGTTCCCCAAAAACCACCCCAAAAGTCCTTTGCGCGTGCGCGTAGGCGTGTAGCGGTCTGGGGAATCCACCGCCTTCGGCATCCGCACGTCCCCTACCCTCCCGCTCTGATGTCCCACCGCCGTGAGGGGTACTCGCCCCGGAAGACTCGTTCCTCATCATCTATCTGTAGAAGAAGAAGGTGGGACAAGCGTTTCCGCAGCTCACAGGGCCTAAAGCATGTCCCACCGGCAGGTGGGACACAGTAGGGTCCGCGGACGTGGTGTACGAACGATCCCCTGAAGGTCGTTGAACGGGAAGACCACCGCGTCATCCTCAACGAGATCTGGAAGGAACTCGGGGAGGAGGAGCACGGTGGTCGACACCACGATGGACGCTCTGGCAAGCAGGTGGAGCAAGCCGACACCGACCTGCTGCGAGAGATGGTCAAGCTGTTCTGCGACCGGGTGATGGCCGAGGAGGCCGACGCAATCTGCGGCGCCCCCTACGGCGAGCGCTCGGAGGAGCGGACCAACCGACGAAACGGCTACCGGACCAGGGCCTGGGACACCCGGACGGGCACGATCGATCTGGCCATCCCCAAGCTGCGGGAGGGCAGCTACTTCCCCGACTGGTTGCTCGAGCCTCGCCGGCGGGCCGAGCGGGCCTTCGTCCAGGTGGTCTGCGAGTCCTACGTCCGTGGCGTGTCGACGCGTCGGGTCGAGGGCCTGGTGCGGCAGCTCGGGATCGAGCGGATCTCCAAGAGCCGGGTCTCGCAGATGGCCAAGGAACTCGATCATCAGGTCGAGGCCTTCCGGTCGCGTCCGCTGGAGGGGGGTCCGTACACGTACGTGTGGCTCGATGCCCTCACCCAGAAGGTGCGCGAGGGCGGGCGGATCGCCAACGTGGCCTGCGTGATCGCCACCGGCGTGAACGCCGCCGGAGCGCGGGAGATCCTGGGCTTTGACCTGCACACCTCCGAGGATGGCTCGGGCTGGACCGCGTTCCTGCGCGGCCTGGTCGCCCGCGGCCTTGCCGGGGTCCGCCTGGTGATCTCCGATGCCCACCCCGGCCTGGTTGACGCGATCGCCTCGACGCTTCCCGGAGCGTCGTGGCAGAGGTGCAGGACCCACTTCCTGCGGAACCTGCTCACCCGGGTGCCGAAGTCCGCCGGCCCGTTCGTCGCCACGCTGGTGCGCTCGATCTTCGCCCAGCCCGACTCGGCGGCGGTGCACGCCCAGTTCGACCGCGTTGCCGACCAGCTCGCCGAACGGTTCCCGCCCGCAGCCGAGATGCTGGCCGAAGCAGGGCCCGACATCCTGGCGTTCACCTCGTTCCCGCAGCCTCATTGGCGCCAGATCTGGTCGAACAACCCGCAGGAGCGCTTGAACAAGGAGATCCGCCGTCGCACCGACGTCGTTGGCATCTTCCCCGACCGGCCTTCGGTGATCCGACTCGTCGGGATGGTTCTTGCTGAACAACACGATGAGTGGGCCGTGGTCCGCCGTTACATGAGCCCCGAGTCGCTCGCCAAGGCGAGGCTCGAGGTGATCGAAGGCGAGGCGATCGAGGAGGTGAGAGGCGAGCTCGTCGCAGCGAGCTGATGATCAGGATGACGCTGTGGAATTACAC
>WNFV01005210.1_pt1 | contig 18231 bp, 18 predicted proteins | sample 5400101 | NCBI WGS metagenome assembly WNFV01 (sample SAMN13153361, study PRJNA577476) | soil metagenome | isolation source: 115 cm soil or saprolite under grassland replicate 1 | place: USA:California | collected 2016-06-15
AATTTTTTCACCAAGCCACATGGTCTCGAGGCGATCCCCCGCCAGGCTCACTTTGATAGTGAACCGATCGTCGAGGCGATATTCGCCCGCGTACGAACTCACGATTGCAGGATCGAGTTTGATCGCCGAGCGAACGCGCGGCGCTACAGCCGGAACATAGAATCCGGCGATGCGCTTCGCGATGTAACTGGCGCTCGCGCCAGCGCGGTTGCACAACACTGCGACGGTTAGCCGATCCTCAGGATAGCGAACGATGTAGGAAGCGAATCCCTGCCAGGCGCCGCCGTGTTCGAGCATGCCGTGACCGGAATCAGTTTTTGCTATTCGCCAACCAAAACCGTAGGGGGCGGTCGTGCCGTTGTTGAGTTTGACCGGGGTCCATATTTGGTCATAGCCCGCGCGGCTTATTAATTTTCGCGTCTCCAACGCTTCATCCCATTTCGCGAGCTCTTCGACAGTGAAGTACAAGCTCCCGTCTGCGGTATTGTTCACAGTGGGCGATACCCACTGTTGATTCTTGAGCGCGCCATTTTTGAGCACATAACCGGCGGCGCGATTTGGGATAATGTCGGCCTCGCTGATCACGCGTGTCTGCTTCATACCGAGCGGTGCTAAAACGCGCTTCTGAAGAAAGTCACCCCAGAATTCGCCGCTCACTTTGTGAATGAGAATTCCGAGCGTGACATAGCCGAGATTGCTGTAACTCCACTTTTCGCCAGGAGCGAAAGCGAGCGGCTGCGCCGTGATCATCTTCAGCAGCTCATCCTCAGTATAATCTCGCTGCAGCGAGAAACTTTCAGGATAGTCGCCGAGCCCGGACTTGTGCGTCAGCAAATGCCGAACGCGAATGGCAGACCAGTTTCCCGGCACGTCCAGGTACTTCGAGATCGGATCGTCGAGCGCGAGTCTTTGCTCTTCAATCAGCGTCATGATGGCCATCGCGGTGAATTGCTTTCCAATCGAGCCGGATTGAAACACCGTCTGCGGCGTAACGCGCACCCCGTGCTCAAGATTCGCGACACCGTATCCCTGGCAAAGCACGACTTCGCCATCGTGCCGCACCACAACCGCGCACCCGGGAATTTGGTTCTTCTTCAGGTATTCGTTTACGAAATTGCTAACCCGATCTGTTGAAGTGTCGGCATAAGCCATGTGCAAGATGGTCACAACCAGGAGTACGAGTGTGAACCGCCTACCTCGCGGCGCACCGGTTATGCGCGACATCATTTGTGCGCAGCAAGTATTTGGGCAAAGCGCCAGACTTCGTGAAAGGTGTTGTACAGCGGCGTCGGCGCGACGCGAATCACGTTGGGCTCGCGAAAATCGCATTTCACACCGCCAGCGATGAGTTCTTCGTGTAACTGCTTTGGATGCTCGTGCGCTTGGATCGATAATTGCGCGCCGCGCGCACTCGGGTCAGCTGGAGTGATGATCGAGAATTTCTTTGAACCGATTTGTTCCATCAAAAATTCGAGATAGCCGGTAAGTTTCATCGATTTTGCGCGTAGCGGTTCCATCCCGCCGGCCTCGTGGAAAATTGAGAGCGACGCGCGCAGCGGTGCCATCGAGAAAATTGGCGGATTACTAATCTGCCAACCGTCAGCGGACGCAACAGGGACGAACTCCGGCTCGAGATGTAATCTGAATCGTGTGTTCGGATCATTCCCGAACCAACCGGCCAGCCGCGGTAATTTTGTGTTCGTCGCGTGGCGTTCATGCACAAACGCGCCCGCGACTGCGCCGGGGCCGGCATTCAAATATTTGTAGGAACACCACACGGCGAAATCGACATTCCATTCGTGCAGCGAGAGCGGCACGTTGCCGGCGGCGTGCGCGAGATCGAACCCAACAACGATTCCATGTTTCTGGCCTGCGGCTGTGACCGTTTCGATGTCGACTAATTGACCGGTGAAAAAATTCACCGCGCCCATGATAACCACTGCAAGGTGATCGGCGTGCTCGTTGATAAGATCGAGAATGTCTTCCGTGCAAACGGTGAATTCGCCTTCGCGCGGGTGCGCCAGAACGAGCGCGTCTTTCGGATCCAGTGCGTGATGAATGAGCTGCGTTTTAATCGCGTAGGTATCGGAAGGGAACGCCGGTTCTTCCATCAGGACTTTGAAGCGCGATTTGGTTGGCCGATAAAATGTCGCCATCATCAGGTGAAGGTTCACCGTGAGGCTGTTCATGCAGATCACCTCGAATGGCTTCGCGCCAATGAGTCGCGCCGTCGGTTCGCGCAGCGTTTCGTGGTACGAATACCACGGCTTTCCCGTAGCGTGATGCGCATCAACGCCAAGGTTGGCCCAGTTGTCCAACTCATCATCGACGATCTGCTTCGCCGATTTTGGCATTAGGCCTAACGAGTTTCCGGCAAAATAGATGACCGGCTTGCCGTCTTTGCCGAGCGGCAGAGAAAATTTTTCGCGGAGATCGCGGAGCGGGTCGTCGCGATCGAGTTGCCGCGCGAAATTTTCGTCGGATGAAAAGGTCATTAACCGCAGATTACGCAGATTTTCGCAGATTAAAATGACCTACGACTGCAACCAGGAGCCGGCCTCCAATCTGCGTTAATCTGCGAAATCTGCGGATGAAGTTCTTCTCGGCAGCTCCATGAACTCAATCGTGGTTCCATCAGGGTCGCGCACGTAAACGACGCGTTTGCCGGCATTCGGCCCTGTCTTGAGTGTCTGCGGTTTGCCGGCTGCTTCCCAGCCCGAGGCAGCAATCTGTGCGAGCACAGCATCGAGATCTTCAATGAGCAGCGCAACATGCACAGAGCCAACGTCGCACGGTCGGAAATTTGCGCGTTTACGATCCGCAGGCGCGAGGTACTCAAGCAGTTCGATTTTGTGACCGCCCGGCGTTTTTAGGACCGCAAGCTTTATCTCAGCGCCTTCAACGCCGGTGATCTCCTGAGCTAATTCACCTTTTTGGTGCGCGGTGTGTGAAAGCTCGAAGCCCAGCACATCGCGCCAAAATGCGAGCGAGCGTTCGAGATTTGAAACAGTGATGCCGGTGTGATCTGCGACAATTATTTGAAATACGGTCTCACTCACAGAAAAAAATGTAACCGCAGATTACGCAGATTTTCGCAGATTAAGGATGAGACTGTTAGACAAGTAAAATCTGCAACCAATCTGTGTAAATCTGCGAATCGAGCTGACGGGATCAGTGAGATAGAAGGTAAAGCCGCGAAGGGTAGCGGCGAGCGAGCTGGGAAACGAGTGAGTTCAAATCTGCGGATCACCATTATCCTACGGCGGCAATCACTTTTAGCTCGATCGCGATCGGTGTGGGCAACGCCGTGACTTCGATTGTTGTGCGGGTCGGATTTGGTTTCGCGGGGCCTGCGAAATACTCAGCGTAAATGCGGTTGTAGATGGGAAAATCCTTTTTCATGTCAGTGAGAAAGACAGTGACGTCGACGATGTCCTGCCAAGTCGCGCCAGCGTCTTCGAGCACGAGCCGCACATTCTCGAATACGGCACGGCATTGCGTTTCGATGTCGTAACTCACGACATTGCCAGAGGAATCGAGCGTCACGCCGGGAATTTCTTTGCTCCCGCGTACACGCGGTCCGATCCCCGACAGAAAGAACAATTCGCCCACCCGCTTTGCGTGCGGAAACGCCCCTACCGGTTCAGGCGCTCGTTCGCTTTTGAAGGTTTCGTTCACGGCCTATTTACTGCGCGACTGGAAGGATTAAGGCAACGCACATTTTCGATCAGCACAAAGCGCAGTTTAGTGGTCCGAGGATTCTCGCGGGGCGATTGCCGGGGTATCCTGGTCCGACGGACGGAAGCTTGTTACCGGCGGCAGGATTTCCCTGAAAGTGGTGCCGTAAATATCCCAAACGGTAAGAAAGAGTCCGCACACGATCGGTCCGACGATGAATCCGATCGGACCGAAGAGGAACAGTCCGCCAAGAGTGCCAATCAAAATGAGAAGGTCCGGCATTTTCGCGTCTCTGCCGACAAGCATTGGCCGCAGGAAATTATCGACAGTGCCAACCACAGCGGCGCACCACGCCGCCAGCAAGGTGGCCGTTAGATACTGTCCCGTTACAAAGAGAATGATAACTGCCGGCACCCACACCAGGGCGGCACCGATCCCGGGGATGATCGAAAGAATTGTCATGATCGTTCCCCACAGAGCCGCTCCTTCGATTCCCGCTACCCAAAACGCGATGCCGGCCAACGCGCCTTGAATGATGCCAATTACCAGCGTCCCTTTGACGGTCGCTCGTGTAATCGAGGCGAACTGGGTGAGCATTCGCGTCTCGTCCTCATCGCTTAACGGAGTGTAATAAAAAATGCGTTCAAGAATTTTGTCGCCGTCTCTGAAAAAGAAAAACATGGCGTACAGCATCACAAACAAATTGAGGAGGAACGCGGCCGTCGTGGCAGTCATGCGCGAGGCGAAACCGACAAGAAACGCACCGGTCGTTTTGGCGGCGTTGCCGACCTGTTCCAGCAATTGCTCCTGGCTGGGCATGTATTTAGCCAGTGCAGGAAATCTTTGCACCACCCACTCCTGCACATTGAAGGTGGTAGCGGCGCCAAGGTGCTGACTCAGCCAAGGGATCGCCTGGTCACTCATCGTCAGCGCCTGTTGCAGAACGATCCCTAAAAATGCGCTGACGGGCCCAAGGCCGAGAACGAGCAATACCAACAAGGTGACTGCTGCACCCAGTGATCGGCGGCCACCCAGCAGCCGAGTAATCCAGCGGTAGAGCGGATGAAACAATCCAGCGAGTAACGCGCCGAGAAGAAGCGGTTTGAAGAACGGCCACGTGACGGCCAAAAACAACGCTGTAACTGCCACGACGAGCAACAAGACAAAAGCCGTGCGCAAATTCGTGCCGCTTATGGTTGACGGTTCCATGGGTCGGCTCCGATACCTCTAACGAGGCTAATCGCAGATTTGCCTGATTACATCGTTTCCTTCAACCCTCGGTCAAGCTGGTTGCAGCAACGGCCCGAGAAAACTTGACAACTCGCCATGCGCTTTGCGCGCAAAAGCGCTCCAATCGGTTCAGGCGCCCGTTTGCCTTCGAAGGTGTCGCGAAGTATCGCTCATTCTCGCGGCGCGTATTTCTCGAACTTCGGCAGTTTAGGATCCATCGCGTCCCATGGTTGCGCGTCCGACGTCCAAATTTCGTGCTGCGGTTTGTACAAACTCGGATCATCCAAAGTCCCAGCTGCGATGCCTTGTCCGAAATCTGTCTTACCCCCAAACAATCGCGAACCACATTCCGGACAAAAACCGCGTACATTGTCGCCCATCATTTCACTGGTTGTGCCGAAGTATTTCGGCGTGCCCTTGGTAATCTTGAACGCGTTCGCCGGGACGTAAAAAACAGGAGTGTACGCTCCGCCGGTTGTTTTCTGGCAGTCGCGACAGTGACAATTGAACGTCACAATTGGTTCCGCTGTAACTTCATAACGAATCGCGCCGCAGGCGCAGCCACCGGTAATCGTTTTCATTTGTAACTCTCTAAACTAATGAAAATATTTTCTGAGCAACGACCTTGGACAATCCGTCAAGCCGCGACGGTTTTGGCTGTCCCATACCGCTTCGCCGATCGGGTTTTCGCCTTCAATGCTTCCGTTTCGCGATTCCGTGGCGGCGCATTGGTCACTAGCGATTCAAGAAGATGATGCGCGGCATGGGCCACGTCATCCACCGCGCGATTGAATGCTTCTTCGTTTGCGCGCGATGGCTTTGTAAATCCGGAAAGCTTCCGAACAAATTGGAGCGATGAGGCGCGAATCTCGTCATTCGTTGCTAGTGGTGAAAAATTATGCAGGGTCTTGATGGCTCGACACATGCCTGACACTCAACCTTCAGCTCTCAACCCTCAACTGTTTTGACTTTGTTCATGTCCGTCGTTCCGGATACTGTGGAAGATCATCGGTGATCGTATCCCATGGCGCGCGATCGGCGACGAACGTATGAAATTGCGGCCGAATTTCGGGATCATCATCGAACGCGCCCATCCGAATCGATACCTGCGGGCCGTCCGGCCAATCGCCGCCGAATAAACTTGAACCGCAATTTGAACAGAACGCTTTTACTGCGCCTTCGCCTTTTCCATAGACCTTGATCAGATCCTTGCCTTGAAGCAGACGGAACTGCGCGCGCAACACACGTGCCTGAGTGCAAACGGCCGTTCCGGAATGCTTGCGGCAACGTTCGCAATGACAGTGGCTCGCTTGAACGAATGGCGAATCAACTTCAAACCGCACGCCACCACACAGACAACTCCCGCGAATGATTTTGCTCATTCACGACTCTCAACAATCAAATATCAACTCTCAACTTGAGCCGACTCGAAAGATTCACTTCGCAATGCAAACGTTTTTTGGCTCGGTGAAGAAACGCAGCGCTTCTTCACCCCCTTCGCGGCCAACACCGCTTTGTTTCATGCCGCCGAAAGGAACGCGGAGATCGCGGACTAGCCAGCAATTTACCCAGACCGTGCCGGTGTTGATTCCCTCGGCGACGCGATGGGCGCGGCTTAGGTTTTGCGTCCAGACGCTCGACGAGAGGCCGTATTCGACATCATTGGCGTGATTGATCACTTCTTCTTCGCTGTCGAAGGGCGTGATTGTTACGACCGGGCCGAAAATTTCTTCTCGATTTGTGCGGCACGAAACCGACAGTCCGGTAATGACCGTCGGCTGGAAAAAATAACCTTCGCGGCAACGTTCGTTAGGCGCTTGCGGCGCAGAACCGCCGAGCGCGATTTTACCGCCTTCTTTCTGCGCGAGATCGACATAGAACTTTACTTTTTCAAGCTGCGCCTTGTTCACGATCGCGCCCTGCTCGGTCTTTTCATCCAGCGGATCGCCCAGGCACAACTGTGCCGTTCTTTCGAGGAAGCGCTCGACGAAATCCTTGTAAGCCGATCGCTCGACAAACACGCGCGACCCGCACAAGCAGACCTGTCCCTGGTTTGCGAATGATGAACGCACGCTGCCGGCGATGGCGGCGTCGAGGTCGGCATCGGCGAAAATGATGTTTGGATTTTTGCCCCCAAGCTCGAGCGACACCTTTTTGAACAACGGCGCGCACGCTTCGGCGACTTTCCGCCCTGTCGCGGTACCGCCGGTAAACGAGATGGTGTTGATCTTCGGATGAGCCGTAATCGCCGAGCCGACATTCGGCCCCGTGCCGTGAACGACGTTGAGAACTCCGCTTGGCAGACCGGCTTCACGCGCGATTTCGCAGAGCATGTTAGCCGTCATCGGCGTTAACTCGCTCGGCTTTGCGATGGCGGTGTTTCCGACAGCGATGGCCGGCGCGATTTTCCAACTCAATAAATAGAGCGGCAGGTTCCACGGCGAAATCAGTCCGGCGATGCCGCGTGGCTGTCGCAGTGTGTAGTTGAACGCCACGTTGTCGGTGATGTGCGCTTCCGATTCCGTGTGCAAAATCGCCGTGGCAAAGAATCGGAAGTTCGCGACCGCGCGCGGAATATCCAATGAGCGTGCCAGCGAAATCGGTTTGCCAGTATCTATGGACTCAGCGCGCGAGAATTTCTCCAGATCGCGCTCGATCAACTCGGCAATTCGCAGCAGAAAGTTCGACCGTTCGGCTGCGGTTTTTTTTGACCATTCGCGGAAGGCTTTCTCCGCTGCGGCCACCGCAAGATCAACGTCGCTTGCGTCGCTATCGGCTACCTGCGAATACGGCTTACCTGTGGCCGGTTCGACGTTGTCGAGATATCGGCCACTGATCGGTTCGACGAATTCGCCGTTGATAAAATTTTGAATTTGAAATGGCTCGGGGCGCATGGTGGAGCGAAACGTAAACCTTCGTCGTCAACATCAAACGTTCAACGAGGAAAAATTGTTCTGGCTATCGATAGCACGTCGATGTAAAGGACTCCCCCCAGAAACACTCCCATGAAAAAATCTTCACTATTGCTTGCTGGCCTCATTCTGTCTGTTCTGACCTTAGCCTTCGGAACGAATCACGGATTCAACGAAGCATTTGGTCCGTTGTTTCATCCGGCCCCCAATGTTCGGCCGCCTGTGGGGCCTGCGCAGGGCCTCGATTCGCTTCACCGTTGGAATGTGATCGCAATCAACGCCAGCGGTCTCGATCATACTCCGGTCGCGCCCGGAGAGAACCGCGTTTTCGGTGAACAGCTGGGACCCGGGCGGTCCAGCCGGGCGATGGCGATTGTTCACATCGCAATGTTCGATGCGCTTGATGCGGTCGGCGGCGGTTACACCAGTTATACCGGAACGCAGGCCGCCTCTGGTTCCGTATCTGTGGACGCGGCTATCAGCCAGGCTGCGCGCGACACTCTGGCGGCGATGTTTCCGTCGCAAACGCCGACTTTTAATGCCTACCTGGCGGAAGATTTGGCTCGTGTCACGAACGGGCAGCAAAGAGCAAGGGGGATCGATTTAGGGCAACGGACGGCTGCCGCCATTTTGGCGATGCGTCTCAATGATGGTTCGCAAATCCCCGAGCCGGTCGTCGGAGTCGATTATTTCACGAGCGATCTACCCGGCCACTGGCGGCAGGATCCAATAAGCCTGATCCCGCTCGCGTTGGGCACGCATTGGGGCGAGTGCATCCCCTTTGTCGTCAACTCGCCGACGCAATTCCGCGCGCCGCCGCCGCCCGATATGACCAGCGCGGCTTACACCGCCGCATACAACGAAGCGAAAAACTTGGGTGGCGATGGGATCACTACAGCGACGCAGCGCACGGAAGAGCAAACATTTATCGGCACTTTCTGGGCGTATGATGGCACCCCGAGCCTGTGCGCGCCTCCAAGGCTCTATAATCAGATTACAGTACAGATTGCCGACCAAAGGGGATTGAACAGCATTCAATTCGCGCGCCTGCTCGCCTTGGTAAACGTTGCCATGGCGGACGCCGGAGCGAACATTTGGGAATCGAAATACCATTATGATTTTTGGCGCCCAATCACTGGCATTCGTGAATCCGATCGGGGCACTGGGCCCACACATCTGGGCGATGGCAATCCTGACACGATTGGCGATCGTCGCTTTATGCCGCTAGGAGCACCCGCCAGCAATCTCACCGGCCCGAACTTCACGCCGCCGTTTCCAGCCTATCCCTCTGGTCATGCTGGGTTCGGCGGCGCGCTCTTCGAGGTGATGCGTCGGTTTTATGGCACCGATAACATTGCGTTCACGTTCGTTTCCGACGAGTTCAATGGGCAGACCCGGGACCACAATGGGAACATCCGTCCTTATCGGCCGCGCAGTTTTTCAAATTTGTCGCAGGCCGAGGAGGAGAACGGCCAGAGCCGAATTTATCTTGGCATTCACTGGTCTTTTGACAAGACGGAGGGAATCGCCCTTGGTCGCAGCGTGGGCGATTACGTGTTCGATCACGCTTTCACACCCATTCATCCTTAGTTTGGAAAGTAGGCGTGCTGCTTCGGTGCGTGTGAGCTCTCGGGTCTCCTGTTTTTAATTGTAGCCGTCGTAAATCGTCGGTTTGGCCGTTTGAATGTGTCGGTCGATTAGCGTGCAGAACTCATCCGTGTGCCAGTGTTTTCGTGTGGCCCACCATGTTTGAAAGCCGGGATACGCCACCGTGTCGGCGATTGTGCGCTCATATCCCCGCCATAATCGCTTGTCGAGCGTTCCGTCCAGCACGTTAAGATAGAGACTGTTGGCAAACGAGCCGCGTTTGGCCTAACGAACCTCGCTCGTAAATGGACATTCTGATCCGACCGTTCCGACGAGGGCTGTGGCGCGGCGTTTGACACGAGGTTGACTTAGCCGCGGGCATCCTGCCTGCCGTAGCTTCCGCTGCTAGGAAGCTGCAAAGTAACAACGGTGTTACTTTTGGGACACGGCCGCGCGACGTCGCTCATTTCGATTCCCGGGTGTGAAATCAATTACCAGATTCACAGCGTCGTTAGCTGGGAATCCGACATCGCGCACTGGGAAACTAAAGACATCGAAAGGAAACTCACGATGAATGCTCAAAAATGTTCAAATCTCGCCCTGCACCTGACGTGCACCTTCCTCGCAGCTCTTTTTGGGCTGCCGTTCATGTTAAACGCGCAAGGCCCAAGCCTAGTCGACCCGAATTTGCGCGTGCGCACTGTAGTCGAAAATCTGGAACAACCTACCAGTATGGCATTCATTGGCACCAACGACCTGCTCGTGCTGGAGAAAGCTACAGGCAAGGTCAAGCGGGTTGTGAATGGCACGGTGACTGCCACCGTGCTGGATTTGGCAGTGAATTCCTTCTCTGAACGCGGTCTGCTGGGCATTGCGCTTCATCCAGACTTCCCTTCCAACCCGAGTGTCTATCTTTACTGGACTGAAAGCTCCACTGGTGCTGACTCAATCTTATCCCAAGACGTAGAGCTATTGGGCAATCGGGTCGACAAGTTCATCTGGGACGGATCCATGCTCACCCAGGACGGGAATATGATCCACCTCCGCGCGTTTCAAGAAGATGCGGGTCAAGCACCACGAGGCAATCACGATGGTGGCGTGATTCGTTTTGGCTCTGATGGCAAGCTTTACATCTACATGGGCGACAATGGCCGCCGTGGGCAGATGCAGAACCTGCCCGATGGACATGGCTGCAACGCTCCGCCGTGTACGGGGATTCCCCAGGGAAATCTTCCCGACGATCAGTTCGGCGGACCCGAGCCCGACAACGCGCACCTCACGGGCGTGATTCTGCGATTGAACGATGATGGCACAACGCCCAGCGACAATCCATTTGTGCTGGCTGGCGAAGTACGCGGCGGTGAAGCCGGCGCGAACCTACAGAAAGTATTCGCTTACGGCATCCGCAACGGCTTCGGCATGGCTTTCGATCCCTTCTCAGGAAATCTGTGGGAGGCGCAGAACGGTGATGACTCGTTCACCGAACTGAACTTGGTGGAAAAGGCCACGAACTTGGGCTGGGTTCAGATCATGGGACCAGTCTCGCGCCTTGCCCAATTTAAGGGAATCGAAACCAGCCCCGAGTTTTTCGGCCTGCAACAAATCCGCTGGCCGCCCACGAACATCGCGGACACGTCTGACGAGGCGCTCGCGCGGCTGTTCATGGTCTTCGACGGTGGCGACCAGGTCGCAGCGGGGTTGATTGGAAGTCAAGAGGTGCCACCCGTTATGACGGACGCTGGCGCCACGGCCCATTTCGTATTGAACCCCGATGGAAGCCTTTCCTTTGAACTTAGGGCGACGGGGCCAATCCAAAACGCCACGGCGGCACACGTCCATCTTGGCGGCCGCGGCCAGAACGGGCCCGTCGTGCTCTTCCTGTTCTCCAATCCTGCTGGTCAGGATTTCCAGCCGGGAGACCTGATCTCCAGCGGAACCGCGCACGACTCAGATGTGATCCCCCGGCCGGGTTTTACTCCTACGATTGCGAACTTGGTCAACCGGATGCGCCAGGGCCGCACTTATTCCAACCTGCACACCACAGCATTTCCCGGCGGCGAGATTCGCGGACAAAACATCGTCAGCGACCGCGCGCCGGTTTCTCGCTACAGCGACCCCGAGTTCAGTTGGAAATTTGAAGTCGCACCGGCGGCCCTTGGATTCATCAGCAGCCGCGCGCTCGGGCCACAGTATCAGGGTGACATGATTGTCGGCGCGGCGCGGACCACCCTCCTGGGAGGAAACTTGTTCCGCTTCGATCTCGCTGGCAACCGTCGTAAGATCGCCGTTAATGATCCACGACTGGAAGATCGCGTCGCCGACAACCTCACCAAGTTCGACATCACCGAGAGTGAAAGCCTGTTGTTTGGAACTAACTTCGGCGTCGGCACCGACATTCACACTGGACCTAACGGAAATCTCTTCGTCGTCTCGCTGTCGAACGGCGCAATCTACGAGATTCTCCGCCGGGAATAACGACAAATCTGCTTCCGTTTACCGCTGTGTCGCGTCCGCTGTGAAAAGGACGCGACCAGCGGAAGTTGGTAGTCCGGTGAGGGAGGGATTCGAACCCTCGGTAGCCTTTTGGGCTACGGCGCTTTAGCAAAGCGCTGCTTTCGACCACTCAGCCACCTCACCAAAATTTGTAGCCACGGTCGCGCCAACTGCCTTCGCTTCAAGGCTTCGGCATGGCAACAGGCGCGTGACTACGGCCGCGAGTCGAGAATATCGCGAAGAATCAGGCTTTTCCAATCTGCAATTTGGAGCTGCCGACACGGACTTCGCCGCGTGCTCGCGATTTTCATCGGAGTTGCCAATCGTCGAGTTGATGAGGCGTGCAGAATAGAATCCTGTAGGGGAAGCTGCTAGCTTCCTTTCCAGAGGTGAGACGCCGACGGCATCTCCTACAGAAATGATTTCCGAAGAACAAGCGCGCCTGCGGATCTTGGAGAAAATAAGTCCGCTGGATGAACGAGCAGTTGCAATCGCAGACGCGCTCGATTGCTTTGCAGCCGGGGATTATTTCGCCCGGCTGCCGCTGCCCGCGTTCGATAATTCGGCAATGGACGGTTACGCAGTGGTGGCGAGCTCATGCAAAAAAGGCGGGCGGCTACGCGTGATTGGAGAGCAACCTGCCGGTCCTGATCAAAAACTGCGAGTCAGTGGTGGCGAAACCGTCCGGATTTTTACCGGCGCGCCTGTTCCTCAAGGGGCAGACGCGATCGTGATGCAGGAAGATGTTATCCGCCACGGCACTGACATCAGCGTGAACGTGGATGTCAAAGCTGGCGAGTTCATACGCCAGCGTAGCTGCGATTTAACGGAGGGACAGATGATTTTGGCCAGAGGCGAACGAATCCGCGCAGCGACGGTTGCCTTACTGGCGTCGCAGGGTTTTGCCAATGTGATGGTTGGCGGCAAAGCAACTGCGGCAGTCATTTCCACGGGCGACGAGCTGGTGAAACCGGGCGACGAACTTGAGGCAGGCCAAATTTACGACAGCAATTCCGTGTTGCTCAGTGCGCTTCTGCTGCAGTGCGGTGTGAGCGCGACAGCCGTGGAACATTGTCGCGATGATCGGCAATCGTTAGGCGATGCGATCAAACGCGGAATGAAAAATCACGTCCTCATCATTAGCGGCGGCGTTTCGGTCGGGGAACATGATTTAGTGAAGGAAGCATTGCGGGAGCTCGGAGCGAAGATCGAAATCTGGCGCGTGGCCGTTAAACCGGGAAAGCCATTTTTATTTGGATGGTTTGAGAGCGAAACAGTTGATTCGGAAGGCGAGACGCCCGTCGGCCCGACAGGCACGATGCCTGTGCTACACAAGTGCTTCGTGTTTGGACTGCCCGGAAATCCCGTGTCGGCGTTCGTGACGTTTTTACAGTTCGTCCGGCCGGCGATTTTGAGAATGATGGGCGCAACGAACCTCGATCTGCCGCAGGTTCCGGCGAAGTTGGCGGTTGGCCTAACGAACGACGGCGGTCGACCGCATTACATCCGCGGGAGACTCGAACACGGAAAGTTCACGCCGATCGGTCGTCAGGAATCCCACGCGCTTTTTGGTTTGAGCCAGGCAAATGCGTTGCTGCGGGTCGGGGTCGGTCAGTCGTTGAAAGCAGATGAAATTGTTGATGTTCAAATCTGGGATTGAGTGAGACATGAATGGCGCTGTCATGTTGAGTTGAGCGAAACATCTCTGGCTATTTCTGAGGATCGCTAAAGAAACTCAGAGATTCTTTGCTGCGCTCAGAATGACATTCATTAATGGCTTATGGCTGCTCGCGAATCTCCTTCGCCTGCGCAGGATTGACAGATTACGCGCGCGTTTCTAGTTTTATCGCCTTGAACACGGGGCCGGTTACCGCGCTTGCACGAACTCCGACGGATCAAACTCGTGGGGATGCCGAACGGCTTTCCCACATCATTTTAGAAATGCAGCGCTGTTTTCTGCTGCACCTGTCCAAGGAACTCGCGCCGGGCAACGTTTCCTTCCCCCAATTTTTTCTTCTCGCGTATCTCGACCGCAAGGAAGTGCTCAGCATGTCGGAGATCGCGAAGAAAATGGGTCACACTACGGCTGCGGCGAGCGGTCTCGTCGCGCGTCTGGAAAATCTTCGGTACGTGATGCGCTCGGCCGCGCGAGATGACCGCCGTAAAGTGATGGTCTGTATCACGCCGAAGGGCTCGGCGCTCGTCCGCCGAATTCGTGAGGAAATGGTTGGCAACGTTATGAAAATACTGAATCACCTCACACCGGACGAGCAAAAGGCGTGGCTGCACATTTACAGCAAAATTTACGACTATTGTCAGTCGAAATGATTTTGCTTTGGCTGGCGGGAATGCTATCAGACTGCGTTGAATCCATTCGCCGGCTTTTGTGCGTCTAATCGCTAACTCTGTATGACAAGATTCTTTCTAGGGATAGTCGCAACGTTCGTGATTCTTGGTCAGCCGGGTTTTGCCGGCACCGAGGGAATGTACCGCGGCGAAACAGGGTCAGGAGGCAGAGTGCCGACCTTTACTCTGAACCAAGCCATTCTGACGGCACTGCAGCGTAACCCTACTCTTCTCAACGCAGAGCAGGAGATCAAACGAACCAGAGGCGTGATTATTCAGGTACGCGCGCAGGCGCTGCCGCAGATCAATGCAAATGCGAATTTCCAATGGACCGATCCGAACCTCACTGGCGCGCGCGTGCTCGGCAACACGACTACAACAACGGGATTTACACCCGCCGCGGCCGCCGCGTCCCTGATGGAAGGACTGCCGTCGCAGGTCGGCGATGTTCGTGCGCCACTGGCGGCTCCGACGCCAGCGCCTGTCAGGAATATTGAAGCGAGCGATATCTCCTACGCCATCAGTGTTACCGGGACGCAGCTCATTTTTAACGGCACAACTTTTAATCAGATCCGGGGCACGTTTTTTCAACGTGACAGCGCCTACTTCGCGTTCCGCAATGTTTTGGATCAACTGATCTCCATCGTGAAAACCCAGTTTTACCAGATCATCGTCAATCGCGAGCTCGTTAGCGTGAACGAGGAAAACGTGCGCCTTTTGGAAGCTCAGTTGAAGGATCAGCAAAATCGTTTTGAAGCGGGAACAGTTCCACGATTCAACGTGCTGCAAGCAGACGTGCAGCTGCACAATCAAATTCCGCAACTAATTACTGCTCAGAATAACTTGCGCATATCGAAGTTGCAGCTGGCCAAAACTCTTGGCCTCGATTTCCAGCGGCGACGTGGTGATAGCCCGCCGCTGGAAGTGATTGGTGACATGCCGTACATCCCGCGAAGTATCGAACTCGTCGAGGCGATTGAGTTGGGCAAACAGCGACGAGCGTTCCTAAAGCAAGCTCGGGCAAACGTCTTGAACCAGCTCCAACAAGTGCGCGCGGCAGCAGGCCAGTGGCTTCCCAATATCACTACGACCGGTGGCGGCGAATGGGTCAGCTCACCGATCAACTCGAGCTGGCATGATATTTCAAAAGGTTGGACCGCACTGGTCCAGGGCAGCGTGCCAATCTGGGACAGCGGCGCGATCGCCGGTCAGGTCATCCAGCAACGCGCACTTCTTTCCGAAGCAAAGATCACGTACGACGACGACGTCCGGCAGGTCGAGTTGGAGATACAGCAGGCCTACTCAAATTTGCAGCAGAACCGCGAGCTCATCCAAAGCCAGGAGAAAAACGTCGAGCTGGCTGAGGAAGCAGTGCGTCTGGCAAAGGCGCGGCTTGATGCGGGCGCGGGAGTTCAGTTGGATGTGCTGAACGCGACGGTGCAATTACTCACAGCGCAGTCGACGCGTTTACAGGCGCTGTTCGGATACAACTCATCGCTTGCTGAATTCGATCGCGCTACCGGTGCACAGAGCACCTACTCGGAGATGTTTGCCAATCTCCTACTACACCGGTAGCGACGTGGATGCGATGGGCAAGCCGAAGGAAACCGGCGAAGAACGCATTACGACTACGACGCGAAGGACCAGCTCGAAGTAGACAATATTCAAGCTAGGGAGAGCGCTTGAATGGAGTCGGCGCGCCCTCGCGCCGCTCTGGTAGCGGCGCCGTTCTACTTCGACGCGCCGAGGGTGCCGCGGTTCCATTGACTGCACCCGGCAGATTTGACATTTGGGGCCGCAGATTCGGAATTTTCAATAATGCAATTGCCCTTCGAACAATTTCCTGCGCTAAGCGCGATCAAAATTTGTCGTCACGTTTTCGCGCAAAGAATTCCCGGCATCGACGTCTCACATGATAAAGCCGAAGTGCTGGAGCGGCTCGATGCCGCACATCGCGAAATTCGCAACGCAACTGGCTTTGGCGATTGGCCGCTGTTCACCGCCCAACAGATCCACGGAAACAAAATCGCCGTGATCGACGAGGTAGGGTCGGCGCTCCGCGCCGACCGCGGACGCCGCGGAGCGGCGTCCCTACCAGGCCGCGAATTTCCCGCGTGCGACGGCATTATCACCAATCAACGCAGCGTCGCGCTTCGTCACAAACGCGATCAGACAAATGATTGAACGCTTCGGATCCGATCCCGCGAACATGGTCGTGCAACTCAGTCCCTGCATTCGCCCACCCCACTACGAAGTCGATTTTGCCGCCGAAATCATCCGGCAATGCCGCGCGCTCGGCGTTCAACACATCCACGACTCCGGCACGTGCACTGCCTGTGATCTGGGTCGCTACTACTCCTACCGCGCCGAGAAAGGAAAAACCGGGCGGATGCTTGCCGTCCTCGGCCTCGATTGAACAACCGCGAATTAGACGAAAAAATGTTCGCCTTTAATTATGAATTTTCGTCTAATTCTCGTTAGACCGCATGCTCGCGCCTAGCATCGCCAACAAGTCGCTCGCAGAGCTAAACGCGCTCGGGCCTTACGGGGATGCCGATTCGCATATCGGCGAGCAGATTCGCGCGCTTAGTCACAAGCCACTTCGAGAGTTCAGCTCGGAGGATCTCGCGTTTTTGCTTCGGCAGAGCGCAGGTTTGCAGTTTGTCGTTCCGCTCGCGTTGGAGAGGCTCCGCGTTCATCCGCTTACTCATCGAGATTACTATCCTGGTGTCCTGCTCGTCGCGGCACTGGGCGTTGATCAGACCTTCTGGCGTCAGCACACGCACTGGCGCGCCGAGCTTGATGAGATTGCACAGCGCACGCTTGCGAGCCTTCGCGGACGCAGTCACAAGGCACAAGACAAGTTCCACATGTCACTCGATGCACTCGCAAAAGCTTATGATACGTTTGCTGCTGCCACGTCTGCGGTCTAGCCAAGCGCTGCAGCCAACCGGCGGCCGTTCCGATGACTAGCTTTCAGATGACTTCAACATCCACATTCCAGATCATGCTCGCTCTCGCCGCCGGTGGCTGAGCTTGTTCTCGTTAGACCTCGAGGACGCTAGTCAGTCCCTGAAATTTTTAAAGTTTGTGGCGACACCGAAGTCGCGAGCGCGCACGAACTGAATCACGGCTTGCAGGTCGTCTTTCTTTTTTCCTGTGACGCGAATTTGGCGGTCCTGCAACTGGCTTTGCACTTTGAATCCATGTGATTTGATCGCCTGGATAATTTCTTTGGCTTTGTTGCCTTCGAGGCCTTGCTTGATCTTCAATTCCTGCCGTGCGTGGCCGACGGATGAGATCGCGGGTTCTTCCTGATCGACATTCCGCAAATCCACACCGCGCCTGGACAGCTTGCCAATGACGATTTCACGTAGCGCTTTCAAGTGCGCTCCATCGTCGGCGATCAAAATAATTTTGTCCGGTTCAGGAATGATTTCGGTCTTTGCGTCTTTCAAATCGAACCGGGTAGCAAGCTCTTTGCGCGCCTGATTTAACGCGTTATCGATTTCCTGCTTGTCCACTTCTGAGACGATGTCGAACGAAGGCATGGCTTTGAATTTCGGATTTCAGATTTCAAATCTCAAATCTGCTTAGCGAGAAATTCCCGGTCATGGATTTGCCTCCGCGATTTTGATGTTTCCCTTCTCGACTCGAACGTTGATTGTCGCGGAGCCTCCCCCGTTGACTATCTGATCGATCTTCATCTCACTGCCGGAGGAATGCGCGGAGACTGAGAGATTATTGAAATCATTTGCGATTTTTCCGTGTGCAGCGCGGGCGAGGAGATGGAAGGCTGCTTCGCTGGGCAACCAGACCCACGCGTTTCCCTGAATCATGGTCGCCCGAGCCGAAAACTTTTGCGCTTCCCACCAGTCGTATGACACCGCGAGTATGCCGCGCTTCACTGTAAGATCCAGGTTTGTAAAACAGTTCCGGGCGGAAATCCGGCCGTCGTTTAAACGTGCGCGTACTTCTGGGCCGC
>WNFV01004122.1_pt1 | contig 18215 bp, 16 predicted proteins | sample 5400101 | NCBI WGS metagenome assembly WNFV01 (sample SAMN13153361, study PRJNA577476) | soil metagenome | isolation source: 115 cm soil or saprolite under grassland replicate 1 | place: USA:California | collected 2016-06-15
AGGCCGACCTGTGGCCTATGCGCGGGGGAAGGGGCGTCAGGGGAAACCGGGAGGTTTCCCCTGTGTTTCTCCTCAGGGGTGGTGGCGATCGCATTGCCACCAGTCATGCCGTCACTGCCGGCCGCGCGGCCAGCTGCTCACCCCATTTGGCCCGCTTCACGAACTGGCCAGCGCCAGGCTGCGCGACGAGCTCGTCGTTCTCCACGATCACCTGACCGCGCACCATCACGACCTCAGGCGCGCCCACGACCTGGGTGCCCTCGAAGAGGTTGTAGTTGACGTTCGAATGGTGCGTGTCGGCCGAGATCGTCAGCGGCTTCTCCGGATCCCAGACGACGATGTCCGCGTCCGACCCCGGCGCGATCGTTCCCTTGCGCGGGTAGAGGCCGAACAGCTTCGCCACGTTCGTGGAGGTCAATTCCACAAAACGCGTCAGCGGGATGCGGCCCTCGCGCACGCCGAACGTGTACAGCATGTGCAGCCGGTTCTCGATACCGGGCCCGCCGTTCGGCACGTTCTGGAACTCCTCCCCGTTGATCCCCTTCTGCTCGGGCCACTTGAAGGGGCAGTGGTCGGTTGAGACGACCGAGAGCACGTCCGCGCCGAGCGCCTTCCAGAGATATTCCTGCTGCTCCTTCGGCCGGGGTGGCGGCGTATAGATGTACTTGCCACCTTCGAAGCCGGGCTGGTCGAGCGCCGAGTCGTCGACGAAGAGGTACTGGGTGCAGGTCTCGCCGTGGACGTCCCAGTCCTTCTCGCGCGCGAGCGCGATCGGCTCGACCGACGGCTGGCACGAGACGTGCACGACGTAGAGCGGCGCGCCGGCGATCCTCGCGAGCTGGATCGCCCGGTTCGTTGCCTCGGCCTCCGTCTCCATCGGCCGCGTCCGCGCGTGCCAGATCGGCGCGGTCTTGCCCTCGGCGACGGCTCGCTTGACGATGATGTCGATCGCGTCGCCGTTCTCGGCGTGCACCATGATCATCGCGCCGCTCTCGGCGGCGGTTTCCATCGCCTTGAAGAGCGTCTCATCGTCGACCATGACGGCGCCCTTGTAGGCCATGAAGAGCTTGTACGAGGTGATGCCCTCGTCGGGTAGCTTCGCGAGGTCCTCGAGCGTGCCGCCCTCGCGCAGGTCGGTGACGCCGATGTGGAAGCCGACGTCGATCACCGGCTTGCAGCGGTCGATCTTCTCGTGGTAATTCTCGAGCGCCTGCGAGAACGACGTCCCCGGCGCCTGCATGCAGAAGTCGACGAGCGTGGTCGTGCCGCCGAACGCGGCCGAGACCGTGCCGGACGTGAAGTCGTCGCACGTGGTCGTCCCGCCGAAGAACATCTCGATGTGTGTGTGCGGGTCGATCGCGCCCGGCATGACGAGCTTTCCGGTCGCGTCGATCGTCTTGTCGGCGAGGATGTCGACGGACTCGCCGATCAGCGTGACGGTCCCGTTCTCGATGTAGACGTCCCCGACGTAGTCGTCGGCCGCAGTGACGATGCGGCCTCCCTTGATCAGGACAGACATCTGCGCGTTACCCCCTTCCGGGCTGAACGTGTTGGGTTGTATACAACTTCCTCGCGGGCGCGGGGTCAACCGGCGTGCGGAGGTGCCAGTCGGTGCCCTGCTGGTAGGCGTCGGCGGCCCGAAGCGGGATGCCGTCCTCCCCGTGCCGACCCCAGAGCGCGAGCCCCACCGGGAGCCCCGCGGCGAAGCCGCAGGGGACGGCCGTGACCGGCAGGCCGAGCAGCGCCGCCGGCGAGTTGTAGGGGATCAGCTGCAGGCGGTAGTCCGGAGGGATCGCGTCGAGCCGCGGCGCCGTGGTCGGCATCGCGGGCGCGACGAGCACGTCGTACTCGCCGAGCTCGCGTTCGAACTCCTGCCGCGCCCAGCGGCGGGCGCGGAGGCCGGTCACGTAGGCGGTCGGCGGCAGGAAGAGGCCCGCGAGCAGCCGGGCCCGGACGTCGGGCCCGTAGTCGGCGAGGCGCGTGCGGAGCCACTGGCCGTGCGCCGCCGTCGCCTCGGGGAGCATGACGAGCTGCGTGATCGTCTCGATCTCCTCGTGCAGGGGAATCTCGACCTGCTCGAGCCGGCCGGGAAGGTGGCGCATCGCCGCCTCGCACGCGCCGGCGACCTCGGGGTCGGCGCGCTCGAACAGGCTCGTCACGACGCCGATCCGCAGCTCGCGGGCGGCCTCCGGCAATGGCCGGTCCGCGATCAGCTCGAGGATCCGCCGGCACTCCGCAGCAGAGCGCGCGAGCGGGCCGACAGTGTCGAGGCTCCACGACGTCGGGAAGACGCCGTCATTCGGGACGAGGCCGGTGCTCGGCCGGTGCCCCGTGACGCCGCAGTACGCAGCCGGGATGCGGACGGAGCCGGCCGTGTCGGTGCCGAGCGCGGCGTCCACGAGCCCGGCCGCGACCGCCGCGCCGCTGCCGCCGCTCGAGCCGCCGGTGGTGTGCTCCGGGTTCCAGGGGTTCAGCGCCGGCCCGAAGTGCGGGCTGTTAGTAAGCGCGCCGTAGGCGAACTCGTGGCTGTTGAGCTTGCCGACGATCGCCGCGCCTGCGGCGCGGAGGCGCGCGACGCACGTCGCGTCCCGCTCGGGAACGCGGTGGAGGATCCTCGACGCCGCCGTCGTCGGCATGCCGGCCACGTCGATCACGTCCTTGACGCCGACGGTGGGTTCGCCCTCCTCCCACTCCACGTGCAGGAACGCGTTGAACTCGTCGATCACGGCTGCATCTCCGGCGGCAGCCGCTCCTCGATTGCCTCAAGCGCGGGCAAGATCCGCGTCAGGAAGTCGAGCACGCCCTCGAGGTCCTCGTCGGTCGGCAAAACGCCCTGCAAAACCGCGATTTCCCGCAGCCGCTCGACGGAGTTAGACTCGGACGACATGCCTGTGTATGAGTACCGCTGCGAGCAGTGCCAGGAGCGCTTCGAGGAGTTCCTTTCGAGCTCGACGAAGCCGGCGCCTCCGTGCCCCAAGTGCGGCGCCGCGGACCCGACGCGTCTGCTCTCGAGCATCAACACCGAGTGGCAGCCCGGGGATGTCGCCTGGGACCGCGTTGGCCGTAGCTGGGACTAGTCGCATCTAGTCGGGATCTGCGCAGCGCGGTTCGCGATTGACTTGATTCGCATGTCGCCCTCCTGTTGGCTTCCGCCAGGCGATTAAGTCAGACATCCGAGCCGCGGACAAGGAGGGTCGATGCCGTTCGCGCAGATCGATGACGAGGTCCGGCTCTACTACGAGCTCACGGGGCCCGAGGACGGGCCGGTAGTGCTCCAGTTCGGCGGCGGCCTCTTCGGCCGCCACAACTTCGGGCTTGTAAACGACGGCTTCCGGGAGCGCGGGTTCCGGCTGCTGAGCTTCGACGCGCGCGGCTACGGGGCGTCGTCGTGCCCACGCGAGCAGTACACCATCGAGGGCTGGGCCGCGGATGGCGTCGCGCTGCTCGACGCCGTCGGTCTCGAGCGCGTCCTCGTCCACGGCACCTCGATGGGCGGGATGATCGCGATCGCGTTCGTGGCGAAGTACCCGGATCGTGTGCTCGCCGGCTGCGCCGACGTCGCGTTCGCGAAGCCGGACCTGTACCGGCGGACGCTCTTCCGCGTGTGGCGGCGGATGGCCGAGTCGATGCCGTGGGACGAGTTCTCCGACCACGTGACGACGCAGGCGGTCGGCGCGCGGTTCATGGAGAGCCCGGAGGGCGAGGGGATCTTCGAGCTGGTGCGCGCGATCGTCGGGCTTAACGACCCGTACACGGTTCGCCAGGCGTGCCTGGCGATGGAGCAGATGGACCTCTCCGAGCTGGTGCCTGCGATCTCGCGCCCGCTCCTGATGACGAACGGGACCCACGACGTGCTCTGCCCTCCGGACCTAGCGCCCTCGGGCGTGGGCGCGCGGCAGATCGCAGAGCGGAACAAGAACGTCGAGCTCGTCGAGTTCCCCGACATCGGCCACGCCGACCTCGTCGAGTGCCCGCAGGATGCGATCCGCATCGTCACCGACTTCTTCCGCAGGGCGGGACCGAGCGCCTAGCTGGTCTGGCCGAAGCGCTCGTGCCAGTGGCGTGCGATCTCCGCGCGTGTCGCCACCCACACGTCCTCGCGGCTCGAGACGTAGTGCAAGAAGCGGTCGAGCGCCGGCGCACGTCCCGGGCGCCCCACGATCCGGCAATGCAGGCCGACGTTCATCAGTCGCCCGCCCTCCTCGTAGAGCTGGTCGAACGTGTCGATCAGGTACTCGGTGAAATTGTCGGCGGTGACGAAGCCGTTCGGGATCAGGAACTTGAAGTCGTTCGCGTCCAGGGTGTACGGGATGACGAGGTGCCGCCGGCCGCCGACCTCGACCCAGTAAGGGAGCTCGTCCGCATAGGAGTCCGAGTCGTATAGGAAGCCGCCCTCCTCGACCACGAGGCGGCGCGTGCGCTCGGAGGTGCGGCCCGTGTACCAGCCGACCGGCCGCGTCCCGCACAGGCGCTCGATCGCGTCGATCGCGAAGCGCATGTGCTCCCGCTCCTCCTGCTCCGGCACTTCCGCGTAGTCGATCCAGCGCCAGCCGTGGCTCGCGATCTCCCACCCCGCGTCAGCCATCGCCCGTGCCGCCGTGGGGTTCCGCTCGAGCGCCTGCCCGACGGCGTAGACGGTCAGCGGCAGACCGCGCCGCACGAAGATGCGCCGCACGCGCCAGAAGCCCGCGCGGCTGCCGAACTCGAACATGGACTCGGCGTTGAGGTTCCGGCGCCCGGCGGTGGCGGGCGCGCCGACCACCTCGTGCAGGAACGCCTCGGAGGCGGCGTCGCCCTCGAGCGGCGTGCTCTCGCCTCCCTCCTCGTAGTTGAGGACGAACGAGAGCGCGAGCCGCGCGCCGCCCGGCCACCCCGGGTCCGGCGGCTCCGCGCCGTAGCCGACCAGGTCACGCGCCGACGAGATCCTCAACCTCACCGTCGTGCTCGCCGCGGAACGGCGCGCGGCCGACCGGCGGCTCGGCGTCCGAGAGCCTGAGGGGCGACGCGACCTGGCGCACGGTGCCGAGCGTCGGGTGCTCGTACTCCACGATCCGCGCCTCGCCGACCGCGCCCAGGACGTCGTTCACCGCCGCCGACGGGACGCCCGCCTCGCGGAGCACCTCGAGCCACTCCGCCGAGGGCCGCGCGCGGAACGACTCTTCGAGGATTGGACCCAGTTCCTCGCGGTTCCGGTCGCGCGCCCCGAAGTCCGCGAAGCGCGGATCGCTCGCCAGCTCCGGCCGCCCGATCGCCTCGCAGACGCGCACCCAGAACTTCTCCTTCGGCGCCGCGACGACGATCCAGCCGTCCGCCGTCTCGAAGTTCTGGAACGGCACGATCGAGGGGTGCGCCGAATTCGACCGCCGCGGGGGGACGTACCCGCGCGAGGCTGCCCACGTGCCGACGTACATCAGCTCGTGGAGGGCGACGTCGAGCAGCGCCACGTCGCAGTCGCAGCCGGCGCCGTCGCGCCGGGCGCGCCACAGCCCCGCCAGCACCGCCAGGGCGGCTACGTACCCGCCGGAGAGGTCGACCAGCGACAGCCCGCTCTTCGTCGGCGGCCCGTCGGGCTCGCCGGTCAGCGCCATCCACCCGGCGAGCCCCTGCATCATGTAGTCGTAGCCGCCTTCCGATGCGCGCGGGCCGGTCATCCCGAAGCCCGACAGCGAGCAGCACACGATCCGCGGGTTCAGGTGCTTCAGGTCGCCGTACCGGAGCCGCAGCTTCCCGGGCTGGTCGCCCCGCAGGTTCGAGAAGACGACGTCGGAGACGCGGACGAGCCCCTCGAAGCGCTCGCGGCCGGCCTCGAGCCGCAGATCCAGCGAGACGCTCTTCTTATTCCGGTTGAACGTCTCGAAGAAGAGCGAGTCGTCGCCCTCTTGGAAGGGCGGCACGTACCGGCCGACGTCGCCGCCGGACGCCGGGTCCTCGATCTTGATCACCTCTGCCCCGAGGTCGGCGAGCTGGAGCGTCGCCCACGGCCCGGCGCCGAACTGCTCGATCGCGAGCACGCGGATGTCGGCCAGCGGCAGCACCCGTCACCTTGGCGAGCGGGAAACGACAGTCATCGGCGGGCTCGGGGGCCTGTCGCGGCGCGCCAGGCCCGCTCGTAATACGGCCGGAGAAACTCCAGGTGGTCGTACATCTCCCTGCCGGCCGCGGCCTCGTCGCCCTCCTCGATCGCGTCCGCGACTGCACGGTGGTGCTCGTTGATCGCCCGGTGGAAGTCGCGCCCCAGCCTCGAGCGGGAGAGGTGCGTCTGCAGCACCTCGAAGATCGGCTGCGCCGCGATTGCGAGCAGCGTGTTCCCGCACGCCTCGATCACGACCGAGTGGAAGTCGCGGTTGTGGACGAACTGCTCCTGGGTTCCCAGCCTCAGCGGATTGGGGGGAATCGACTGCCGCAGGCGCGCGACGTCCTCCTCGGCTCGCCGCCGTGCCGCGAGCTCCGCCGCCGGCACCTCGAGCAGCTCACGCGCCTCGAGCAGCTCCTCGAGCGTCACGTGCTCGGCGGACGTGAGCCGGCCGAGGCCGGACCGCAGCGAGTCGGAGAGGTGGTCGGCGCTCGGAACGGTGACGAAGCTGCCGCCGCCCGCGCCCTTCGCCGTGCGGATCAGGTTCTCCGCCCCGAGCAGGCGCAGCGCTTCCCGGACGGTCGCACGGCTGACCCCGAACTCCCCCGCGAGCACCATCTCGTTCGAGAGGCGCGCGCCCGGCGGCCGGGCACCCTCGAGGATCTCGGAGCGCAGGCGCGCGGCGACGACCTCGTATGCCTTCAGACGGCCACCCGCGAAGCCGATCACTCGATCGCGAATTCCCGGTTGCCCGCCAGGGAAACCGGCGAGGACGACGGCGGCAGCGGACGTCCGGCGAAGTAGTCGCCCAGCGACCTGCCGTCACGGTGCGCGCGGAGCTCGGCCCGCCGCGCCTCCGTTGCCGCCGCGTCGAGCTCGAGCGTCCGCTCGTCGGCGAAGACGACCCCGTAGGCATCGCGCGCGAGCTCGACCGTCGCAAAGTCGTCGAGCACGTCCTCGCGCACCGCCTGCGGATCGCGCTCGAGCGGGTCGCCGTACGCCGCCGCGTTCGGCTCGCGGAACTCGATGAACTCCCCGGCGGAGAAGGGGATTCCCGTCACCTTTGCCGGCAGCACCTCCTCACGCGGCGTGTCCGGATTCTTGCGGCACGAGGCCACAAGCCCGTCCCAGCCGCCGAACACCCCCTGCGGTGGGTCGGTTTGGCGGTCGCCCTCGCACGAGTAGGTGCCGTCGACCAGGAAGCGGTTGCGGCGGATGATCCCGATCCCGCCGCGCCACTTTCCCGGCGCCGCCGGCTCCGGCCGCAGCTCGTACTGGTCACATCGCATCGGGAAGCGCATGTCCAGCTCCTCGATGGGATTGTTGCGCGTGTTCGCCATCAGGTTGTCGACCGAGTCCATCGCGTCCTTGCCGCTCCGGCCGCCGTAGGAGCCCTCATTCACCTCGAGGTAGAGCCAGTACTCACCCGCGCTGTCGTCGAAGCCCGCGTACGCGCAGAAGTGGATGCCGGCGGAGTTGCCGCCCGTCACCTGGTCCGGCAAGGCTTCCGCGAGCGCGAGGTTGACGTTGTCGACCACCCGCTGCGTCTGGCAGAAGCGCGAGAAGCACGCTCGCGGGAAGGTGGGGTTGAAGATCGTCCCCTTCGGCGCGATCACCTGCACCGGCCGGAACACGCCGTCGTTCTGGGGCACGTGCTCGGGGAACGTCACCTCGTCGAGCAGGATCGTGCGGACGGCGTAGTAGCAGCTGACGAGGAGCGAGCCCTCGAACGGCACGTTGTAGCCGGTGGGCACCTCCGGGTGCGAGCCTGTGAGGTCGATCGTGATCTCGTCGCCCTGGACGACCACGCGGGTCTCCACGCGCAGGCGTACGTCGCGGTTGCGGGCGTCGTCGTCGAGCCAGCCGACGACGGGCCCGTAGGTTCCGTCTGGGATCTTCGCGATCTCGCTCCGGAGCATCCGCTCCGAGTAGTCCATCCAGTCATAGGCGGCGCTCAGCACGACGTCGACGCCGTACCGGTGGACGAGCCGCAGGAAGCGTTCCCGGCCGAGCTGGCACGCGGCAAGCATCGCGTTCATGTCTCCGCGGTTCATCGTCTCGGTCCGGACGTTGTCGAAGATCATCCGGTCGAGGTCCTGGTTCAGCTCGCCGCGCCGGTACCAGCGGAGCGCGTTGTACAGCTTCGCCTCGGCGTAGACGTCGAAGGCGTCGGCGTTGATGCCGGGGAACGAGCCGCCGACGTCGAGAACGTGGGCCGTCACGGCGGCGAACCCGAGCAGCTCGCCCTCGTGGAAGATCGGTACTGCAACCGCGACGTCGGGGGAATGCGAGGCGCCGAGGTACGGGTGGTTGTGGACGATGACGTCGCCCTCCTCGATCGTGCCCTCGAGCCGGTGCAGGAACCCGCGGATGTACCAGGGCAGCGAACCGATGTGCATCGGCGTCGAATCCGACTCGCAGAGCTCGCGGCCCTCCGCGTCGAAGATCCCGGCGCCGAGGTCCTCGGACTCGCGGATGATCGACGAGTAGCTCATGCGGAAGAGCACCCCCGCCATCTCCTTCGCGGTCGCGTGGAAGGCGCCGCCGAGCACGCGTAGCGTGATCGGGTCGACCTCGACGCGCTTGCGGGCGGGCGGACCGGGCTGGCGGCCGACCTCGTAATCGATCACGCTCATAGGCCGACCTGTGGCCTATGAGCGGCGGAAGGGGCGTAAGGGGAAACCGCGAGGTTTCCCCATTCCTTCTCCTGAGCCCACGCGGCGATCTCAGCGGCGCGGGGGCTCAGGCGTGTTCTAAGGAAGGGGGCTCGTGGGGGAAACACGGTTTCACCCACGGGAGGGAGCCGAAGGCGAGGGACGCTCATGCCCGGATCGCCTCCTCCTCGTACGCCTCCCGCGTCGCAGGAAGGCCGCTCGCGATGACGATGTTCCCGAAGCGGTCGACGTGCGCAGAGACCCCGGGCGGGATCACCGTCGTCGAGTCGTACTGGTTGACGATCGCGGGGCCGGTGAGCTTATTCCCCGCCTTCAGCGCCGAGCGCTCGTAGTACCGCGTCGGCACCTGCGCGAGCTCGCCGCGGAAGCGGAACCAGGCGTCGCGCTCGTAGCGAAGCGCCTCCTCGGGCGACTCCGGCCCGTGCTCGACCTCCGGCGTCTCGAGCCGCGGCATTAGCCCGATGCCGCGAACCCGGATGTTCGGGACCTCGATGTCGGACTCCTCGAAGCGCCGCGAGTACTCGCGCTCGTGGATGTCGTGGAAGCTCGTGCGGAGCTCCTCGGCCCACTCGTCGTCGATTGCGCCCGACTCGACGTCGACGCGGAGCTCGTAGCCCTGGCCGAGGTAGCGGCAGTCGGCGACGCGTTGGATCAGCATGCTGTCGAGCGGGACGCCGTCCTCCTCGAGTTGGACGCGCGCCTGCTCCTCGAGCTCCTCGAATTGGCGCTGGAGCGCTGCCGGGTCGAGCTTCGAGAGCCTCTGGTAGACCGTCGATGCGTACTCGTAGACCATGTCCGTCGCGAGCAGGCCCATCGCGGACGTGATCCCTGGGTGCGGCGGAACGAGCACCCACGGCGTCCCCACCTCGAGCGCGATCTGTGCCGCGAACAGCGGGCCTGCACCGCCCTCGGCGACGAGCGCGAAGTCGCGCGGGTCGTAGCCCTTGCGCACCGAGTTCTCCTCGATCGACTGGACCATCGAGTGCGTCAGGATCTGCACGGCGCCCATCGATGCCTCCTCGACGGACATCCCGAGCGCCTGCGCCGGCCCCTGCTCGAACGCGGCGCGCGCGAGCTCGACCTGCAGTGCCATCTGCCCGCCGAGGAACGCCTCCGGCAGCAGCCAGCCGAGGTTGACCAGAGCGTCGGTGGCGGTCGGCTCGGTGCCGCCGCGGCCGTAGGCGGCAGGACCCGGATCGGCGCCCGCCGAACGGGGCCCGACGTGGAAGATGCCGCCTCGGTCGACGTAGGCGATCGAGCCGCCGCCGGCGCCGATCGTGTCGACGTCGACCATCGGGATCATCGCCTGGTAGGGCCCGACCCTGGTGTCGAGGAGGTGCTTCATCCGCAGACGTCCCTCCTGCGCGAGCCCGATGTCGGCCGACGTGCCGCCGACGTCGAGTGTGATCACGTTGTCGTATCCCGCCTGCTTGCCCGCCCAGATGCCGCCGACGACGCCGGCCACGGGGCCGGACATCAGGAGGTTGACCGGCCGCGCGACGGCGCCGTCCGGGGTGGCGACGCCGCTCGCGGACGTCATCAGGTGCAGCTTCGTCCGCATCTCGAGGCCTTCGAGCTGCTCCTCGAGCCGGCGGATGTAGCGCGAGACCTTCGGTCCGATGTAGGCGTTGAGGCAGACCGTCGAGAAGCGCTCGTACTCGCGGTACTGCGGCAGGACGTCCGACGAAACCGAGAGGAACGCCTCCGGGAACTCCTCTCCCACGATCTCGGCCACGCGCTGCTCATGCGCTGGGTTGAGGAAGGAGAAGAGGAAGCACACCGCGACGGCCTCGACGCCGGCCTCCTTCAGCGCCTGAACGCGGTCCCGGGCCCGGTCCTCGTCGAGCGGAACGAGCACGGAGCCGTCCTTCAGGATTCGCTCCGGCACGGTCAGCCGGTGGCGGCGCCTGACGATCGGGTACTGCTGCCACGGCAGATCCTGGTAGTTCGAGAAGTTGAGCGGCTTCTTGTGGCGGGCGATGTGCAGGACGTCGCGATAGCCCTCGGTCGTGATCAGCCCGACGGATGCCCCGTTGTGCTCGATCACGATGTTGGTCGCGATCGTCGTGCCGTGGAAGACCTGGTCGAGCGCCGACGGCGCCTCGCCCGCCTCCTCGGTCAGCTCCCGGAGCCCCTGTACCGTCCCCTTGGAGGGGTCGTCGGGCGTCGTCGGGATCTTGTGGACGAGGATCTTTCCCGACTCGTCGTCGACGTAGATGAGGTCGGTGAACGTGCCGCCGACGTCCACGCCGAGCCGCTTCAATGGACTGCCCCCGGCTTGAGGATGATCTTGCCGAAGTGCTCGCGGCGCTCCATCGTCTCCATTGCCTCGCGCGCCTGGTCGAGCGGGAAGATCTTGTAGACGAGCGGCGTGATCAGTCCGCGGGCAGCAAGGTCGAGCACCTTCTCGACCTCGATCCGGTTGTAGACGAACGAGCCGATGATCTGCTTCTGCGCGCGGAAGAAGGGGATGACGTCGAAGGGCACGACCTCGCCGGAGTGGCCACCGCAGATGACCAGGCGGCCGTCCTTCGCAAGCGAGTCGAGGCCCTTCTGGAAGAGCTCACCGCCGACGTGCTCGAAGACGACGTCGACGCCGCGACCGTCGGTGGCGCGCATCGCCTCGGCGGCGACGTCCTGCGTCCGGTGGTTGATCCCGACGTCGAGGCCGAACTCCTTCGCTCGGGCCAGCTTCTCGTCCGAGCTGGCGTTGCCGATCGTGAAGGCGCCGGCCAGCTTCGCAAGCTGGAGCGCGGCAGAGCCGATGCCGCTACCCACGGCGTTGATCAGCACCGCCTCGCCCGGCTGGAGCTTGCCGCGGGTGAAGAGCATGTGCCACGCGGTGGCGAACGCGATCTGGGTCGCGGCCGCATCCTCGTCCGAGAGTGCGTCCGGGACGCGGATCAGGTGGCGGGCCGGGCACGCGAGCCTCTCCGCGTAGCCTCCCGAGGTCGTGAAGCTGATGAAGCCGGGCGTGAGGCAGAGCGACTCGCGCCCCGTCCTGCAGTAGCGGCATTCGCCGCACGTGTCCATCAGGTAGGGCATCACCCGGTCGCCGACGTCCCAGCCGCCGACGCCGTCGCCTACGGCGGCGATGCGCCCCACGACCTCGACGCCGAGGATGAACGGCGGCTCGACATCGAACCGCGACACGCCCTCGCGAATATCGACGTCGAGGTGGTTGAGCGCGCTCGCGCTGATGTCGATCAGCACCTCCCCCGCCCCCGGCTGCGGGTCGTCCACCTCCTCGACCTGGAGCACGTCCAGCCCGCCGAACTCGTGGAAGAGCACCGCTTTCACCGCAAGACCTCCGCCGTCAGACGATCGATTAGGGCGTTTATGTCTGACTTCCGGCCGCGAGTCAAGCGCGCCCGTTTGACGGTCGCTCGAATGACTGACATAAAGCCCTCAACGGACGAAAGGAGAAGGCCGTGAGCATCGAGCTGCAGGCGGCACCGAAGGTCTGGCAGGGCCGCTTCTACGAGGATTTCGAGGCGGGCGACGTCTTCCGGAGCCGCTTCGGCCGCACGGTCACCGAGTACGACAACCTGCTCTTCACGTGCCTGACCCACAACACGAACTCGATCCACTTCGACCGGCAGCACGCGGAGCGCACGCAGTTCGGGCAGATCCTCGTCAACAGCACCTTCACGCTGGCGCTGATCACGGGCATGACCGTTCCGGACACGAGCGAGAACGCCGCCGCGAACCTGCAGTGGACGGACATCAAGCTGCCGAGCCCGGTCTTCGTCGGCGACACGTTGTGGGCTGAGAGCGAGATCGTCGAGAAGCGCGAATCGAAGTCGAACCCGGACGTCGGCATCGTCACGATGCGCTGCCGCGGCATCAACCAGCGCGGGCAGGTCGTGATCGAGTACCGGCGGACGTTCATGGTCTACAAGCGGACGGCGCCGCAGGCCCAGCGGAGCTTTCCGGGCACGAGCGAGGAGTGGACGGTATGACCGCCGCCGAGCGGCTCGCCGCCTGGGCGCTCGAGCTCGAGCTGGACGCCGTGCCGCCGCCGATCGTCGAGGCGGCGAAGCTGCATGTGCTCGACGTCCTCGGGTGCGGCCTCGCCGCCCACGGGCTCGACGTCGCGACGGAGGGCCGCTCGACGATGGCGGAGCTCGGGGGCGAGCCGGAAGCGTCGGTGATCGGCCTCGACACCCGCTTGCCGGCGGCGAACGCCGCCTTCGCGAACGCGATGCTCTGCCACGGGCTCGACTTCGACGACACGCATTCGGACTCCGTCTCGCACGTCTCGACGGTCGTCGTGCCGGCCGCGCTTGCGCTCGCGGAGGCGCGCAGCGCGAGCGGTCGGGAGCTGCTGACGGCAGTGATCGCCGGCAACGAGGTCGTGACGCGGATCGGCATGGCGAGGCCCGGCGCCTTCCACGAGCGTGGCTTTCACCCGACGGCGATCTGCGGGATCTTCGGCGCGACCGCAGCCGCCGCACGGCTCGGCGGGTTGTCGGCCGGCGGCGCGACGAGCGCGCTGGGGATCGCCGGCAGCATGGCCTCGGGGCTCTTCGCCTACCTCGACGACGCGACGGCGACGAAGCCGGTCCATCCAGCGTGGGCGGCGCACGGCGCGCTGCTCGCGGCAAGGCTCGCCGCCCACGGCGCCGAGGGCCCGCCCGGCGTCCTCGAGGGGCGCTTCGGCGTCTTCCACGCCTTCCTCGACACGAGAATCGACCTCGAGCCGCAGCTCGCCGACCTCGGCGAGCGCTGGGAGACGCCGCGGATCGCGTTCAAGCCCTATCCCGCCTGCCATTTCATCCACGGCTCGCTGGGTGCGACCGAGACGCTCTGCGACGGCGTCGATCCCGGCGAGATCGAGGACGTCGTGGTGATGGTGCCCGAGGCGGGCGTGTCGCTCGTGCTCGAGCCGGCGGTGTCGAAGGTGGCGCCCCGCACCGACTACGAGGGAAAGTTCAGCCTCCAGTACTCGACGGCGGCGATGCTCGTCCACGGCCGTGTCGGCCTGGCGACGTACACGCCCGAGGCGCTCGCCGACCCGCGGGTGCTCGACCTTGCCCGGAAGGTGCGCTACGAGACGAAGGAGTACGCGAGCTATCCGGCGGCCTTCCCGGGCGGCGTCCGGATTCTGCTGCGCGACGGACACATGCTCGAGGCGGACTTCCCGCACCAGCTCGGCGCACCCGGGAACCCGATGAGCCCGCAGCAGGTGCTCGAGAAGTTCCGCGAGAACGCGGCGCTCGCAGGCGGCGGCTTCGACCGGCTCGAGGAGATCCTCGCGCTGGAGGAGGCAGCCGACGTGCGCGGTCTCCTGACGGCGGAGCGCGTCGCTGCATGACGACCTCGGTCGAGCAGCGCGAGGTCGTCGCAACCGCACGGGAGTGGGTCGAGCGCGAGGTCTACCCGGTCGCGTCCGACTACGAGCACGCCGACGAGTTCCCCGCGCCGCTCGTCGAGGACATGAAGGCGCTCGGGCTCTTCGGTGTCACCATCCCGGAGCGGTATGGCGGGCTCGGCCTCGACCTGCTCACCTACTCGCTGATCCAGATCGAGCTCTCGCGCGGCTGGATGTCGCTCTCGGGCGTGCTCAACACGCACTTCATCTCCGCCTGGATGATCGAAACGCACGGGACGGATGAGCAACGGGAGCGGTACCTACCGCGAATGGCGACTGGCGAGCTCCGCTTCGCGTACTCGATGACGGAGCCGCACGCGGGCTCGGACGTCCAGTCGATCCGCACGCGCGCCGTCCGCGAGGGCGACGAGTACGTCATCACCGGCCAGAAGATGTGGGCGACCAACGGGCTGCGGGCGGGCGCGATCATGCTCCTGGCCGTCACCGACTCCGACGCGGAGCCCCGTCACAAGGGCATGACCGCGTTCATCGTCGAGAAGGAGCCGGAGGTCGAGGAGTTGCCGGGACTGCGTATTCCGGGCAAGTTGAGCAAGCTCGGCTACAAGGGCGTCGAGACGACCGAGCTCCTCTTCGACGGCTTCCGGACTCCGCGAGCGAGCGTCCTCGGCGGGGACAACGGTGTGGGTCAGGGCTTCTACCAGTTCATGGGCGGCATCGAGCTCGGCCGCGTCAACATCGCGGCCCGTGCGGTCGGCATCGCCACGCGCGCCTTCGAGGAAGCGATCCGCTACGCGCAGCAACGCGAGACCTTCGGAAAGCCGATCGCCGAGCACCAGGCGGTGCAGCTGAAGCTCGCGCAGATGGCGACGAAGATCGAGGCGGCGAGGCTCCTGACGCTGCAGGCGGCGGAGCGCAAGAGCGCCGGCGACCGCGCCGATCTCGAGGCCGGGATGGCGAAGCTGTTCGCCACGGAGACCGCGCAGGAGGTGGCGCTCGAGGCGATGCGGATCCATGGTGGCTACGGCTACTCGCAGGAGTTCGTGGTCGAGCGGATCTACCGCGACGCGCCGCTCCTGATCATCGGGGAGGGCTCGAACGAGATCCAGCAGCTCTTGATCGCGCGACGCCTGCTCGAGCGCTATCCGGTCTGATGGACTTCTCCGTTCCGGAGGAGCTCGACGAGATCCGCGCGGCAGTCCGCGAGCTGTGCTCGCAGTATCCCGGCGAGTACTGGCGCGCGCTGGAGCCGGATCGCTACCCGGAGGAGTTCGTGCGGGCGCTCACGGAGCACGGGTGGCTCGCAGCGCTTATCCCCGAGGAGTACGGCGGTGCCGGGCTGTCGCTGACGGCGGCGAGCGTGATCCTCGAGGAGGTCAACGCGTCGGGCTGCAACGCGGGCGCCTGCCATGCGCAGATGTACATCATGGGCACGATCCTCCGGCACGGATCGGAGGAGCAGAAGCGGGGGTACCTCCCGAAAATCGCGTCCGGCGAGCTGCGGCTGCAGGCGTTCGGCGTGACCGAGCCGACGGTCGGCTCCGACACGACGCGGATCCAGACGACGGCCGAGCGCGTCGACGGCGGGTACGTCGTCAGGGGGCAGAAGATCTGGACGTCGCGCGCGTTGCACTCCGACCTGATGCTGCTGCTCGCGCGGACGACGCCGCTGGAGCAGGTCGAGAGGCGGACGGAGGGCCTGTCGACGTTCGTCGTCGACATGCGTGCGGCGCAGGACGCCGGAACGATGACGATCCGCCCGATCAGGACGCTGATGAACCACGCGACGACGGAGATCTTCCTCGATGGCGTCGAGGTGCCGGCGGACGCGCTCGTCGGCGAGGAGGGGAAAGGGTTCCGCTACATCCTGGACGGGATGAACGCCGAGCGGATCCTGATCGCAGCGGAGTGCATCGGCGACGGCCGCTGGTTCGTTGGGAAGGCCGCGTCCTATGCGTCCGAGCGCGTCGTCTTCGGGAAGCCGATCGGCGCGAACCAGGGCGTCCAATTCCCGATCGCGCGGGCGCACGCGGCGATCGAGGCGGCCGACTTGATGCGCTACAAGGCCGCATGGCTCTTCGAGGAGGGCGCGCCGTGCGGGGCAGAGGCGAACACAGCGAAGCTGCTCGCGTCGGAGGCCTCGTGGGCAGCCGCGAACGCCTGTCTCGACACGCACGGCGGGTTCGGCTTCGCCGAGGAGTACGACGTGGAGCGGAAGTTCCGCGAGACGCGGCTCTACACCGTCGCGCCCATCTCGAACAACCTCGTCTTGGCGTTCCTCGGGCAGCACGCCCTCGGCATGCCGAAGTCGTATTAGAGGTTACGCAGCATCGCGCCCCGCCGTGGCGCGGTTGAAGGCGGCGAGCGAGCGTTCGAGCGCCTCCTGCTCGATCCCACGACCGATGAAGACGACCCGCGAGCGGCGATCCTTGTCCGGCCACTCGGGCAGGTGCTCCGGCGGGTGGACCACGTGCTGGACGCCGTTCAGCACAAGCGGCCCCGCCGTCCCGACGTTCAGCAGGCCCTTGACGCGCAGCACGTCCTCGCCGCGGGCCTGCAACAGCATCGTCAGCCAGATGCCGAAGGCGGTCCAGTCGAGCGGCTCGTCGAAAATCAGGCACAGCGCGCGCACCTCATGTCCGTGCGCCGGCGAATCGTCGTAGACGAGGTCGCGCGGATCGCGCTCGCCGCCCCCGAAGAGGGCCGAGGGAGGCACGTCTCCCAAGACGGACTCGATGATCGGCGCGGCCGGATTCAACCGCCGCAGCCGCGCCGACACCGGCGCGGGGTCGGCGAGATCCGTCTTCGTGACGACGAGCCGGTCGGCGACCGCCACCTGGCTCACGGACTCCTCATGGCGGAGCCCGTGCTGCGCGTCGACGGTCGTCACCACGGCCTCGAGCCTGTACTGATGCTTGACGATGGGCGCGGAGAGGAGCGTGTAGAGGATGGGGGTCGGGTTCGCGAGCCCCGTCGTCTCGACGACGACACGAGTGAAGGGCGAAATCTCGCCCGCGTCTCGGCGGGCGAGCAGGTCGCGTAGCTCGTCGGCGAGGTCGCCGCGCAGCGCGCAGCATACGCAGCCGCTCGGGAGCAGCACCGTCCGCTCGTCGACCCGGCGCAGGAGGTGGTGATCGATGCCGACCTCGCCGAGCTCGTTCACGATCACGGCCGTCTCCCCCATGTCCGGGTGCGCCAGGAGGCGGGAGAGCAGCGTGGTCTTCCCGCTCCCCAGAAACCCGGTGACGAGGGCGACGGGGATCTTCACAGCGATGCCACCAGCTCCGGGTCGAGCGGGTCGAGCCTCCGGCCTGCGAGCTCCTCGGCCTTGACCCAGAGAGAACCGAGGTCGGCGACGACGACCGACCGCCCTTTCTCGTCACTGAGAACCCAGATTCGCCCGCCCCAGTCGTCGAGTCGCAACCCGTAGAAGGCGAGCACCTGGTTGATGAGCCGCACCCGGAAGACGCGTCCGCGCCGGCCGCCCTCCTGCTCGGCCCAGTGCTCGTTGAGGAGAACGCCACAGAGCACGCACATCGCCCTTTCGTTCTACCACCGCACGTAATAGGTTCGTCTTGCAAACAACACAAGGAGAGCTGATGAGCAAGGAGATCTTCTGCTCAATTGGCGTCGACGTGGACGCCGTGGCGGGCTGGCTCGGCTCCTACGGGGGCGAGGACTCTCCCGACGACATCTCGCGCGGCGTCTTCGCCGGCGAGGTCGGGTCGCGCCGGCTGCTGAAGCTGTTCGACAAGTACGGTCTGCAGACGACCTGGTTCATCCCGGGACACTCGATCGAGACGTTCCCCGAGGAAACCGCGCTCGTCGTCGAGGCGGGTCACGAGGTCGGCATGCACGGTTACTCGCACGAGAACCCGATCTCGATGACGCCAGAGCAGGAGGAGGCCGTCCTCGTCAAGTGCATCGGCCTCATCGACCAGGCGTCGGGCCGCCGGCCGACCGGCTACGTCGCGCCGTGGTGGGAGTTCTCGAACGTGACGAACGAACTCCTGCTCAAGCACGGGATCAAGTACGACCACAGCCTCATGCACCGGGACTTCCACCCGTACTACGTCCGCGTTGGCGACTCCTGGACAAAGATCGACTACTCGAAGCAACCCGAGGAGTGGATGAA
>WNFV01004124.1_pt1 | contig 18211 bp, 11 predicted proteins | sample 5400101 | NCBI WGS metagenome assembly WNFV01 (sample SAMN13153361, study PRJNA577476) | soil metagenome | isolation source: 115 cm soil or saprolite under grassland replicate 1 | place: USA:California | collected 2016-06-15
ATTGAATGGTCAGAGGATGTAGGCAAAACGAAGGTAACCATTAGCAAGGACGGAGAATTTGCGACACTTACCTTTAACCAATCGTTTCTCTCGCAAGCTGCGTCCGCTGGACGGCCCGTTGTTGATCAAATGTCCCCAAGGGTGCCGATCATCCCCTCGCCAGGGGCGGACCAAGCTTCTCGTGCCCCTGCGCGCGGCGTCATTGAGCGAAATCCCAAAATAGCCTCTGCGCCTGCATCGAACGCAGCCGGTGACTCGCGGGAGCAGCCTGCCTCAGTCCCCGCTGTGCCAGTGCCCCCTCCTCGTATTGCGCCTCCCAAACCACTCCCGCCGAGTGCGCAGCTGTCGGACAAATAGCAGCAATAGGCTCTTACGGGAGGGGGATAACGAACGAAAGTGGCAGCTGCTGAAGCTGCAGTTTATTTTCGTTGCGAGTAACGTCGATCCGCAATGATGGGATTTGTCATAGACCAAGTCGGATTCGAGGCTATCCCAGGCGCAAATCGTTGCGCCTGGGGCTGGGGACACGCAACCCTGCACCTGAGTGCGCCTGACGGATATGCACGACTCCAGGCAACAGCATAACTGGTGGCGCTCGCCGAGGCGAGCGCCACCAAAATGTCCAAGCTTTATTTATTCGCGACTACTTTCGGAGCCGGCTTGCTAGCTTCAAGCTGGGCGCTCACTTTCTGGATTTGAGCTGCCTGCTCTTTGAGCTGCGCCGTGAGAACCTGCATCTCTTTCTGCTGCAGCGCGACAGTCGATTTCAAGTCAGCGATACTGGCCTGCTGTTCCTCCACTTTTTTGTGCTCTTTGAGAAATTCATTGAGTATCATCACGCTCACCTGCTTGTAGTGCACGCTCTCAGGCTGACCGTTGCTGTACGCTACCAAGTCCGGGCAGGCCTCTGCCACGTCCTCGGCGATCAGGCCAAAGGCGGTCGGCTGCGCGGGGTTAACCTCCTTCTTAATGCGGTAAGTGACTGGTTTCAGCTTGAACAGTGCTTCGCTCGCTTTATCCATCGGCTTGATGTCTTCTTTGTAACGTCGCGAGGACGAATCGTGGCCGAGTCGTTGAAAATTGCCGCTACCCGCATTCAACTCAATACTAACGTCATCAACCGTCCCGCCTGTGGGCTGAGCAAACCCGGCGATACCGCCGATGAAGGTGGTTGTGGCCGCAGGGTTGAGGCCCCGGCCGATCTGAATGGTGCCAAACCCTATTAACTCCGATACGGAAATGCCCTGGGAATGCATGCCAGTGCCAATCTGGATGAAGTTGCCGGCCGCGGCGCCACCAAGGAGGTGAATGCCATCGGACGGCAAGTTGTCGCCGATGCGGATGTTGTTAGACTCACCGGCGGTACCGAGGGTTCCGCCCCCAATAACGATATTGTTACTTTCGTCTGCGTTATAGTTGGCGCCCGCCTGCCTGCCGAGAAAGGTATTGTTATTGCCCGTAGCAAGGTTATCGCCGGAACGCCACCCCACACTGGTGTTGTTGTCGCCGTCGGTGAGCGACTCCATCGCTCGCCGGCCAACCGCCGTGTTTTGGAAACCACTTGTCAGGGCCGTGAGCGCAATGCTACCAAGCGCCGTGTTAAAGCCATCAATGCCAGGGTTGGTGCCATTGTAATTTGTCAACGCGGAGTCACCGACAGCGACGTTAGCCTCGCTGATTGTGTTTTCCCTGAGCGCATCGGCACCAATCGCCGTGTTAAAACTGGCGGTGGTGTTGTTCCGCATCGCCGCAGCGCCAATTCCGGTGAGATGGTTGCCGGTGGTGTTCAAGAAGAGCACTCGAAAACCAATCGCCAAGTTGAAGTTGGAGGTGTTGTCTCGGAGCGCGTCCGTCCCAATGGCCATGTTAAAGTTGCCTGTGGTGTTGCTGGCAAGAGCCGAAGCACCAATCGCCGTGTTGTGGGTGCCGGTAGTATTGTCATGAAGCGCATTGAAACCGACAGCGGTATTGGCGATGCCGCTGGTGAGGTCGAACAGAGCGTCCGTGCCCTCAGCGGTGTTGGCGCCGGGATAGCCGCCATCCGGTGGCGGGTTGACCGCTTGCGTGTTTTGGACAAGCGCAAACCAGCAGAGCGCAATGGCCAGTGTAAAAAAACCGCAACGCAAGGGCGAGCGGTTAATGGATCCTATCGGAGTTTTCATTTTTTTGTTTATTTCGTTGGATGTTGCCCTGTTGAACGCGTGAACTGCCCTCCAGCTCGCGCGGAGCCGGGAATCATCCGCAGGAATGCGGCTCCGCAGAGGAGCGTTCTCATTCATTGGCTGACTCCCAGTCCATTTGGATTTTACGATCGCGCGACGCGGCGATCCCAGCGTAGTTCGATCTGGCCGAACGTGCGTTGGAAGGTCGCAGGAGTGATCGAGCCGTGTTTTATCAGGTCGGCTCGCAGCGCGTCAAGCGCAAATTTCTCCTTACCTCGCGGCCTTTCTGGCGACAATCTTATCGAGGAACTTCGTGCAATCTGAATTTTAGAGGCGAAATTCATATTGGACCCCGTTTCAATGCAATTCGTCGAAGCGTAGCCGCGACGGTCGTCGGAATGGGCGAAGCTGGCGTGTAACCGCTGTTCCGGTTAGGTGCGGCATGATCCATTGCCGTCCGTGTCAGTGACCTATCAATTTCATAGACCTCGTAAATCCTCTCGCCAGCATACCAAAAATCCTTTACGAGCCGGGATTTGAGTTCTGGGTGGGTTGCTAATGCAGCGAGGAAATTTCGTCGTGTCTCGGGAAAAGTCTCTTTTGATGCGGCAAATGTGAGTGCAAGGCTTTTACCTTCCGGAAAGATAAGACTTAGGTCCGCGCTTTGCCTCTCCTGATCTTCTTTCCCGAGGTTTAGGAAAGTCGGCCAGTTATCGTGCATCCGTCGCTGCAGGTCCCGGGGCGCGAGCGCGTGGAGTTGGTTGTGCAACCCCCAGTCCACACAGATTACGCTTTTTACCTCGAAACCATGCTCGTTGATGTAATGGGACAGAGAATAGATTTCTGGAGACCATCGTGGATCGTAGTGCGAGTCGGTTCGCAAACGAGAAAGGAACCCCCAAAGGTTTTGAAGATTTACCACAGAAACACAAACTGCTGCGGAAACAAAAAGAAGAGCGGCAAATCGGCAGAGGTTTTTCGTCGCAAGTTGGCTGTACAGCGGTTGCGCGAGAAAGACGAACGCGAGGAGAGGCAAAGGAAAAATCATTGAGTAATGATGTGGACCCCCGGCCTGCGGCGTAATAACAATTTGCAGAAATACAAGAAAGCTGATCAGGAGTAGAAAGAAACCGTGCCTCCGATTCTCGCGCGCTTCAGCTTTTTGACCGAGGAAAAATAAACATGCCAATGCCAGGTAACAATCTGTAACAATCAACCAAAAGGGAACAAAGGAAATGACCCAGCTGTCACTGTCAAAGATCAGATAAGCTACTGCGGCACCTGAGAAGGCGCTTAGTAGTCCATCCCATTTTAGGTTCATTGGCGGAGGACTGGCAGCATGGAGATGCAGAATGGGCAAAATAAGAAATAATGTGGCGCCCAGCCCGATTAACAAAACAATGCCTGCCACGGCCCGAGCGAATCTTGAACATGACACCCACAGATGCTTCAGGCTATCCGGATAACACAACGCAATCCCGAGAATGAAAGCTACTATCAGCCAGATAAAATTGAATTTATCGAAGAAACCGAGTCCGGCACAAATGCACATAAGGACAAGTTTCCACAGTTTCGGCGTATCGCGGTAGCTAAACCAGAGAGCAAGGAGGGCGGCTTGGAAAAAGTGCATTAACACCGTCGGGCCCCAATCCAGCCGACTTGGAAACAGATTAGCCGGATCGACTGCCATTATCCATAGGGCAACGATCGCCCAGACAGGACCAAGCTTTGCTCGCATGAGCTGAAAGAGGACCAGCAGGGTCATTGCTGCGAGCAGAATGGCAGGGAGCCGAATAGTCAGAGGCGATACGCCAAAGAGCCAAAAAACGGGAGCGTAGATCCATGCCTTTAGGGCGCCGAGGTAAGGCATGATCAACAGCGGCACCGAGCCCAGCCGCGTATAGATCATGGTATCATCGGAACCACCTCGGGCCGCATTAACAAAGTCCACCTCGTCCATATACAGCCCGGGGAGGTCGATTCGATGGCCGGCTACAAGAACAAAAACACATGCCGCTGCAATCGCCAGGGCGTTTGGCAGGTAGCGCCGACTGTGCAGAGTGAGCTTTGTAAAGTTACTTTCGTTGATCCTGCCTGCCAATTGAGGCGACTCCTTACGATTCACGGGCGGCACTTGTCACTCTCATGCACGGGTCGAAAAGTTCATCCGTACAACAGGGCAAGCACCATTTTTCAAGCCCAAGTGCTAATCCTGTGCCATTCTACGGCGCAGTGCTGGCCTCGGCAAGAACGCGAAAATAATAAGATCTCGGTACTTACGGATTACTGGAGGCTATAGACTTCGGCTAAGCCAATGCCTGTACCGCCATTGGCTCCGCTCACGACAGCGGTATATTCTCCTGCGGGTAGATGGAGCACGAGTGCCGATTCAACCTCATTTGGCGGCGAGAGTGCATTCCTCTGGACGTCGATCGCGTTCACATTGTCGCGCCAGTTGTCGTTGGTCGCGATGGCAGTGCCAGTCGAGTCGAAGATCGTCAGCGTGGGATCGCTTAGCACTCCGCTTATACCAAAACGACCGAGCGATGGACCAAGGGCGCGCACAATCACGGTCGTGCTGCCGACGTCGCCAACGGTAAAGCCACTGATCAGTACGTTTTCGAGCGTGCCGACCGAACCGCGGGTGCTCATGTTCTTCAACTTAGAGTTGGATAGCGGTGAGAGATCGTAAAGCTCGACCAAGCCGATCCCCGTGGCCGAGTCCTTCCCCCTGACAATCACGGTATAGGCGCCGGGCGGCAGGATTTGGAAAGTGGCCGATTCCAATAGATTGCCTGGCGCGAGTCCATTCTTCTGGATGTCCGCATTGTGAGGATCGCTTTGCCAGTTGTCGTTGGTGGCGATGAGAGTGTGAGAAGAGTTATACAGGTTCAGAACCGGATCGCTGAGAACACCGGTAACCCCAAAGCTGCTGAGCGATGGCCCCAAGGCCCGAAGCACTATGGTCTTAGGTTCGGTCCCGGTGATGACAAAGCCACCGATCAAAACACCATCACCGCTTGAAACATTCCCCCGGGTAGAAAGGTTGAGCGGTTGAGGCCCTACTGTCGGAAACTTCGTGTTTTCCAGATGAATGGGAATGGCGCGATAGATCGTTCCACAGTTGATGGCCGGGTACCGATAGGAAAAGATTATCTCGCCAGCGGCGTCCACGCCCAAGAGTTGAGCGAACGTAGGACGACCGGGCAGTCCACCATTAACGATCGCGTAATCAATTAGATAATTGTTCGGAGCATCCTCGTAGACGCTTCCGCAGAACGGGCAATAGATACTCTGGTTCATTGGGAAGTTCCACACCTCAGTCGCGACCTTATTTACCAGATCCAGGCTATACTTGCGGGGACTCGAATAGCGCCGGTCGCTCGGTTGTGCGTTATCAAGCACCAGCAGGTTGTGATCAGCGGTGATCGAGGGCGTGTGTTGGCCAATCGGAAACACGCTGCCGGGCGCGAGTGTCAGCGCAAATCTTCTCAAAGACGGAAATCGGTACCATTTTTTCGTCGTATCGCCCAGGATCCATTTGATTGAGCCTGTTTCATAATCGATGCATATGAGGAAATTTTCCCGGCTCGAAATAATCAAGGAATCATCCGCCCGATTGTACGTAACAGCGTTGTTATGGAACCAATCGGTCGGGGTAGGATGAACGAACTGGCTGGGATCGTCTCCCCCGGCAATCATGGCCGCGCTGATGATGGTGGCCAGGTTCCATTGCTTCAAAACCCTTCCTGAAGCGTCCACTTCCATGTTCACGCAGTTGTAGTAGGTTGTAGTATCCGCATCCAGAATAATCCCGACTTTGCCAAGGTCGATGTTATGGTGGAAATTAGTAATTCCGAGATCACTGTAATCGGCAAGGAAGGTAAAAGTGCCATCGAGGTCGATTCGAGACAGTTTGCGGCCATGACCCACATAGGCTGCATTATCAAAAAAGATGGCACTACCCGCGGAGATGCTCCCCGTGCCCACCCATCGCAATCGGCCGTCCGTGTCGAGGATCGCAGGTTGGAAATCGCTGCATCCTCCCTTGACCATGACGTAGTCGTAGCTCAAATCGGTGCTATTTGTACGTCGTTGGAGGATCGTCGGAGTCTTGTATCCGCATGTGTCGTTGAACGTGGCGGTCGTGATTCTGGTATCAATTTGCTTTGACGAGCCGTCCAAAAAACGAAACGTCAGTTTGACGGTGTTCGTGTATAGATCGTAAAGCCCATAGACCGGTAAAACGACTTCGCCGGTTTGTACGTTTTCGAACCCGCGATCAATGAGGTACGAATTGGCATAAGTGCCTGACAGTGGCCGGGTAACAGAGCCTGGTTTCGGCGTAATCGTGAACTGAATGCTCTTCAAAAGCGTCGTGTTGCTGACCGCCAGACTCACTTTACTGATGAAGGGTGTACCGCCTGCCGTTTGGCCAGTGATTCTTATCGTCGTGTCATCTGCCTGATTCGCGATGGCAAAATGGGAGAAGACCATGATGATGGCGCCGACGACGATTACTGAGCATGTTTTCATAGGCATTAATTCTTTTAAAGTTTTGCCCAATAAGGCTGCCCGAGAATTTCAGAAGAGGCTGTTCGAGTCCAGCAAAAATTTGGATGAGATGCGATTTCTGCGGACGAGCGTACCCGAACGCCAGAGTCCCCATGAGATCAACACAACCTGGAGCCGGATTCCTCACTGTACACACACACAGCGAACAACGCGACACCCCGGCGAGTGACTTTGATAATTAGCTCAAGGCTACAAGGTCGAGTAGCAATATCGCGCGAATTGAATATCGAAAACGAGTAAATTTTGGTTGTTAGACGCCTACGAGATCAATGGAGGGTGTAGACTTCTGCTAAGGCGACGCCTGTACCGTCATTGGCTCCGCGCACAATGGCGGTGTACGCCCCCGCAGGCAGGTGCAGCACGAGTGCCGATTCTGAGGGATTTGGTGGGGCCAGTCTATTCCTCTGGACGTCGATCGCGTTAGCATCACCTTGCCAGTTATCGTTAGTTGCAATGACAGAGCCAGTCGAGTCGTAGATCGTCAGTGTGGGATCGCTCAGTACTCCGTTCACACCGGAAGAAGCGAGCGATGGGCCAAGGGCGCGCACGACGACGGTGGCGCTGCCTACGTCTCCTACGATAAAACCACTGATCAGTACGTCATCGTCCGTGCCGACCGAACCGCGGGTGCTCATGTTGACCAACTTGGAGTGGGATAGCGGCGAGAGGTCGTAAAGCTCGACCAGGCCAGTCCCCGGAGTCGGATCTTTGCCAGTGACTATCACAGTATACGCGCCCGGTGCCAGAGTCTGCAAAGTGGCCGACTCCAATAGATTGGCAGGCGCGAGTCCATTCTTTTGGATGTCGGCATTGTGAGGACCGCTTTGCCAGTTGTCATTGGTTGCAATAAGAGTACGAGAAGAGTTATACACCCTGAGAATTGGGTCCCTGACAGTGCTGGAAAGCCCGAAGCTACGCAGCGATGGCCCCAGCGCGCGAAGTACTATTGTCTTTGGCTCGGTCCCGGTAATAATGAAGCCACCGATCAAAACATTGTCACCGATGGAAACAACTCCCCGAGTAGAGAGGTTGAGCGATTGAGGTCCTACTGTAGGAAACTTCGTGCTTTCCAAGTGCACAGGAATGGAGTTATATGCAGTGTCACAGCTGGCGGTCGGGTATTGATAATAGAAAATCTTTTCGCCGGCCGAATTCAGGCCCAGGAGTTGAGCGAGCGTGGGACGGGGCAGTCCACCATTAACGAACGCATAATCAATTAGATAGTTGTGCGGCGCATCCTCATAGATGCTTGAGCAGAACGGGCAGTGGATAGTCTGATTCATCGGGAAGTTCCACACTTCAGTCGCAATCTTTGCCGCCAGATCCACGCTGTACTTGCGGGGACTCGCATAAAAGCGTTGAGCTCCTGGAGGATTCTGGGAAACACTGTTTTGACCGTTATCGAAGACTAGTACCCCCTGATCGTATGTGATCGATGGGGAATGTTGGCCGATTGGAGGCAGGCTGCCGGGCGCGAGCGTAAGCGCAAATCTTCTCAAAGACGGAAATTGGTACCACTTCTTCGTTGGATCGCCCAGGATCCATCTGATAGCGCCCGTATTGTAATCCAGACAAATAAGAAAGTTTTCGCGGCTTGAAACGATCAGAGAATCGTCGGCCCGATTGTATGCGACACCGTTGTTATGGAACCAGTCGTTATTGGACTGCGGTGTCCTTGGGAAAACAAATTGGCTTGGATCGTCACCGCCAGCGACCATGGCTGCGCTGATGATGGCGGCCAGGTTCCATTGCTTCAAAACCCTTCCTGAAGCGTCAACTTCGATGTTCAGTGATTCGAGGTGTGTCGTGGTATCGGCGTCCAGGATAATTCCAAATTTTCCACGATCGATGTTGTGGTACAAAAAGGTGACCCCGAGAGTGCTGTAATCGCTAAGGAGAGTGACAGCGCCATCGAGATCATTTCGGTACAGCTTAGTGCCACCAGCAAGATAGACCGCATTATCAAAGAAGGTCGTAACAAAGCTTGAATGGCCTGCCGTTCCCACCCATCGCAGTGCGCCGTCCGTATCGATGATGGCAGGTGCGAAATTGCTGCAACGGCCCTTAACCAAGATGTAGTCGTAACTCAAAGCGGCCCTATTCCTATGCTGTAGGTATGTCGGATGATCGTATCCGCACGGATCGTTAAACGTGACGGTCGTGATTGTGATGTTCGCTTGCTTTGAAGAACCATCGAGAAACCGATACGTCAAGCGCACCACATTGGCGTAACCGTCGTAAAGTCCATAGACTGGCAAAACGATCTCGCCGGTTTGCGGGTTTTCAAAACCCCGGTCAACGAGGTAGTCGTTGGAATAAGTGCCTGACAGTGGCCGGGTGACTGAGCCTGGCTTCGGAGTGATCTTGAACTGGATCTCCTTTACCACAGTCGTATTGCTGGCTATGAGATTCAGTTTGCCGAGGAACGGCGTCGCCCCCGGGGTGTACCCGTTGATTCTTATTGTAGTGTCTCCTGCCTGATTGGACCCGGCGAACGGGGCGAACGCGATGAAGAGACCGATGACGGTAGAGATGGATGCAAAAAGAATCTTCATAAATCCTCATTTTCTCCGAGCTGATATCCGTGAAATCATCTCAAAAGAGGCTTTATCGTCGAGAAAGAAATTTCACTAGCGTGTTCTTTGATGATCAAAGAAGCAATTCGGGACAAGACTGGCTTTTTGGAGCACTCCAAACCCTCGCGCAGGGCCGGGCGGTGGCTCGCGGAAGTTTTCAAGAGCAACGTGCCGGTTTCACCGCAATCCGAAAACTGTTGCCTCACCAATCTTTGTTGCTTTGGGAAGCGAAACTGATATGGAAGACAATCGATACGGATATCACGCTTGATCGATGTTGTAGATGACAGGCAAGGACAAACTGGAAGACTATAACGCACCACGAAGAATCTCATCGTCCTTGGTAGCAATTCCCCGCCTGCGTTCGCTGGATATCGCTACGGGTGTTCTTTTGTTGATTCTGTCGCTTTTGTTTTATTACGGCACGGTTCTTCGGGTGCAGTTTAGCCGGACCGACTTTCTGGATCTAGGTCCTTATCCGGATGCGGTAGAATATTTCGCGCAGGCTAACTCGATCTTGAAAGAAGGTTCGCCGACGATTCAGATTGGCTACGACAGATTACCCTCCCGCTATCCGCCGGGCTATCCAGTCTTGACGATCCCTTGGCTGAGATTTCTGCCTCACAACGGGATTCTGGCCCCGTTTAGAACAAATCAGACGATCGGCCTGTTGCTCTTGGCAGGCAGCTTCATGTTTTATTTTGCGATCGGAAGGCCGCTCGCCGGGGGATTGGCGGCTTTGTTAGTCGCAACCCAACCAGCATTCGTCACCTTTAGCCGATCGTCGATGAGCGACCTCAGCGGTGGGGCTGTCATGGTGCTCGCTTTTGCACTGGTCTACTTGGGACTCCGCTGGCGCCGCCGCCGGTTAATTTACCTCGCTGCCGTTGTTCTTGGATTGTCCTTGTGCATTCGGCCACAGTTAGTGTTTATGGCTCCCTTATTAGTAGCTATGGCTCTCTTTCCGGCTAACGTATCCTGGACGAGGTGGTTTATGCATTGCTGCCTCACTCTTGCTGTATTCGCGGTAGCCACGAGCCCGTACTTTATTCTGAACACTTTGGAGTTTGGCCATCCGTTAAAGAGCGGTTACGAGTTCTGGGTGCCGGGATTGGCGGACAAGCAAGCTGCTTTTTCCTTGCACAATGTGCCTCCCCAAGTTGCCCTGATTTGGTCTGAGATTACGGCCAGGTGGGATCAATTTCGGGTAGCGAACCTCTTTGGCACGGGCACATACGCAGTGCCGGCTTTCATTTTTCTTTCTGCCGTTGGTTTGGCGTTCGTCCGGATGCGGCCGTTCGAGATCAGCGCATTTTTAGCGGGAACTGTCTACATTATGGCGACCCTAGTTTTCAGCTACGTTGAGGGGCGGTTCTACGTGCCTGTTTTTTTGCTTTTGGTTGCGCTCGCCGTTCTGCCTGCAGAATGGATAGTGGGCCAAGCCCTCAACGGGCGTGTTTCAGTCTTGGGCCTGGGCGTGCTGGCAGTATTCCTGCTCAGCTGTATCGGTTATCCGTCACAATCAGGCTTTGAGCCCAAGGGTGGTCGATCGCAAGCCTGGGACGCTCTTCATTACGCAAATGGCAATGGAAAATCAGCCCGATACGAGGCGCAGCAGGAATTCGTTCGTATGTTCCGAGACGCACCTGGCATTGTTTTATCCGACATCGATCCTCCCTATTTGAATGCGCTCCTGCCAAAGCCATTTGTAGCGGCCCCCATCGACGGTAACCATAATTACTGCTATAGCCGGCTCTGGCATTACGGGAACGCCCAGGCGGTTGAACTAGTCGCAAATGGCCTCGGCCGCGGGACACCGGTCTACGGTCTCCTGATACCCTCAAAACAGGTTGATCAAGATATCAAACGCTTGCCCTTGGTCCAAGGTTACAGTTGGAAACGGAGTAATGGGACCGACACAGCGGCTGTAATCGTGACATTGACAAAGGATGCCACCGCTTCGACCTTAAAACCCGCTTTTCGCTTGGTTGAGTGATGACAAATGAAACTATCGGTCGTTATCCCTTGTTACAATGAGCAATCTACGATTGAAACTGTCGTAGAAGCAGTCCGCGCAGCGCCTGTCGAGGACGTCGAAATCATCGTGGTGGATGACGGATCGACCGATGGAACGAGAGAACTTCTTAGAGCGAAACCTCACGGGTGGGTCGATAAGCTCGTGCTACAGGAGCGCAATTTTGGCAAGGGAGCAGCTTTGCGTACGGGTTTCCAAAACGCAACTGGAGACATAGTAATCGTTCAAGACGCCGACCTGGAGTATGACCCGAACGAATACTCCATCCTTCTTGCACCGATTCTGGAGGATCGTGCCGACGTTGTGTTCGGCTCCCGGTTCTTGGGAGGCCGGCCTCACCGCGTGGTTTACTTCTGGCATATGGTGGGAAACCGCTTTCTCACGTTGCTGTCCAACATGTGTACGAACTTGAACCTCACTGACATGGAGACATGTTACAAAATGTTTCGGCGCGAATTCCTGCATAACATAACCATTGAAGAGGAGCGATTTGGCTGTGAACCTGAGATTGTCGCGAAGGTGGCGCAAGCTCGATGCAGAGTTTTCGAGGTTGGCATTTCGTATAACGGCCGAACGTACGAAGAAGGAAAAAAGATTGGCTGGCGTGACGGCATGAGAGCTATTTATGTGATTGTTAAGTATAACCTATTTCGAAGGAACAAAGGTCTATGGAGGGGCAATACTCGGGAGTCGATATCCTCGAAGCGCTCGAAAGCGCGCACAACTACAACGATTACTTAACTCGCTTGATCCGTGAATCGGCGGAATCAACGGATCTGATCGACTTCGGCGCGGGCATCGGGACCTTCTCCAAGCGCCTAAGAACGGCCGGTTACAACGTTAAATGCATCGAACCGGATCCCTTACAGAGACGGCGACTCGAGGAACAAGGTTTCGACACTTTGGAGAATATTACCGGTGTCGCGGACAATTCGGCGTCATTTGTTTTTTCGCTAAACGTCTTTGAGCACATCCAGGACGACTCGGTAGCCCTAAGGGAAATTCGCCAAAAATTAAAACCAGGCGGCACTCTTCTGATTTATGTACCTGCATTTGCGTGTCTCTGGACAAGTCTGGATGAGAAACTTTGCCACCATCGGCGCTACACAAAAAAGACCCTTCGGCGCCTTGTTGAGCAAGAAGGTTTCGTCATTGAAGACGCTCGATATGCAGATTGTCTCGGGTTTATTGCCGTGCTTATTTTTCGGGCGCTCAATAGAAGCGCCTCTGCGCTGAACGCAAGCTCAATTACTCTCTATGATCACTGGCTATTTGCGCCAAGCCGCGTCTTGGATAGGGTTTTCGATCGATGGTTTGGGAAGAACGTCTACGTTCGCTGTCGAAAGTAAGCTGTTGCTTTTCGCGACCGGTAGAGGACATGCCACATAAAATGGCTCCAGCAATTTCCAAAAGCATCCAGAGTCAGTTTACATTGAGATCTGTAGGGCAGAGGTGTCGCATGCTATTCTTGTTCGTTACTGCGGCATGCGTTTCGTTCGGCTTACAATTACTCCCTTTAAATGGCGACACGGTAACTTCTGAAACGACAACGTCCCCGGCGGCTAGCGCCTCCAATTCGAGCGACGACATGACCACGGGCGCCGTTACCGTCCCAATCCCAAACAAAGGTAGTCAACTGGTTAACGTTAAAGAATACGGCGCGGTGGGCGACGGCGTAACAAACGACACCGCCGCCTTTATTAAGGCTTTAGCGATTTGTGCGGTGGGCGGCGGAACTTGTCTGGTTCCCGAAGGAACGTATCTTATTTCTCCTTCGGGTATCTCGACGGGAGGCCACAAAGCATCCGTGGTGTCGGGTGTCCATCTCAAGGGCGCGGGACGCGGAGCGTCTGTCCTGAAGATTGCCGGGATGCCAACGGATCATTTTCTACCCTGCAACGGAGACAACTGGAGCGTGGAGAACCTGACTTTGGACATGGGAGACTACACTCCATCGGTCGGTAGAGCGGCCATCGCTTGCAAGGGTAACAACTGGCGAGTCTCAAACTGCAGGATCCTCAAGATCGGGAGGTCGGGGATTGCCGCTTTCGGCGGTAGCAACTGGTCTATCGAAGGAAACTATGTTGGCAGGACAGTGCCGGGAGCAACCCCACCGATTTGTGCGATTCTCGTCACGGCCAATGCTGGGGTGTGGTCGAGTAATGGACGCGTCATCAATAACATTTGTGAGGGCGCTGGGATTACGTTCTCCGGTAGTGACGGCATGGTCGCCCGCAACCGGATAAACAGATCGGGAAGTGGCACGGGCATCTTCGTACAAGGGTCGCCCAGCACACACGCGGCGAACATAATCGGTAACATCTGCACCGGCGGGACTTCAGGTTACGATGCTGCGCAGGGAGGGAGATGGTGGTCAGTGAGTGGCTTTGAAATATGGGCAGCGGACTCTGTGATTTGCAATAACACTGCCCACGATAATGATGGCGGTGGCTTTGCCATTGGCGGACAAAACAGCATAGTGATCGGAAATAAGGCCTATAATAACGGGCGCGGGCGCCATGGGTACGCCGGGTTCAATGCGCGCATAAATCCAGCAAAGGGGGCATCGGCGTCTCATTCGATCTTTATAGGAAACTCTTCGTACGATCAGGATTACGGTTACAAGGAACAGGGTAGTGGACTAAGCGACATCAAACAGATTGGCAATGACTACAACCGTAACAGGATTGGGCCTGTTAAGTCTTTCAGCGCTGGCGGTCAGATGCCGATTTCGCCTGAAATGAAAAATAAGCTAAAAGCACTTGTCGAAAATCGAGACCTGCCGGATCAAGTGCGCCGCGCCGTGCGCCAATGCCTCGCACGCTAAAGAAACGCCTGTAGTGCAACCGCCGAGTCACCTAGTGTCATGATGCCGTTCGCCGACGCAGGACATATGCGAGGCGCTCAAACATCAGGAACGGTTTTTTTCGCCGATCCCTAGTCACCGTCACTTTCGCCAACAGCTGCTTGTGATCTGCATTGTAAAGCCGAAATTCGTGAGTAGAACCAGCTTTGATCCAATTCGCCTGCTGCGAACCGCGCGGTGAGTCTGCAAACAATCGCTCCTCGCGCTCGTTCGCCGAAACGTAAACTTTTCCGTCAACGCTCTTCCATGAAATGGTCGTTTGGCCTGGTCCTTCCCCCGCAGGCACCGGATTTGGGGACGCGCTTAGCCTCGGCACCATTTTAGTGACGAAGACGACGCCCTCCGTAATAAGCAAATTTCCAAACTTCGACAATCGGAACTGTTCGTCGCGACCCAACGTGATGCTTCCGGCACACTGTTCGTCCACCAGCTCTTTAATAAAACCAACCATGCCATGGGAATGACATGGGAAAGGATCGAGAATTGACGGCTTAGGATCGAATCTTTTGCCGTCAGGAAAATCGTCTAGGTAACCTGTGCCCCAATCCTCAATGGCGTACAACCCGCCTGGCTTTAAATGATGATGAAACAAGTGCCAGAACGTTATTTTAGTTAGCTCGCCGATATGCGAGGCATCATCGATGATGATGTCAAATCCGTCTGGGGCGATGCTCATAGCGACCTCAGACAGGAACTGTGTATCTGCCTGGCTGCCTTTGAACAGCTGAATACGCTCTCCTGGAATGAAGCCCTCTGGCAACTCGAGATCGATTCCAACGATAGTGCCTCGCGGGAAATAATCGCGCCACAGTTGAAGCGAGCCCCCCTTATGGACGCCGATCTCAAGGAGCTTCACATCGTTATCTGTCCAACGTGACAGAATGGGGTCATACACCTCGAGATAATCGTTTTGTATCTTGTCGGTGTCGTAGGCGGCCAAATTTAGCTGTTCACTTCGCATATAGATGGACGAATCTGCCTGACGCGCCGCTCTTATAACATCGAATCGTTACCTAAACCTAAAAGGATTCCGATCGGTCTGTAACACAATTCCATGCTCGGTTTCTGCGGTGACAAGCACTATTGAACTCTCGCGATGTGTTTTACTCGTGCCGCGAACTCAGCCTCCAACTCGTCGGCTGCGGCAGGTGAGTGTTCGGTACGCTGGGAAGTTTGCTCGATCTCGGCGGAAAATCGCCGCGCCTCTTCCGCGATTGCGGGATCAGTAGCGGGATCCTCAGACTTAAAATCCGGCGGTACATTGGAGCTATTGATCCGCTCTGAAAGCGGCTCGAGGCATTTGGCAGAATACGGCTCGCCCAGAAAATCAAGTAACGAGCGCAGAGCCGCCTCTGGGTTCTCGACTAAGGCCGTATAGCGCAAACGATAAACCACACCCGGACCGTAAGCTTCCTCAGCCTTCAAACATGCCCTAACCGTGCGCAGCCAATATTTGTACGCTTCTTCTTCGTTCGCCACCACATGCGTCCCTGCGATGCGATGGAAATTGAGCATAGAACGCACGACTGAACCCACGTCGCGCACGATGTGGATGAATAAAGCGCACGGAAACAGCTTGCGCAGACCACAAATATGGAAGGAGTACTCTGGCGTTTGATCTACCCAGCGCGTCTTGTGTTCCGAGTCCGAAGCCGCTGTTCGAAGCGAGTCAACGAGCTCGGAGTAGAGTCGGCCATTTGCAATTCCGTACTGCCGAATCGCTGCACTGGTAGCAGCATCCAATTGGCCAGTCACTTCGCCAAGGTAAAGTCCTTCCTCCTTGAGTAGGCGTTGGACTGCTGTAATCAGGCGTGTTCGGTCAAGATCGCACCGATGCTTGAGGACCAAAGAGTTGATGCTGCGTCCGATGTGGGAGAAGAATTCATCGCGCGAGACGTCCATTGCACTTAAGATCGAGAAGATGCCGCGCGCCGCGCCAATTTGGTAATTCTTCGCGACGTTCACCGCGAAATCTCCCATCCAGCTGGATTCCGGCACTGGAAAGATGTTTGGATGGTAGCCAAGGCACCACGCAAGAATGCTAGTTCCAGATCGCGGCGAGCCCACCACGAAGATTGGTCTATTAATCTCCTCGTGCATTTCAGCGGTTTTGAGGCGCAGTGTCATTCTCCGTGTGCGATGGCCTCATTTCAGCGATGGGCTTTCGACGCATCCAGAAGCTGCCTCCGATCCAGCGAGGGAGATCCGGAAAAGCGGATTGAAGGTGCTCCTTATGATAACAGCTGAGGTAGTAATTGGCCAGTAACACCTCGAACTCGGAGTTAAATGTCAGAAATCCTTGCAGTAAGTATTGCTCCGTCCAAAAGCGGAACTCGTTCAGGACCCAGTGGCGCCGGTACTCGAATGGCAAAAAGATATCGTGGACATGCACAATCACGCCGGGGTTGAGACGCGGCAACACCTCCAGGAAAAGGTAATTGACATCGCCGCCTATCTTCACCGCGTGCGAGCTGTCGATAAACAGAATGTCGCCAGACTCGAGTTGGGAAAAAAATTCCACGTCGAGGTCCTGAACCTTTGTCTTAATCAACGATTGCAAGGCAGGAATACGACCGTTGCGAAGAAGCTCGCCCGGAAACGGATCAATACAGATCAGACTCGAGTTTTTGTTTTTGGCAGCAGCCTGGCCGAGCACAAGAGAAGAAAAACCGCTGCCCACTTCAATGATCCGCCGTGGCTGAAAGTGGCGGACCATACAGTAAGCAACCAAGGCATCGGTGCCGCGAAATGGCCATCGCTGGCCAGGCGGGGGCTCTGCTGGAAAGGTTTCATATTCGCCACGGAATTTTGAAAAATGATTTCGCAGCAGATCGAGCTGCATTGAGTCGTTCATGTCAATCCCCACGAGTTCGCTGGGTTGGCTCCAGAGCGTTTCAGGCAACGATTGCGTATCGGGAATCGGCTCGTAAAAATGTACCGGCGTCACGTGAAACCCGTGCCTCTCCCAATCTAGGAACAACTCTCGATGTTCTGTGCTCTGAAGACAAAGCGGCATCACCGCCGCAATGAATCGAGAAAGCTCTGACATATCGATGTTTCCCCGCTCTATTTCGTCCACAATTTCGCGGAGAGCGGCTGGCGCGGACTCAATCTCACGCCTCGCTTTGACTGAGTCGATTGCTACTTCGGGGCTACTAGCGGCATACAGGCGAAACTCATATATCTTGGAGTCCTTGATCCACGGAATTTCTACGTGGCCAGACGGTCCTCCTTGCGTCACCAGCTTCTCGTCATCCGTCCCCGTTGAAACGCGTATCTCCGCTCCCGCAGGATCGTTCGTCTCCCAGGAAATCACACAGCGTTGCCCAAAAAAAAGTGGATTCGGGTTCGCGTCTATTTTTCCGGTAATCTCTCCGGTTGGCTCCGTCTTATTCACTGCCGGTAACCAGCACCAGCTGCTGCGGCGAGCTCGGGTTCCGCGGTCGACTGCGACGGCTCTAAGCTTTTCAGGTGCCTATCGCTGAAGAGAAATTCCAGTTTTTCGCGTGCAACGTCGGTAGAATAGAGCTCTTGCGTTTTGCTAATGCCGTTTTGCGAGAGTCGCTTCCAAAGCTCTTCGGATTCGTAGAGCTCAATCAACGCCCGCGCAAAATCCTGCGGTTCGTCGGCTACGAGAACGTGTTCGTGGTCGACGAGGTTCATTCCCTCCACAGCGATTGAGGTCGCCACAACTGGCACACCGAAGGCCATGCTTTGATTGATCTTGCCTTTGATGCCCGCTCCAAAACGCAAAGGAGCCACAGAGAGCCGCACGCTGTCGAAAAACGAGCGCACATTCCGTTGCAATCCGGCCACAATGATCCTGTCGCTCTCCAGCGCGACGATTTCAGGGGGCGTCTTGTCACCGATGATATAGAATTTTGTATCGGGCAGACGGTCGCGAACGAGCGGGTAAATCTCCTCCACGAAAAACAGCACCGCATCGATGTTGGGCCTGTGCTGAAAGCCGCCGATGAAAAGCCAGTCCCGCCGAAGT
>WNFV01013310.1_pt1 | contig 18203 bp, 11 predicted proteins | sample 5400101 | NCBI WGS metagenome assembly WNFV01 (sample SAMN13153361, study PRJNA577476) | soil metagenome | isolation source: 115 cm soil or saprolite under grassland replicate 1 | place: USA:California | collected 2016-06-15
ACCCTCGCGGTGTGGGCGCCCACGGCCCATTCGGTTAAGCTTCACCTCTTTGACGACTCGAACCCCGCCACGACCTCGACCGTCTACCCGATGTCGCTCGACCCGTCGACCGGCGTCTGGAACGTCACTGGTGGTTCGGGCTGGAATGGCAAGTATTATTTGTACGAAGTTGAGGCCTACGTGCCCTCGACCAGGTCCATTCAGCGCAACCTCGTGACCGATCCGTACTCGGTCAGCCTCTCAAAAAACAGCCAACGGTCGCAGATCATCAACCTCGCCGACGCGTTGTTCAAGCCCACCGGGTGGGATGCTCTCGTCAAGCCGCCGCTCGAAGCGCCAGAGGACATCGTGCTCTATGAACTCCACGTGCGCGACTTCAGCGCTAACGACCCGAGCGTGGCCGCGCCGCTCCGCGGGACGTTCAAGGCCTTCACGCAGCCGGGATCGAACGGGATGCTGCATCTCGCGGCGCTCGCCCAGGCGGGGCTAACGCACGTCCACGTCCTCCCGTCCTTCGACATCGCGTCGGTCAACGAAGACAAGTCGACGTGGCGGACGCCCGCCGGAGACCTCGCGAGCTATCCGCCCGATTCCGACCAGCAGCAGACGGCCATCGGCGCGGTGCGCGACACAGACGCCTTCAACTGGGGCTACGATCCGCTCCACTACATCGTGCCGGACGGCAGCTACTCGACCAACCCGGACGGCGCAACGCGCGTGCTTGAGTTCCGGCAGATGGTTAAGGGGCTCAACGACGCCGGCCTCAGGCTCGTCATGGACGTCGTCTTCAACCACACGAGTTCGGCGGGCCAGAACCCCGGGTCGACGCTCGACAAGATCGTCCCCGGCTACTACTACCGGCTCGGCGCCGACGGCAGTATCCTGAACAGCAGCTGCTGCCCGGACACGGCTTCCGAGCACAATATGATGGAGAAGCTGCTCGTCGACTCGTGCGTAACCTGGGCGAAGTACTACAAGGTCGACGGCTTCCGCTTCGACCTGATGGGCTTCCACATGAAGCGCAACATGCTCAGGCTCCGGAGCGCCCTCGACGCGCTTACGCTCGCGCAGGACGGAGTCGACGGCTCGAAGATCTACCTCTACGGTGAGGGCTGGAACTTCGGTGAGGTGGGCAACAACGCCAGGGGCGTTAACGCGACCCAGTTCAATATGGCGGGTACAGGGATCGGGAGCTTCAACGACCGCATCCGCGATGCCGTCCGTGGCGGCGGCCCGTTCAGCGGCATTCAGGAGCAGGGCTTCCTGACGGGCCTCGCCTACGACCCGAACGCGACCCCGCAGGGGGCGGCGCAGGACCAGGACGCGAGGCTCCTTCAACTCTCCGACTGGCTCAGGCTCAGCCTCGCCGGTAACCTCGCAACCTTCAGATTCGTCGATCGCCACGGAAACACGATCGCCGGCAGCCAACTCGACTATAACGGCCAGCCTGCGGGGTATACGGCCGACCCTCAGGAGGATATTAACTACATCGACGCCCACGACAACGAGACCCTATTCGACGCGATTCAGCTTAAAGCGGCCGCCTCCAACAGTATGGCTGACCGGGTCCGCATGCAGAACCTCGGTCTAAGCATCGTCGCGCTCGGCCAAGGGATCCCTTTCATCCACGCAGGCGCCGACATGCTGCGATCGAAGTCGCTCGACCGCAACAGCTATAACTCTGGCGATTGGTTCAACAAGCTCGACTTCACCTACCAGGCCGACAACTGGGGCGTGGGGCTGCCGCCGGCGGGCGACAACGAGTCGAACTGGCCGATCATGCGGCCGCTGCTTGCGAACCCCGAGCTGCGGCCGGGGCCGTCGAACATCCGGGACGCGGTCGTGAGCTTCCGCGAGGCGCTCGCGATCCGCAAGAGCTCGAAGCTCTTCCGCCTCCGCACGGCTTCAGACGTCAACGCGAGGGTACGGTTCTACAACACGGGCCCCAACCAACTCCGCGGCTTAATCGTGATAGGCCTCTGGGACACTGACGGCGGCGGCGACCGCGCGCACAAGGTGGTTGTGGCGCTCTTTAACGCCAACGACGTGGCGCAGACATTCCAGGAATCCGATTTCCAAGGACATCTCCTCTCGCTCCATCCAGTCCAGGTCTCGTCGCAGGATCCCGTCGTGCGGACGTCGGCGTTCAACGCCGGCTCGGGCGCCTTCGTCGTTCCGGCGCGCACCGCGGCCGTCTTCCTCGAAGTGCGGCCTGCCCCAGAGCGCATCCAACTGCTCAAGGGCGACGTGACGGCGCTCGCGAACAGCGGCGCGCTTACTAAGGGCCAGGCCAACAGCCTCGTGTCGAAGCTGGATTCATCGCTTGCCCAGCTCAGGCGCGGGAATATAGTCGGCGCCATCAGCCGGTTCCGATCGTTCGTCAACCAGGTTCAGTCGCTGGTCGGCGAGGGCGTCCTGACGCCGACGCAGGCGCGGCCGCTGATCACAGAGGCGAAGGCCATCTCCGGTCAACTGCGACCGTAGAACGCAGCGGTCGCGAAGACCCGAGAGGGGCGTTCGGGCGCGCGATGCAAGCGGACTCATGACAACGATCCTGGCTTATGGTCGAGAGCGTTAGATTTCGGGGGGTGTCCTTCGCCAAAACCTCATCCGCCTTTAGTTTCGATAACTTGGGAAAACCGGATATAACATGTTAACTGGAGTTATATGAAGGCTGTGCAAATAAAAGCCCTTTGAAATCCATACATTGATTAGCGCAAGCCTGGGTACGCATCGCTTCCAGCGTGCAGTCTTCGGCGGGAGGCGCATTGATTGGAATCAAATGCGCAGGAATACGAATCGGCTCCAACTTTAATTCGCACAGGCTTCAATTAATAGAAGCCTGTGCAAATAAAAGTTCTTTGAAATCAGGCAGATGATCTGGTTTGTTGCTGGCCGCTGTCGCCGTGACGCTTCGCACATTCAGTGATAGCGAACTCCGCAGGTTGCTGGAGAAGGACCAGCGATTGCGCCAGGCCATGGGATTTGAACGCGTCCCGCATCGGACTTGCATCGGGCGACGACTCTCAAGCCTTGTGCCTGAAGCTTAGCAGCAGATCGCCTTGCTCGGCAAGCAACTCCTCGAAGAGGTTAAGCCTGAAGCCGAGCAACCAACGCTCAGCGCGATTGACGGGCGGATGTACAAAGCGCAAGGCCCGAAGTGGCATAAGAGCGACCGTCAGAAAAGCCTTGTGCCAGAAGGGCTGCGCAATGTCGACATCGAATCCAAGTGGTCGAAAAGCGGTTATCGCGGTTGGGTCCAAGGCTACAGGCTCGTTCTGCAAGGGCTGGTTTTCCCGCATCCAGTCCCGGTCTTCGCGACCTGGCGTCCGAACAACGAGAACGAAGCTAACATTGCTATCGAGGCGTTGATGGCCAACAAGCTCAAAGTGACTGACGTGCTGCTTGGTGACGAGACTTTCGGCGGCGGTCTCTTCCCCTATCACTACGAAGAGGCCGGCGGATGGGTCCTTTCCCCGAAGCAATTGCCTCAAGAACGTCGCTCGTGAAAGGACGCCTCATTTTCTAAACCGAGAATTACTGATAAGTATGTCAGATCTCCAGCAAGTCCTTGCCGACAATGATGCGGCCCTTGTACGCGCTGCGAGCGCCGTCAATCCACATCTGGTCTGTGATGTTCGGGTCGTCAGGCGGTACGAAATGCGAAAGCACCAGCGTCTTCACGCCCGCCGCCTCCGCGACTCGCCCAACGTCCTCTACCGAAGTGTGATGACTGAGGATCGAGTTCTTCAACGTTGCCGCGTTCGGCACGCGCGCCGCCAGCCGATCAACAGCCGGGACATAAAGCGCCTCGTGCACGAGCACGTCAGCGCCCTGCGCGAGTTGAATCAGCGCGTCAGAGCGGCAGGTGTCACCGGAGATCACGATTGATCTGTCGCGCGCGTCGAAACGGTAGGCGAAGGCCGGCTTCACGGGGGGATGATCGACGAGCGCGCACTTCACCGTGACGTTCTCGTCCTGCATGACAGTGGCGCCCCGAGTCAGTTCGTGCACATGCACGAGGGGAGCGAGCGGCGTCCTTCCCTCGTCCACAATGCGCGTCCTGATGTCATATCCGTTCATCTCGAAAAATAGGCGCGTCATCCGAACCAGGGGCGGCGGCCCCCAAGTGTCCACACGTGTTTGCAACCCGCTCGCCCAGGCCAGCAGCAGCAGGTTGCCGTAATCGGCGTTGTGGTCGGAGTGCTGGTGCGTGATGAAGACGTGACGTAACGTGGGCAGCGGCACATCGGCCCGGGCAAGCTGGATGGCCACGCCGTTGCCACAATCAACGACGTAAGCCTGGTTGTTGACTAGAATCACTTGTGATGATGGGAAGCTGTTTTTTCGAGGACGAGGCCCGCCGCCAGTACCGAGCAAGATGAGTCGCATTTTGGCTGAAGGCGCGGCTTGCGCGGCTGTCCGACAAGGACGTATCGCCGCGCACGCCATCATTGCGCCTGTCTGGGAGATGAAACGCCGCCGTGAAATTTCTATTTTATCGCCACGAAGCTTCATATCATCAGAACACGAGCCGCAGTCCGATCTGCACCTGCCGATTCGGCGCCGCCGTCCCTGTGATTCGCCCGGCTTGGGGCGAGCCGATGATGGCGTTCGGTCTGCCGAAATGAGCGGTATTGGCGCCATTGAAGAACTCGCCGCGCAATTCCAGCCGCTTCGTTTCCGTCAGGCGGAAGTTGCGCCCGGCGAGGAAGTCGAGATTCACCAGCCCCGGCGCGCGCAGCACGTTGCGCCCCGAATTGCCGAAGGTGAACGCCGCAGGTACGGCAAACGCCGCCGGATCAAACCAGCGATCCACGTTGCGTTCTCCACGCGCAAGACGTCCGTCGCCGAGCCGATCCGGGCGCACCGGATTGACATTTTGGGCCGCAGGGCCTGGGACATTGGCCGGATTGCCCGCGACACCGGGGTTGACGGGCTGTCCGGTTTGCGCCACGAAGATGCCGCCGATCTGAAAACCACCGAACACGGCGCGCGCAAGTTTCGATCCTCCCAGGCGCCCGCGGGCATGCCCGAAGGGCAGGTCATACACAATGCTCGTCACCAAGCGGTGTTTGATGTCGAAGGACGACGGAGCTTTTTCGGCGCTGGTGTTGAAGGAATCCTGCAGAATGACCGGGGAGAATTGGAAGTCTTCGCCGTCGGTCGAGTTGTCAATCGTGTGGCTCCACGTGTAGGCCCCGAGCAGTGAAAAGCCATTGCTGAAGCGCCGTTCGAGCTTCGTTTGCAGCGAGTGATAGCTTGCGTGCGCGAAAGGCGACAACGCGTTGATCGTGCCAAAGGTTGGAAACAAGCGGCGCGGCTGGACTGCGCCTGGGCCTGGTTTGGGCGCGTTGATGTCTATCATGCCGCGCAGCTTCGCAGTGCCCGATCCGACGTAGGCGACCGACAGAACCGCGCCGCCCCACAGCTCGCGTTGCAAATCAATCATGCCTTGATAGGTTTCACTGTAGGGAAAATCCTGCGACTGGCCGAACAATTCCGGATTGACAACGCGCGTAGGGTCCAAAGCGTTGGAGGGAAATCCGTCCGAGAATTTCAGGTTTGTATTGGCCGCCGTCGTCGGCGAGTTGATCGCAGTGCTGACAAGGTACGGCGGGCTGGCCCCGCCCGAAAAATTCATTCCGTACCAGCCGACGCCGCCGTAAAAGATTCCGAAGCCGCCGCGCACGACCGTCTTTTGATCGATCTGCCACGCCAAGCTGAGGCGCGGCGCGAAATTGTTCTTATCGAGGTTCGAGAAGGTTCGCTCACGGTGTCCGCCGTCGCGCGACTGGACGAGCGTACCGTAAGTCGGGCTGCCCGGCGTGTAGTCGAAGAACGCCTGCCGGTTTTTTTCTTCGCGCTGGCGCGTTTGCAGTTCGTAGCGCAGGCCGAGATTCATAGTCAGCCTCGGCGAAATTTTCCAACTGTCGTTGAAATAGCCGCTGGCGTAATCCACCAAGAACGTGCCCAGTTGCCGCGTCGTGACGGAGGCTGAACTCGTCAAACCGAGCAGCAGGTCGGCCACAGCGTTGCCGAGGCCCTGCCCCGGCGTGCGCGCAGTGAACTGCCCATTAAAAGTGAACGAGCCGCGTGCGGCGTTCGCCGTGCCTGCAAATGTGCTCATCCTCCAGTATCCACCGCCGAATTTCATCGAGTGGCGGCCCCGGAGGTACGAGAAGTTGTCATTGATCTGAAACAACTTTGCTTCTTTCGGATTCGGTGTGAAGAGGCGGTTACCCAGCACGCTGTAGTTGGTCATCAGGAAGAGCGGCAATCCAGTCAACCCACCGAATTGGGACACTCCCTTAATCCCGAACTCGTCGAAGAGAGGTCTTGCAGCGGGGCTTTGCAGCAGGCTCTTGTTGTTCGAATACCCGATGCGCAGTTCGTTCACGGCGTTGGCGGAAAAGACGTGCGTTTCGCCTGCCGCCACCGACCACGAATCGTTAGGAAGGGACGTGGGCATGGTCGTCTGCTGGGCCGTCTGCACTCCGCAATTGCCCGGCGCGGGACAAATCGAGCCACGCAGGAAACCGCGATTCAGCCTGCTGAATCGCGCGAACAGTTTGTCGCGCTCGCTGAAGTTGTGATCACCGCGAAAGTCATACTGATTGGCGTTGTCGGTCTGCGGGGCGCTTGCCGCGTAATTATTGACGAGGCCAGGTTGATTCGGCGCCGGAAAGAGCATGGCGATTTTGCGTCCTACCGGATCCATTCGGGCTTCGGGGATCACATTGTTCGCGAACTGCTGCCGAATGCCGCCCACGACATTCGCCGGGTCATAGATGTTGCCGCCGCCGAAATTGCCCCGAACCTGTTCCGGCGTCGGGACGGTGACAACAAAGGTGTTCGAGGCGCTGGTTCGCGTGCCCTGGTAACTGCCGAAGAAGAACGTGCGATTGCGCCAGACGGCGCCGCCCAGGGTCCCGCCGAACTGATTGAAACGCAGCGGCCCGCGTTTGAGCCCGGCGCGATTGGCAAAGAAATCATTGGCGTCCAGCTTGTCGTTGCGCAGAAACTCGAACGCTGAGCCGTGAAAGTTGTTCGTGCCCGATTTGATCGCTACGTTGATTACGCCGCCCGCGGCCTGGCCGTACTCGGCGCTGTAGCCGGCGCTCTCAACTTTAAACTCCAGAATCGCGTCCACCGACGGTCGAATCACCTGCGCTGAACTGGTGTCGGCGCCCAGGATGTAGTTGTTGTTATCCAGGCCGTCCAGCAGAAACTTGTTTTGAAAGGTGCGACTGCCGTTGAGGCTGAACCCATCGGACGCGCGCGATCCAGGATTCGGCGTCGCGCCCGGAATCAGCAGGGCGAGTTGCGGATAGTTGCGCCCGTTGAGCGGCAGCGTGACGATGGTTTTGTTCTCGATGAACTGCCCGACCGCTGAAGTCTCGCGTTCCAGCAGCGGGCCATTACCGGTGATGTTGACGCCCTCGTTGATCACGCCGATTTCGAGCCTGAAATCGAGGCGCGCGACCTGATCCACATTGAGGCTCACGCCGTCGCGGGTCACCGGCTTGAAGCTTTTGGCGAGCACATTCAACCGGTAATTGCCCGGCGGCGCGAATGGAATGCTGTAATAGCCGCCCGCGTTCGTTACGGTTTTGCGCGCCACGCCGGTGTCAACATTGGTGAGCGTGACCTCCGCTCCGGCGACCGCGGCTGAATTGGCGTCCGTAATGAGTCCGGTGACCTGCGCTGTTTGCGCGGAGGCCGCCTGCATGAAAGCCGGCAATGACAAGGTCAGAAGCGCGAATGTGAGAAAACGTCGCTGTCTGTTCATAGATTCCTCCTTTTCGTGATTTGGTTCTTCGGTTTTCTCTTCTCACTAACTACCCCGTAAAACCGCGCCGGATTCGATCAGGCCTTTGGCAAAAAAATTGCTGCTATGGAAGGCTTTCTGTTAGACTCCCTCACATCTCAGCGTTCAACCTGCCCGTAAACTTCAGTGGCTCTGCTGAGATAGCCGACAAGACGCGAAAGGAAAGAGGCTGCCGGTGGCAGGGGAGATCACACAATTGCTGGAGCGCTGGAGCGCGGGCGAACGGGCTGCGCTCGACGAGTTGACGCCGCTGGTTTATGACGAACTGCGGCGGCTCGCCGCCAGTTACCTGCGCCGCCGTAGCGCGGGAGACTCGTTGCAACCGACCCTGCTCGTGCACGAAGCCTGGCTGCGGCTGGTGAACCAGGAGACCTCCGACTGGCAATGCCGCGCGCAGTTCTTCGGCTTGGCGGCGACGATCATGCGCGGCCTACTGGTTGATCATGCGCGGGAGAGGCGCGCGGCCAAGCGCGGCGGCGACGAAGCGCCTTTGTCGCTGAGCGTCGCCGGCCAATTCGGCGACAAGCCGGAAATTGACCTGCTCGCGCTCGACGAGGCTTTACAGCGACTCACCAGCATCAAGCCGCGCCACACCCGCGTGGTCGAGTTGCGCTTCTTCGGCGGGCTGACGATTGAGGAGACGGCGGCGGCGCTCGGCGTCGCGACCGCGACGGTCCAGCGCGAATGGACATTCGCCAAAGCCTGGCTGCGCCACGAGCTGAGCAAGTAATCTGAAGAACATCGAGCCCGGGGGAACTTCCCGATGCAGACGCCCGACCATTGGCAACAGGTCGAAGATATCTTCCACGCCGCGCTGGAGCGCCATCCTGCCGAACGCGCCGCATATCTTGTCGAAGTCTGCGCGGGCGAAGCCGAACTGCCCAATCTCTTGGAAGACGTGCAGGCTATGCTTGCCGCTCACGAACAGGCCGGCGCCTTTATGGAACAGCCGCTGGACGATGCTGCGGCGGGCTGGCAGGCAGCCGGCAGCCCGCTCTCACAGAGCAGCTTCTCTCACTACCGAATGCTCTCGCTGCTAGGTAAAGGCGGGATGGGCGAGGTCTGGCTGTCCGAGGACACGCAGCTCGGCCGCAAAGTCGCCGTCAAATTGCTGCCTGCCGAGTTCACGACTGACGCAGGGCGCGTGCGGCGCTTCACGCAGGAGGCTCGCGCAGCCTCCGCCCTCAATCATCCGAACATCATCACCATTCACGAGATCTGCGAGGCTGCGACAGAAGCCGGGAGCGCACACTACATCGTCATGGAATACGTCGAGGGCGAGACGCTGCGCCAGCGAATAACGGGCGCGCCGCAGCATCGGATTGAGCCGCCGGAAGCGATTGACCTGGTCTTGCAGATCGCCGCCGCGCTCTCAGCCGCGCAAGAGGCCGGGATCACACACCGCGACATCAAGCCTGAGAACGTTATGGTGCGGCGCGACGGGATCGTCAAAGTGCTGGATTTCGGATTGGCCAAACTGACCGAGCATTCATCTCCCGGAATTGATATGCGATCGCTCCCGGCGCCTAGCGCAGGCGCCGCGTCCGGCACGGTGATGGGCACGCCGCGCTATATGTCGCCAGAGCAGGCGCGCGGGGAGAGGGTGGATATGCGCAGCGACATCTTCAGTCTGGGCGTTCTGCTCTACGAGATGGTGACGGGCGCGGCGCCTTTCACCGGCGCGTCCGTCGCCGACATCCTGGTTGCAATTCTAGATCGCGAACCGCCGCCGCTTACGCGACACGCTTCCGATCTTCCCACCGGGCTTGAACGCATCGTCAGCCGCTGTCTGGCCAAGCAGCGCGAGCATCGCTATCAATCGGCAAAAGAGTTACTGGCGGATCTGAAAGACCTCGCCGCGCGGCTTTCACAACCGCAACTGGCGCCGCTGCGGCCGGCGCCCTCATCCTTGCTCTCGCCCTCGCCTTCAACTGCGGCCGAAATCGCGGACAATCTTCCGCCCCGGCAGAATCGGAAAGCGCGCCGGATCTGGCTGCCGTTCGTGTTGTTGAGTTTGTTGATTGCCGCCGGCGGGGTCTTCATCTACCGTTTTTTCACGCCAGTCGCCGGCAAGCAAATCGAATCCATCGCCATCCTGCCGTTTCAGAACGTAAGCGGCGATAGTGATGTCGAGTATTTGTCAGACGGAATGACTGAATCGCTCATTAACAACCTGTCACAGCTGCCTCATCTGGCGGTCAAAGCGCGCAGCGCCGTGTTCCGCTACAAAGGTAGAGAAGTCGAGCCGAAACAGGTTGCTGCGGAGTTATCCGTGCAAGCGACATTGAACGGACGCGTCGTGCAACGCGGTGATAATTTGACCTTGTACATAGCGCTGGTGGATGGGCGCAACGGCGATCAACTTTGGGGCTGGCAGTATGACCGTAAGATGACCGATCTGGTGGCGCTGCAAAACGAGATTACTCGCGACGTTTCACGAAAGTTGCGGGCGCGGCTGTCGGGCGCGGACGAGCAGAAGCTGGCTAAAAACTACCCCGCCAACGCCGAAGCCTATCAGCTTTATTTTAAGGGGCGATACCACGTGCTCAAATTGACGCCGGCGGAAATCCCAAAAGGCATTTCATCTTTTCAAGCAGCGATCAAGAGCGACCCAAACTATGCGCTTGCCTACGTCGGGCTTGCCGATGCATATCGTTCGCAGGGACTGGCCCAGGAGATGCGCCCAGCCGATGTGTTTCCGAAAGCAAAAGAGGCGGCAAACAAGGCAATCGAAATCGACGATTCTCTCGCCGAAGCTCACGGCATCTTCGGTTATGTCATATTTTTTTACGATTGGGATTGGAAGGCCGCTGAAAATCAAATCAGACGAGGCTTAGAACTCGATCCGAACAGCGCGGACGCGCATCTTTATTACGCGCGTCTGCTTTCCGATATGGGGCGGCACACGGAAGCAATCGCTCAAGTAATACGCGCCCGCGAAATCGACCCGCTCAACTTGAGAATCAATGCGCTAGAAGCTCAATTTCTGATTCACGCCGGGCGAACCGATGAAGCTATAGACAGATTGCAGAACGTCTCCGAGTTGGACTCGAATTATTGGTTCACTTACCAGCAGGCTACGAGCGCCTATATCGAAAAAGGAATGTTTGGCGACGCGGTCGTCGCAGCGCGTAAGGGGCTGAAACTTTATTCCGCGAATTCCCGCTTAATCTCGTACCTCGCATACGCCTTGGCGAAGTCTGGCCGCCGAGCGGAAGCGCGAGCCGAGTTGGCGGCATTATTGAAATTATCCGCCGAGCGCTATGTCCCGCCTTACAACGTCGCGATGATTTATAACGGCCTGGGCGAGCGAGACGAAACGCTGGCGTGGCTGGAGCGCGCGGTTGAGCAGAGGGACCCGCGCATGACTTCTCTGAAAGTCGAACCGAAGTGGAATAACTTGCGCGCCGACCCACGCTTTCAGGATTTGCTGCGACGTGTCGGTTTCACACCATAAGAAGCGCGCGGGTTCTGTTGGCCCAATTCCATTATCACCGGGGGCTGCTCTGACCAAATCTAATCCCTTCTAATGGGGACACTACGAATCCGAGATCATCCTTCTCTGCGCGCGCTGGTATCTGCGCTACGCCCTCAGTTATCGCGACCTCGAAGAGATGATGAATGAACGTGGCCTCTCGCTCGATCACACGACGATCTGTCGGTGGGTTCAGGCTTATGCTCCGGAGTTAGAGAAAAGAATTCGTCCTCACTTGAGACCGACGAACGACTCCTACCGCGTCGATGAGACCTACGTCAAAATCAAAGGTGAGTGGAAGTATCTCTACCGCGCCGTCGATTCGAGGGGACAAACGATCGATTTCATGTTGAGCGCGAAAAGAGACGCGAGGGCCGCCAAACGCTTCTTCCGCAAGATGCTCAAGGTCACATCGCACTCATCCCCGCGAGTGATCAACGTCGATAAGAATCCAGCCTATCCGCCGGCGGTCGAGCAATTGAAGGAAGAAGGAACCCTCCCCAGCCGCGCTCAACTGCGGCAGTGTAAATACCTCAACAACCTCATCGAGCAGGACCACCGGTTCATCAAACGACGAGTTAATCCCGGGCTCGGGTTTTCCAGTTTCAACACGGCGCGGCGAACAATCAGGGGATACGAATCGATGAACATGATTCGGAAGGGGCAAATTGCGGGAATAGACAGACGTGAGATTCAAATGCAGGTGAAGTTCGTGTCGAATCTCTTCGGGATTGCCGCATAGATTGGAGTGCAGCTCGGACTTTTTACGGCTCTATTCATTTTTTGTAACACAACCCGATACCGCATTGAAACTCACCGAATGGAGAAACTCACCGAATGGAAAAAGGAACCTGAGAAAGCCTTCCTTTCCGAGGTCAGTTCGGTTGTTCTTCAACAATCGCTGCGTAATCTCGATACGGCTTTCACGAACTTCTTCGAGAAGCGAGCGCAGTATCCGAAATTTAAATCTCGCCGTCATCGCCAATCGGTTCGCTACGCCACCAATGCATTCACGTTTAGAGATGGTCGAATCATACTGGCCAAGCAATCCGAACCGCTCGATATTGTTTGGAGTCGCCCGCTTCCTGATGACGCTAAAATCCTCAATCTGACGATCAGCCGGGACACAAGTAGACGCTATTTTGTCAGCATCCTTGTTGAAACCGAGATCAAACCGCTCAGGAAGACGAGAGCCGAAGTTGGCATAGACGTTGGTATTAAGACGCTTGCTACGACCAGCGATGGCGAGAAGATCGAAAATCCTCGCCCGCTCGTTAAGAATGAAAAGCGATTGCGAATACTCCAGCGTCGGCTATCGCGTAAGGTCAAGGATAGTAATAATAGGACAAAGGCCAGATTCAGAGTGGCGCGACTGCACGCCAAAATCAGTGACACCCGAAAGAATATGCTTCAGCAATTCACGACGAAGATCATCCGCGAAAACCAAGCGATCTTTGTCAAAGGACTGAACGTAGTCGGGATGCTGAAACATCCGAATCTTGCCAAGCACATTAACGCGACAGCGTTTGGCGGCGGGAGAAGGTCAATTGCCTGTTGGCTTGTGCGGCCGGTCTTGATCGCCTCGCCGCGGACATCGTTGATGCGACAGAGGGGGCGCAAAAGCGCCACTCTCCCCGCTCGAAGGCCCAGAGGACAGGGGGCCGAAGCCCTGGAGTTACTTTGTCGCTACGCTTGGCCAGGAAACGCTCATAGAACGCATTTGACGAAGCCCCATTTCTGAACCAAGATTGGTCCGAAAAATTTACTACGATAATTTGTTGCATGCATACTTGTGTAGTATACTATTATTGTGATTGATCACTCTCAAAACGTCCAAACTGAAGGATACGGCGAGACTCTCGGCGTCAAGCTCTTGCGCGAGCTCACCCGGCGGGGCTCCTTCATCTTCACCACCGAAGAGGCGAAGGCTGCCGCCGCCGATCTCGCCATCCCAGAGACCTATCTCCCCCAGTTGCTTTCGAAGCTGGCGGCCGGTGGGTGGCTGCTGCGGTTGCGCCGCGGCCTCTACGCCGGGATGGGAAGACTGCCGGGTGAGGTCGATGTTCATCCATTTGCGGTCGCTACAAACCTGGTCTCTCCTTCAGCCATCAGCCACTGGTCGGCGCTCCATCACCATGGGTTGACCGAGCAGGTTCCGCGCCAAGTGACGTCAAGCACGCCGAAGAAGGTCGTCACACCGAGTATGCGCGCCGCCAGATCGCAGGATCAAGAAGTAGAGAAGCGCCCGGCAGATAGACGATCAGGGAGACACACCTGGGAGATCAACGGAGTGGAGTATGAGTATTACACCATCACCTCGGATCGCTTCTTCGGGATCGAAGAGGTCTGGGTTGATGAATATTTCAGAGTCCCGATTTATGACAAGGAGCGGAGCCTGATTGACTGCTTCGCCGCGCCGCGCCTCTTCGGAAGCTTAAGCGAGGCGCTGGGCATTCTCGAAGAGCACGCCGGCGAACTCGACCTGGAGAAGCTCGCGCAATACGCCTTGCGCTACGGCAAGGCGTCAGTCGCCAAGCGGCTCGGCTGGGCGCTCGACCGGCTGGGCGCGCCCCGCCGCGTAACGGCGCCGTTGGCCAAGCTCCCGATGGACGGGGTAAGAGTTCTTGATCCGACGCGCCCGCGCGGGGGGAGATACAACGAGCGCTGGATGGTGCAGGAGAACCTGAGCGCGGGAGGCGCCCGATGAAGCCGTTGCGGACGAGATTGCGCGAGGCGGCCCTCCGGATGCGGGTGTCACAGATGGTCGTCGAGAAGGATTACGCGCTCAGCTACCTGCTCGCCGGGATCGCCGCGAATCCTGATTTGAGTGGGACATTGATCTTCAAAGGCGGGACCGCGCTCAAGAAACTCTACTTCGGCGACTACCGCTTCTCCGAAGACCTGGACTTTTCGGCGGTGGATGCTCCGCGCGGGCAGGCGCTGGAAGAAGCTGTTCGTGCATACCAACGCCCTGAGCGAGCAGATTGCGCAGGGGGCCGTTTGCAACCAGTTCCACACGGCAGATCAAAGGCTAGCCCGTTGGCTACTACTAGCGCGCGACAGGACGCGCTATGGAGCTTTCGATCTCACTCACGAGGCGATGGCCCAGATACTGTGTGTTTCGCGCAGCGGCGTCAGCTTGGCGGCCGGCGCGCTGCAGATGAAGGGGCTGATTCGTTATGCCCGCGGCCGGATCACCCTTCTCAATCCCGAGGGGCTCGAAGTCTCTTCTTGTGAATGCTACCGGATCCTCAGCCGGACGATAAACTCCTTACTCCCGCCTGACAATCGATCGGCGAGCGACAGAGTCATTCCCTAACAGACTTGCCGCTTTTGAGAAGAAATGCTCGGCAATATCGAGCATAGCGAAATTATTTGGGCGTGACTATGCGCCGCTGCCGTCAAACTGCACAATTACCCAGTTGCCGATCGGTAAAGACTGTCTTGCTCAGCCGTCCATTGATGGCGTTGTCGACGGCAAGCGTATTGCTCGATGCCCTGGAACAGGCCGAGAAGGTCGAGGTCGCAAGCAGGGCCAATGCCGACAGAATTGCAGGCCAGCTTCTTCGCGATGTGAAGGCGAAGGAAGCAGCATAATTAATCGTGCATGTGCGCGAGATAAATGTTCTCCAGATCGGTGTGACCGATCTCTTCAGTCCGCAACTGCGCGACGAGCTTTCCATGTTTCATAATCCCGACACGCGTGCCTGACTCCTTCGCGCGGAACAGATCGTGCGTCGCCATCAACACCGCCACGCCTTGACCGCTCAGCTTATTCAATAACGCCGAGAATTCGTTCGACGCTTTAGGGTCGAGGCCGGAAGTCGGCTCGTCGAGCAGCAACGCTTCAGCCTTCTTCGCCAGCGCTATCGCGATCCCCACTTTCTGCCGCATGCCCTTCGAGTAGGTCGAAACGCGCTTGTCCGCGGCCTCGCGCTGCAATCCGACCTCTTCAAAAAACTGGAGCAACTGCTCGCGCGAATACTCCTCGTGCCCGGCGAGAGCCGAGAAGTATCCCAGGTTCTCCAGCCCTGAAAGGTTCTTATAGAGCGTCACCTGTTCGGGGATGTAGGCGATGTATCGTTTGGTTTCGAGCGGCTCCTTCGTCACGTCCAGCCCTTTGATCATCGCCGTACCGGAGGTCGGCTCGATGAAGTTCAGGAACAGATTGATCGTGGTCGTCTTGCCCGCGCCATTCGCGCCGAGCAGACAAAAGACTTCGCCCGGCTCGATCTTCAGGTCGAGCGAATCGAGTGCGACCGTGCCGTTGTAGTGTTTGGACAGGTTGATCGCTTCGAGCATCGTTGGAATTCCTCTCTCCCGGACCGTCACGGAAAGTCCGCCTGGTTTTGATCGAAACCGCCTTGAATCGCTGGAATTTCAGGAAGGCTATCGTAATTAAAGCTCAAACAGCGCCGACACGCATTTTCAATGAATTGATAAAAATCCGAGGCCAGTGGAGAACGTGATTGGTTGACTGGCGATTAGGTTGGCATGGCGCCGAACTTTCCTGCCCACGCAACCTGTCACTGTCCCCACTTACCCGCATGATCCTGCCGTTCACCTGCTGATGATGACTGATCATTGAGTATCGATTTTGTAATTTCCCATACATGGATAGATTCACACTTTGATTAGCCGCGAAGATCGTCTGCATAGAACTCGAGGTGAAGTCATGACTGCCCCTGCCGCCGCTGCTTTGATTAATCTGCTGGGATACATCACCGGATCGGTGTTGTATGCGATGTTGCTGGTGATGGCGCTCGGGCGTCAAGGCGTAGCTCCGTCCATTGGGGTGGGCGGCCTGGCTGGTGCGGGTTCGGAGAAGACCGACCGGCTGCCGCTGTTGACCGCGCTGCTCGGCCTGGCCTGGAACCTGGGCGCGATTGCGGCGCACGTGATGCGGAGCTTCGCCAATGCCCGCCCGTTTCCGTCGCTGATGGCGGCGGCGTTCACCGCTCTGGGATTTCTGCCCGCGGTCGTTGTGCATTCGCTGCTGCGCACGGGCGCCAGGTGGAGGCGCCGTCCGGCGGCGCTGGCGATGACGGTCGTGGCATATGGTTTGAGCGCCACGGCGGGGGTACTCCATTTTCAACAGGCGATCATCCGGGGGACAGCGCCGTCGCATTGGGCGCTGCGCATTCTGACCTTCGGGTTCGCCGCGTTGACCGTCGCGCTGCTCCTCATCGTCAGGCGCCAGAGCGGATGGCGGCGCGCCGTGTGGGTGGCGGCGCTGGCGCTATTCGCCGTGTCGGCTCTGCATCTTAGCCATCACGAAGGGCGCGTCTACTCCTGGTGGGTCGAAGTCATCGGGCATCACGCGTCGCTGCCGCTGGCCGTGGCCATTCTCTATGAGGACTATCGATTCGCGCTGGCCGACATCTTCCTGAAGCGCGCTCTCGCGCTGGTGCTGCTGGTCGCATTGGCGTCCGGGCTGTATCTGAATGTGGGCGCGCCGCTGCTCGAACGGCGCGGGAGTGTCGGCGGAGCCGATCCTTTTTCGGTTGGGCTGCTGATCGGGCTCTGGGTCGCGACGGCGCTCCTCTATCCGTGGCTCAGGCGATCTATCGTCCGGTTTGTGGACGCCTGGCTGCTGCGCCGCGTTGATTACGAAGCGATGCGCGTTGAGATCGCCCGGCGCATCGCCGATCACGAGGTGGCGGAGCCGATGCTGGATGAAGTCTGCGAGCGGCTCAGGGTTTCGTTGACGGCGCGCGACGTGAAATGGACCGTCGATGGCGATGACAACGCCGGCGAAAATAACAAAACCCCGGCCGGATCGCTCATCCCGTTCATCAATAAGTCTAAAGCGTCGCGGCGGCTAAAAGAACCCGAACCACGGGCGGTGACCGTCTCGGCGCCGACGGCCGAGCCGCCTCGATATCGACTGCTGATCGGCGAGCTGGCGGGCGGACGCCGCCTGCTTTCGGACGACCTCGACTTTCTGGAATCGGTCGCGTTGATGGTCGCGCGGCGGATTGACGCGGTCCGGGTGATTCACGAACGCTGTCTGCGCGACCTGCACGAACAGGAGATGCGCAAGCTGGCGACCGAAGCGGAGTTGCGGGCCTTGCGAGCGCAGATCAATCCCCACTTCCTCTTCAACGCGCTGACGACCATCGGCTACCTGATTCAGACGGCCCCAGACCGCGCGCTCGAAACGCTGATGCGATTGACTCAACTCCTGCGCAGCGTGCTCCGTCGCAGCGAGGGCGAGTTCGCCACGCTCGGCCAGGAGATCGAGCTGATCGAATCCTACCTGGACATCGAGCGAGCGCGGTTCGAAGATCGTCTGCGCGTGATGATCGACGTGCCTCCGTCGCTGAGGCAGATCCGCGTTCCCGCCTTGTTAATCCAACCCCTGGTCGAAAACGCCATCAAACACGGCGTCTCGCCCTGCCGCGCGGGCGGCGAGGTCATGATCCTTGCGCGGCTTGCGCGCGGAAGGGGCAATCAGGCGTTCGCCACGGCAAACGTTCAGGTGGGCGCCCCGGCCAGTACAGAGGAAACGCTGCAAATCTGGGTACGCGACACCGGCGTCGGCGCGAGCGAGCGGGAGTTGGCGCACGGGCGGGCGCGCGGCATCGGGCTTCAGAATGTCGAACAGCGGATCAAACGACACTACGGCGACGCGGCCACATTCGACATTCGCAGCGCATCGGGCGTTGGCACGACGGTGGAATTAGGCCTGCCGATTAACCTGGCAAATGCCTCGATTGACGGAATGACGGTTCGTGATCTTCAACAGACCTCAGCCCGGATGTACGGTTAAGAAAGCGAAGCGGACCATATGCCATATGCCATATTTCATATGGCATATGGCCCGGAGGAAGCTCGGATGAACAACAGATTGCGTGTCGTGATCGCCGACGACGAGCGCCCGGCGCGTTCGTTTCT